>OCOJ01053010.1_pt5 | contig 21877 bp, 19 predicted proteins | sample 1539251 | NCBI WGS metagenome assembly OCOJ01 (sample SAMN01911457, study PRJEB22624) | soil metagenome | biome: Soil | place: Malaysia | collected 2012-04-30 | depth RA_metagenome m | reverse complement strand
GACCCGGCTCGTCTTCGACGTCTACGTCCACCGCGACGAGAAGGACAGCGCATCGGATGCGATGGAGTTCTGGGAGATGACGAACCGGCAGGACTGGCACATCTGCGAGATGGCCCACCTCGGGTCGAAGACGGCGGGATACTTCCAGGGCCGCTACTCGAGCGAGGAGGAGGTGGTCCACCTGGTCGACCGCTACTACCTGAAGCGGATGGGACTCCTGCGCCGCGGCCGCTCGAGCGCCTAGCGTCCACGGGACGGGGAGATCCCGCGTCGCCCGTACTCGTCCACGACGAACTCGTCGAAGTCCCGGACGAGCTCCTCCTGGTCGCTGTACCGTCCTCCGCTCCAGGCGCGCGAGCGCATCCCCTCCTGAGCGAGTTCGCAGACGGTCCAGTCCTGGCGGTTGATCTCGTCCCAGAGGCCGATCGCGTCGCTCGGGTCGAAGTCGGGGGAGGCGATCGCCTCGGGAAGGAAGTAGAACTCGTTCTCGACGCGCGTGTGGCTCGGGGAGGTCGGCCAGCCGTGATGGATCATCAGGTAGTCGGGGTGGAGACTGAAGAACGTGTTCGGGAACAGCACGTAGTAGTAGACGCGCTTCTTGTCCTCGGCGGTCATCCCGGGAAGGAGCGGCCGCGTCGTGTACCCCGAGCGGGTCATCGACTGGAAGTCCTGGGTGAACTCCATGTACCCGCCCGAGAACAGGGAGCGGCCGTTCTTCTGCTGGAACGATGCGTCGTTGTTCCCCGACAGATACGGGGTGAGGCGGTTCAAGCTCGGATGGACCGGGGCGCAGTGGTAGCATTCCGAGAAGTTCTCGACGATGATCTTCCAGTTCGCTTCCACCTCGTAGACCTGGCGCCCTCCGAGACGGAGGCTCGCGAGGGGGAACCGGTCGAACCGCTGGAAGAACGGGCCGAGTTCCTCGGAGAGAGACCGGCCGTGCGTCTCGAGATTGACCCAGAGGAACCCGCCCCAGGTCTCGACGCGAACCGGGTGGAGACCGTAGTCCTTCCGCTCGAAGTCGGCCTGCCCGCGCATGTGCGGGGCTCCGATGAGGCGCCCGTCGAGGTCGTACGACCATGCGTGGTACGGGCAGATGAACGATTTCGCGCCCTTCCCGGATTCCTCGAGGACGACGCGGGTGCCCCGATGGCGGCAGAGGTTGTAGTACCCCCGGATCTTGCCGGCGCCGTCGCGGACGAGGAGGACGCTCTCCCTCCCGACCCGGCGGGTCTGGAAATCGCCGGTCTCTTCGAGGTCCTCGACCCGGCCCACGCAGAGCCAGTTTCGGTAGAAGAACTGGTCCAGCTCGGACTCGAGGACGCTCGGGTCCCAGTAGATCTGTCCGTCGGGAGTACGGCCCGGGGAGGCGTCGGCCCCCACGGGGCCGACAGTGCGGGGTGACGTCCCGGCGTCGGCGGGCGGCGTCATCAGAGTTCCCGGAGTCCTGCCGGGTTATAGGTCTGTCGAGAAACGGCTCCGGATTCTCCCAAGAGCGGTCCATGTCATACTTTAACAGGGTATATCAACGAGGTCGGCCTACGACCCCGACCAAGGGATTCCCATGGACCCGAAATGGCGTCGCGTGATCGCGGTCGGTGTGGTGGTCGTCCTGGTGCTCGCGGGGGTCGGCCTCTACTTCGTCGTACGGAACAACCTGTCGAGCCAGAACTGCGCCCTCAAGTCGACGAACCCGATCGTGGTCGACCAGGCGGAGGTCGCGGAGACCGCCGACCCGCAGACCGCCCCGTCGACCCCCTCGTGGGGACTCGTCCAGCAGATCTACCAGACGCTCGTGATGTACAACGGCTCGAGCCTCACGAACTTTTCCGGGGTCCTCGCGAAGAGCTGGAGCGTCTCGCCGGACGGCTACCACTGGAACTTCACCCTCAACCAGGGAGTCCACTTCTCGAACGGGGACCCGTTCAACGCCTACGTGATGTGGTTCAGCCTCTACCGAGAGCTCGCACTGTTCGGGATCAACCAGTACCTGCTCTCGGAGAACTTCTGGTTCCCGAACGTCAATTACTATTCGACCGCGGCGCAGGTCGACAGTTCCGCCGCGAACGTCACCACGGCCCTCAACACGTTCAACTTCTTCTCGCCGACTCCCGCCGAGGTCGCCGTGATGAGCGCCTCGAACCAGTCGTTTGAGGTGCTCGGGGCGTACGAGATCGAGCTGAACCTCGGGACCGGCTATCTGCAATCCTACAACGCCACGTCGGGCGTATCGACGGGCGTCCCGTATGCGTACCTGCTCGCCGAGATCTCCACTCCGGGCGCCGCCGCGGTCGACCCGGCGGTCATCCAGGCGCACGGGGGCGTTGTGAAAGGGAGCCCGAACTCCTGGATGCAGAGCAACGCCGTCGGGACGGGGCCGTATCTCCTCAGCACGTACAGCACGACCACCGGCTACTCTCTGACCCCCGACCCGAACTACTGGGGAGCTCAGCTCGCCGCGCAGCAGCCGTGGAACAACAACCTCCAGCCGGCGAAGGCGACGATCGACGTCAACTATCAGTCGCAGTCGTCTGTGACGATCCAGGACCTCAAGAGCGGCGCGGTGGCGACGGCCTCGTTCCTCTACCTCGGCCCGTCGTCCATCCAGCAGCTTCAGGGGATCGGATGCCTCAAGGTCGTCCAGCTCGACAAGTCTCCCGCGAACGCGCCGTTCAGCGGGGCGAACGGCGCGTGGTGGGTGTTCATGAACCAGAGCGTCTACCCGTTCTCCAACTGGAGCGTGCGGGCCGCGATCACGCACGCGATCGACTATAGTGAAATCCTCCAGGATGCCTTCGGAGGCTACGCCTTCGATTGGGTGGGGCCGGCGCCTCCCGGCCATCCCGACTACAACACCGCGAACCTCGCTCCCTACCCGTACAACCTCACGCTGGCGAAGCAGGAGATCGCCAATTCGCCGTGCGCGAACAACGCGTGCTCGGGGCTCGACTTCGAGTTCGAGTACCTCAGCACGAGCATCGACTGGGCGGACGTCGCGACCATCGTCCAGTCGAACCTCGCCCAGATCGGGATCACGGTGACTCCCGTGGGGATCACCCTCGCGCAGTTCTACACCGAGCAGACCCTCGACCCGAACACCGGGAAGTGCACGAGCGCCGAGGTCTACGAAGGGTCCGGTCCGTTCTTCATCGGCGAGGACTTCTACTCGTCCGACTACATCTCCCCGGACGACTGGACCCAGGAGGATTTCCTGAGCTTCGGGAGCGCGAACATCTGCCAGTCGGGGTTCAATAGCTACGCGAGCCCGAACTACAACAACTCCCTCGACAACCTGGTCTACGAAGCCGCGGGGACCCCGAATCCGGCCCTCGCAAGCCAGCTCTACGGGGAGATGGAGCAGATCATGTACCAGAACTACACGAACGCCTGGTTCGCGTGCCCCTACCTCTTCTCCGTCTACAATCCGGCCCTCGCGGGGCTCTACGAAACGCCGATGGGCAGCACGCCGCTCTCGACGATGAGTTGGAACACCGTCTCGGCCACGTAGGCGGTGGCGACCCTCCCGCCGCGCGGCGCGCTCGAGCCCTAGGAGGCCGACGGGCGCCCCGCGCGGCGGAGCGCGAGCTCGAGGACATCGAGCGCGCGGTCGAGCTCGTCCGCCGGGATGGTGAGCGGGGGCTGCACCCGGAGGACGCAGTCCCCGTAGTTCCAGAGCGGGATCACACCGCGACGCACGCAATCGAAGAAGACACGCCGAGCGGCCGCCGGGTCGGGGTTCCCCCGCCGGTCATGGAGCTCGACCCCCAGACAGAGCCCGAGGCCCCGGACCTCCGCGACCGAGTCGAACCGCTCCCACTCCTTCGCGCGGGCGAGCGCCCGACGACCCAGCGCCGCGGACCTCGGGATGATCCGTTCCTCCCGAAGGAGGTCGATCGTCGCGGAGGCGGCGACGCACGCCGCCGGATGCCCGCCGAAGGTCGTTCCTGCGGCCACCTCCTTTTCGGCCATCATCTTCTCGGTGCCGAGGACCGCCGAGATCGGGAGGAGCCCCCCGGAGAGGCCCTTCCCGATCGCAACGAGGTCGGGCGCGACGGAGAAGTGCTCGATCGCCCACATCTTGCCGGTCCGACCGACACCTGCCTCGACCTCATCGTCGATGTACGCCCAACCGTGCTCGTCGCACAACGACCGGAGGCCCCGAACGAACGACTTGGGAGGGATCCAGACCCCCGCCTCGAGCGCCACGGGCTCGAAGATCGTGCCCGCGACGCGCTCGGGAGAAACGACGTGCGCCAAAAGCTCGTCCCGGATGTAATCCAGGACCCAGCCCCCGTACTCGTCGGGCGTCATCCCCTTCGGACGTCGGATCGGGACCGGGTACGGAGCGTGGACCGCGCCTCCCCCGTACGCCTCCCAGTGGCGACGTTCGTGCGAGCTCAGGGCGCCGACCATTCCCATGCCGATGCTCAGCCCGTGGTACTGGCCCATGAAGCTCAGGACGACCGGACGCTCGGCGACCTCGACCGCGTACTTCACGGCCCCTTCCGCGGCCCCCGTTCCCGAGAGCTCGAGAAAGACGCGCGTGAGGTTCGGCGAAGGGCGCACCTCGAGAAGCTTGTCGGCGAGATCGAGCATCGGCAGGTGGGGTGCGATGAAGTAGATCAGGAACCCGTAGCGGGCGAGCGCCTCCTGCGTCGCCCGGAGCACCTTCGGGTGGACGTTCCCGACGTTGTTCGTGCCCCACTGGCTCGTGAGGTCGATGTACTCCTTCCCGTCGACATCGACGACCCTCGAATCGTGGGCTCCTGCGAGGAGGACGCTCGCGAGACGGGTCTCTTCGCCCCAGAAGTAGTGCGGGAACCGGCGCGAGTACCGGCGCCATAGCTCGGCGGAGCTCGGGCTCGTGCGAGGGTGCCGCCGGCCGCCCCTCCCTTTCACCCCCATCCCTCCTCCGTTCGTCGCTCTGGCCCCTCGACCGTGCCCGGAGCTGCCTAGACAGGGATCTTCGGAAGGTCCTCGAGGATTACCTGGGCCGCATTGTGGCCGGGGGCCCCGGTGACACCGCCACCCGGGTGCGCCGCCGAGCCGCACAGGTAGAGCCCGGGGACCGGGGTTCGGTACCCCGACCAGCCGAGCACCGGGCGGAACGAGAAGATCTGGTCGGGGGTGATGTTCCCCTGAAAGATGTTCCCGCCGGTCATCCCCAGGGTCGACTCGACGTCGACCGGGGAGATGATCTGCCAGCGGTCGACGACGTCCCGGATGTTCGGAGCGTACTCGCTGTAGGTATCGAGGACGCGCTCGGCAGCGGTCGGCTTGAACTCCTCCCAGGTCGACCCCCCCTTGAGCTCGTAGGGCGCGTACTGGACGAAGCACGTCATCACATGCTTCCCCGGAGGCGCCATCTGCGGGTCGAGCACGCTCTGGATCTCGCTGTCGATGAACGGACGTTCGGAGAACCGACCGTACTTTCCGTCATCGTACGCCCTCTCGAGGTACTCCATCGAGGGGCAGAGTTCGATGGCGCCGTAATGCTGGGGTCCCGGCCCGCCGGGGACCGACACGAAGTCGGGAAGACCGCTCAAGGCGGCGTTGAACTTGATCTGCGCCCCCCGGCTCCGGATCCGCCCGACCTCCCGGACGACCTCCGGCGGGACGTGGTCCCGCGGGACGAGCTTGAGATAGGTGTGCTGCGCGTCCACGTTCGACGCGACCGCCCGGGCCTCGACCACCTCCCCTCCCGCGAGGCGAACGCCCGCGGCGCGGTCGCCCTTCACGACGACCTCCTCGACCCCGACCCCGGTGCGGATCACGGCCCCGTGCGCCTGGGCGGACCGGGCCATCGCCTCGGTGATGCGGCCCATGCCGCCTTTCGAGAACCCCCAGACCTTGCGCGACCCCTCGAGAACCCCGATATTGTGGTGGGCGAGGACGTAGGCCGTCCCTGGGGTGCGGGGGCCCGACATCTCGCCGATCACGGCGCTCGTCGCGAACGCCGTCTTGACCTCGTCGCTCTCGAACCACTCATCGAGGAAGTCCTGGGCGCTCAGGAGGAACAGGCTCCGGACGAGCTCCTCCGATTCCGCTCCCGGGAACTGGGAGACGAGGTCGGAGAGCGGGACGGGCGGCGCGAGGAGGAGCGGCTCGACCAGGTCGAGGACGCCGTCCCAGAACTCCTCGTACTTGGGGTAGACCGCCGCGTCTTTCTTCGAGAACTTCGCGATCTCCCGGACGGTCTTCTCGGTGTCGTTCCACTGCATCATGTACCGGCCGCCCGGGAACGGGTAGAACCCCTGGGGGTCGTACAGAATCGTCTCGTAGCCGTACTTCCGGAGCTCGAGGTCCTCGACGATGTTCGGCCGCAGGAGCCCGGCGACATAGCTGAACGTGTTGACCCGGTAGCCGGGCCACGGCTCTTCGGTGACGCACGCTCCGCCGACGATCGGCCGGCGTTCGAGGACCACGACCTTGGCGCCGGCCCGCGCGAGGTACCCGGCGGTGACCAGCCCGTTGTGACCGGCTCCGATGATGGCGACGTCAAATCGCGTCACACCGCGCCCCGCGGCCGAGACTCGGGGTGGGATTTAATGGTCGTGTCGGCCCGGAGGAGCCGCTCCCCTCCCGGAGGTCCGGCGAACGTTTTTCCCACCCTTACTCCTCCGCTCCCGGCGGAGGGTCCCCACGGCCGGACCGTACGACGCCGTCATCATTGGCGGGGGCCACAACGGCCTGACCGCGGCCGCCTACCTCGCCCGCCGGGGCGCGCGGGTCCTTGTCCTCGAGCGACGGGCGCGCACAGGAGGCGCCTGCGTGACCGAGGAGACCTGGCCGGGGTTCCACATCAACACCTACGCCTACGCCGCCGGCCTCCTTCGTCCCGAGGTCGTCTCCGAGCTCGACCTGGGCCAGTATGGCCTTCGAACGATCCTGTTCGACCCGCAGATGACCCAGCCATTCCCCGATGGACGGGTCCTCCGGATCTGGTCGGACGCCGACCGGACGTCCCGATCCCTGAGGTCGTTCTCGGAACGCGACGCCCGGGCGTATCCGAAGTACCAGGCGTTCTGGGAAGAGGTCGTGGACGCGCTCCAACCGGTCCTGCTCGCCCCTCCCGCCCCGCTCGACCAGCTCCTCCACCTCCTTCCGGGCGAGAAAGGGGAGCGACTGCTCCGGGACCTCATTCTCCGAAGTGCGACGGACCTCCTGGACGACTGGTTCGAATCGGAGGAGCTCAAGGGAACCCTCGCGATCAACGCGGTGATCGGGTCGTTCCTCGGCCCGTCGACCCCGGGCTCGGCGTACGTGCTGGCCCACCACAGCTTCGGAGTCCTGGACGGACGGAAGGAGGTCTGGGGATTCGCGGAGGGTGGGATGGGTTCGATCACCGCCGCCCTTCGGACGGCGGCGGAAGCGGCCGGTGCCGAGATCCGGACCGGGGCGGCCGTGACCGGGATCGTCGTGCGCGACGGCCGGGCCGTCGGCGTGGAAACCGAAGGGGGGGACCAGGTTCTCGCCCGGGTGGTCGCGAGCTCGGTCGATGCGCGCACGACATTTCTCCGCCTCGCCCCCGAGGGTTCGCTCTCCCCCCAGTTCCTCTCCCGCGTCGAGAAGATCCGCTACCGCGGTTCCCAGGTCAAGTTCAACGCGGCCCTCGAGGCGCTTCCCGAGTTCTCGGCCGAGCCCGGGACCGGCGACCGAATGCACCAGGGCGCGGTCGAGATCTCGCCATCGCTCGCCTACCTCGACCGCGCGTTCGACGAGGCGAAGTACGGCCGGGTGTCGACCTCCCCCTTCATGGAGGTGCTCTTCCAGAGCGCCCGGGACCCGACGGTCGCGCCCCCGGGGAAGCACACGATGACCTGCTTCGTGCAGTACGCTCCGTACGACCTCGCTGGGAGGATTTGGTCCGAGGCAAAGCCGTCCGTCGCGGAGACGATCCTTGGAACCCTCGAAGCGCTCGCCCCGAACGTCCGGAGCTGCGTCCGCCACCACCAGGTCCTCTCTCCCCCCGACGTCGAGCGCGAGCTCGGCCTCACAGGGGGGAGCATCTTTCAGGGCGACATCACGCCCGACCAGATCCTCACGCTGCGCCCGCTTCCCGGCTGGGCCGGCTACCGTACCCCCATCCCGGGCCTCTACATCTGCGGGTCCGCGGCGCATCCCGGGGGCGGCGTCATGGGCGCTCCGGGGCGAAACGCGGCGCTCGAGATCTTGAAAGATTGGGCCACAGGGGAAGTGGGAATCGACGGAGCACCGTCGTAACGTGGACGGGGAAATGGTTCACCCGCCTCCCACCGATGGTGGGGGCGGGTGGAAGGCGCTTTCGCGCCTAAGCGGTCGCTGTCGGCTCTAGGGCCGGGTCGACATCGGGCTCGGCCTTCCGCCGGGTGCCGAACGACCGCAGGAGAAGTCCCCAGCGGCCCCGGGACCGGGTCGCATGCGACCCGCCCGAGACCGTTGAGGCGACCCAACGGCAGTCCTCATTGGGGAATTCGCGGGCGGCGAACTCCCGAACGCTAGCACTCCGGGGAAGGGAGCGCGCAGCGAAGTCGGCTCGGACGATCTGATCCGCCAGCATTCTCTCCCTCCTCGGTCATTGCCTCGACTGAATGACCACGGTAGCCTACATAAGGGCACCGTCAACCCGGAAACGGTCGACCTGCCCGGGTAACCAGCGAACCCGGTCCGGGTCGTAGATATCCCACAATTGTCTGACATCTGTCTGCCACCCTTCCTGCGACGGTTTGGCACGTGCCAAGGGTTGACCTGGCCCCTCGGTTGGCGGGGGCACTACCCGGGATTTCGCGCCCCGCGAGGGGTTCTCTACCCGGTGGAGGGGGTCACCCGCACCGTCGGAGAGAACCGGGGAAGCCGGGCGAGATGCACTCCCGCGACGAACCCCCAGAGAAGGATGGGGAACACGATCAGGCGCTCGACCAGGCCCGGGTCCCACGTCGTGCTATACGCCTGGGTCGGAGCGTAGTAGGCCAGCGAGAGGAGTGTGACGAGGCCGAGGATGAGCGAAAAGGCCCGGAACCCGAACCAGAGGGTCCCTTCCTTCATCCCGAACGAAAGGGCGACCAGGGCGAGCCCGCCCGGAAGGAAGACCATGAGCGAGACGAGGTCGTGGACGGACGGATTCACGTTCTCCGGGTAGAGCCCGACGAGGACCGCCGCGAGGCTGGCCACCAGCAGGAGGAACAGCCCCACAACCCTCGGACCCCCGCGAGGGAAGCCGCCCCATGCCAGGAGGATCCCGAGGAAGGCGAAGGCCCCCAGGATTCCGATCGACGCGTTGAACACCCCGTTCAGCGGGGAGGTCGAGGTGTTCCCGAGGTCGCTGATGTAGTTGGTGAGCAGCGAGTAGCCACTGTACCGGGTCTGGACCCAGGCCATGGCGAAGACGAACTGAATGACTCCGACGGCGATCAGAACCCCGCCCCAATGGACCGACCGACCCACGTGCGTCAACGGACCGACTCCCATTGCAACCCTCTCCGGCCGAACTCCGGCCTCTCCCGAGAGTCAGAGTGCCGGGGCCCCCGGTATGAATACCTCACGCTCGACTCGCCGACGGCTCTCTTCGGACGCCGCCGCGCGACCGACCATGCAGTGCCTCCGACCTGAGAGTATTAGGGGGGACCCGGGTTCTCTCTAGCCGTGTCCCTTCGGCCGGGGGCGGAGCCCAGGGTCCTTCGCTGGGGTTCTCCGGGGGGAGCATACCGCTGGCTTCCGGTCGCTGCAACGGTCCTCATCGCGCTCTCCACCGCCTTTTCGGCGCTTCCTGCGCCCGGGCCGAACGCAGGACGGGTGGCGAGAATCGAACCGGCGCCGGCCTCGCTCGGGCCGAGCGTAGAGGCGCGGGTCGCCCTGAACGCCGCGTTCCTCGCGAATCGGACGGTCGGCTGGTCGACCGTTGCCCCGCCCCCGTCCGGAGTGGGCGTCGATGGGGGCCTCGCTCCGGACCCTGCGACCGCGTCCGTGCTCGCGTTCGGGGGGACGGGGTTCGCGGGGCTCGAGAACTCGACGTACCTCTACAACGAGTCGACCAACCACTGGTCGAACGTCTCCTCCTCGGTCGCCCCCAGCCCGCGGAGCGATTTCGCGTTCGGCTTCGACCCGAACGCCCAGGTCGGCGCGTTGTTCGGGGGGATCACGAACCGGGCGACCCTCGTCGCATCCAACCAGACGTGGAAAGTCTCGGCTCACGGGGCGTGGACCCGCGAGGGGGTCGGGGCGTCTCCCCCGGCCCGGGAGGCGGCGGCGTTCGCCATCGACCCGACCCTCGGGGTTGGAGTTCTCTACGGGGGTTGGAACCAGAGCTACTCGGCGACCTCCTCGATCACGTACTCTGACCTCTGGGAGCTCAACCTGACCACGTGGACGTGGTCCCAGCTGTCGGTCACTGGACCGCGCCCTCCCCCGATCCAGGGTGCGTCGATGACCTGGGACGGGACCATCTTACAGTTCGTCCTGTTCGGCGGCTGCTATCCGTGCTCCACGAACGTCTGGGAGTTCGACCCGGTATCACGGACCTGGAGCGAGCCGACGGCGCCCCCGACGGTGCCGCCGGCTCGGAGCGGAGCGAGTTGGGGGTACGACCCGACGCTCCATGCAGACCTTCTGTTCGGGGGTACGGCCGGCGGCGCCCCGTTCAACGACACGTATCTGTTCTCGGCGGCGAACGACACGTGGGTCCGCGAGACGCCCCCGTCGCATCCGGTCGGACGGTACGACGCGGCCTCCGGGTTCCTGGACGTTCCCGGAAACGAGACGTGGGTCGTGGGCGGTGGGTTCACCTCGGGTGGGACCGTCACGGACGCTTGGCGCGCCTCGGCCACCTCGAACCTCACCTTGCTCGTGACGAACGCCTCGTCGCCCGCTTCCCCGATCTCGGGCGTGCAGGTCAACTTGAGTGGGCGGCACGTCGGGACCACGAACCTGGCCGGATTCCTCAACCTCACCCAGGTCAATGCGGTGAATCAGCCGCTCAACCTTACCGACGACCCCTGGTTCTTCCCGGAGAATCTCACCCTGTGGGAGCCGCCGGGCCGGAACTCGAGCCTCACGGTGGAGCTCACCCCCGAGCCCCTCGGGTCGGTCAACGTCCACGTCCAATCCGCCTCCTCCGGTGTCCTCGTCGGAGTCGAAGCGAACGTCTCCGTCGACGGGGTGCTCGTCAACCCGACACCGAAGCTGACGAACGTCTCGGGGAACGCTTCGTTCTACGGGGTGCCGCCGGGTCGGTTGTACGTGACGGCGTGGCAGCCGGACTGGCGTACCTCGTACGTGAACGACCTCCTCCGGCCCGGCGGAGTCGCGAACGAGACGCTGGTCCTGGTTCCGGAACCGTTTCTCTACGTCCTCGCGGTCGGCGAGCTCACGGGCGGTCGGCAGGTCAACCTCGAGGGCGTCACGATCCGACTGAACGGCGTGGTGATCGGAGCCACGAACGGGCTCGGGGACCTGAGCGTCCAGACGGACGCCTACGGGGCTTCGACCGTCGTGGGGAGCGTCTCGGGATTCCTCCCGGCCGGGGCCCTCGTCGACGTCCCCTGGACGGGGTCGGTGAACGCGAACCTGCTCGCGCAGGAGTTGCCGAACGGGTCGCTGCTCGTCTCCGTGATGGACAACGCGACGGACGCCCCGATGCCGGGGGCGTATGTGGTCGTGAACACGGTCGTGCCCCTCGCGTGGGGCTCGTACGGCGTGAGCGGCCTGACCGACAACTTCGGCCTCCTCGGGGTGAACCTGCCCGAAGGCAGTTACCTCGTCCAGGCGAGCGAGAACGGATTCAACGCCACCTCGCGCGGGACGGTCGTGAACATTCTCCCGAACCTGAACGTCACCATCACGATCTTTCTCCAGCCGGTCCCGCGCGCGACCGTCCATTTCGTCGTGCAGGACTCGAGAACTCACGACCCGATCCGGAACGCGAGCGTCCTCGGGGGTCCGACGATCGGATACACGGACGCGCGGGGTCGGTTCAACGCGACCGGCCTGATCCCGGGCGCCTACGTGTTCGTCGTCGTCGCCTCCCGGTACCTCGCGAACAACACGACGGTCTCCCTGACGTACTACGAGAACCTCACCGTCGTGGTGAACCTCACCCTGGCCCCGACCGTCGTCGTCCCCGCGGCCGCGTGGTCGTTCTCGCTCTTCCCCGGCAGCCTCCTCGACCTCTGGCCTTTCCTGGCGGCTCCGGCGTTCCTCATCCTCGGAGCGTTCGTCTACGGCTCGGTCCGACGAGCGACCGGTCCGGACGCGGAGCCCGCCGCCCGAAGAGGGGACGTCTCGGCCCGCGACCCGACCGTCGGAGCGCCCGAGACTCCGCCGGGGGCGGGTCCTCCCGGCCCGGGCTCCTCGAGCTGAGCCTCCGCCGTTCCCGGACGGTCTGCGTCCCCCTCCCCGGGAGCCGCGAGACGTCGAGAGAGGACCATCGCGACGGCGAGGACCGCCGCGACCGTCCCGAACGCGAGGACCGACAGCGTGATCGCGGGGGCGCCGACCGCGAGCACGACGAACGCGGCGGCGAGGACCCCTCCGATGATCACGGAGGTGAATCCGGGGGCCGTCACGCCGGACGGAGCGGCGGGGAGCGTCCGGCTCGCGAGGGCCTCGCGCTGGCCCGGACGCAGCGCGAGACGCTCGGCAAGGAGAGCGTCATCCGAGTCGGTCGGGGTCGACGTGGCTCCCCAGCTCCACGGGAGAGGTTCGCCGAGACCGGTCTGGGGGAGGAACACGGGGCAGAGCGAACCGGCGACGGCGACCGCCGCGAGCCCTACATACCACACGTTGAGGGCCGAGCCGAGCGGCATCGAGGTCGCGACACCCCCCGTGATGAGCGCCGCGATTCCCTGGACCTGGGCGGAGAGGACGTTCGCGAGGGCGCTCACGAACTGCTCGCCCGGGGAGCCCGAGGTCGTCCCCGCGCCCACCGATCCGGTCGCGATCGTGAGGACTCCGAGGAGGAACGTCAGCTCGAGCGTGAGCACGCGGGTCCCGGGGGACGCGTCGGCTCGCCAGGCGTACTCGAGCCAGACGAACGGGGCGCCGAGGATGACTCCGACCGCGAGGTCGACGCTGGCACCCCCGAATTCGGTCACGAGAGCGATCGGAAGGACCGCCAGGAACGAGAGGAGGACGCGACCCCCCGCGACGACGGCGGGATGGTGGACGACCCCGACCGCCGTCAGCAGTCCGAAGCCGAGCGCGAGCGCGAACCCGACGAGGAGCGGGACGCTGCCGCCCCACCACTGAACGACCGCGAGAATGCTGACGTAGAGGGGGGCCGGATAGATGAGGGCGGCGAGCCACGGGCGGTCGTTCACAGCGGGCTCTCCTGCGCGTGCAGCCACGCGTGCGCCTCGGAGGCGAACTCTCGGACCTCGGTGGGAGGGTAGCGGACGACCGGCACTCCCTGGGCCCGGAGCCGGTCGACCGCGCGGTCGATCGACCGCACGTCCGGTTCGCTCGCGAACAGCATCGCGGCGGCCGCGAGAGGGTCCGGCTCCGCCGGAAAGAGCGCAGCCACCTCCGGACACAGGACGATGAGCCGGTGGCCGCGGTCACGGAGGCGCGAGACCGCCGCCTCGACCGCGCCGAACGGCGAGAGCAATGTCGAGAACAGGACGATCGTCGTCGGGACGCCGAGCTTCTCGGTCGCGGTCTCGAGCGCCCGGGCGAGGTCGAACGGCCGCGGGACGAGACCGATTCGGCCGAACGCTTCCGTGAGCGCGTCCGCGCCGGGGGGACCGCGCTGGGGCGGGACGAACTCGACCACCTGGTCGGCGTGCACCATGAGCGAGACGCGGTCCGACCGACCGATCGCCTGACCGGCGACGACGGTGCCTCCGTCCACGGCGAGCTCGAGGCACTCCGAGCCCGGCTCGCCGAGCCGCATGTCGCGGCCGCAGTCGATCATCACGAGGACCTCGGGATGTGCCTCCTCCTCGTGCTGCCGGACGTAGAGCTTGTCGATTCCGGACTTCCGCCAGGCGATCTTCCGGGCATCGTCCGACTCCTCGTACTCGCGCAGGGACCGGAACTCGGACCCCGGCCCGACCCGGCGGCGGTACGCCTCGGCGGGCGCTCGCCCGCCCACGAGGGGGAAGTCCATCGCCTCCTCGACCGAGATCGCCGGAGTGACGAGCACCTCCCAGCGGTTCTCGAGCATCGTCATCCGGAACGCGAACCCGAACGGGTCGTGGGCGACGACCATGGTCGGTCCGACCCGGAAGCGACCGCGCTCCCGGGGGCGGTAGACGTAGGCGAGCCGCGTCGGCGTGCCCGGCCGCCAGTACGTGACGAGCCGGGGAGCGCCCCCGACGACCTCGAACGACTCCGGCTGGGGGTCGAAGACCTCGGCGTAGAACGACCGGGGACCGGCCAGCTCGATGTCGAGCGCCATCGAGCCGACGGCGTCGATCCCGACCTCGGAGCTGTTCTCGAGCCTCTTCCAGCGGAACCGCTCCGGACCGAATCCTCGGGTCGACCGGTCGAACGCGAGGAGCTCGACGCAGACGACCCCGAGGACGAGCACCGGGAGCACGAGGAGGAGAAGGTTGAGCGTGACGAACCCGAGCAGGAGGGTCGCGAGCGAGCCGACGATGGCCGAGGCGCCGACCGGAGTGAGGACGACCCGGGAACTCGCCATCGTCCGGTCAGCGCGGCACGGGAACCTTCCCGAGGACGTCCGCGAGAACGGCGCGGATCGTCTCGAGCACTCCCTTCGGGTCGCCCGGAAGGAAACGGCGGCCGCGGAACTCCGGCCTCAGGATGACGCGGTGATTGAGCACCGGGAAGAAGAGCTCCTGGATGTCATCGGGGATGACGTAGTCGCGCCCGGCGAAGAAGGCGGCCGCGCGCGCCGCGCGCATGAATTGGACCGCCGCCCGCGGGGACCCGCCCGCCTCGAGTCGCCGGTCGGCGCGCGTCGCCTCGACGAGCGACGCGACGTATCGGATGAGGTCGTCGTCCACGTCGACGGTCCGGACCGATGCCCGGAGCTGGTCGACGTCGGAGGCGGAGAGGATCACCGGGGTCTCCACGACCTCCTTCGGGTCGAGCTGGGTCCGCACGATCGTCGCCTCCTCCTCCGGGGTCGGATAGGTGATGACCCAGCGGAACAGGAACCGGTCGAGCTCGGCCTCGGGCATCGGGTACGTTCCCTCCTGCTCCAGGGGGTTCTCGGTCGCGATGACGAGGAAGGGCCGGGGCAGCGGGTACGTCCTCCGGTCCACGGTGACCTGACGTTCCTGCATCGCCTCGAGGAGGGCCGACTGGACCTTCGGCGGCGCCCGGTTGATCTCGTCCGCGAGGATCACTTGAGCGAACACCGGGCCAGGACGGTAGACGAACGACCGGTCCCTCGGGTCCATGATCAGACCGCCGATGATGTCGGACGGAAGCATGTCCGGCGTGAACTGGATCCGCTGGAAGGAGAGGCCGAGCGATCGCGCGAACGTGCGGGCGAGGTACGTCTTCGCGATACCGGGGACTCCCTCGACGAGGACATGTCCCTCGACCGCGAGAGCGATCGCGAGCGCGCGGACGTCCTCCTCGGAACCGATGACCGACCCCGAGACCGACGTCTGAAGCCGTTCGAGGACGGCATGAGCCTCCGCGGGAGAGAGGGGCTCGGCCGAGGGCGGAGGCGAGGGGACCGAGGGTGCTTCCGCGGGGGCCGGTATCGACAGATCGCCATCGCTGGCGGGCGCGGCGCGGGGAGGGTCGTTCATCCGGGCTCCTCGAACGCCGACCGCAGGGCCGTCGCCTCGGCGAGCTCGGCGTCGAACTCGTCTCGCGCTCGGGCCCGCCATGCGGGCCGACGCCATCGGGACCAGAGGTCGGTCCGTTGCGGGTCCTCGACCCGGGCCGCGAGGAGATAGGTCCTCTCGAGGGAGAGCACCGCGCGGCACGCCCGGTCGATGAGCGGGTCGCTGGGTGTTCCGAGGTGGCGAGAATGCGCGCGAATCTCCGCACGGGTGAGACCGTGACGCTGGACCAGCTCGCGTGTGAGGTCATCGCGGACCGTGAGGATGGCCGTCGTGAGCCGCCCCGCGCGCAGGTCCCGATCGAGGAAGGCGAGTGGGTCGACCTGCCAGCCCTGACGAACCGCGTACGGATGGAACCGAGGCGGTGCGGCGGGCCGATTCCACGCGTCCCACGCGAACGCTACACCCACCACGACGACGAGCGGGATCAGGAACTCGAACGCCGTTTCCGCGTCGAGCGTCATGGACCCTCGCCTCCCGGCACCGGGCGAGGCCGGACTGGCGGGAAGACCGACTCGCTCGTGGGGCTCGCGGGCTGGTACCCCGGATAGTAGATCGTCGCGAGCGAGGTCTCGGTGTAGACTCGCACTACCAGGGCGAGGAACGCATCGGCATCGCCCGTGCTCACGCGACCGTATCGGACGGGCTCGTACCACCCGTGGAGCTCGGGAAGGAGCACCGAAAGCTTTCCCATGTCCGACCGCAGGAACTCCTCGAGGAACCTTCGGTTCGTGCAGCTCGCGGGCACCGTGAGCGAATACGCTCGGACCGTGTCACGGAACGCGGAACGAAAGGCGGCCAGAACCGCCGAGCGATACTCTCCGCGCCCGAGGAGGTCTCGGGTTCCCACGATCACGGCGTTCTCTACGGGCGCGGGCTTCGGAGCAGAGCCCCCGGCGGACGGGGCGCTCGGCGCAGCGGCCTTGGGGGCCGCCGGCCGGGGGCGCGCGACTACCCCCTTCGGGTCGATCAGCGAACCGCCCCCCGAAGGGGATGAGGGAGCCCCGAGATATCTCCTTCCCGACCGACCCTACCGACCTGTGGGGGATGGAAGTCGGTCCTCGGGGTCACTTCCGCTGGGAGGAGGGACTCTCGGGGAGGCGACCGGTCTCGGCTGGGGCTCGGGGGGTCGTGCGAGCGAACCCTTCCGGGACGATTCCCAGAGGACGAGGCTCACCCCGCCGAGAACGATGACGACACCGGAGATCTCCCAGATGGTGACCGGCTCCGCGTAGAGTCCGGTGCCGACGGCGACCCCCACGAGCGGAGTGAGGTAGGCGACCACGTTGGCACGGACGGGACCGACGCGGTGGTGGAGGGCGAAGTAGGTGAAGTAACCGACCAGGGACGAGAGTCCGACCAGGAGCGCGAGCATCTCGAGGACCCCGACGCTCAGCGGGAGGGCGCGCGAGGAGGGGAGAACCAGGGCCGCGCCTCCGAGGAGCAGACCGGCGACCACGAACTGGCTCCCGATCTGCCAGAGTCCCTGCGGGCCGCCACCGAACCGACGCAGGAGGACCGTCCCGACCCCCGCGCAGACCATCGCCCCCAGGACGAACAGGGGACCCTCCCAGGTCCCGAGGGCGGAGGCCCCGGTCAGCTCGGGCAACACGAGCACGGTCGTCCCCACGAACCCGACCGCCATGCCCGCGAGACCGACCGCTCCGAGCCGCTCGGACGCGAGCAGGAAGAACCCGAGAAAGACCGTGAGGAGGGGGAGCGTGGAGGCGAGGACCGCGGCGTAGCCCCCGGTCGTGTACTGTTCTCCCCAGTAGAGCAACCCACCGTAGAGGCCGATGTTGAGGAGCCCTCCGACCCCCGCCGAAACGCCGAGGGCGCGCCGCGAGGGGAAGGTTTCCCTTCGCAGAGCGGCGAGCAGGGAGAACCCTCCCGCGGAGAGAAGGTAGCGCGCCGAAGCGAACGCGAGGGGGGAAGCACCGAACAGGATTCCCTCTCGAATGAAGACGTAAGCCGCGCCCCACACAAGACCCGTGGTCGCGAGTAGGGCCACCCCGACCGCTCCGAATCGCTCGGGGGCGGCGGGACCGTTCATCGAATCCGAGCTCCGGAAGCTCTATCGGGATTCCGGGGCGTCCGACGGGCGGACCGGCTTTCGAGCGAGGAGCAGCAACGACCCTCCCGACCCCCGAAACAGCCCGAGCGCCTCCTCCGGCACTCCGGCCTTCTTCGCGTACGGCTCCATGTCGGGCTCCTCGACCCGAACCTCGACGAACCCCGCGTGGCGCGCAAGCTCTGCGAGCTCCGCGGCCTCAAAGAACCGGACCCTCGATGCGACCGGTTCGGGCGCCGCCGGAGTCCCTTTCATCGCGGGGGTGCCGGCGTAGACCACGAGGCGACCTCCGGGCCGGAGGGCGCGGCACATCTCCGTCAGAGCTTCGAGAGGATCGGGGAAGAACCCGATGGCGCCCGTGGAGACGCAGCAGGTGTACCGCGCGTTCTCGACGGGCAGCTGACCCGCTTCGCCCGGAAGGACCTCCAATTGTCCGGCGGTCACCGCGGAGGCGTTCGTCTCGCGCGCGAGCGAAACCATCTGCGGGGAATGGTCCACCCCCGTGGCGCGGCATCCGCTCTCGAGCGCCTTCCGGAGGAACACCCCTCCTCCGCAACCGACCTCGAGGAGGCGGTCCGCGGCCGTGAGAGGCAGATGGTCCAGAATCAGCAAGAAGTTGGGCCAGTGGAACGCCGGGTCTCGATAGACCTTCCGGGCTTCTTCGCCGCCGGGGCGGCGCACACGACGGTCGGTGAACCAATCGCCGACCGCCTCGGGAAGCAATCGCCCGAGGATCGAGGGGATCACCTCCGCGGCGACCCAGTCCGGGAATGCGTCGGGGGATTCGGAGAATAGCCCGGCCCAACCCGACACGCTCCAGAGAATCCGAGAGCCGACGCCTTCCGGTTCGAGCCGGAATCGGACCGTCGCGTCCTTTGATTCGCCCCAAGGCATCGCGTACCAACGGAGGGTGACCTCCCGGCCGGGCTCGAACGCCGTGACCATCCCGACGGGACTTGCCCCGACGCGAACGACCCCGCCCGGCCTCGCGTCGAACGCCACTCCGGCCCGATGGAGTCCGTCCTCGAGCTCCCGGACGACGGCCTCGAAGGCATCCGCTGGCGGCCGGTCCGAGCGGAACTCGATCGTGAGGTCGGAGCTGCGAGCTTCCATTTCTGGCCCGAGCGGTCGGAGACTCTAATCGGTTACCGCTCGGTGATTGTCACTCGGAAGCGCGTCTGCCACCCATCATGGGGAAACCGCGAGCCCTCCCATCTTGAAATACGCCGGGGGAGATGGAGCGCGAACTCCCGGGGAGGTCCAGACTTGAAGGCGGTCGTACAGGATCGGTACGGCGGGCCGGAGACGCTCGAGCTGAGGGAGGTCCCCCTGCCGACTCCCGACGAGACCAGCGTCCTCGTCCAGGTCGTCGCGGCCTCTGTGAACGCACTCGACTGGAGGTTCATGCGGGGAAAGCCATGGGTCGGCCGTCTCTTCGGGTTCGGTCTTCTCCGACCGAAGCGGAAGGTGCGGGGGGTCGACATCGCGGGACGGGTCACGCAGGTCCGCAAGAAGGACAGTCGATTCCGGCTCGGGGACGAGGTGTTCGGACTCGGGAGCGGGGCGTTCGCGGAGTACGCCGCGGCCGATGAGAGCGAGATCACCGCGAAACCGGCCGGTGTCCCGTTCCTCCCCGCGGCGACGCTCGGGGTCGCGGCCGTCACGGCCCTCCAGGGACTGCGGGACCACGGTCATGTGAAGCCCGGGCAGAAGGTGCTCATCACGGGGGCGGGGAGCGGGGTCGGGACCTTCGCCGTCCAGCTGGCGCGCTGGCTCGGGGGGACCGTCACGGCCGTCACGAACCCTCGGAGCGTGGAGGCAGTGCGGTCGCTCGGCCCGGACCTCGTTCTCGACTACACGAAGGACGAGTTCCTGAGCCGACCTGAGCGCTACGACCTGGTCTTGGACGTCTCCGGGAAGGAGTCGATCCGCCGTCTCACGAAGCTCCTCGTTCCGGGAGGGGTTTTCGTCGGCGTCGGCGTGCACGGGGGATTCGGGCGGCTCGTGGCGGCGGGCCTTCTGCGCGGCCTCTTCCGATACCCGATCCGTACGTTCTACGCGAAGGTGAACCCCAAGGACCTTCGAACCCTCGGCGAGCTGGTCGCGAGCGGCCAGGTGCACCCGGTGATCGACCGTAAGTATCCCTTGAGCGAGGTCCCGAACGCGATGGAGTACGTCGACCGCCACCTGGTGGTGGGCAAGGTCGTCATCGACGTCGCGCCCGCCGGAGCGACCTAGCTAGATCTCCGACCCCCGATGCGGCGCCCACCCCGAGGGCGCGCCGGCCGAACCTCAGGCGCGGCCCGGGACGCCCGGAACGGGAGGCGTCCGGCGGGGCACGACCCCGAGATAGGCGATCGCGTAGAGCGCGAAGAACGGTAGCAGGTACACGAGGTTCATGGTATTCCGAACGAAGAACGTCGCCAGTACGATCATCAGTCCGAGAACGACCACGCGGCCGACACCGAGAGAGAACTCCCGGTTCGCCCAGGCGACGACCCGGTCGACTCCCGGGTCGCGGTCAATCCGTTGCATGAATTCGACCATCACCATGTTGTTGAGGGGAGTGGCGAGCACGGTGTAGACGCCCCCGACGACGAACGCGTTGAGCGGGGCGTCCCAGCCCACGAAGAGCGCGAGCGACGAGACGACGATCCCGACCACGGCCGCGGGCGCGAACCATCCGTCGCGACGGAATCCGCGACGGAACGCAAAGTTCGCCCCGACGGACAGCACGATCAGGTAGCTCGCGAAGACCCCGGTGAGCAGGTAGCTTCCCGTCTCCTGGAACACGTAGATGGGGAGCACGATCCCGACCGGGATCGCGAACAGCTGAGAGACGACGAAGAGGAGCTGGAAGCGCGCGTACGAACGACCGGGGCCCCGGATCGTCTTCACGAGGGAGTAACGGGGGATGGAGATTGTTTGGTACCTCACGGGGACGATCACGAGCGCTGCGACGAGGAAGACCACGCAGGCGACCGCGAAGTCCCACAAGTACCGCTCCACGCCGGGGAACGTCGAGAACTGGATCAGCGCCCCGGCGCAGACCGGGGCGACCAGGGAGACGGCGCCGGTGAAGAGGTTGTTCATGGCGACGAAGGAGGTCCGGTCCTCGCCCCGGGTGATGTCGTGCATCATCGGGTTGTTCCCCGCGTAGAACACCCCCATCGCCGTTCCCCACAGGATGCCGAAGGCGAACGCGTTCGAGAGCGGGCCGCTCACCACCAACAGGTCGATGAGCACGAGACCCGAGAGAACGAGTCCGAGCAGGTAGAGGTGTTTCGGGGAGTACTTCGGAAGGAAGTAGCCCGAAAGCGCGTAGGCGACGTACGCCGTCGCGTACGTGGCGAGCTGGAAGTAGAGGACCGCGAGGTAGCTGTAGTTCGAGAGGAAGAAGAGGTTCAGAAAGACCGCGACCAGCCCGTTCCCGAGCGCGTAGAGGTTGAACGAGAGATAGTACCTCCCGATCGGTCCTCCCGCTCGAGCCGGCATGCGTCGACCACTCTCCCCGGGCCCCATTCGGTCTCGACGAAGCCCAGCGGTTCCTTCCATCGATAGGCGTTTCGTCAGGAGTGACGAACCACGTGGGGCGAGAGTCGCCCGAGGACCCGACGGCGTTCAGGGCCGCGCGGGAGGGGAGAGAGCCAGGGATCCGAGGCTCGCGAAACGACTCCTTGCCGACGCATCCGAGCAGAGTCCGGGTTGTCCGGTACGGGGCTACCCGGGATGCGTGGGGACCAACTCGATCCAGATCCCGTTGGGGTCCTGGACGAACGCCTCATTCCACCCCACCTCGCCACCGATCTCCCGGGGTCGGATCAGGACGGCCACGCCCTTGCGTTCAAGGTCGGCAACGGCGGAGGCGACGTCGTCGCATTCGAAACCAAGGTGGTCCAGCTCTTCGCCGTTGCCGTAGGGCGTACCGAATCGGGTTCCCGGTTCGTACCAGTTCAACTCCAACAGCTGGTTCGACCCCGGACTCTTGAGGACCACGGCCTGCCCATGAGTGGGAGGCGTCGCCTCGAGCTTGTGGACCACTTCCATCCCCAGAATCTCGGTGTAGAAC
>OCOJ01041038.1_pt3 | contig 21911 bp, 25 predicted proteins | sample 1539251 | NCBI WGS metagenome assembly OCOJ01 (sample SAMN01911457, study PRJEB22624) | soil metagenome | biome: Soil | place: Malaysia | collected 2012-04-30 | depth RA_metagenome m | reverse complement strand
GATTCCTTCGACCTTGTAAGGGTGCGCCGCTTCCTTGACCTTGTGAAAGCACGAATGGAGGATGGAACCTTCGGGGTCTACTGCGACAACCTTGACTGCGGAGTTACGTTCTTTGAGGAACTTTCCCACGCCCGTAACAGTGCCTCCTGTCCCCATGCCAATGACTACAACATCCACTTTTCCGTCCGTTTGCTTCCAGATCTCGGGTCCCGTAGTACTATAATGCACTAACGGATTGTTCGGATTCGAGTATTGGTCGGGCATGTACGCGTTTGGTGTCTCACGCGCAATCCTGCGAGCGACATTGTAGTAATTCTCCGGTGAATCAGCCGGTACATTTGTCGGCGCTATTACCACCCGCGCGCCTAAGGCACGTAACAATCGACGCTTCTCCTCACTCATCTTGTCGGGCATCGTGAAAATCGCCTTGTAACCTCTTATTGTGGCCGTGAGAGCCAAACCCACACCCGTATTCCCGGACGTAGGTTCAACTATGGTACCGCCTGGTCGCAAGGCTCCTTTTTGTTCCGCGTCGTTCACCATAGCGACTCCAATACGGTCCTTCACACTACCTCCAGGGTTGAGATGTTCTAGCTTCGCGAGGATCAAACAACTTGCGCCTCCCGTTACCTTGTTTATCCTGACGAGGGGAGTATTCCCAATCAAGTCAAGCACGTTCTCATGATATTGCAAAAGCATCCGCCCATCGAGCTCGACGCGCGATCAGTATCATAACTCACTACACAACTGATAAATCGGCCGCTTCTCTTCGTGGAAGCATGGAATCAGTGTTCTTAGTCCAACCCTGGGTGCAGACACGAACAGCGATGGATTGTTGCAATTTATGCTTCCAAGAAAGGGAGGGCAAGGAACACTTAGGATGCAAGCGAGCTCACCTAACCGCCTATAATTCGCTGCTTGCCGTTCTCAAACTTGAACGGGGAACCGAATTCGAAGATGCTTTGAAAAGGTTGGAAGAGGCGAAAACACAGTGCCTTTCTACACCGAAGCCAGACAGCAAATGCCACGCCAAGTCCCAGGACGCATTGAAGCAAACACTCGCAATCTACGACAAAATCTTAGACGACTATAGAAAAAGGCTTCCAAACAGACCTGCGCCAAGACTGTAGAATGGGAGCCAGAGCAAATCGGAAACGCGAAGAATCATACCCTAAGCGGTTCAGTCACACGGCCATCATGGATCGTGGTTGTTCGGTCCTTTTAGGACCGACCTGTATAAAACAGATCTTGGACAAGATTGTTTGGGAACTCGAATAAGATGAGTGAGAAAACAGAAACATTGATTCATTGGTTAGATTGGAGCGAGGGCGCGTTCGACCGGGCGACGAGAGAAAGCAAACCCATACTGCTCGATATAAGTGCGGTTTGGTGCCATTGGTGCCACCGCTTGGACCAGGACACCTATTCCCTCCCCGACATAGCAGAATACATAGACACAAATTTCATCCCAATCCGTGTTGACACAGACAAACGGCCCGACATCAACCGGCGATACAATTTGGGCGGTTGGCCGACCACCGCCTTCCTTGCTCCCGACGGCCGCCTAATAGGAGGAGGAACCTACTTTCCACCAGACCAGATGCGACAACTCCTACACGATGTTAAGGCAACTTGGCAAAAGCTCCGGAACCAAACGGCACCAGATCCGCCCGCTCAAACTGAAACCTCGTCCCGCGAGCTGACACTGAACATAGTCGACGAAATTTTCGGAGAAGTGGCGAACAACTTCGACCCGATCTATGGCGGCTTCGGTTCCGAACCCAAATTCCCCCAAACCGAAGCCCAAGAACTGGCCCTGCTTAAGCACCATTACACCGGCAACCGGGAAATTCTAGGAATCGCGGTCTTAACTCTAAACAACGCAGGACGTAGCGGGACGTACGATAAGGAGATGGGGGGCTTTTTCCGATATTCTACAACGCGAGATTGGAGTGTCCCGCATTTCGAGAAAATGTGTGAGGATAACGCGAAATGGCTTCAACTATACTTACACGCTTACCAGACCACCCGGGATTCATTTTATGCAGAAACCGCGAATGGCATTCTCGAATATGTTAACGGATGGTTAAGCGATCAGACTCGGGGCTGTTTCTACGGCAGCCAAGACGCCGACGAGGAGTACTACAAACTGACAAAGACCGAACGACTCAAGCGAACAGCACCCTATGTCGACAAACACATCTACACGAGCTGGAACGCGATGATGATTTCCGCATACCTCGATGCTTCCTATACTCTAGAGAATCATAACCTTCGAGATTTCGCTATCAAGAGCCTCACCAGACTGCTTTCGCTTAATTTCACCGAGAGCGACGGCATGTATCACTTCTACAACGGCCAACCCGAACTGGGGAACCAACTAAATGATCAGTTGCAGACCGCCAACGCGTTAATCCACGCATATGAGTGCACGGGTGAGAGACATTTTCTAAACCAATCGCAGCAACTTCTCAAGTTCACCTCGTCCCGATTGCGTGATCCCGAAGTCGGAGGCTTCCTTGACACAGCCGTGAACGCAGACGCCCCAGGCTTCTTGAGACGACCAATCAAACCCCTAGAGGAGAACAGCGCGGCGGCACGAGTCCTAACAAAGATGTATCACTTGACCAGTGATCCCAACTATCGCAAAATGGCTGAAGAAGCTTTGAAGTGCTTTTCGAATAACTACCTCAGTTACGGGTTTATGTCCGCTGATTACGCGCTCGCTGTTGACAGTTTCATAAACGAGCCAACCATGGTTCGAATCGTTGGGAACAAGGACCTACCCGAAACAATAGGACTCATAGCGGAAGCTATTCGATTGTATGAACCAAGAAAGATCATTCAGGTTCTGAACCCTGAAGAAGACGCAAAGCAAATCGCCGATGACGGCTTTCGTTCTGAAGGTCCGCCAACCGCCTACATCTGCGTCGGGAATGCATGTACCGCACCAATCACGGAGCCGAAACAAATCGTCTCCGAAGTGCAGAGAATGGTCACACCTCAGCTCGGACGTTAAGTTTGAGATCCGTGACCGCGAGTTTCTTTCTAATCTCCTCCATCTGATCTGGCCGCAGGAGCTTCCTCGCGCTGAACCCCGCGCTGTCGTTATGATTTCGAGGAATAATGTGAACGTGAAGATGCGGGATTAGTTGATTCGCTGCGGCGCCGTCGTTTATCGAGATGTGAGACGCGGTTGCGCCTAGCCGCGTCGTGATTATTTGATTTAGAGCGTAGACGCGGGAGTATAATACGGAAAATGCTTCGGCCGACATGTCCTTCACACGCTCGGAATGCCTCTTCGGTAGGACCAGTGTGTGCCCTATCGAGATTGGATACTTATCCAAGAACGCTATGTGCTTGTCGTCTTCAAATATGACGTACGCTTGAACCGACCTGTCTACGATACCGCAAAAAATGCAGGCCAACCCTCTGACCTATCCTAGAGATTCTCTCCGCACATGAAATGCGAAAGTTACATAAAACGACGCGCAGACATGATAAATTGGCACGTAATAGGGAGATTAACAAGCTGCCAACAAAGAGAACGAGAAAACCAAGAGCACGAGCGACCAAGCCGAAGACTACTAGGCGAGTAAGGAAGAGAGATAAGTCACGGGCTAGACCGAAGGCGAGGCGAAGGCGACGACAACCCCAAGAAACCCACTTAAGCCCCCTCATGGTCTTCATCCTGTTCCTATACATGCTCAGACTCATGGACGAAAAGCAATTCAAGCGACTGCAAAAGGACCTCTCCCCTAAAACGAAGCCCACGCCAAGACGTCGACGACACAAGTAGGGTTTTCGCCCTCTAACGCAGTATTCATTGAGCGAATAGCTTCACTCAACTCTCTTGCTTATCTTTGCAGGGTGTCTAATGGTCTTCCCGAGCAAAATTGCCGCTGAGACCATTACTCCTGAAAACGTTAGGGAGCGAAGCCCGTCTGAGGATACTACTAGTTCTCGCCCGAAACCGCGGCGAAGACTTAACGATCTATAAGATAGCTAAATTCAGCGGGCTAGATCGGAAGATAATACGAAAACATTTAGGGAAATTAGTTGAAGCAGACCTTGTACACATCAAAAGCTATGGTCTAATATCCGTATACAGCATAAACAGCGACAACGGCCCCGTAAAACGCATAATAGACCTATTCAACGAAGCACGCCTTCTAGCCCAGGCCCCCTTAGCGACAATGCACATGTACGAAATCCAAGCCTAACAGACTAGCCGACCCTGACGGTAGGAGCACCGCAGGCAAAACTTTACACATCACGCCGCTCGTCGTGGCGGACGGGTGCTCATATGAAAGTTTGGAAACAGCTCTACTTGATCGTATGGTTGGCATTCCTCCAGATAATTATCATACTCCTACCCGTCTTCGGAGACAAGCTTGTAGACCTTCATGCCCTTCTGGGCTTCATCATTCTGGGTGTTGCGCACTATGACTACGCAATGATTAAGCGGACCGAGGCTCCGAATCGGCTAAAACGGATCGCAAAGTCAACCGCCGTCCTAGCAACATTCCAAGTAGTCTTGGGTTTAATACTGTATGCAAATGTCAGGTTGAACGCGAACGTTCCTCTGATCGAAGTTGTCACGTTCGTACATCTCGTCACGGCACTGGCCATAATCACGCAGGCAGCGTCCGTCGCAACGGCTTACGACATGTGGGAAGAGCACGAATACACATCTCCAAAATAGTGAAACGAAAGTCCGGGTTACGCTGAAGGTTAACATATGGGTGGCCGAATCCGCCAAGCCACGCTCGGAAACATTCGAGAACTTTTGCAAGGAGAAAAACCGGTGGTAGTGGACTTTTGGGCCAATTGGTGCGCCCCCTGTCACACGATGACGCCGATTCTCAGGTCCTTGTCTGGGAAATTCGAAGATAGAATCACTTTCGCAAAAGTCGATATTCAAAACAGCCACGATCTGGCACAACAATTCGGCGTAAAGAGCATACCCACCCTGATCCTATTCAGAAACGGAAAGGAATGGGACCGTTTGACCGGAGTCCGGAACCGATCCGAACTCACCAAACTCTTCGAGAAACTTGCGTCCGCATGACATGAGAATGGGACAGCAATCATATCGTACGACCAACATCGTCTAATCGAGCTAACTCTTCCGTCGAATATAGAATGCGAGTGAGAAGATTATAGCAACAAGGGTGGCCAACTGTAAGCCTGCGAGTCTGGCATTGTACTCTAAGTTGCCCTCGGTACGAGGAGCATAGGACACTAGGCCTGAGTTGTACTGGAGCGTGTTCTCAGACGTTTGTTTTGGGTTGTATGCTGGTGCGGCTTCGCCGGCGGGTTGTTCCACTTGGATATGTGTGATGAAACTCGTTAGAGTCGTGAATTGGACGTTCTGCACCGTGAACATACTGGTAGCCGTAGTATATTGTACCGTAAGCACCGTCACGACGAGATTCGATGTCGCAACGGCGACGGTAAAGTAAGTCGCGGTGTTCGTCTGCGTACTTGTTTGCGTGCTAGCTGATGTATAGAGTACCTGCGACGAAACAGGTTGAATTCCAACGGTACAAACAGCGAGCAACGAGCCAAGAACCAGTAGACATGCTGCTATCCGCGAAGAGCGGCACTTCTCTCGCGAGGGCTTCAAATCTACCCCTGTCGCTACTGCACCCGCATGTTGATTTTGAAGGCTCGAAATTTGAACAGTCTATCGTCGCACACGCAAGCTTCCGCACGGCAATTGCGCATTATTTGACAAACCCATGCCTGCCCTACCTCAATGCAAGATTACCCTACAGGCATCAGGATAGGGAGCCAAGGGTAGTCCGATTAATAGGAGGAGCCCCGGCGCCACCAGCTGGTCACGGTAATACATCGGGGCGAGTGGGTGATCCCGATCTAGCCCAGAAAAAGGCGTATTTAAGCGTCTGGCGACCTCGGCAACGTCGAGAACATATGGATACGATAACTACAGAGCACATCATGAAAATTCTCGAACTAACAGATTCGTTTGGCCTACATCGAGAGGCGGTTGTGATTCCTCTGGCGACGAACGACCGAGATGACATAGCATTCCTGTCCGACCACCGGTTGCGCATTACGGTTCCTAGGACCCGGCCGTTTGATGAGTGGCTTGTTGAACTGCGGAGCAGGCTGACGAACATGGATCTTTCACCTCTCCATCGCTGAATCGTCGCTGCTTCTTGGCTCGACCCAGCTAAGGATGGTTTCTTGCTGCGGGCCGAGATTCTCTAGGCTCGATACCCTGACGCCAACGAGGCGGACCTTGCACGGAGGCGTCTCAAACTCTCTGAATAGTATTTTGACGTATTCCTCGATAATTGATCTCTCGTTTGTGTGTTTATCGTGGGTTTTTGCTCGTGTGAACGTTTCGAAGTTTTCGAGACGAACTTTGATGGCTACGGTTCGAAAGAGCATATTGTGCGATTGAAGTCTAGTGTGCACATCTCGGATGATTGAATCGAAGACCTCCATTATTCTTGCTCTGTCTTGAATGTCTTCGTCGAAGGTGCTCTCGGCGCTTATGGATTTGACGGACCTTACGGTGGCCACTTCTTCCTCATCGATTCCGTTAGCTATTTGCCAAATCCTTATTCCGTATTTTCCGAAAACATCGCTCAGTTTGCTAGGGTGCATGTCGGCCAACTGCCGTATCGTCGTAACTCCCATCTTTCCAAGCACCTCTGAACTCTTCTTGCCGACGCCGCTGATTTTCGAAACTGGTAATGGATCTAAGAACTCTCGAACTTTCTCCGGAGGAATTACCGTCAGCCCATCCGGTTTCTTGGAATCCGAAGCGATTTTCGCGATGGCCTTGTTCGGTGCAACTCCTATTGAACAAGGAAGGTTTACCTTATTNGGTTATCTGCCTCTTGATTTCTTCCGCTAGGCTTCTCGCTGCAAGGAATCCGGCGACTCTGTCGCTGACGTCTAGGAAAGCTTCGTCTATACTCATTTGCTCAAGTTTCTCAGAAAAGTCCTGAAGTACCTGCATCATCTGCTCTGAAACTCGTTCGTACAAAGTAAAATTGGGTTTCACGTAATTGCCTGTTGGGCATAGGCGATACGCAACCGAGATGGGCATTGCGGAACGGACTCCGAACGACCGCGCTTCATATGAGCAACCCATCACGACTCCCCGGTTCTTTCCTCCCTTAGGATCTGCCCCAACAATGACCGGCTTGCCTTCTAGTGAAGGGTTTTCGCGTTGCTCAACGGAGGAGTAAAAGGCGTCCATGTCGATGTGCATTATGATACGAGGCAAAGCACTCAAAGCACTCACGGTCTGGCATGAATCCCTTAATCACTTTTGAGAGGTCTGGTACCCTTAGAGGCGGTGTCTAATACTTTCAGTATCAAAGAGCTTTTCAACTGTACTAACCAACTAAGCGTGATTTTACTTTGGAAGAAAAAACCGCGTCATTTGTGCCGCGAATCTCTCGATCCAGAATCGAATCTCTTTCGGACGTTATTTTCGGGCTTGCATTGGCCATCAGCACTATTCCTCTCATCTCAAGGCTTCCGGCAAAACCGTTCGGCATGATTGTTGACATTTCGGAGTTTGGTTTTGGATTCCTCATTCTGATGTCAGTCTGGATGGCATACACGAATACGATGTCCGTTCTTCCGGTGGAGAATAGCACCGTGGTCACTCTCAACCTCCTCTTGCTCTTTCTTGTCTCGATCGAGCCGTACCTGTTTTACCTGAACATTAACTACGACCTAGTATCGCATGAGTTGTTCCTGAACCTTTCCTCGATCCTATATGCGCTAGATATGGCCGGCCTAATGGTCATCCTCGGATTGTTTACGTATCAACTCTCGCGTGAAGAGAGAGGATTAGTTCCAAAGAATTCCATAAGGGGACACAAACGAGTGAGGAACATTCTTTTCGTGTCCGCGGCGCTCTTCGCCATCACGGTCTTGCCGATATTCTGGTCCATTAGAGTCTACGCACAGCCGATACGATTCTATTTCTGGTTCATTCCGCTCTTTCTCTCGCTCGGCATACGCTTAGCCGACCGTTCCGCGCCGGCCCGAAGACCGGCATCCGCATAAGCCGCTACGGCGGGCCGGTTCACTTNACGGCGGGCCGGTTCACTTCGCACGGCGTAACTCGAAGACCTACTTCCATGCTTCAGCTCTCTACCCGATCAGGCATACGTCTTTACTAGAGACTCAAGATTTTGAGAGGCCTGTTTGGTCACAGTTTTCTTCATATCGTTTCCTTCATGATCCTGCGTGACCAGCAGAGGCCCGAATTCCTTAACCTCCCATATCCAAACAAGCTCCGTCGGGCCCAACTCCTCCAACAACCGCTTCTTTACACCCACAATCTTGGAAACCGCCAGAGCCGAAGCGCCACCGGTAAATTCGCAATAGACCGCACCGAAGGCCGCTAACCCCTTCTTCCCCACTTCGCCTAAGCCACCCTTCCCGATCACGATCTTAGTCCGGTACTTCTCAAGTATAGGAGGCGTTAACGCGTCCATTCTAGTACTTGTTGTGGGACCGCCGGCAACGATTTTCCATTCCTCGCCAACTTTGCGAGCGATCGGTCCGCAATGGAAGATTGGAAGACCGGCCACTTCCGGAATGAATTTCTCAAGTAGCTTCTTGTGGGCTTGATCTCTAGCGATTGCTATCTCACCAGTTACGTACAGGACATCTCCGACGCGAGCGCCAATGATGCGTTTGTTGTCTTGTGGAACGTTAAGTCTCAGCTCCGTCATTTCAATTCACCTCGTGATCTCGAAGTGCCCGTTCCTAAGTTCTGCTTCGCAGACGCGGTTTGCCCAGCATCCGAATGAAATAGCGATTGGCAGGCATGCGGTGTGTGTTCCCGCGGTTTCTATGTGCACGTCAAGCACGGTTGTGTCGCCGCCGAGGCCCATGGTTCCAATGCCAAGCTCATTTGCCGCCTTCACGATTGATGTCTCAAATTCTGCGACCTCTGAACTGGGGTTACGCTCACCCACTCTTCTTAGTAGGGCTCGTTTTGAGTTGAACATTGCTTGAATTGCCGACCCCCCTATCCCAATACCGAGAATGTTCGGTGGGCATGTCTTTCCTCCTGCGTCGATGATTGTTTGAAGAATGTGCCGGAGAATATCCTGCCTGCTTGCCGTTGGAACCAGCATCTTTAGGTTGGTGAAATTTTCGGAGCCCGCACCCTTCAGAATCAACTTGAGTGCTGTTGTCTGTGTCGCTTTATCCAGGAGAACTTCAGGTTGGTTTAGGCCGGTGTTTGTTGCGGTGTTCTTTCGTGTGAGTGGGTTTACAACGTTAGCCCTCATGCCACCTTTTGCCGTGAGCGCTTCCACGGCCGACTTGAGAACTTCTTCGACCTCATTCGTGTGCGNGTATGAGTTCTCCCGAAATGAACAATGTGACCAAACCAGTATCCTGACACAAAGGCAGGTTGTTCTCGGCGCTCAGATTCGAGCTGTTCAGAATGGCTTCGAGTTGCTTCTTCGCCAATTCTTTCGTCTCATGGACATGGGCTTCTCTTATAGCGTTCAGAACGTCTGTCGGTATACCCGTTGTGGAACGTGCGAGCATGTCGTCCAGAACGGGACGGAGTTCCTGCGCGAGAAATTCCATGTTCTAATCAACGCTAGCGACGGTGTCACAGTGTTGACTTAGGGAGCGCGTTCTTACTGCCAGTATAATATATGCGCAGGAGAACTCCGATAGGACGTTGACTTAGCGCACGGGGCGGTGGTGAAGGTCTACGATGGCCGCCTATAGGGCTGACCTGTGAACGCGAATGTTTTGAAAAGCTCGTACACTTTGTCGGGAATACCTTCTACAACATTCAAGCCTAAGGCTCTGGCCACATCGAGGGTGATGGGTGTGGCGTGTGACATGTAGCCGCGCGCTAGAAAGTCTGCCACTCGTTCCGCTTGCTCTTTATCCATTTTGTCCTGCAATAACCAAATGACAAATGCCTTAGCATTCTCAATTTCGAGGTTTGCCACGTCGGACATGATGACCATTCTGTCGGTTATGTTTTGAATTGGTTTTGTCTTCACAAGTGTAGCAATTGAGCCGGCCGGGTACATACCGTCTGGGGTGGGGATCTGAGGGTCCACAGGTCCCAGCACACTATATTTCTCCATGCGGATCTCTCCCGCAGCCAAGCTCATGAGGGAGCCGCCGGACATCGCGTAGAAAGGCACCATCACCGTTACTTTCGAGGGGTGGAACTTTATCGCCATGGCCATCATTTGCGCGGCAAGCGCGTAGCCGCCCGGTGTGTGGATAATGAAATCAACAGGAGTCTCAGGCGGGATTTTTCGCATCTTCTGTAAGGTCGTTTCCGTGTCTTCGATCCCTATCTCAGGTTCATGACCCGGCTCGCTCCACAGTTCCTTCTTGTGGATCATTGTGATCACTCTAGTGCCGCGTTCTCTCTCCAGTTGTTCGATGATTCTTTGCCGCCAAGCAAGAATCCCTGCTTTGGTAGTGGGACGTTTAGGAGCCTCTGATCCGTCGGGTGAAGAAGAAAACTCACTGTCCGAGTGCGCGTCCGTTTCTTCGGTTATGTTTTCCTTGTTGGCTGGTCCTGTAGTTGGGAATTTATGAATGGCGTATGCGAGAGCGCAGCAGTTTACCGCGGTAACACCTAGTATCCCCAGCCCGAGGGACAGCTCTAAAGGATCCATCCTGACCTCCTCACTGGTACTGTTTACCCGGCCTGATTCCGCCTGTGAACTCTATTGTTTCCTCGAAGAGCTGATGGACTTTCTCCGGTACGCCTTCGAGTACGTTTAACCCGATTGCCCGTGCAACGTCTAATGTGATGGGTGTGGTGCTTGCCATGAAACCGCCGACGAGGAAATTGGCTACTTGCGTCGCCTGCTCTTCGTTCATCTTGTCGATGAGGAGCCACTTGACGAATTCCTTGGCGTTCTCAGTTTCCATGCGTGCCGACTCCGCGAGGAGAATCGTGCGATCTGATATCGTCTCGATTGGTTTTCTCTTCAATATCGCCATAACCGCGTTAGCTGGCATGTCGTCGACTAGTGGCTCCACGGGTGCCAGGATGCTGCATCGTTCCATCATTATCTCGTCTGCGGATAGGACAAGGTACGTTCCGTCGGACATCGCATAGAATGGCACCATGACTGTAACCTTCGCTTTGTGATACCTGAGCGCCATGGCCATCAAGTCTGCTGCGAATGTCAAACCGCCTTCGGTGTGAACGATGAAATCTATCGGCGTGTCTGGCGGCGTCTCCCGAACCTGCTGCAGTATGGCCTCAGAATCCTCAAGGACGATCTCTGGTTCATCATCAGATGTGCTCCAAGGCTCTTTACGGTGTATTAGTGTGAGCACTCTGCTCCCACGTTCTTCTTCTATCTCCTTGATCAGTTGGGCTCTTCTTGCGAGGATCTGTTCCTTGGTAGGAAGACCTGGTGAGGTTTCATCTTCGTCCTGCCCCTCCGCGGAATCAGCGTCGTCGCTAGTCTCAGTCTTCACCGGCGACTGAGTCTTGGCGACGGATATGGTCAGGAAATATCGAATGAAGTAGAAGTTCGTAATGGAGCTCAGTAATAGAACCGCGACTATTGCAACTGCCAGTATGACTTCTACGACGTCCAACTCTAAGACCCCGTGTCGCGGTCGTTAGAGTCTTTTCGTACGGCTCGGTCTAAAAGTCTTCTTGCGTGCCTCGGCGCATCTCCGGTTCAGCGTTGATTTCCAGTTTCATTTAGGGAACTAGGTGTGGTATTTCGATGTGCGTTGGTTCGTAGTCTGTTAGTCGCCCGTTGATGAATGCATCATATGCCTGAAGATCTAGCAAGCCATGTCCACAATTGTTGAACGCAATCACTTTCTTCTGCCCACTCTTCTTACATCGTAACGCTTCGTCGATGGCGTACCTTACAACGTGTGCGGTCTCGGGCGCGGTTAGCATCCCTTCTGTCTGTGCGAGAATTCGGGCGGCCTCGAAGACCTCGGTCTGCGAGTAGGCGGCTGAGCTCACGTAGCCCTTCTTTATCAGGTAACAGAGCGAGGGCGCCTTACCGTGATAGCGTAATCCGCCGGCGTGTATTGGTGGGGGCTGATATTTGTGGCCGATTGTGTACATCTTAAGCAGCGGCGTAGTCTCAGCAGTGTCAGCGAAGTCATAGGTGTAGGTTCCGCGGGTCGTTGATGGAACGGCTTTTGGCTCGAGGGCAACGAATTTCGTAGTCGATTTCCCTTTCAGCTTGTCNAGCTAAGAATGGATATGCGAAGCCGGCGAAGTTTGAGCCGCCTCCGATACAACCGCATATAATATCGGGGCGAACGTCAGCTATCTCCAGTTGCTTCTTCGCTTCTAGACCAAGGATGGTTTGGTGGAGAAGAACATGGTTTAGAACCGAGCCCAAGCAGTACCTGGTATCCTCATGCCCTATGCAATCCTCGATCGCTTCGCTTATGGCGATACCTAGTGATCCGGTACTATTCGGGTCAGTTTCAAGGAGGCTTCTCCCAAAGTTCGTGTTCTTGCTGGGGGACGCGACCACAGTAGCACCCATGGCCTCCATCAAAGTTCTCCTCCCGGGTNTTCTGATCGTAGCTCGCGCGAACCATGTACACGTTGCATTTCAAGCCGAATAGCGCCGAAGCCATCGCTAGAGCCGAACCCCATTGTCCGGCACCCGTTTCGGTTACCAATCGATTATGCCCTTCCACCATATTGTAGTAGGCTTGAGCGATGGCAGTGTTGGGTTTGTGACTACCAGTAGGATTCACGTACTCGCACTTGTAATAGATTTCAGCTGGCGTATCCAGAAACTTCTCGAGTCGTNCTAGCGCGAACGATTGGCGTAGGCCGCGGGAGCCTCAAATACGCATCATAGACTTCATCGGGGATCTTGATGAATCGTTCAGTCGTAACTTCTTGCATTACGAGTTCCTTTGCGAAGATCCTCAGCAGAGGCTCCGGGGACATCGGCTGTAGAGTACGCGCATCTAGAGGCGGAGGCAGCGGCTCGGGTAAGTCTGCTAGTATGTTGTACCAGTGGTCGGGAGTTTCGTCTTGAGGCAGATAGATCGCGTGGTCTCTCTGAACACGATCAGAGTTGTTCATGAATACGCTTTCCTGTGGCGTGATGTCTGCTGGCAACTCTAGCGCAGAATTTAAGACTTTGTTCAGCAAATTTGTACGTTAGAGACTTTCGCAATTGTGGAGACAAATTTCAGACCGCTTGACCGAATACCCCGGTAGACAAAAGGTGGCTCGAGCGCTCGTAGAATTAGGTTTGGCGATCAAAGAAGGAAACGCGATATATTGTGGAGGCATCGAACTTTCCGACGTCAAAATTGCCCGCTTTCTNCGGCGTTGACCGCCGCACTGTGAGAGATACCGCCGAACTCATAGCATCAGACCCAGAGCTTAAACCCGTCTTTGAAAAAATGAAACCCGCGGGCCCGTTCCTCGCCGACGTCGCGAAGTTTCTCGGCTACAGCGTCATCGAGATCTACGCGGACCCCCACACGGTTGGCGTCGTCGCTCAAGCCGCCTCGCTGATAGCACAAGAGGACATAGCGATTAGGCAAGCGATTGCCGACGATCCTGATCTGATTCCCGACCCGAAACTTACGTTGGTTGTCGAGAAGGAACCAAGCGGTACAACATTGCAGAAGCTACTGAAAATTCCCGGTGTCGCTAAGATCTCAACCTATTAGAGTCTCCGAACCTCTCATAGTGCACTATCTCGTCTATTGGTCTTCGTATCTTCCTCCGAGCCGTTCTCGGCTCGGTAGGGTAACCGAACGGTAAGACGGTGACGAGTCTCATTCTCTGGGGAACCCCTAGAAGGTCCTTGACACCATCATCGTAGAAATTTGTAATCCAGCACGAGCCCACCCCCAACGACCACGCTGCGAGAATCATATTCTGTCCGGCACGCGCCCCATCAACTTCTGGCAACTTGGCATCCTCCATAACGATAGCGATCGCAAGTGGCGCCTTGGCGATGTGTTTGCCAGTCGGCGTCAAGTCAGATATTCTACTCAGGGTTCCCTTATCCCTAATCACTATGAAATGCCAAGGTTGAGAGTTTTTCGAACTTGGTGCAAGGCGACCCGCTTCCAGAATTTCGTCAATGCAATCCTGTGGAATAGGTTTGTCAAGATAGTCCCTGATCTCTCGTCTTGTCCTAATACATCTGAGAGCGTCCATTGAAACCACGGGGTTACGACTTCGTCGGATCCTTCTCTATGATCGCCCACAGTTCCTCTTCCAAGGTTCCACCGTACTTGGGTTTTTCAACGAACCTGCCAATTTCACGCCATGCACGGTTGTGAACGATGACAGTGGGTATTCTCAAAACATTGAGCTCGTCTGCTATGTCGCGATTTTCGTCGAAGTCTATGACTTTAATGTTGAGCGCGGCATTCTTTGCTGTCATGAAGACTTTGGCAAGATTCGGCATCTGGGCTCTGCATTCCGCATTCCATTCCGTTGCGAAGATAACGAAGAAGTAACGGTCGGTCAGAGCCGAAAATTTGTTGATGATTCCTGGATCAGGTTGGTATTCCTGTATCCGCTTCTTGACGGTTTGCTTTACGGTCGGATTTTTGATGCTATTGATATAATCCCATAGATTGGGATGAGGGCCAATTACGTTTCGGAGCAGTGACAAGAGTTCTTACCTATTGCAGTCGCTGGTCAAAACAAGTAGAGAGATAGAGTCATGCCGGACGCATTAACTCCCTTGTTGCATAAGCGCGTTGCTATTGCCTCATCTAGCAGTTATTAGATTTTCGGAGCATGCTATGCTATGTCTTCCATGTATCGAGTTACTTACGCTGAACTTGCGAGCATAACTTTGTCCGCGACGAACTCAAGCTTGCCGTCCTCTCCCGAAGGTTTCGCAGTTCCATGAATCTCAATTTCTCTTCCATTAAGGTTCTGCCTCTGTTCTTCGCCGAGTTGAAGTACCGATACATCCCTCTCGACCATTTGACTCATTATCACGACTCTGTCGAGGATTGACAGCCTGTTTGCGTCGGCGGAAAGGAGCACTACATTGGCCACACCAGTTCCGTCATCTATGCGCAGATGAGTCGACACAACGAGCTTGCCAGAGCGGACCATATTACATTTCTCACATCTAAGTCGGCTTTCCTTCAATCCTAGTTCCGACCCGCAGGATTCGCATAGAAAACTGACTTTGGGCTTGTCCAGAACATCAAGGATTACTCCTTTCACCCAAGTCTTCAATCCAGGCTCGAGAGCAATCACGTGCCTGATATCTTCCCATGCCGGCTTATCTTTCTCGCGGTCTTCCGCCATCTCAAGCCGGGTTAGCGGAATTGAACTCAGCTCAAAATCTCCACTCAAACCAGCCCGCACCCTTACCCCTTCGATTCTTACACGTAAGCCCGGTTTCAGTTTCAGAGCGTCAGCGGTTTGGTCACGCCAAAATGTGACTCGGGAGGCGGCCGTATCGTCCCTAAGCGTCAACGAAACCAGATCTACATTCTCCCCTTTTTCCGTTACAACTTGCCGTGCGATCGGAGTGTCCGCGACAGCCCCTTCAACTATGACGAGGCCTTTGGCTTGGGGCAGCATCTTGAGCTTCGTAATTCCTTTGAGGGATTCGATTTTGGCTTCGGTTTTCTGTAACTTTCCGGACTGGCCTAAATTAAGCATAACCTCCCCCTGCCTTTCGCGCGCCGAGGCGCCAGTGATCTCGACACTGTCTCCTTCATGTAGAGTTGATGCAATGTCGGCCTTGTCATCCCAGAGCGAGACCGTGATGATTCCTGTTTCATCTGCAATAAGTAGTCTGGCTACTCTCGTCGATTGGCCGGACGGTCGCTTGATTTCTTGCGATCCGCTAACTGACAGCACCGAAGCTGCAAGATTTACGGACGCAGTAGGAGCAAGCTCCGCGATTTTGCAAGTCTTGGTTACGGGCAACTTGAGGAACGTGGGTGGCGTCTTCAGAATCTGAACTTGGCTTCGACTCTCAACATGCAGTTCAGGTCCTCCATTTCTGTCTAACCGCACTCTAGCGTTGAGCGCCTGCACTATGGCATTGGCTTTGAGGTCACGCAGTTCCTCTGCGCGTTCATTCCAAGCGACCAACGGTATACTCCCCGATTCGTCCGCAATAAATGCGCGGAGCACACTGCCCGTTCTTTCCTCTTTCACAAAGTTGTAATGACGGGGTTCCCTTTGCACAATACCTACAGCATTTACTTGATTCGCGCCCACTACCAGTTTCCCGAGAGGAGTAAATAATTCTCCAAATTCCGGGAGGTCAGAATTTGGCATACTCTCCGGGTCGACCTCGATGCTGCTTCGTTCTCCGGCGTGAATCTCCGTATCCCCAGCTAAGCCCTGCCGCGTGTATGCGTGGCCGACGCGCAGAACCCTACCCTGCAAGTCGCCGAGCCGTAACAAGATATCAACGTGCCTGTCCCAAAATGCACAACGCACCCTTTCGGATTTGTCCACGAGTATGGCGCGCATAACTCGACCATGAGTTCCGTCTTTTCTCTGAAAATCTTGGGGCGGCCAAGTCAAGAGGATTCGGCCGGAAATCGTAACGTCGTTGAGCCCGGGCACCAAGTCCTTCACTCGCATGCGGCCGAGCTCGGTTCCGCGAGTCTGAATTAGCAGTTCTTCGGCGACCAGCCGGGCGGCGCCTTCATCCGATAGAAGCCCACGGCCTTCTCGCTTCTTCTCCTCAATAAAGGCGAGGACTTGCTCTTGAGAGAGTTCCCGTCGTTTAGACAGTATCTCCTCAACTATAGTCTCAACGACGCTCAGAGGTCAAGTCGCCTCATGACAGTCCATTGAAATGTGAACATGCCGAATGCCTTAGCTTTACCATAGCGTTTTCGCGTGGCTATAAAATCCACTCGCATCCAATTTCATAGGGGAACAAATTAACGTGTTCATTGATTCCGTCGCAGCATGCATTTGATGTTCAAAGGGAAACTATGGACATCGAGCNTTCTCTATAATCTATCGAGTACACTTCCGTGGCCTGACCGCAACACAATTGAATCGGGATTTAGCCAGTCTACTCGACTAGCTTATGGAGCCTGAATATACTAAGGTCGGAAGCATCGAACATTTCTACTCAAAAGCCGGTGTAGCAATAGTACTAGTTTCCGCCCCAATCAAGAAAGGGGATAAGCTACTGATTCGCGGCAGTACGACTAATCTCCAGCAGAGTGTTGAATCAATGGAGGTAGAGCATAAGCAGATGAATGAGGCCCAAGCCGGGGAGAAAATCGGCCTTAAAGTTACAGGGCGCGTGCGGGAGAACGATATAGTCTACAAAGTTGCGGAAGGTTAGAATACCCCCAGCGAGTACCGCGCACCCAATAGAGTGCGAGAGAGATGGCAGATGTCGTGATCGACGGAACGGTTCTTGTAGTCACACCTATACAGTCTCCACAATCAAGGCCGATGGTGCAAATCACTCTTGGCGACCCCATCAAAGGTCCGGTCACAATGCCGTTGGATATGGATCGGGAGATGGCGGGAGTTACCATCGCAGTGCAGCGGGTGCTCACTCAGCTACCTGGAGTGGGGCAGCAGCTTGGAACCCCGCGGTTGATTGTGACTCTGACGGAGGAGGAGTACCAAGAGTTAGGACGACCTAGGTATCCGGACCATCTCTCGGTCACTTTGAAAGTCAATGCGTAAACGCGCCTAGTCATCCTTAATCCCAGAATAGCCTTGTCCTCGCATACTCTCTCTCGGCCCTGAGTATGTCTAGGTATAGATCTTCCTCCGTACGATGAAGCCTTCGAAGGACCCGCGTAGCCGTTGCGGGACCAACACCTCGTCCACTTAGAACGATGACAGCTTCCTTGCCCTTAGTTTGGACGAGGCTCGCGCTGAGCCAGGCTTGTTTCCAAGAATGCTCCTCGTCAGGGGTTAGCCTGGATCTTTGTTTCTTCTTCTTTACGATACCCAGCAGCTTATCGTTTCTCTGGTAAGTGGCCGCAACCAGTGTTGAGCCACATTTCGGACATCGAATATTCTGCCCCAACTGTCCAACCACCCTTATGGCGTCCCAGTCGCCGTTAAAGACGCAGACAAGCCGAACCGTATCTGACAATAGTCTCTCTTTCACGATCTCACTCAGTGATTTCGAGGGAACTAGGGGCCTGAGTAAATCGTGAGGAATAATCTTGTCGACAATTGGCGTCGCGAATGGAGAACAAGTTCCTCCTCGTTCCGACGACGTATCAACTGTGATTTCACGTTGGCTTATTCTTCGAATTATTTCCTTCGTCGTAGCGAGGTCGAATTTCTCTAGGAGAACCTCTCTCTGCGTCTCAACGTTCAGCGGCGACGCTTTCATTGCGCGCACGAGCATTCGCGACCGGTTGGATCTATAGTCGGCTTTTCTTTCGATCACGCCAAACCGCCGCGCCACATGCCAATGACGCCAAGCGAATAGGTCAGAGTTCTGCAGCGACTCTACCAGTACCGTTTCAACGTCTTCTGGCGTGAATTTCGCAAGCTCTAGGGCGACGGTCTCCGGTTCTATTTTGAATGGACAGATCAACGCTATTCGATAGGGGTCTGTTTGAGTCGCAACGTTGACGCCATACTTGGCGCTGAGCATGGATGCGAGAATCATTGCGATCGTGTCGTTGACCATACTCCCGAAGCAGGCGTGGATGANTTATGCAGTTCTCGAATTTCTCGATCGTTACATGGTTATCGGTCGGCAATGGGAATAATTTGGTATGCGCTTTTGCTGTCTCGGTGATTTTGGCGAGGGCGTCGTTGTTAAGCTGTAGCTCTTCCTGCAGGTTCTTGAGCGCGGTATGATCCTCAAGATTTGAAGCGACGTAGCTCCTCAGCCTACCGACTTCTTGCGCTGTTTCGTAGCTTACAGGGATCATTTCTCCCTCCCAACTCGGAATAGCGTCGAGTGTCGGCGATGTAGGTTCGACTTCGACGGATAGTTTCTCTTCGTTTACGTTGATTATCTTCCAGGTCTGTCCGTGAATGATGAAGACGGTACCTGACTTGCACTTTCTAGAGACGAAATCTTGATCTAAAGTGCCTATTCGACGTTTTCTGAAGAAGTCGAATATATCGAACCTTTTCACGTCAGGTATTACTGAAAGATTTTCGTAGTAGTAGTGGAAGGTGCGCGGGAAACGAGCGGAGACAACATCATCCACAAGCCTTATGATTCCAATAGAGTTTAGAAACTTCACAAACTCATGCAGCTCTGCACCCGTATAGCCGCGAAACGGTTGAGCGCCCGATACGATTTCCAGTATCTCTGAGAGTTTGGGTCGCTTTAGGTCGAGAACGATACCTACAATTTGATGCGCCAGCACGTCCAAGGCTCTGTCGTGAATTGTTGTCCTCTCAATCTTGGAATCTCTTGCGTTTGCCGCCAGAACCGATGCTTCTAGTAGATCGTCAGCCGCGGCTCCTATGATCGTTCCCTGCGCGAGTCCCCGTAATGTATGGCCGCTTCTACCGATTCGTTGGATTAGTCGTGTGGACATTCGTGGCGACATGTATTGAACGATGTAGTCTACGCGGCCGATGTCCATTCCTAACTCGAGTGAAGAGGTGCATATGACGCCCTTGAGCGAGCCTTCATGAAATGCTCTTTCGACTTCTTCTCGAATCTCTCGCGATAGTGAGCCGTGGTGAACCCGGACGGGCAGCGAAGGATTAAGGACGCGTAGCTGGGAACCCACCGCTTCTGCTTGTTCGCGCGTGTTTGTGAAAACGAGGGTAGACCGTTTCTCTGAAATGAATTCCGCTATTCGCCTCGCCCTCGCGATTGTGGTTGGAGGCAGTCCAAACTTGTCGGCTGTTCTAGTATCCTGAGAGGTAGGGGTTACATATTGGGTCTGAATTCGGATTTGCCTCAATTCAGACGATTTCACGGCCGTCACGGGACGGTCTGCACCCACCAGAAACTGACCTACTTTTTCTTGCTCTCCGACCGTAGCTGACAAGCCGATTCTTTGAAAACTTCCACCCACGAGGTGCTTCAGACGTTCTAAGGCTAATGATAACTGAACCCCGCGTTCGTCAGTGGCCAATTCATGGATCTCGTCAATTACAACCCACCTTACGGCTTTGAGATGCTCACGCATCCTTCGACCCGGTAGGATCGCCTGCAGTGTCTCCGGAGTCGTGACCAGCATGTCCGGAGGAGACCTCGCCTGTGTTGCACGAACACTGGTAGGAGTGTCACCGTGCCTAACTTGCACTTTGATTTCCAACTCCCTGCCGATATCTGTAAGTCTGCGAACGATATCGCGGTTCAATGCCCTAAGCGGCGTGACATAGAGGATTGAGATACCTCGGATGTTGTGTTCGGAGCGTTGTTCGAGAAACATATTGAAAATGGGTAGTACTGACGCCAGCGTCTTTCCCGTGCCCGTCGGAGCAATTACGAGTACATTTTGCCCTTGGAGAATAGGCCGAATCGCGATCTGTTGTATGTCACTCGGTTCTTCCAGCCCAATCCGTTCGAGATGCTCTCGAATGGGCCTGTGCAATTGGGTGAACGCATTTTCCAACAATTAGGGCACACCTATCGAGCGGTCCGGCCGCTCACGGANCAGCTGTCTCTCGGAACTAAGATAACCCCAAGCACGTCACACTAAACTGACCTAAGCCGACGGCTTCTCGTATGCGAGGTAGACGAAGATCACGATGACAGCTAGGAAAGCTAGGAAGGTTATTCCTATTTGCAGTAGATCCCACCACTCATCCGTAGTCAAACCTTTGACACCTTCCGCGCACCTACAAAACTGAGTCCCCTTTTAAAGACTACTCAGTTTTACCTTCCGTCGGCTTCCCTAGCCCTCCACCTAGCCGTTACCGATGAGTATTGTGAATCTTTCTTCGCGATTTCCTCGAACTGATGCAGGGCGGCTGCGATTCGTTGTGCGATTAGGTGGTAGCAGAGCCCTCTCTTTCGATCCATCACTCGGAAGTAGTAGTCATCGCAATAGCAGAAGGGTATGTCAGGCATAACCTGGTATTCGCTCTTCCTTCCCTGAACAGCCCATACGACTCGACCACTTGGCGCAAATTCGTACCTGCGGACCTTCTTCGAACTAGCTAGGTCCCATCCGTTCGTGAAGCGATCTCCGAACGATTCTTGCAATGCTTCTTTAAGGCTAGGCGAAAGCTCTCGCCGTGATCCCAACTCGATGCATGCCCGCTCGATCAGTTCGTTCTCACTCGAGAAGGCTCCCTGCATTTACGCTTCACCGAAGTCGGTAAGATGTCGCGCAGTACGTTCATTCTTTAATGTGTTGTTGCCTCGAATTGCTGCTATTTATTGACGAAGTATCGAAAGAGTCTGACCCTGTGATCGAAAGTCCAAGAAACATTTTTAAGCCGTGGTGTTGGGGTCTACGAATTAGCGCTGAATGCTTGTTCAGTGCTACGCCTTGTGCTCCGGATACGTTTCTCGGAGGAAAGACAAGAACATGTATCAAGAACAGAAGAAGAACATGCCGAAGTACGTGCTGACTGGGACAACCACGATGGGCTTAGTGTGCCGAGACGGGATAGTGCTTGGCACGGATACGAGGGCAACGCTCGGAACATTCGTCGCCCACAAGAGGGCTAAGAAGATGTATCCCATCGACGACCACGTGGCCATGACCATTGCGGGCGGAGTTGCGGATGCCCAGAATGTCGTCGAAACGCTACGCGCTAATGCAAAACTATACAAATTCGAGAAGGGCCTCCCGATCCCAATCAGCGCAGTAGCACGCCTAGCGGCGAACATTCTCTTCTCAGCGCGTTACTACCCGTTCATACTGCAATCTGTTATTGGGGGAATGGATGACACCGGAGCTCACATCTTTGCGCTTGACCCGCTCGGGAGCGTTACCGAAGAGAAGTTTGTTTCAACTGGCTCGGGATCCCCTGTGGC
>OCOJ01033535.1_pt2 | contig 21949 bp, 23 predicted proteins | sample 1539251 | NCBI WGS metagenome assembly OCOJ01 (sample SAMN01911457, study PRJEB22624) | soil metagenome | biome: Soil | place: Malaysia | collected 2012-04-30 | depth RA_metagenome m | reverse complement strand
CGAGGCAGAGGGGGTGGCTCACCGGGTCGGTATGTGGACCTTCACTGTGACCCTCCCCTCAGCGTTCGCTGTGTTCTGGGCAGTCCTAATTCTTCTGGCCTACAAGGTCATCTGACTTCTCTGTGTAACTACAGCGAGACTTTGGCACGTGCAAGTCGGCTCAGATTCGACCCGCGGCACTTGCTGCTTGACTGGGACGGCTGATCTCGGTCTGAACCAGGAGGAATCCGGAGCAACCAAGAGTTATAGGATTAATATGAACGGTCGAACTCCGGGGAACACGAGTCATTAGACAATGAGGTACAAGAACCTAGGGAAGACGGGAACGAAGGTCTCCGAACTCTGCCTCGGAACGATGATCTTCGGCCAGCAGGTCGATGAGGCGACGGCAAGCAAGATAATCAACCGGGCCGTCGACCTGGGCGTCAACTTCATCGATACGGCGGACGTGTACACGCAAGGGCGTTCAGAAGAGATAGTCGGCAAAGCTATCAAGGGAAGGAGAGACGACATTGTCCTCGCGACCAAGGTGAGGGGGAGGACGGGCCAAGACCCGAACGGCGAGGGGCTGAGCCGAAAGCACATCATGCTGAATCTCGAGGCAAGCCTCGACAGGCTGGGGACCGATTACATCGACCTCTACCAGGTGCACAGGACCGATCCCACGACACCGCTGAAGGAGACAATGGCCGCGCTCAGCGACCTCGTAAGGAGCGGGAAGGTCCGCTACATCGGCTGCTCGAACTTCCCCGCCTGGCAGCTGGAAAAGGCCTTGAGAATCAGCGAGGTGAACGGCCTTGAGGCGTTCGCGACCGTCCAGCCCCGTTACAACATAATCGACAGGGACATCGAACGGGAGCTTCTTCCGCTCTGCTCTGAGGAAGGAATAGGCGTCATCCCCTACAGCCCACTCGCCGGGGGCGTTCTGACCGGCAAGTACCATCCGGACAAGCCTGCTCCGGAAGGCAGCAGAGGCCAGCTCCGGCCCGCGATGATAACCAGGAGCCTGAACCCCCGCAACCAGGCGATACTCCAAGAACTCGAGAGAGTCAGCGCAGAAACCGGGATGCCCCTGAGCCAGCTCAGCTTGGCCTGGCTTATGGCGAATCCCGTGGTGACCTCGCCCATAATCGGCGCCTCCAAACCGGAACAGCTTGAAGAGAACATGGCCGTCCTGGGCCACTCCTTGCCAGCGGAAGCAGTCTCGAGAATCAACGAGGTGAGCAAGCCTGACTGGTTGCGAGCGCAAGAGGAGCTTGAAGCCCTCATGAGGAGCGTCACAAGCGGCTCAGGCACCGCGGCAACTCGGCCAGCACCGTGATCCGATGCGCGGCATGCCCGGCAGCCGTCGTGCGAAGCATTTGTTAGAAGTGATCCAAGGCACCCATGCAGAACTTGTCGCCGAAGCTGACGCTGAAAGAGGCGCGGACGGCAAGCTCCTTGGCCATGAGGACGCCGTGGCCGTTCTCGAGCACGGTGAAACCCTGCGACCCGTACGCCTTGATCAGGTCCTTTGAGTAAGGAATCCCCAGCCTGCCTATCACTGGCTTCTTCGTCATGCCCTCGACGATCCCGATCAGCCTGAGCATCTCCTTGCCGTCCTCGGCGACCAGCTCTCTTATCCTGGCGTGCTCCTTCTCCTTCTTGAAGATCATGTACCCCCTCTCGGTCGTCATGCACTCCTTGGACGCGATCTCGTATTGCTTGAACATCATCCTTAGGTAGTCTTTGTCTCTGAGTGCGAAGCCTGTCCTGCCCCTGACGCTCTTGTGGAACAGTTCAAGCATCCTGTCGTAGTCCGGCTTGGAAAGGTCTCTTCGCGTCGGGGTCTCCAGCCTCTTCGTCCTTGCGCCGAGGTATGCCGAGAGGAACGGTGCGACGTCGAAGTAGCCCAGCCTTGCGTAGAAATCGTGGGCCACGATCGTAGGGCTGGTCGTGAGAATCGAGAAGCGGTAGCCTTTCGCCAGGAAGTATTCGTGCGAACGGGCGATCAAAGCGGTGCTGATTCCTTGTCTCGCGTATTCGGGATGCGTCGCGACCGCGTAGAGGCCTCCGACCCTCTCGTCGGCTCCTGAGACCGTCCTCAGGGTGAAGTCCATGACCCCAACGTACCCCACCGCCCTGCCCTCCTTGACCGCGCAGAACCCTACGGCGCCGTCTCTGAGCCTGGGATCCGTCCTGATGCTCTTGTCGAACCGGGCCGGGTCGAACGCCCACCCGAAGGCCTGCTCCAGCACCGGAGCTAGGGAGTTCTTCTCCTGCAGTTCACGGTAGGTCTGAATCTCGATTCCCTTGAGGCTCAAGGTCGCGCGCCGCTCGTCTCGCAGGCCGGCACGCCTTAAACGCCTTCTCGCTAGGCGGCGAGCGACGAATCCGACGACGGGCGGGGCACTCTTGCAACCTTAAATCCGGCCGCGCGGCCCGAAGGCGCGTGTCTCTAGCGAGGTCCATCGTCAACGACTGCCTGCGGATAACCGAAAAAGACAATGTGGCGATCAATCTCTACCCTCACAACCTTGAGCTTGCCGAGGAGATCGCAGTGGAGTGTTTCAAGAACGGCGCGGACGTCATCATGTCGCTTTACACGGACAAGTTCTACGAGGCTCAGTTCCGCTACCTTTCAGAGGCGAATCTGAGGAAGCCGTCGGCCTTCTGCCGGAGCCTGACGGAGGGCTCGACGGTGGAGATCTTTGCGGCCGCGCCCTACGACCCCAAGGTCTTCAAGACGATTGATCCCAAGAAGCTGGCCGCCGACGGGCTGGGTGAGAACGAAGCCCACTTCCCGCTGAGTCTGAAGCGGAAGATCAGGACCCTGAACATCGGGCTCTCGCTGGTTACCGAGCCGCGGGCGAAGACGTACGGGTTCGACTACGCGAAGTGGAACAAGATGATGTCGGCCGCGACCTCGGTCGACTACCAGAAGCTCGCGAAGACGGGGCGGGCGCTTCTCAGGTACCTGAAGGACGCCAAAGAGGTGACGGTAACAGGGCCCGGGGCCACGAAGCTGAGCTTCGAAGTGTCTCGGAGGAAGTGGTATCTCTCCGACGGCATCGTCGACGAGGAGGACATCCGCAACGAGGACCTCAACGACGGCCTTCCGGCCGGTTCCCTGACGGTCGCGCCACTGGAGGACAGCGCCCAGGGGCACGTGACCTTCAACGCCGGCACCCCGCACATGGGAGTGAACGTGAAGGGGCTCCAGCTCAGCTTCAAGGACGGGAGGGTGACCCAGTTCAAGGGGAACGCCAGCACAGTCGCTCTGAAGAAGAACTATGACGATGGAGCGGGCGACAAGGACCGCATAGCCTGGTTCGGGATTGGCTTCAACCCCAAGGCGGAGACCGGGTACACTGTCAACAACGTCGCCTACGGCGCGGTGTCGATCGGGATCGGGGGGAACGAGTTCATAGGCGGGAAGAACAAGCCCGGGTACTTCTACGTCGACACCGTCACCGGGGCAACCGTCAAGGCGGACGGCAAGACAATCATCCAGAAGGGCAAGCTGGCAGTCTCCTAGTCTGGCCCTGTGGCGCACGGAACAGTAGATTTTGTTTCAGTCTCCGCGGCTACGCACAAATAGGCGGCGGGTGTTCAAGGCCCGAGGTTGCCAGTCACTGTCCGGAGGGCAGGAAGAGATGACGCGGGCTTTGTCGACGGCATAATCAACGAGTACTGGAAGGTGAGCGTGGACCACGTCAAGGAGTTGTCGAACTCGGACGCGGTCTTGCTTGTTGCAGAAGAGCCCGCAGGCTCGAGGGCCATCGTCGGCGCTGCCACGATGTGGGTCACTGCTTGGAACAGAGCCGGGTATCTGGTAGAGCTGGCGGTGAGGAAGGACTGGCAGCGGAAGGGGGTCGGCAAGGCCATGGTGGGAGAGCTGGCGCGGCTCTCGAAGGAGCGCGGGCTCCGGGCCATCATCGCCGAGACCCAGCCCGAGAACCGGAACGCCATAGACTTCTACATGGCCAACGGGTTCAGGATGTGCGGGTACAACGACAGGTACTACACGAATAGACCCAGTTCGTCGAAGGAGATCGCCCTCTTCTTTTCACTGGACGTCGAGTGAGTCGCTAGGTCCTCACATGACCTAAGCAGTTAGGGAAGGCTTATAGCACGTGCACCCTAACACCATCACCTGAATCTCCAGAGGAAAGACTACGCCGTCGTTGCCATTGTCGGGCTGGCCCTAATGGTCCTCGCCGTCCAAGGCTTCCTTCCCGCGATAGAAGCGGTGATGGGGTCGTCGGGAGAGCACGCGGCGCCATCGACCTACCAGGTCTTCGACTCGTTCATGTCGGCTCCCGTGGCCACCGGCACGCACGCAGCGATGGTGAACATCCAGGCGACCAAGGGTCCATTCTATGTCGAGCAGGTCCAGGTCTTCATGAACCCCCTCATCGCAAACGACGTGGACCTTTACTCGGTCAACATCACGGAAGCCTCCGGCACCTTGAGCTACCCGAGCGAGCAATCCTCCCCAGGGTTCGCAACCATCATCGCCGGGAGCGGAGGGCATTACGGCGAACTGGTCGAGCCCACAGTAGCCGCGAGCGCACAGAACCCTGGAGTCACCCGCGATCCATGCGGGAATCCGGCCATCATGGTGCCCGGGAACGCGGTTGGAGGCAACGTGCAGTTCTTCCTATACGCTGGGGGCGCAGGCTTCACGTTCACCAATGTGCAGTACCTAGCGGTCACGTGCGGACGCAGCGGCGCCTCGGTCACGATGACCGTGAACAACCCGTTCTAGGGCGTCCTCGGCGAGCCCTTCTGCGGGCTTTCGCCGCCGTTCAACTTCGAATTAGGGGACAGACGTATAGAACGTAGGCCGGGCCGTTTCCATGAGGGAGATCAGGGAGGTCTAGGGGCGTTGGGGCTGGCTGACGTCGCGCGGACGGACCTGACTCTACTCCATGCCCCGTCGGTGTACGACTTCCGTGAAAGGACCAGGATGATGGGGCCCGTCGCAGACGCGGTCCCGTCGACCGACGAGTTCGAAATGTACCCAGTCGGGATGACGAGCATCGCGACCTACCTCGGCAGGAACCACTACAACGTGAGGATCATCAACCTGGCCTACAGGATGCTGCAGGACCGCTCATACGACGTCGCCGCCCGGCTGAGGAGGCTGCGGTCCAGGGTCTTCGGAATCGACCTGCACTGGCTCCCCCACGCGCAGGGCGCCCTTGCGGTAGGCGAGCTGGTGAAGAGGCTGCACCCCGAGAGCCGCGTCCTGTACGGCGGCATGTCGTCGAGCTACTACCACAGGGAGCTGATCGAGTACCCGTTCGTCGACTTCGTGCTCAGGGGTGACTCGACGGAGGAGCCCTGCAGGCAGCTGCTCAGCGCCCTCCGCCGGGACGAGCCCCTCGACAGAGTCGAGAACCTGACCTGGAAGAGGCCTTCGGGAGAGACCGTCGTCAACCCGCTCACCTTCGTCCCAGCCGACATCGACTACGTCAACGTCCCCGACTACCTCTACGCGGTGACGACGGTCTTCAAGTACCGCAGCCTCGAAGACATCGCCCCCTACGTCAGATGGCTGAAGCACCCCACGACCATGCTCCTCGGGGCCCGCGGGTGCTCCTTCGACTGCTCGGTGTGCGGAGGCTCCCGGTCCGCATACAGGGAAGTCTGCATGCGCTCGGCGCCCGCGTTCAGGTCTCCGGAGAAGCTGGTCTCCGACGTCAGGTCAATCAGGCTCTTCTCGCGCGGGCCAATCATGCTGATTCACGATCCCAGGATAGGCGGCCTGGAGCGCGCCAGGAGGTTCTTCGAGCTCCTCGGCAGGCAGAGGATGCAGAACGAGCTGGTAATCGAACTGTTCTACCCGGCGGACCGCGGTTTCTTCGAGATGGTCGACGAAAGCGTCCGCCGGTGGAGCCTCCAGGTCTCCATCGAGACGCCAGTCGAGAGACTGAGGCAGCGGGACAGGCTGAAGTTCCAAGTCCCCAACGAGATGGTGGAACAGACGCTGGCTGGCGCGCTCGATTCCGGGTGCAACAGGCTCGACCTTTTCTTCATGGTCGGCCTGCCCCACCAGACGTACGAGGACGCGATGGCCGTGGTCCCCTACTGCGAGGACCTTGTCGGCCGCCTTGGATCTGACGGCCGGCTGCGGTTCTTCGTCTCCCCCCTGGGGCCTTTCCTCGACCCGGGGTGCGACGCCTTCGAGGACCCAGCGCAGGGATGCAGGAGCTTCCACCGGTCGCTGGAGGACCACAGGCGGGCGCTCATGCTGCAGACGTGGAGGTCCGTTCTCTCGTACGAGACCGATTCTATGTCGAGGGACCAGATTGTCGATGCCAGCTACGACGTCGCGGCCGGCCTTAACGAGCTGAAGTTCAGGCACGGGCTGATAGACGAGGAGACCTACAGGTGGGTCGCATCCCAGCAGGCCACGGCGAGAGAGACCATGCGCCTCGTTGAGCAGGCGCTCCTGCTGCCGGAGAGGGAGAAGGACGAGGCCCTGGCCAGGATCCAGGGGAGGATAGAGGGCGCGAGGATGGACACCCTGTTCAGCAAGAGGGAGCTGGATTGGCCGAGCGGGGGAGGGCTGCGGGTCGGGCCCACCCTGCTGATGGCCCTCGCCGCGGGGCTCGCCAGGGAGGCGGCGTACAGCGCCTGCCGGCTAGTCGGGAGGTACGACACCAGCGTCTACTCGGGCGAGCGGCAAGCCGCCGGTCCCGATGAACTGGTCGTCCCGGTCCCAGGACGCTAGTAGCCTACCCTGAGCAGCTGCCTCGTCGGCTCGCCCTGCGGAGCGCTCTCCGCTCCCATCCCTGTGATGGCCGACAGCTCGTCCCTGAGCCACACGTCGAAGGGGTGCTTTGACACCATGAAGTCGGACATCATCTTGTCGACGTCCTTTGCCTCGAAGTAGATGACGAGTGAGTCCCCCTTGGAGGTGTTCTCGAGATACCAGGACTCCTTCTTCTCCTGCCACCGCTTCATGGCCTCCGAGAATTCCTTCTTCCTGGGGCCGGAGACGGTCCGCGCGAGCTCCTCGAGCCTGGGCCTCATCCCGGGCAGCACTTGCATGTGGAACGCGATCTCTTGCATTGCCGCCCGCAGGCGGCCGCCGGTAATATTGTTGCTGGAACTTCGCTTTCGGGGAAACGGATTAAGGAGGGGACTCCCGGGCGACGCCCGCGCATGTACTGCCCGAAGTGCGGCAGCAACGCGACCCAGGACGCCGTCTACTGCCATTCATGCGGGGCGAAGCTCCCCGTGGTCACCACGGAGGTGTTCTCGCTTTCGTCGGACGAGCTGGCGGAGCGGGTGAAGCAGCTCATCCACGAAGGGAACGTGACCAGGATAGTGGTGAAGGGGGAGAAGGGAGAGACGCTCGTCGACATACCGGTTACCGTGGGCCTGGTGGGGATACTGCTGGCGCCGATATTCGCGGCCGTGGGGGTCATCGCGGCGCTCGCGACCAAGTGCACCGTCGTCGTGGAGAGGGAGGCGAAGCGGTAGGCATGGCCTTCTGCTCGAACTGCGGCAAGCAGCTGACCGAGGGCGCCGACTACTGCATCTACTGCGGGTCGAGGGTCGGCGGTGCCAGCCACTACGGGGGGAGATGGGACAGGGACTGGGAGCGCCGCTGGAGGCACGACAGGAGGGAGAGGGACGGCTGGTGGGGCGCGGTCAGCGCGTTCGGGTTCCTCATCGTCGTCGGGCTCACCATCAGCACCTATCCTAACGTCTTTTCGCTGCTGGGGACGTACCTCCAGAGCTGGGGGACGCACGGCTACCCGGTCCTGCCGAACTCCGAGCTGGGGAAGGTGATAGTCTTCCTGCTGGTGGCGAGCGGGGTCTGGGGCCTCGTCAGCGCATGCCTGAGGTTTGCGTTCACGAGCTCGCTCAGGCGCCCCCTGATCAACGTCGTGGGCGCCCTCTTTTCGCTCTACCTGGCCAACGCGTTCACGAGGTTCTACGCGGGAGAGATACGGGGGGCGGGGCTGGTCCTGGCGTTCTTCGTGGGGCTGGCGATTGTGATCATCGCGGACGCAGTGGTTTCGCTCGCCGTCCCCCGCCGCATATGGCGGTCGCGAAGCCAGTACGACTAGCCGCGGCTTGAGGTGGGATCTGTGGAAGAGCCGTCGATTCTGAACCAGATTGTGGCGCCGTGGTACGAGTCCCTCGCAGACCCCAAGAAGAGCCAGGAGGACCTGCTGCGGACCCTAGTCGGGGGATACTCGAGGACGGAGTACGGGGAGGCCCACGGGGCCTCCAAGGTCGAAGGGATCGACGAATACCGCTCGTCGTTCCCGATCGCGAGCTACAAGTTCCTGCTGCCATACATCAAGAGGGTTCAGTCCGGCGAGCACTTCGCGCTGCTCCATGAGCCTGCCAGGCTGTGGGTGATGACGAGGGGGAGCACGGGCGCGTCGAAGGTCATCCCGGCGACGGAGACCCACCTTGCCCAGATCCTCGAGATGGGGGCTCGCTGCGTGGTCAACTTCGCGCTGAAGAGGGACAGGGAGGTCATCGAGACCCCGGTACTGAACCTGAACTTCCCTTCGGAGGTCAGCGAGCTGCAGCTGGCGAGCAGGAGAGAGAAGTACGGCTACAGCTCGGGGACGTACGCCAAGGCGTTCCCGTCGCTGGAGGGCGCCCGGCTGATCCCGGACCAGAGCGAGATCGACGCGCTGGGGGGCGGAATCACGCGCAAAGACTGGGAGAGGCGGTTCGAGCTGGCCTATGAGCGCGCGAGGAGGGAGGACGTCGGGAGCCTGATGGGGGTGACGCCGGTGATTCGGGCCTTCGGCTCGTACCTGAAGAGGAGGCACGGCCTCAGGCCGAGGGAGGTCTGGAAGCCGAGGGCGCTCTTCTGCACGAGCGTCGCGAAGATACACACGAAGTACGGGCCGGAGCTCCGCAGCCTGTACGGCCCGTCGGCGGTGGTGGAGATGTACACGGCGACAGAAGGCGTGTTCGCTCAGCAGCTGGACGAGCTTCCCTACGTCTCGCCCAACTACGACGGCTACCTCTTCGAGGTGGCCACCGGGAAGGGGGTAAAGATGCTCCACGAGCTTCGGCCCAACGAGTGGGGCAGGCTCGTGGTCTCCACGACCATGCTCCCCAGGTACGAGATAGGGGACCTGGTCGAGGCCATGGGGAGAGGCTACTTCAGGGTCTTCGGGCGCGACCGGGTCCTGACTAGGGCCGAGCACTACGCGTTCAATCTGCTATCGCTGCGAGTCTAGGGCTTCGGGACCCTTCTCCGCGCGGCCAGCCCGCCGACCAGCACGAACACTCCGAGGCCCACCAGCAGCAGCGGCCAGAGCCTGTCGGCGAGGTCGAACCTGACGGCCGAGATGTAGCCCAGCCCNGATCAGGAGGGCGAACGACCCGCCGATGATAGGCCCCGCCCCGACGCGTCCCCTCGAGTAGAGGATTGCCCCCTGGAGGATCAGGATCGCACCGACCCCCGACAGGAAGTACGCGAACCACACGTCGGAGGCCAGGTAGCCGTTCTGCTGGAGGAAGAATGTCGTGCCGAGCCAGATGAGGATGAGCCCCCCCACCAGCGGGCCGAGCCAGCCGTCGCCGCCGCCCTTCTCGTTCTTCTCTCGTTTCTCGTTCTTTTCGTTCTTCTCCGCCTTCTCGTTCTTCTCGTGCCTGTGCTCGTGCCTCCCCATCGGGAAGGCCGTGGTGGCCGCGGCGGTAACCGACGAGCCGCACTTCGGACAGAAGGCAGCGCCCGCGGGCAGCTGGGCTCCGCAGCGGTGACAGAAGCCTGCGTCTCCGCTCATGGCTGGGAGGCCGGGCCGACGATATAAAACGGTTAGACGGCTCTCACGCGTCGCCGGCGCGTCTAGGAGAGGAACTTGTCCTCGTAGTACTTCAGGACCCACTCGGGGTTGTACGCCTCTCCGAGCTCCCTCAGCTGCAGGTCCTTCGGGGTGTAGGTGGAGCCCCACCGGTGTATCTTCCTCCTGAGCCACTCCCTCAGCTCGGTCATGTCCCCGCCCGCGACCGAGTCCCTGATCATCCGGCCGTCGCCCATCTTGTGCCAGATCATCCCCAGGACGACGTTGCCGAGGGAGTAGGTCGGGAAGTAGCCCATCGACCCGCCGCTCCAGTGGACATCCTGCAGGACCCCCCTCGCGTCGTCCGGAGGCCGGATCCCGAGAAGCTGCTTGAAGGTGTCCCCCCAGAGCTCGGGGAGCTCTGATGCCTTGACGTCGCCAGCGATCATCTTCTTCTCGATGTCGTACCTCAGGGCGATGTGCAGGTTGTACGTGAGCTCGTCGGCGTCCACCCTGATGAAGCTCCTCCTGACCGTGTTGAAGTAGTAGTACAGGTCGTCGTTGTCGTGCCTCGATACGAAGGGGAGGTTCTTCTTCAGGAGGGGGCTCACCAGCTTCACGAACTCCCTGCTACGGCCCATGGCGTTCTCCCAGAACCGGGACTGCGACTCGTGGATGCCGAAGGACGCCCCGTCGGCTATCGGTGTGTAGTTGAGGCTCCTGTCGAAACCCAGCTCGTATAGCGCGTGGCCCGACTCGTGGATGGTGGAGTACATGGTGGCCTTGAAGTCCACCCCCTCGTAGCGGGTCGTGATCCTGACGTCGTCGGGCGCGATTCCGATGGTGAACGGGTGGGTGGAGATGTCCATCATGAACGTGTCCTTGGGCATGTTCATGAGCTGGAGGATGCCACGGTTGACCCGCTCCATGGCCTCGGTCTTGTACTTGACAGACTCCAGAGGGTGCTTCGTCGGGTAGACCCCGGCCTTCAAGACCTTGTCCAGGACCCTCACGGTCCCCGGGATCAGGCGCGAGAAGACCCTGTCTGCATCGGCCACGGTGAACCCTTCCTCGTAGCGGTCGAGGAGGGCGTTGTACGGGTGCTTGCTGTAGCCGAGCCGCTCGGCCACCTCCTGCTTCAGCGAGATGATCTTCTCCAGGTGGGCCTTGAACAGCCTGAAGTCGGACTTCTTCCTGGCCGAGCGCCAGGCCACCGTAGCCTCGGTGGTAACCCTCTCGAGCTCGCCGACGAGCTTCGGGGGGATCTTGTCGAAGTAGTAGATGGTCCTCCCCAGCTCCCGCACTATCCCCGCGTCCCTGTCGCTGAGGTCCCTCTGCTTCTCGGCCTTCGAGACGAGCCCCTTCAGGCTCACGTTGGCCTTCTGGATCATGACAGCCACCTCGCCGGCGGCCAGCCCCCTGGACTTCGCGCCTCCTTCGGGCATGTGCGTTTCCATGTCCCATTCCAGGACCCGGTAGGAGTGGTCGAGCGCCCACACGCCGGCGTACTTCTCGAGGATTTCCTTGATCAGGGGGTTCCCAGCCATGTACGAACGCACAAGGCCCGGCGTGAGATGAATTAAGGTTGAAACGGGCTCGCCCGCGTCCGGGCTCGCACTTACTTGACTATACTCAATATACCTGGCCAAGCTTGATTAAGCGAGCGGCCCTCGCCGGACCGATAGAGGCCAACCGAGCGTGAGCGCGTCCAATGTCCATGTCCCCGGCCAGCGAGAGCGACCCACCAGAGCGGAGCTTCTGGAGCTCATCCACGAGCTCAAGAGGATCCGCGGGAGCATGCTGGACCTGGTCTCCAGCATCGACCTGAACCAGTTCCGCTCGAGGAAGGAGAGCGCGAAGAACCTCCTCCACTACGTGGCCCTGCGCCGGGAGGACATGAGGGCGATCCAGGAGAAGCTCTCCCTGCTGGGCATCTCCTCCCTCGGGAGGTCGGAGAGTCACGCTCTGTACAACCTCGACGCGGTCATCAGGATTCTTCAGGGTCTGGTCCACGAGCAGGTGGCCGCGGTCGACGGCGAGGACGAGGTTACTCCTCTCCGGGGGAGGGAGATACTGGAGCGCAACGCCGATGCCCTCTTCGGACCCAAGGAGGGCGGCAGGTCTGTGAGGATGATGGTCACTATGCCGAGCGAGGCAGCGGTGCGTTACTCGATCGTCAGGGACCTGGTCTCCGCCGGGATGGACTGCATGAGGATCAACTGCGCCCACGACTCCGAACCCGCCTGGCTCTCGATGATCGAGAACCTGCACAAGGCGGAGAAGGAGCTGGGTCGGAAGTGCAAGGTGCTGATGGACATCGCGGGGCCGAGGCTCAGGACGGGGACCGTCGAGCTGGGGCCCCAGGTCCTGCGGATAAAGCCGGAGAGGGACGCGTTCGGCCACGTGCTGTCGCCCGCGAGGGTGATCCTGGTGCCGGAGGGCACCGCGAAGGATTACGCAGACAGCCCTCATCCGGTCCTCGAAGTCCGGGCCGCGTGGCTGCGCAGGCTCCCGAACGGTGTCACCATCGGCGTGGCGGACTCGAGGGGGAAGAGACGCTCCATGACCGTCTCTGTCAGAAAGGGCATACCGGTCAGGGCCGAGTCGCAGAAGACCATCTACCTCGACGCGAGCGCCACCCTCACTCTCGAGGTGGGAAGGAGGCCCTACTCGACGCCGGTCCTGAACATACCTTACATGGAGAATCCGATCGTTCTCAAGAGGAGAGACACCCTCATGCTGACGGCAAGCCAGGAGCCCGGCAGGCCGGAGACCGACGACGAGCCCGCCAGGATCCCCTGCACGCTCCCGGAGGCGCTATCGTTCGTAAGGCCCGGTGAAAGGATATGGTTCGACGACGGGAGGATCGGCGGCGAGGTCAAGTCCGCCTCCAGCCGCGAGCTGAAGGTGGAGATCACGCACGCGATCGAGGGAGGGGCGAAGCTGAGGCCGGACAAGGGGATCAACCTCCCGGACACGAGCCTGAAGCTCTCCGCGCTGACTGCGAAGGACGTGGAGGACCTCAAGTTCATCGTCGGGCACGCGGACATGGTCGGGTACTCCTTCGTCCACTCCCCGGAGGACCTCAGGGTGCTCCGGACCCAGCTGGCCAGGCACGGGAGGAAGGACATGGGGACCGTCCTGAAGATTGAAACGAGAAGGGCGTTCGAGCAGCTCCCCAGCCTGCTGCTCGAGTCGATGCGCGGGGCGCCGTCCGGGGTGATGGTCGCCAGGGGCGACCTGGCCGTTGAGTGCGGCTACGAGCGCCTGGCGGAGGTGCAGGAGGAAATCCTGTGGATGTCGGAGGCGGCCCACATGCCGACCATCTGGGCCACCCAGGTCCTGGAGGGGCTGACGAAGAGCGGCACGCCGTCACGGGCGGAGGTCACCGATGCGGCCATGGGCGGGAGGTCCGAGTGCGTGATGCTGAACAAGGGGCCCCATGTGATAGAGGCTCTCAGGGCGCTGGACAGCATACTCAGACGGATGCAGGCGCACCAGATCAAGAAGCGGTCCATGATGAGGCAGCTGAACATCGCCTCCAGCTTCTTCAAGACCGTGAACTCGGGCTGAAAGGGCCGGTCAGACGCCAAGCAGTCACTCTTGGTGATTACCTGTGGTGAGCCAACTATATTATCTCAGGGGGGCCTTGCTCGGCTCATGGAAAGGGCGCGGATCCGCGAGGGAGAGACGGCGAACCTGGGGAGGGTGGAGGGGGACCTGTGGGCCGAGGACCACTGCCTGATCCGTGCCGCGGACGGCCGGAGCGTCGGGGTGTCCGGCAAGGCGGAGTTCGAGGGGAGCGTCGAGATCGATTGCGACTTCGAGTGCAGGTCGCTTGAATCCAGCGAGGGGCTGGTCCGGGTCAACGGGGCCCTGAACGTAAGCGAGAGGGTGGACGTGGAAGAGGCGCTTTACGTCCGCGGGGGCGTAAAGGCGGTCGACATCGACGTGGGGGGGAGGCTCTCGGTGGGAGGCTCACTCGAGGCCCGGAGGGTGGACGTCGGCGGGTACGTGGACGTGCAGGGGGACGCCGCGGCCGACTCCGTGGACATCGGAGGATCCATCGACGTCAGCGGGTCCATCAAGCTGAGAGACCTCGACGTCGGCGGGACGGCCGGGGTCGGAGGGGGCGAGTCGACCGGGAAGATAGACGTCGGAGGGAAGTTCCGGTCGGCGAGGGCGCTGCGGTTCGACAGGATCGACACGGGGGGGATAGTCGAGCTCGCCGGGGGGCAGGGTAAGCTGGTGGAAGTGGGCGGCAAGCTGACGTCCAAGGGCGACCTGCTCTGCGAGGAAGTCAGGGTGGGGGGCGTCGCCGACGTCGACGGGAGCCTCAAGGGGAAGATATCGGAGGTGGGCGGCAAGATCAGGGTCTCGGGGGACCTACAGATGGACGAGCGGATCCAGGTCGGGGGTGTGACCGAGATCGGCGGGCTGCTCACCGGGAGAGACGTGGAGGTCGGAGGGATCCTGAAGGCCTCGAAGGGGGTCCTGCAGGGGAGGGTCGTGATAGGCGGGAGGGTCGAGACCAGGGACGGGCTGAAGGCCGAGACCGTCGAGCTCGGCAGGGGCGCCAGGTGCACCGGGACCCTCGTCGGCAGCCGGATCCACCTCGAGAGGATGTCCCACGTGCAGGACGTCTACTGCAGGGACCTGGTGGCCGAAGCGGGGACCAGGCTGGGCACGGTCTTCGCTGAGGACGCCGAGATGGGGGACAACTGCGTGGTCGGCAGGCTTGTGTACACCGGGGAGCTCCGGGAAGGGAGCCGGGTGATATACAGGGTCCCGCCGGAGAAAGTCGATAAGCTGCCACCCTTCCCTCTATAGGAGCCGAGGTGCCGAGGGGTAGGGTGGGAGAACGAGCAGCAAGACCCTGAGGCGCTCCAAGACCGACATCTACGCGACCATCCTGGAGGTGGTCCGCCGGAACCCCGGGGGCGGCAGGATCACCAGGGTCTCCTACGGGGTAGGGGTCCCCCTCGACAGGCTGCGGCTCATGATGGACGACCTAGAGACATTCGGCCTGCTGAGGAAGAGCACCTCTGACGGGGAGACGACATACACGGCAACCCCGAGGGGGGTCGAGTTCCTGGAGACCTACTGGAGGATGAACGCGTACCTCGAGACCTTCGAGGAGACGCCGACCAGGGGGCTCGCCGCCATAATGTTCGCCGACGTCGTTGGGTTCACGGCGCTGACCCAGAGGAACGAGAGCCACGCGCTCGGCCTGCTGGAGGAGTACCGCGCCGTGACCAGGCAGGCGCTACCTAGGTTCCACGGCAGGGAGGTGAAGACCATCGGCGACGCGTTCATGGTCGAATTCACGAGCGCCCTCGAGGCGTGCCAGTGCGCCATCGAGGTCCAGCGGGGGATACACGACAGGAACGAGAAGGTGCCGGTGGGGGACAGGGTGAACGTCCGGGTCGGCATCCACGTCGGGGACGTCGAGAGGAAGGGTTCGGACATCCTCGGCGACGCGGTGAACATCGCGAGCCGCGTCTACTCGGTCGCCGAGCCGGGAGGGATCTGCATCACGCGGCAGGTGTTCGACCAGGTCTGGAACAAGCTCGGGAACCACCTGACGGAGATCGGGAAGAAGGAGGCGAAGAACCTCGAGATGCCCATGGAGGTCTTCTCCATCGACCTACCGTGGACAAAGGGCCGGTAGGGCCGCGAAGACTTAAGCCGGCACGGCCGGGCGGCGAAATCGACCGAGATTGGCGCCGGAGATCCTGCTCGTCCGACTCGCCCTCGCCTTCGGCTCCGGATGGCTCGTGGTCGCGCTGGTCACCAGCGTCGCAGACGCCTACGGGGCGGGGCGCGCGGGGTTCGTGGGAGGCCTGCCGTCTACGGGGCCCGTCGGCCTCCTCTTCATCGGGTGGAGCCAGTCCCAGGCCGCTGCAGTCCAGGCGACCGTCGGCTTCCCGCTGGGGTTCAGCGTCACCTTCGCCTTCCTGCTGATCTACGCGCTCCCGAAACGGGCCGCGTTCGGGCCGCGCATGGCGGCGGCGCTCGCCTGCTGGCTGGCGCTGGCCGCGCTCGTGGCCGCCTCCGGGGTTGACGAGTTCGGACTCGCGCTCCCTGTGAGCATGCTGGTCGCGTCTACCGTGTATCTCGCGCTCAACGGGGCGGGGATACGAGATGTCGCGCAGGCACGTACGACGTTCAGCCTTGCCAGGATGGCCTGGCGGGGAGTGCTGGGAGGCTGCGTGGTGGCCGCGGCAGTTCTCCTCAGCGCGCTGGCCGGGCCGATGGTCGGCGGGGTGTTCGCTGCCGCCCCTGCGATCTGGACCACGTCCCTGTACTTCGCCAACAAGGCCCACGGCCTGGAGTTCTCCCGCTCGCTCGCGAAGTCGTTCATGGCCGTCGGGATGCTGACCATCATCCCCTACGCCTTCGCGGCAAGATACCTGTTCATGGACGTGGGGGTCTGGTGGGGGACGGCCCTGGCCTACGTGGCGATCATCCCCACAGCCTGGCTCGCCTGGAGGCTGGTCCGGCCGACGGGGTCTACCGGACAGGAGGCTTCTGGGCTTCATGAGCCCCAGGCGTCCTGACCACCCACCGGGTGGCCTTGCGGGACCCCCTCATCGCTGAAGCCGCAGCCGCGATCAGGGAGAGCGCTCCGCCGAGGTAGAACGCCTCCCGCAGTGAGGACATGAACGCGGGAGCGATGGCGTTGGGGAAGAAGGTCTGCCCGGTGAGGTAGGAGACCACCGACGGCGGTATGGTGGCGGCAAGGGGGGCGACCCTGGGGTCGGCGAGGATGGCGCCCACGGGGTTGTACCCCAGGAAGGCTGCGAAGAGCGCTCCGGTCGGGGGTATGCTCATGAAGACCGGGGCGAGCTGCGGCGCCCCTGCTTGGGTCACGGCGGCGCCCAAAGCCGCGGGGAGGCTCCCTGACAGCGCCGACAGGACGATTGTGAAGAACACGGCCGTGCTCGCGGTCGTCCCGACGTTCTGGAGCGTAGCGCGCATGCCGGACGCCGCTCCTCTGTCTTCCGGAGGCGCCGCGTTCATGATCGAGACTGTGTTGGGCGACGCGAAGAGCCCGCCGCCGATGCCCATCACGAAGAGTATCACCGCGAACTGCCAGAAGACGAAGTCGTAGGGGAGGGCCGACAGGAGGAAGAAGGTCGCGGCAGTGATGAGCATCCCCGCGGTGGCCAGCCCCCTGGCTCCGTGCCTGTCGGAGAGCCTGCCGCTGATAGGCCCCATGATGACGAAGCCGAGGAGCATGGGGGTGATGTAGATCCCGGACCAGAAGGGGGTCGAGGAGTAGCTGTAGCCGTGGAGAGGCAGCCAGATGCCCTGGAGGAGGACTATCAGGACTATCTGGACGCCTCCGCGCCCCATCGCGCTCAGGAAGCCGGCTATGTTGCCCGCGGTGAAGGTCCTGTCCTTGAAGAGGTCGAGCCTGAACATGGGGGACTCGACCCGCGCCTCAATCATCGGGAATGCGGCCAGGAGTGCTGCGCCGGCGACGAGGGTCGAAATCACCCAGGGATTCGACCAGCCCATGCTGGAGCTGCCGTAGGGGAGGAGGCCGTAGGTCACCCCGACGAGGAGGAGCGTCAGCCCAACAGCGAAGGTCAGGTTGCCCCAGACGTCCAGCTTCTGGTTCCTGTTGATCCTCCCCACTTCCTTGAGCTTCCAGTAGGACCAGACGGTGCCCAGGATCCCGACCGGCACGCTGACCAAGAAGATGTAGCGCCAGTTGTAGTAGGCCAGGACCCCGCCCGCTATCAGCCCTATCAGGGATCCCGCCAGGATGGAGACCATGTTGATCCCGAGGGCCTGCCCCCTCTCGTTCTCGGGGAACGCGTCGGTGATGATGGCTGCGCCGTTGGCGAAGAGGAAGGCACCCCCGACCCCCTGGACTATCCTGAAGGCTATCAGCTCCAAGGCCCCGAGGTCGCCCGTGTTGGGGGTCAGGTACGCCAGCAGCGTCCCTATGGTGAATATGGCGAACCCCAGGTTGTAGAGCCTCACCCTACCGAACATGTCGGAAATCCTGCCGAAGGTCACCAGGAGGGTCGAGGTGCACACGCTGTAGCCGAACAGCAGCCAGAGCAGGTACTGGAAGGAGGTGAGCGGGTCTATCTTGATCCCGTTGAAGATCGCAGGGAGGGAAATCAGGACTATGGTCCCGTCAAGGGAGGCCATCAAGGTCCCGATGGTCGTGTTGGAAAGGGCTATCCACTTGTACTGCATGAGACGCTACCGCTGGGTCGGGCAGCGCGCCTCAGAGCCTGCTTATGAAACTACCCGACTCGTAACGGAAGCCCTCTCAGGCGTACGAGATCTGGGGGACCTCGGGCTCCTGCTCCCTGAGGGTCCGCTCCACGGTCATGTCGAGCACTATCTCGGCGATGTCCCTGGCGTACTCGGCGATGCGCCTCTGGGAGTCCATCAGCACGTGGAGGGTGTAGTAGGTCTGGGTGTCGCTCCCGTTGAGGGACCTTATCACCTCGGTCTCCTTCTCGACGAAAGCCTTCGACTTCTCGATCACGGCGTCGGCGCCCTCGTGGTCTCTCTTGAACAGCGACAGCAGGGCCTCGTCCACCAGCAGGCAGGCCGCCTCGTTCATGGACGAGAGCTTCTGGATCATCGGCTTCGCCAGGGGCTTGTCCAGGGCGGTCACCGCCGTGGTGAGACCCCCGGCGTGGTAGGCGATGCGCTCCAGCGTCCTGGCGACCAGTATGTAGCCCAGTGTGTCCCGGTTCTCGAGGCGCAGGTCAGGGAGGACCCCCTGGTTCAGCGACAGGTTGAGCTGCCTGATGACGTACAGGCCGAACCTTCCGACCTCGTCCTGCCTTTCGGAGGTCGCCTCGGCCGCGGTCGAGTCGTTGTTCTCGAGGGCCTGTATGGCGTCCTTCCTCAGGGAGTCGATGATCAGCAGCATCTTCTTCAGGGCGTTCTCCACGCTGAGCTCGGAGTACCCGAGGAGGACGTGGACCGTCATCCTGTCCCTCGACTCGGCCACCNCCTTCGGTGCCGATGAGGTGCCTCCTCACGAGGTCCTTCAGCGCCAGCTTCTTGGCGGAGCTCAGGAATCCCCTCGACCCCTCTATGATGACCCTGCTGAATCCTAGGACGTAGAGAGAGACGATCTTCCTGAAGATCCTCTCGGGCGCGTCGTCCNGAGTTGACCTCGATGAAAGCTTCGCGGCCGGCTCCCTGGACTGCCTCCGGCTGGGCGTTGACGAGCAGCGAGGTCGAGTTTAGCTTCGTTATCGTGACTTCGGAGCCCTGCTGGAGCCCCATCTCCCGGACCCACTTCTTCGGGAGCGCGACCATGCACGAGGACTTCCCCGAAATCTGCACCTTCCGCCTTTCCTTCTCCTGTCTGACGAGCATGAAGACTACTTACCTGACCCTGAGCTAGCGATTTCTCTTCTCTAAATGCCGATTCGTCGGAGAAAATAGTGGAGTAATGTTACTCAATATAGAATTGGGAGGTAAGTATTACTTCGCGTTGCTCTATGGGACGTAAGTCTGTCCGTTGTAGTTGATCTGGTGGAGCAGGCCCTCGTCTACTGTGACCATGCTCGGGGGAAGCGGCGCGTAGGAGAGACGGGAACTGTACGATTGTCCGTCGTGGATGACCCACCAGAAGAACGAGACCATCGCATCAGCCTTCTGGGGGCTCGACTGCGACTGCCAGACCAGAAGGTAGGTGAAGGTGGAAATCGGGTACGAGGCTGCCCCGGGCGCGTCGGTAATGGAGAAGGTGGCGTTTTGCTGGAGCTGGGTCGAGAAGGCCGCGGCCGCCGCTGCGACGCTCGCGATCGACGGCTTCAGGAACACGCCCGCCGAGTTCTCTATCGAGGCAGGGTTGAGGCCGTTGGCGAACGCGTAGAAGGAGTCGGCGTAGCCGATGGAGTACGCCGTGCCGTTGACCAGCGCGGCCACCCCACCGCTCCCCTTGGAGGCGAGCTCGGGGTTGGGGGTGTTCGGCCAGTTCACCGAGGTGCCTACGCCGACTCTCTTGGCCCATGTGGGATCGATCTTGGAGAAGTAGGTCGTGAGAGCGTAGGTCGTGCCGCTTCCGTCGGACCTGTGGACGGGCACGATCGTCTGGTCAGGGAGCGCGACCTTGGGGTTCAGGGCCGCGATGGCAGGGTCGTTCCACTTCGTGATGTTCTGCAGGTATATCCCTTCGAGCACCTTGCCAGACATGTTCAGAGAGACAGTGACGCCGGGTATGTTGTAGAACACCGCGACCCCTCCCAGTGCCTCGGGAATCTGCAAGAGCACCCGTCCGGAGGCGTTTGCATTGAGGTACGAAGGAGGCACTGGCGCGTCGCTGCCAGCGAAGTCGTACAGGCCTGCGAAGATCCCTGAGATGCCTGCCCCGCTGCCCAGCGGCTCATAGTCGTCGGTGATCTGGCCGTGGGTTAGGTTCTGGAACGCGAAGATCCAAGTCTGCATCAGGGGGTTCACGAAGGACGAGCCCCCGGCCTTCAGCTCAAGGGGAGTCGAGAAGTCGACGAGGCCGGACTGCTGCGTGGTGACTTGCAAGGTGTTCCCACCGGATGAGAGGGAGCCGCCTGCCACCACGAGGTAGGCCACCACCAATATGGCTGCCACGGCGACCGCGGCCAGGGCGAGGATCGCGGCTCCGATGGCGCGTCTTCTGACAATCATTCGGATGAAAGAGGTGCGCTACAGGTGATTATATTGCTCATCAATGTATTACACCAACGCCACCGTAGGTGCGGCCCAAAGTAATGATTTCTCGTGGGCGGGAGCCAGACCTAGTCGGACGGAATAATCAGCCAATGAATATTGACTATTTTGATTACTAAACTAGGTTTCTGAAAGCATATTCTTTATTACATTCTTACTTCACTTATCACCTTTTAGACTCGAATTGAGACATCTGGGAGGCCACGGGCACGTCGGGGGCTCGGCGGGGTCCCCGAGAGGCGGCGCGTCTCATGGGAAGTGGCTGAGCATACACTATGTGTTTCTCATTGGCACTCTGTTCGTGGCCATGGTCTCTCTCAACGTCCTTGACCTCTGGACCTCCGCGATCGCCCTGGGGAGAGGCCTTGTCGAGGGCAACGGCGTGGTGGTGGCTCTGGCCGGAGCCTTGGGGCTGCGCACGGTGGCGGGGCTCCTTCTGACGAAGTCTGCCGGCATCGCCGGCGGTCTTGCGGCTGCTCTGATCGGAATCCGTTACAACAACAGGCAGGTCAAAGACCTGGCGATGGGAGTCATGCTCTTCCTGACGGTCTTCCTGCTCGCGGTCTCTATCAACAACCTGTACATGATTGGGCTCTAGCAAGGGCCAGGTCGGCCTGAGCGGAACGTCTACTCGCGGCCTTGTGACCCCAGGTTGAGCTCGCTCTCCAGCTTGTCGAGGACGTCCCAGACCGCCTTCGCGCTCTTCGCTCTGCGGGCGTCCTTCAGGTTCATGGCCACCTCTCTGAGTTCGTTGGTCAGCTTCAGGTTGGAGGCCTCGAGCGCTCGGACCTGGGTCAGCACGTCTGAGAGAATCGCGTTCTTGAACAGATCCTCGGAGGTCTTCGGGTCGTTGACCCACCACTTCTTCGATATCCTGTCCGCCACTGGGCTCTCTCCCAGGTCAGGGATCATGTCGGAGCCTTCCAAGGGAGCGGCTCTATGTAAGACAGCGGCAGTTACTTCGCCCTGTTCGCATAGAGTGCGAGCCAGATTCCTAACATGCTTGGAGCGAGAGCGGTGGACGCCCCACGGAGACGGGTTGGGCCGCCAGGTCAGCAGTACGTGCAGTACTGGGGCTGCGGGTAGAGCAGGTGGTAGACCATAGGCGACAGGAGCAGCCCTGTAGCCAACAAGGCGGCAAGCAGGGCATAGGACACCCAAGTCGGAATCCTCGGCATTGTCAGGATGTAGGCCCCTCCGATTGCGAAGGCTGGGACTGCAGGGAGCAGGTACCACTCGAACACCGCCCTGCCCAGGGAGGAGTAGAGCCACAGGCTGGAACCGATGTTCCAACAGAGCATAGAGGCTGCCAAGACCCGGGGCCGGGCACCGGCGGTGACGTTGCGCTTCAGCGACGCCACTAGGGCAACCGGGACCCACACGAATGACATCCAGACCAATGGGTAGTTGACGACGAGGAGGAGCGCTGTCGGAAACGCGACTGGCGGGAGGTAGGTGAGCCAGTCGAGCGGATTCGTGGCGGCCCAGCAGGCCGTGCA
>OCOJ01033337.1_pt1 | contig 21977 bp, 28 predicted proteins | sample 1539251 | NCBI WGS metagenome assembly OCOJ01 (sample SAMN01911457, study PRJEB22624) | soil metagenome | biome: Soil | place: Malaysia | collected 2012-04-30 | depth RA_metagenome m | reverse complement strand
TTCGACATACCCTTATCTTGAGACCGGTTGTGCCGCGGCGTCGTGGTAGAGGTAGAGTTCGTCCCTTACCAGAGGATCTTGATTCATGAAATCATCGAACAGGACAACAAGACCTTCTTCGAGGATATAGTCAGGCACGCGCTGGCCCAGCCGGTCCAGGCCGAGCCTAGCGTCAACTGGGTTGATGGTTTCGCCCTACTGATAGTGCCATTCGCGCCGACGGAGGACATCGTTAGGGAGAACCTGAGCGGAAAGATTCACTATTCGACCGTTGTGTTCACCAAGATGGATTTCAGGCCGCAGGTGTCTGTGACTCTGGGGAGTCAGACTTACAGCGCGAGGCTCCGCAAGGCGGAGAACAACAGGAATTTCCTGGACCTCGTGAAGTACCTGAAAGGGTGGAAGCCCCAGCCGGCTCAGTGAGTCCGACCTTATTCGGTAACCGCTCTGTCGACTAGGCTCTGGAAGGCCATGTCAAACGTACCCTGAGACCTCCTGTGGACCTCCTGGAACATCGGGTGCTTGGCCATGGTCTTCATCCAGCGATGCCATTGGCTCCAATCGTCGTCATCAATCCACTTCTTGTCGTGGAGGAGGTAGACGCGCTCGAAGAGGGAGTAGATTAGGAGCATGTATGCGAAGGGGACTCGGTTCTTTTCGCTGACGGGCTCGGTGATGGCTCCTTCGGCGACCATGGTCCTCCCTATCTCCTCCATGATGCTGCCCAGCTCGGGCCTGTCTACGAGCATGTTGATTGAGGCGGTGTAGTCGTCGAGCACCTTCTGGTAGGCCGCTTCCTTGATGGCGAGGTTCTGGCTCCGGAAGGACAGGATGAAGATGACCATCGTGAGGGTGAGGATGACTGTCTGGGCAATGGTCAGTAGGACGATCGGGTCGCTGATGTCAGTCAGTCCGGTTCGGCCTTTCGATGGGATGGTGCTATTTGAAGTCAGGGCGCAGTCGCACCCTTAATGAGGACGCGTCGTCGTGTCGGGGCCCATGTCCGCAACCTGGGGAAGGACCGACATACGAGTCATTCAGGGGGACATAACGAATCAGGATGCGGACGCAATAGTCAACGCCGCGAACTCGAGCCTGATGGGAGGAGGGGGAGTCGATGGCGCGATCCACAGGAGGGGCGGTCAGTCGATTCTTGAGGACTGCAGGCGCATTCGGCAGGCGGAGTGGCCAGAAGGGTTGCCCACCGGGGAGGCGGTCATCACCGGTGGCGGGCAGCTCAAGGCCAGGCATGTCATCCACACCGTCGGACCCGTCTGGAACGGCGGTCGGAGTGGAGAGCCCGAGGCCCTGGCTCGGTGCTACGCCAACTCTTTGAGCCTCGCGGTGGCCAAGGGGCTGGGCAGCGTGGCGTTTCCTTCGATAAGCACTGGTGCCTATGGATATCCGATGGAAGACGCGTGTAAGGTTGCGCTTGGGGCAGTGAAGCGCTTCGTGGAGAGGGAGGGGAAGCCGGCTAGGGTGACCTTCGTCCTCTTCAGCGAGGGAGACCTGAAGACGTACCTGTGGGCGTTGGAGGGGCTGCGTTGACACGAGAGATTGAGAGGCTGGGGCAAGAGCTGGCTCACACCATCAGGAGGTTGTACGAGAGGGGATTGGTTTCTGGGGTTGGAGGGAATGCGAGTGTCCTTCTCCCGTCCAGAAGGCACATACTGGTCACGCCTGCCGGGTACTTCAAGGGCGGAGTGGCGGAAGGAGACCTCGTCCGTGTGAGCCTGAATGGGAAGGTTGCAGGGAAGGGAAGGCCTTCGAGCGAGCTTCCCACTCACCTGGCGGCATATAGGTTGAGGAAGGATGTCAGGGCGGTCGTCCATGGGCATCCGCCCGGCGCTGTCGCCCTAATCACTGCAGGGGTGCCGATACCAACGATGACCCCCGAGCATGCGGCGATGGTCAGGCACCTCGAAGTGGTCGAGTTCGCGGCACCGGGCGAGGAAGGAGCCAAGGCTCTGGAGAGGCCGCTGAGCCGATGTGACGTGGTCGGGATCAAGAACCACGGATTCTTCTCCATGGGGAAGGACCTTCACGAGGCCGCGTCAAGGCTTGAAGTGCTCGAGGAGAGCGCCATTATCCTTCTCGCCGGGCGACTGGTCGGGGGCGTTTTGGGGCTCGGCCCCGAGGATGAAGCCAGGGTCAGAGACCTCTACGGGCGCGAGTGAACTCGGGTCCCTTGGTGGGCGTGGCAAATCGCGTTCACCCCGCGGGCAATTGTTTTGGATTCTTTCTCTCTTCATGTGGCATCCAGTTTAGGAGGGGGTGGCCTCTGGAATCGCCGTCTGGAAGCTCGGGCTCGTCCCCCAATCAATAGCCAACGGGCTCGTCAACATCCTAGTGCTCTTCTTTCTCCTTCAGGACCTGCATGGCGGCCTGATCGACCTCGGGCTCGTGACCGGAGTCGCCGCCCTTGCACTGATTCCCTCGCAGGTGGTGTGGGGGAGGCTGGTCGATTCGGTCGGCAGATGCAAGCCGTTCCTCATCATTGGCTTCGTGGGGATGGGCGCCTCTATAGCTGCGATTCCGTTCGCTGGCAGTGTAGCCCTGCTGATGGTGGTCGTGTCGGCGAAGTCCGCACTATATGCGGCAACCCTCCCAGCAAGACAGCTGCTTACCGTCGAATCGGAGCAAAGGGATGGATGGCAGAGGGGACTGGCCAACATGCAGTTCCTCACTGCCCTCGGCGAGACTGCAGGTATGGGGGTGGGCACCGCTGTCGTGGCGAGCCTAGGGTTCACCGAGCTGTTCCTCATCTCAGGGGTGCTCTGCCTAACATCCGCGGTCTTGCTGGGAGCACTGGCACAGGAGCCCGGGTTGATGATTCAGAGGAGGCTCGTCTCCCTCGAGCGTTCTGTAGGGACGATAATGGCCGTGTCTGAGTACGCTGGCTACCCTCGGCTTTCGCCTGGAAGGTGGCCGGAAGGCGACATCTCAGGGGTTCTGAGCAGGTCGACGAAGTACCTCCTCGCCGGCATTTTCCTCTTCTCCCTCGCCGGGTCGACGTTCTATTCTCCGCTCCCTGCCTACTTCCTTGGTTTCTACTCGTCTCAGGCTGTGTTCTTCGTCTTCTTCGCCGGGTCTCTCGCGGGAGCCGCCGCCTATCTCCTGGTTGGTCGGCTCTTCCGGAGCGCAGCCAGAAGCCTCCTCCTCTCCTCGTTTTCGAGAATGGTGGTCCTTCCGATGCTCCTCTTGGGCGCCATAGGGGCTGCGCCGGGGCTGGCGGCTGCGGCCATGGTCCTCGCGGTGCTAGAGGTGCTCTGGTCCCTCTTCGATGTCTCGAGCATGTTCGCCTTCCTCGAGACCGCGAAGGTGGGGCGAGCCGGCTTCTACGGTGCCATAGTCGGCTTGGGAAGCGCAGGTGGTGGGTTCCTGGGCGGGTTCTTCTCGGGCCGGTGGGGGTTCGGTCCGCTGTTCATTCTATCCAGCGTGCTTTGCGCTTTGGCTCTTGCCGCGTTCACCCTGCAGTTCAGAAGAGGGCAATGATGTCTTCTGAAGGTGTCAGGCAGTTACTGACTCTCGGCTTCCACGTAGACTGAGTCGTACTTCTCGACCTTGGGTATGATGCAGAGGAATTCTGCCTTTATCCTGCCGGTGTTCTTGTACCAGTGGGGAGTCCCAGGAGGGATGTAGATCGAGTCTCCCGCCTTTACTTCGCAGACCTTGTTTCCCAGGCCGACCTTGTACCTTCCCTTCAGGACGTACTGCTCGTGCTCGATGTCAGGGTGATAGTGCTTCGGGATGCTACCGCCAGGCTTGATTGTGAACCTGCGCATCTCGAAGTTGGGGGCGCCGTCGTGCCGGTCGAGCAGCCACTCGATCTGTGTCTTGACCGCCCGGTCGACCTTCTGGGGCTTGACCTTCCCCGCAGGCTTGACAGACATGGCCAGGAAGTCGAGGACCTGACCCTGCTATAAGACGATCGCAGATTCACCTGCTTCGGCTGGAGGCCCTCCGCCTGGCCGGCGGCCCCTTTACCCGCTGGCGGTTCATCAGACGAGCTGCGTACCCGACCGAGTTGATTATCTGGATGTACCCGGTGCACCGGCATAGGTTTCCTGATATCGCCGCCCTGACGTCGTCTTCGGTGGGGTTGCGGTTCCTCTCGAGCAGCGCGTATGACGTCATCAGCATCCCGGGGGTGCAGAATCCGCACTGGAGCCCATGCTTCGCAAGGAAGGCTTCCTGTACAGGATGAAGGTCGCTTCCCTGGGCAAGCCCCTCCACGGTCAGAATCCTTCTACCGTCGGCCTGGACGGCAAGAACGGTGCAGGATTTCACAGCCCTCCCGTCCATCAGCACGGTGCAGGCGCCGCAGTTCGTCGTATCGCACCCCGAGTGGGTCCCCGTGAGCCCGAGGCTCTCCCGCAGGAAGTGCACCAGGAGCAGGCGGGGCTCGACGTCTGCCCTGCGTACTTCGCCGTTCACGGTGACAGCGATCTGTTTTGTCCCCGCCATGTCACCTGACGCCTCCACCAAGAGCTCGCTGGTAGGCAAGCCTTGTGGCCCTTGCAACCAGGAGCCTGATTAGTCCCCGTTTGTACTCTGCGGTCCCTCGGATGTCGGACGCCGGGGATGACGCTTCAGCTGCGAGAGCCGCGGCATTCTCTACAGCCTTGCGTTCCGTCGGCTTCCTTCCCCTGAGGGCTTCCTCCGCCCTGGTCGCCTCGATTGCCTTCGGACCGACATTTGTGAGCCCGATGCCAACACTCTCGCATTTGCCTCCTGGACCTAGCCGCAGGTTGATTGCGACCCCGGCGGTCGCAAAATCGGCCACTTTCTGCTCGACCTTCAGATATGCGCCACCCGAGCGAAGAGCGTACAATGGTACGCGCAGCTCAGTCACGATGTCCTCGTGACCCAAGGCAACCGTGAATGTGTCCACGAAGAACTCTCTTGCTCGGACCGTCCTCTGCCCTGAAGGACCCTCGACTGAGAATTCGGCATCGAGACTAAGCATTACGGCGGGAAGGTCATTCGCAGGGTCGCCATGGGAAACGTTACCTCCCACGGTACCCCGGTTCCGGACGAGCGGGTCGGCGATTACCGTCGACGCGTCGTGCAATATCGGATAGCTCCTCTGAATGAGCTCGGACCCGGCCACGTCTGCCATGGGCGTCATCGCGCCCATCCTGAGGAAACCGTCTGATTCTCGGATGTAATCCAGCCCGGGTATCCTGGCGATATCTATCAGCACGGTCGGAGATGCCAGCCTCAGCTTCAGCAGTGGGATGAGACTCTGGCCGCCGGCTATTATCTTCGCGCCTTCCCCCCGGCTCTTTAGGAGGCTCACCGCCTCGGACAGGCTCTGTGGAGCTACGTAGTCGAATTTGGGAGGGAGCAAGGGCGCGCGAAGTCTCACACCTTCGCCTTAAATCATTGCACAAGCCCATCGTTCTGTTTGCACTTCGAAGGTATCTTCAACGTCGCGGCCCCCAGGGACAGAGTCTTCGGCCTAGTCGCCGACCCCAAAGAGTTCGGAGGGTGCATGCCCGGCCTGCGGCGACTCGACCTGAGGAAAGACGGGGAGTTCGACGCTGTCGTCGGGGTCGGGGTTTCAATCATACGCGGGGACGTTTCAATGCACTTCAGGACCGTTGAGAAGGTGTCCCCCACCAGGGTCAGGATGCGGGCTCATGGCGTTGGGCTGGGAAGCGCCGTGGATGTTGAAATGGCGACAGAGTTGACGGAGACAGCGTCGGGGGGGACGTCAATGAAATGGACCGCCGATGCCACCGTCAGCGGCAAGGTCGCCTCTCTGGGCCAGGGGCTTATCGAAGGCCAGGCGGAGAAGATAATCAGGGAGCTGTTCGGCTGTCTTCGCACCCGTCTCGGGTGAACCCCCAGCAGTTAGGTCTTCGCGGGTGCCCACAGCTGTTCGCTGTCAATGGGCAGGGTCGCGAGCCTCTTGCCGAGCGCTAGTTCCAGTGCCCTAATCGCCGCAGGGGGGACGCCTATCGTCGGGCTCTCCCCCACTCCCTTGACATGATGTGGCAGGGACGACGGATGGGTCGTGGTCTTCACCATGAACCTGGGCATCTCGGTGGAGTGGGGCACCCCCGAGTCGGCGATGGTCGCGGTAAGAAGCTGGCCGTCGTCGCTGTAAAGAGCCCTTTCGTAGAGCAACTCCCCTATCGCCTGGGCTGACCCGCCCGTGATCTGGCTCTCGACCATGCTAGGGTTCAGGACCCTGCCGACGTCGTAGTAGGACGTAATCTCGTCGATGGCGGCCATTCCATCCCTGTGGACGCTGGCTGACGCCAGGTTTGCCCCGAAGGAGTTCAACGACTCTTTCGGCGAGTAGAAGACCTCGGCCTCATATTCCCCTTGGAGCATTCGGGCAGGTGAATAGTCCTTACCGAGCTTCCTCCTGGCTGTGGCCTTGACCTTCCTGCTGGCCTCGATGACCGCCCCTCCTCCCACTATGGCTGTCCTGCTCCCCCAGCTCCCCACCCCGCTAGACAGGGCCCCCGTGTCCCCAGGCTGGAAGTCGATGAGGTCCTTGCTCACGCCGAGCTCTTCGCCCGCCAGGTTCCGGACGAAGACGCCGTGCCCCTGGCCGTGTGAGCTCCCGCCGAGCCAGACCTTCACCCTGCCCCCGCGGACTGTTATCTTGGCCGACTCGCCGTCCGACGATGCCGGTATGAGCACGAAGCATGACAGCCCCAAGAACTCCTTGCGCTTCCTGCTTGCATAGTGGAACGCCCTCAAAGCCTCCTTTAGGAACGGCTTGGAAGGACCGATTCTAAGCCCTGTGGCTGACTTCGAGGCCCTTGTGGTAGCGTTCCTTAGCCTGACCTCGGCCTGGTCTAGGCCCAACTCGTCGGCAAGCCGATCCATTATTCTCTCCATGAAATAGGCGGCCTCAGGGCGCCCTGCGCCCCTGTATGGCCCGAGCTCCACCTTGTTTGTCAGCACCGCCTTTGCGGTCACGTAGGCCTTCTTGATTGAGTACGGACCCGTGAGCTGGTATGAAATCCACCTTGGCGTCCAGCTCCCTCCGCCTGGATAGGCGCCCGCGTCGATGAGGAGGTCCGCCCTGAGCCCTCGGATTCTACCGCTTCTCTCCGCGAACAGTTTCATTTTGGCGCGGGCTCCGCGTCCCTGGTTGGTGGCCATCAGGTGCTCGTACCTGCTCTCCACCCACTTTACAGGGCGCTTCAGCTTCATCGCGGCGTAGGCCGCGACCACGTACTCCGGGTAGATACCACCCTTGGACCCGAAGGCTCCACCGGTGTCCATTTGCACCACTCTCACCGAATCCTCTTTCAGGCCCAGTGACTCGACGAAGCCCTCCTTCCAGGAAAAGACGGACTGGGTCGAGCCGTAAATCGTGAGCAGGGAGCCGTCGTAGACGGCGACGACCCCCCTGGTTTCAAGAGGGTTCGGGCTCACCCTCGACATGGCGAAGGTGTCGTCGACTTCGACAGGAGCGGACAGCTCGAAGTCCTTGCCGCTTACGCTCTCGGCAGCGAGGTTGTCCTTCGTGCCGGGATGTATTGGTTCCGCCTCCAGTGACCTTTCCGGGTCCATGACCGGCTTCAGTGGTTCATACTGGACGTCCACCTCGTCGGCTCTGTCTTCGGCCTGGTACCTGTCGGGGGCGACGACCGCGGCCACCGGCTGGCCTACGTAGTTGACGTATTTCGTAGCCAGTGCTGGAAAGGGGATGGTCGACTCGTCGCTCGCGTCCTCCCCGACGGCCGCCATGTCAGCCCTGAACTCGTAACCGTTGATTCCACCGCTGACGGAAAGAATCTTCGCCCTGGCATAGGGGCTCCGGACGAAGTGCAGATGTAGCATCTCATCCATCTTGATGTCGTCGACGTACTTTCCTTTGCCGAGGACGTAGCGCACATCCTGCTCGTCATCGACCTGAGCATGGTTTGAAACCAAGAGGGCATCTGTTGTGTCGTGCACCTGAGATAAGGGTTGGCCGCGTGGAGGGCGTGAAGCGAAACGAGTAAGTAAGACCCCCGCTTTAGGGAAAGACCTGCGGCGAGAGGGTTGAAGATACTTCAGCAGCTCCCGGCCAGGTGCCCCTGCCCTGAGTGCGACGCCGGATGCCAATGTGGGGATTGCTTCGTATGCTCGAACGATGTCCTTGATGGTGCCATCTCTAGGTACGCCAAAAGGGTCACCGTGGCAGCCTTCGTCTTCCTTGCTCTAGGAGGGTTCGTGTTCTTCGTCCCATTCGTCCCCATCGCGGCGGTGGGGGCGACGCCCCCTGTCGCCCAAAATGTCGGGCTGAAGGTCCAGGCGGCGAATAATGCGACCCTGCCCCTGGGCTCCATCGGCTTCTGCTACCTCGGCGTAGGAGCCGTGCTGTACCACGGATTCTACTATCCGACAGTCGCGCTCAATCAGACAGCCAAACGAGCCTGCAAGTAGTCGCGGCCAGCGAAGGCCCGACGGGAGCAGCTAGAGAGGTGTGATGTAGCACCCGGCTTGCGTCCATCTACCAGAAGCTGGAAGTCTCCATCTCTCCGACGGGTACTCCGGGAGCGGTCGTGTATTCTAGAAAGTCGAGCTCCTCGAAACCTGCCGTGGGCTTGAAGAGGTACCTGTTCTCTCTGTACCTCTTCCACATATCTGCGGGTGCGACTCTCTTCGATTGGGTTATGTGGCCGACATCAACGGCGAGCACTCCCTTGCGCAGCTCGAAGTTCTCCCTGACAAACCGTTCGATCCTGTCCCTGCTCGTCGAGAGCATCGAAGTCAGGATGTCGTCTTCGCCGAATGAGTATGCTGCGTAGGTCGGAAACGCGTCTCTGGGATAATTCATGCTGATAATGCTGTTGAATATGTTCTCCGTTTCTTCGGGTCTAGACCTGATGGCGACCTGGAACCTTTCGAGGTTTGCGGGTCGGTCCTTCGGAGCGGGGAAGAAGACAGGCCTCAACAGAGATATGGTCCTGGTCTTCTCGGGACGAAGGAGCGAAGGGATGCTCTTCGCTACGATGTCGCCGAAGAAATCGAGGCTCTCGACATCATAGATGAGGGTCATGAAGTTCTCTTCTTCCCGCCGAGAGAGGTAGAGCGGGGTGCTGTGATCGTTCGTTATGCGCCTTAGGTTGTCGAGGACCTTATTCCAGCTCTCCTCTAGCGGGCCGCTGGGGTAGATTCGGACTATGACCATCATGGCAGTGCGAGAAGCATGAGTGACACCTTGCTCTTAATGGGGAGACACGATTATCGAGAACGAGAAAGGGATGGGAACCGTATATCTGGACGAAGCCCTCGCCGGGATATGAATTCCTCTACGAAATGCGGGAGAGCACAAGCCAGGTCCCGATACCCTTGGCGCAGAGGACACCCTTCGAGTCCCTGACCTCCCCCTCCGCCACTATCGCAGTCTTGCCCGTCCTGATGACCCGACCCAAGACCCGGAAGGGCCCGTCGGTTAGCGGCTCTAGGAAGTTGACCTTGAACTCCATCGTGACCTGGTTCTTGCCTGGGTTCACAGTCATCACGGCGAGGCCGCAGGCGTTGTCCAGCGCGGTCATCACGACTCCGCCATGAACGATGCCTCCCCATCTGGTCACGTTTTCGCTGAAAGGAAAGCCGATCTCGACGCTCCCCGCGTCCANCTTTTTCCACCCTGAAACCGATGTACCTGAATATCTTGTCGTTCTCGAAGGCTTCCTGTACCTGAGCCGTGACGTCGCTGCCACTGGACTTCAGGCTCTCGAACAGCGCCTTGAAGCTCCCAGCCTCCTCAACCAGCCTTCTGAAGGACATCCGAGGCCGCCTCGGGGCTNGACGCGTGTTATTTACGCTGAAGGTCTCGGGCGACATCGTCATACTTCCTCGGTAGGAAGGACTGCACGGCCTAGTTTGGCTGCTTGAGGCTGCTGCAACTCGACGGTCGAAAGGGCGCAATAGCTGTAAAAGATGCCACGATTTCGCGGCCTGCTTGAAGATGCCCAAGATATACTGGATGACGGGATATAATATCAGACAGGGCAAGGCAGAGGAATTTCAGAAGTTCTTGGCTTCGACCGCGTTCAAGAAGGTATGCGCGGACATCGAAAAGGAGTGTAGCATGAAATACGTCCAGACGTACGGAACCGTCCTTCCGTCTTCAGGAGAGCAGGGAGACTACGACTGCTACGATTTCTGGGAACTACCCAACCGCGCAGCCCTCGACAAAGTTGGGGGTCCTGCGGTCGCGAAGCTGGCCGAGATGTCTTACAAGTTCATTGAACCTAGGCCTTCGAAGAGCGTAATCCTGCGTAAGGCCCACGAAGCCAAGATTATCTGGGAACCGAAGAAGTAACTGCCTGCGATTTCCCCTTTTTTCGAACCGACCCAGCGAAGGCCATCGCAGGCCACACCGCTAACCCGGATTAGCCCTCGGTCGTCGATGCACCGTGAGACATCCCAAACCTCAGTTTCACCGAAAGCAGAATCACGTACAGGACGCAGTTGGTCCCGTTCCAGAAAATTACGGAGAGCAGCCCGAGGGAGACGCCGTAGAGGAGCCAAAGCGCGGTGCCTCCCAGCGAAAGCAGGTTGAACGGCAGGCTAATCTGGCGGGCGTCCCTGAGCTTCATGACACGAAGGATTTGCGGGACTAGGCCGAGCGAGACCAAGAGGCCGGCGACGAGGCCGATTGCCTCGACGAGAGAGACCATAGGGAGGGCTTGCAGGTTTCCCAGATTACGTTTTCGCCTGTGGGCGCACCATCGGGGAGGCAAGCAGCTTCTCGATGCCCGCCCGATGGAAGTTGTTCATGGTGCAGAACGGCACGACTCTGACGCCGAACTTCTCGTCCGGGACGAGGTAGTGGATGGCGCACTTCCGGACCCTCTGGAAGTCGAAGTTGTAGCCATCCATGAAGTGCATGTCCCCGACCATTAGGACCTTCCTCATGAACTCCCCCGTGCCCCTGTAGTTTCCGCGCAGCAGTATAGGCCCAATCATGTCCCGCTTGATCCGTCTATCGGTGTGCCTCAGGACGCCGTACAGTCCGCGGAGAGTTCCAGCGAAACGTCCGCTACTGCTCGCCCTGTCGAGGGACTGGTAGAGTTTCTCGGGGTTCATGTGCCTGGTTATCGGGTCGAACGTGACTCGGCCGCCGACGTTGCTGACGTAGACGAGAGTGGCGCGTCCGCACTGAGAGTGGGTAGAGAACCTGTCGTAGTGCTCCTGCTTTCCGCGGACTAGCTCGATGTAGCTGGCGAGCGGCACCTCGACGGGGATGGGGTAGAAGTCGCTCGCCCTGATCTGGCCCCCGGTCTGTTTCTCGACCCCGTTCACTACGTCGGCGTTGGTTATCCTCACCTCGCGAATCCTGCTTCTGTCCATCCTCCCTGCCATAGATACGGGCTGGAAGTTGACGCACCTGATGACATCGGTGTTTTTGCCTGCGTACCTGAGGATGTCTCCCATCTGGCCGTCGTTCACTCCTCGCTGAAGCGTGACCACCAGGACGATGCTCTCGAATCCTGCGCTTCTCGCGTTGTTGACGACGTTCAGTTGGCGCTCTGTGTAGTACTCGGCGAGCTTCCGCCTGCCATCGATGGACATGTACCTCCCCTTCTCGTCGGACGTGGGAACCCTGCCGTTCATCCGCGGGTCGGGAGTGAGGCCGTCGAACTGCAGGTAGAGGGTGGATATCCCAGCATCCTTGAGCGACTTGAGGTAGGCTGCACCGGATTCAGGGTCACCCACCTTCAAGCCGTTGGTGTTCACCTCGATGTGGTTGATGCAGTGGCGCTTTACCATTCGGATGATGTCAGTCAGGTCGTCCCTGACTGTGGGTTCCCCGCCCGAGAGCTGGAGGGCGTGGATGCCCTTGGGGAAGTTCACATTCATGGCGGCGTCCAGCATCCTGTCAATCTGTTCGAGGGTCGGTTCGTAGACGTAGCCTGCTGTTCCAGCGTTGGCGAAGCAGATCGGGCACCTCATATTGCACCTGTTAGTGACGTCTATTATCGCGAGGACCGTCTTCGACTCGTGTTCGAAGCAGAGGCCGCAGCGGGTGGGGCACTCGCCGTCGGTGTAGGAGATCGGCTTCTGAATTCCGGGCCCCTTTTGGGAGAACCTCTCCGCCCTGAGGTATTCGTTGGCGTCCGTGGATATGAGGTCCTGGAACTCGCCGTGGCGGTCGCAGCGTTTGATCATCCAGATTTCGTTTCTTTCTCGTTCAATCCAGAGCTTCGCCTCGATCCGTCGTAGGTCCCCTTGGGCTGCGTCTACCGGGCAGACGGATTCAGTGGAGCTGTGAAGCTCCATGCCCTCTGCGGCCGGGCGTGCTTATTTACAAATTTCATGCCTAACTGCTTCGCATGAAGGCCCCAAATGTGCCCCAGATAGGGTCCCGTGTCGAGTGCGAGTGGGGAAGCCAAGCTTGCGAATACAACGCCGGATGCTTGGCCTCTACAAGCCCTAAATATGACGGCGGTCCATTTGACGTCCAAGCGGAATGACAGTCAAGAAAATAATCGAATTGGTAGGAAGTTCACCCAAAGGCTGGGAGGACGCAGCAGGGAATGCGGTGAAGGAGGCAGCCAAGACGGTCAGAAATATCACGAGTGTCCATGTAGTGAGCTACACAGCCAAAGTGCAGGGAAACAGGATTACTGAATACCGGGCCCTTGTGAGAATCGCTTTCACCGTACAAAGAGGATCCGTCCCAGGCTGAGACCAGCCGCCGTGCATGGATGGACCGCAGCCTAGCCTGTTCCATGTCCGTATCGAACAATGGTTCTTCGGTCAGAGTCTGATGATGCCTTCGGTCCTGCCGCGTAGGACTTCGTTCCCGTCCTGATTGCGGCACACGAATGAGAGGGAGACATTCAGGCGTCCCGCGGCTGGCTTGACCTCCTCGACCGTGCCTTCGCATGTTATGGTGTCTTCCGCGAAGACAGGGCGGACGAAATCAAAGACGATGTGGCGGGCGATGTAGTTCATGTCCCCGCCGAGCTTTGTCGGAATGGTTGCTGTCAACAGCCCCTGAACCATAACTCTGCCCCGGTTGTCTGCCTCCATGTGTTGGGACCCCTTGTCGCCGGACAGCTCGGCGAAGGCCCACACGTCCTCCTTGGTGAATTTCCGTTGATAGGTCGCCTTCTGCCCTGCCTCGGGCCTGTTCATGGGTGAGGCCTGGACGTGGAGCTATTTGGATGGGTTCGCATTCCAGATGTTCTTCTGTTTCAGCGCTGCCAATGCCTTTCCGATGTCTGAGACAGCCACCACCACCCTGGCCCTTGCGAATGGCGCGGTCGTGGCGTAGGCATGCGTGATGTTGACCCTGTTCTTGGCGAGCTTCCCTGCGAACTCGCCAAACGCCCCTGGCCTGTTGTCAAGCTCGACGTCCAGCACTTCTTCCTCAGAGAAACGAACCTTCGCTTTCCTGAGTGCGGCCCTTGCCCCTGCCACATCTACGACCATCACTCTTGCCGCCTGGGCCTCCCCCTTGGCCTCTGGGACGAAGAGCCCGATGATGTTGACTTGGGCGTCTCCCAGCAAAGAGCAGATTCTAGCGAGGGTTCCGGGTTTGTTGGCTAGCGGAACCACGAATTGGGTAGTCTTCGAAATCATGGTTTGATTGTGGGGAGTGGTTTGTAATACGGGTTGCCAGACACCGTCAGCCTGAGTACGAGGAGGAAGGACATGATGATGTGCGTCTGCGAGCTCGCTTGCCGTTTCTGCCGACGTGGGTCGAACTCGTCTCGCACGCGGGTCGTAGTGAATAAGGTTAAGATGGCCGAGGATAGTCTGGAAAGATGATGGTCGACTATTGCTTTTCTTGTCAGGCGGACGGAATCGAAACTGAAGCTGGCCACTTTGTGGGGCCCAAGTCCTCAACGCCTCTCCTTACTGACAAGAAGGGACGCCCCCTTTGCGACTTCCACTGGTGGCTGATGTTCGAGGGTCCGGCGTCAAAAGGAGGAATCTCTTGGACCGAGTACACCGAGGAGTGGGGGAGGCCCGACCTTCCGAAGTTGACCTGGCCCCCCGCCGGGGAACAGGCGGCGCAGCTGGCGAAGTTCAGTAAGGAACACCTCGCCGGCAAGCGAAGCGTCGTGTGAATCAGACGAACTCCAGGAGGGCATAGCGAACACTATAGGGCGGCTTCTCGTGAGGGTGTCCAGATTGGCCGGAGAGTGTCAGTCGCCGTAGACCGTATAGTACCATGGCTTCCGGACTGCGTCGGTTGTATCGATGTACACGAACTTCACCTGCGTGTAGTCATCGAAGGTGTAGGCCGACATGTCTTTCCCATGGCCGCTTTGCTTGAAACCTCCGTGGGGCATTTCAGACGCCAGGGGAAGGTGGTCGTTGACCCAGACATCTCCGAACCTGAGCTGGGTGCCTGCTTTCATTGCGCGACTCACATCTCGGGTCCAGATTGACGCGGCAAGGCCGTAGATCACGTCGTTCGCCTTCTCTATGGCGTCTTCGAATGACTTTATGATCGAGACGCAGACGACTGGCCCGAATATCTCCTCTTGGCAGACCCTCATGTTCTGTTGTACATCGGCGAAGACGGTAGGTTGGTAGTAGAATCCCCTGCTGAGAGGGGCTCCCAAGCTGGGGCGCTTACCACCAACGACCAATTTCGCACCCTCACTTTCGCCTGCCTTGACCATCTCCTCGACTTTGGTTCTCTGGGCTTCTGACACCAGTGGGCCCATGTCAACGTCCCTCCTTGTCGGATCGCCGACCCTGATCTTGCTCACCTTCTCTATGAAACGCTTCGTGAACCGTTCATACACGGTCTCGTGGACATAGATCCTGGTTGCAGCAGTGCAATCCTGCCCACCGTTGACGAAGCCTCCCACCACTGCGCCTTCGGTCGCAGCTTCGATGTCGGCGTCCTCGAGAACGATGAAAGGTGCCTTCCCTCCCAGCTCCAGTTGGAGCCGTTTCACTGTGTGCGAAGCCAATTCCATTATCCTGCTCCCCGTAACAGTGTCTCCGGTGATGCCCACCACGTCCACTCCAGGGTGAGTGACGAGCGATTCGCCGACGGTAGCTCCAGGCCCTGTCACGACGTTGATTGCACCCTTCGGGACCCCTGCCTTCTCCATCAGCTTGCCTAACTCTATCGTAGTGAGGGGTGTTACGCTTGCAGGCTTGATGACCACGGTGTTACCGGCTGCCAGCGCGGGGATTGCCTTCCAGACGGCCATCATCCATGGATAGTTCCAGGGCGTGATGCACACCACCACGCCCACGGGTTCCCTTCTGAATATGGTCGTACCGAGCCCGGTGTATTCCGACGCCGCCTTGCCCTCCAGATTCCTAGACGCCCCAGCGAAGAACCTGATGTTGTCGATGCCTGTGGGGAAGTCGTNTGTCATGGGCCATTTTGATGGTCTTCCCCTGGTTCGTTGTTTCCATCATGGCCAGCCTGTCGATATCGAACTCAACTAGGTCCGCGATTTTCCAGATGATCTTCGCCCTGTCGGCTGGGGTCAACTTGGGCCAGGAGCCGTGATCAAAGGCCTCACGAGCTGCATCGACCGCCCGGGAGGCGTCCTCACTCCCTGCCTTCGGGATCCTCGCGATGACTTCGGCTGTCGCAGGATTCAGGACGTCGTAGGTCAAGCCGCTCTCGGCCGCAACCCACTCCCCTCCGATTAGCATTCGATACTGAGCCTCGAGCATGGACATCGCGGTTTCTGAGAGGTTTTGGCCGAGTTAAGGGTTTCGAGGCTCGTCTCATCGTCGGCGTCCCGAACGTATTAGGTCTCCAGAAATAGTATGATTAGTGGGGAAACTGCACAAAACACATTGGTGGATACGCATGGTGTCGCAAAAGAGCGCATGACGTATAAAAACGGAGGAAAAGAACGCTTTTATACAATCGAGGACAAACCACGCTACGGGGGAGATTGGAGTGTCCTTGGAAACGGTTGCGGAAGAGGAGATGCCTTTCATCGCAGAGGTGATCAAGGGAGGCAGGCTCACCATTCCGGAGGAGATACGGAAGTTACTGAGAATTGAAGAGGGGAATTACGTTCTCATACGTCTGAAGGTAGTGTCGAGGAAGCGGCTGGGCAAGAAGCATCGGAGGAACTCTCGGAATGGAAACGGGGGAACCTGAGGGTCGTGAGAGCTTGTCCTCGACAACCCAGCCTCCCGAGCAGAAGACCGTTCCGGAGACCGTAGTCGCTCCGAAGGTTCGGAGCACAGGAAAATCAGCAGCACTTCATGAGGAGGCCATCCAGCTTATTCCAGGCGGCGCCAGCTCGACGATGCGGTGGGCGTCCTACGAGCCATATCCGCTCTTCATGAAGCGTGGGTCGGGCTCGAGGATTATTGACGCGGACGACAACTCCTACATCGACTATCTTCTCGCCTTTGGCGCGCTCATCAATGGACATTCTCACCCACGGATAGCCGAGGCTGTTCAGAAGCAGGCCCAAGAGGGGATGATGCTGGGGACTGCAATTGAACTGGAAGTTGACCTTGCCAAGAAGTTCAGGCAGTTCGTGCCAACGGCGGACATGGTGGTCTTTGCGAGCGGGGGCACCGATGCAACCAACAACGCCGTCAGAATCGCCAGGGCGGCCACGGGCAAGGATCTGATCCTGAAGTTCGAAGGACACTACCATGGTCAGCACGACTACGCCATGGTGAGTGTCGAAGCCCCCCCAGTAGTGGCAGGAATGGAGGAGTACCCCCGGTCGCTCCCCTATTCCGCCGGCATCCCGTCTCTTGTCCTTGATACCGTGATCGTTTCTCCCTGGAATAACGCCAAGGCGCTCGAGCGGATAATGAAGAGGCACAGAAACGACATCGCGGCCATCATTACGGAGCCAGTCATGGCCAACTCCACAGTGATTCCCCCTAACGGGGACTACCTGAAAGAGATGAAGGAGATCGCGGTCTCGAACGATTCGCTTCTAATCTTCGACGAGGTCATCACCGGCTTCCGGATGGCTCCCGGAGGCGCCCAGCAGTTCTATGGCGTCACTCCCGACATCTCCACATGGGGGAAGGCTCTTGGAGGCGGCCTCCCGCTTGCGGCAACATCCGGGAAGAAGGAGTACATGGAGCTTATCGCACCAGGGAAGGTGTCATATGGAGGAACATATTTTGCGAACTCCCTCACCCTTGCCGGGGCAAAGGCAAACCTGGAAGTACTCGCGGAACATGACTACCAAGCTCTCACGGTCCTCAGGGAACGCACAGAGAGACTGACGAAAGAGCTTGTGGAGGTGGCCCAGAGGGCGAAGCAGAAGGTGTGCGTGCAGAGCGTCCCTGGCATCTTCACATTCTGCTTCACGAAACACCCGAGGATCACAAACTATCGCGAGAGCCTGTTGATTGACTGGGAGAAGTTCCGAATGCTGCACCAGCTCCTGCTTGACCACGGCATCTACCTCCACCCCGACAACTATGAACGCGTAGTACTCTCCACGGTCCACACAGACGAGGAGATTACCAGCACAGTGCAGGCCTTCGAAGACTCGCTCAAGCGGCTTTCCTAGGTGGGTTAGGTAACTGCGAGGGCAGTCCCGTCCAAAGGAATTAGGGACGACGGGCAATCAAGCCTGGCTCCAGAGGAACTGAGAACCTCTAAATAGCCGGCGAAAGGATTTTCGCCGTGCCCTCTTCTGAGAGGAGAGCCATTGCGCGGACCGTTGCGGTAATCCTCGTCATTGTCCTGCTAGCTGTCGGCGCCACCGCCGTGTACTTCGCGACCGGCGGACCCGGGCCCGGTACAACGTCGAGTCATTCCACTTCTTCGACCGGATCTACGACGGGCCCGACGTCAAACACCGGCCCGACGACCAGCACAACGCCTGCCAAGAATTCGCTCGTCCTCGAGGAGCAGGACCAGCCCGATACACTCGACCCTGCGGTAACCTACGTCACTCCGGGCTGGGAGGTTGTGGACCAGGTCTACCAAGGCTTGGTGACCTACAAGGGTTCAAGCATCACTACATTTGAGGGGGTCCTTGCCAAGAGCTGGACCATCTCGAGCGACGGGATGAACTACACATTCTACCTCAGGCACGGCGTGACCTTCAGTAATGGGGACCCGTTCAACGCGTATGTGATGTGGTACTCGATCTACAGGACGATCATCATGGCGCAATCGCCCTACTGGATCCTGGGACAGAACCTGGCAGCAGGAAACGGCAGAACCTTCAACGTGACAGACAACATGTTGAATCACATGAACTTCTTCTCCCCATCGGCAGCCAACCTCAGCGCGATGTCGAATCCGCACCAGTCTGTCCAGGTGATTAACGCCACGGAGATCCAGTTCAACCTGGGTCATGGCACCAACGGGATGGCGCCGTATGCTGACTTCCTCGCCACTCTAGAGACCCCCATGGCCATGGCGGTCGACCCGGCCTACGTCTCGGCCAACGGCGGGGTGTCCGCCGGGAACAAGAACGGCTTCATGACTTCGAACGCCATGGGGACAGGGTTCTATGAGCTGCAGTCCTGGGTCTTCGGGCAGAGCGTGACCCTTCTGAAGACCCCTGGCTACTGGGGCGCGAATCTCCCGGCTTCGGAGCTGAACAACGCCATCTCCCCGGCGAATCTCAACAGCGTTGTCATCTACTTCAGACCGGCGGCCGCGAGCATTGGAGACCTCCGTACTGGTACGGCGCAGATGATCTTCGTCCCAGTGACCTACTACAACGTAACCAAGGGCCTCTCAGGGNGTAACTACGAACGTGTTATCTGCCGCGTGGGGTTCTGCCGAGGCAGTCACCTACGTGTACATGGATCCTCTAGCCTTTGCGCCGTTCAACAAAACGCTAGTGCGCGAAGCGATTTCCTACGGGATTAACTACCAGGTCATAATCAAGAACGTGTTCGCCGGGCACGCGCTCCANATGGGTGGGACCCGTTCCGCCAGGCTTCCAGTACTACAATGACTCGACGGCTGGGCTGAGCCCGTACCCGTTCAATGCCACAAAGGCAGCGGAGCTACTAGCCCAGGCAGGGTACCAAGCAAAGATGCCGAGCGGGGCAGTGCTGAACCCCGGCGGACAGACGTTCCCTTCGGTCAACTTCCTATACGATTCTGATTCGCCTACAGATACCCAAGCCGCCCAGATAATAGCGAGCAACTTGGACGCCATCGGAATAACAGTCACCCTCTCCGCCCTTCCGTACACGGCCTACACGGGAGTGATCTATTCCGCCTCTAGCAACTCCACCCAGTACCCAATGGGCATCGGCTACTATAGTGAAGACTACACGGCGAGCAGCGACTACGTCTACTACTTCACGTCCGACAACTACATCGGGACGTCGAACTATGCCGACCCCACCGTGATGGCATGGATGGTCAACGCGTCAACCTCCCTCAACAACTCGACGGCGATCGCCAGCTTCAGCAAAATCACCAAGGCGATGTATGGCAACTACACAGACATCTGGCTGTACGTGGCCCAGATGATGACGGTCAACCAGAATGGCCTCACCGGCATGATTCCGAACCCCGCCGGTTCAGGTGCGGGGTATTTCCTATACTTTAACACGGTCAGGTACGGCAGCTAGCCTCGAGGGATCGAGGACGGTCTCGGTAAGGGACTTTGTTCTCTATCTGGGAAAGCGACTCGTAGGCTCCCTGTTCGTTCTTGTTGGAGTAGCACTGATCGTCTTCTTCATCTCCCANTCTCCTCAACCCCAACCCGGCCATCTTGTGGGCGGGGCCGAAGGCGCGTCCCGAGACAATCAAGGCCGTGGCTGCCGCATACCATCTGAACGACCCGGTCCTCAGCCAGCTCTACTACTACTTCCAGAGCTTGCTGACCGGCAACTTTGGGGTCGACCCGCAGACCGGGAGATCGATTCTCTCCGAGATATTGTTCTACGCGCCCAATACCCTCGAGCTCGTCCTCGCGAGCATGGGACTCATCATAGTCTTGGGGGTGGCTCTGGGGTACACCTCAGGGATGCGTTTCGGTACCAAGGTAGACTCGGCGATTAGGCTGTTCTACCTCACGACATGGTCGACCCCCTACTACCTCGGCGCGATGACGGCAGTCCTCCTCTTCTCCAGCTACATCCCGCTGTTCCCGTCAGGGGGGAATGGCACAGTCGGATTCTCGTACACTCCCATAACAGGGATCTTCGTCTTGGATTCACTGCTCCAAGCCAACTGGTCCGCCCTGGAGTCAGGACTCTACCACCTGGTCCTACCTGCCACCACACTGGCACTCCTGAGCTTCGGGATAGTCCCGAGGATCATGCGGTCGTCAATCCTCGACACAAGGTGGTCTACGCACGTCAAGGCGGCAAGGGCCAGGGGGCTGGAGGAAGGAGAGGTCAGGCGTAAACACATCCTGAGGAACGCGCTGATTGACACGACCACGGTCATCGCCACGACCTTCGGATGGTTGTTCTCTGGGACTATCATCGTGGAGCAGATATTCGGGTGGCCCGGGATAGGGCAGTTCTCGTACATCGCCATTGTCTCTGTGAATTACCCAGTATTGGTGGCGTGCGTCTTCGTCTTCACTCTCGGCGTGATTATAGCGAACTTCATCGCCGACATAATCTACCCGCTTCTTGACCCGCGGATCACTCTGGGGGAGGGAGGATGAGCGAGGGCAGAAGGCTCCGCCGGCTCATCACGTCGAATGCGCTTTCGACCTTCGGACTGGTCACCGCCACGGTTTTCGTAGTGTTGGCGCTGGCCGAAGCGGTCTCCTTCGGGAAGATTACCCCATTCAACCCATACCTGCCTGACTACAATCACGCAAACCTTGGCCCGTCGCTGGTCCACTTCTTCGGGACAGATTTTGAGGGGAGGGACATCTTTTCCCAGGTGATTGCTGCCCTCCCTGTCGACATCGGGATCTCCATCGCCGTTGTGGTGACTTCGGCGCTCATGGGCATCGTGCTCGGCACGCTCGCTGGCTACTTCAGGGGCGCCTTCGACGAGGTGATAATGAGACTGACTGACATGTTCCTTGCGTTCCCTCAGATAATCATGAGCCTCGCCATCGCGGCCACTCTGGGCCCGAGCCTCCTCAACGTGACGCTCTCCCTGATTGTAGTTTGGTGGCCACCGTACGTGAGACTGGTCCGGGGGGCGGTGCTGGCTGTGGCGGCGGAGGACTACGTCTCGGTGTCCAAGGCCCTTAACTCTTCGTTCCTCTACATAGTGAGGAAGGACGCCCTCCCAAACGTTCTGCCGAGCGTCCTTGTCTACGCAACGACCGACATAGGGTCCGCCCTGTTGACGCTCTCGACGCTAGGGTTCCTAAACGTCGGAATCCCACCCGCGATGCCTGAACTTGGGAGGATGGCATCGAACATAAGCTACAGCCTGTTCCTTTACCCGACCCAAGTGGTCATCCCAGCGCTGATTGTGATGGTGATGGTGGCAGGGTTCAGCTTCCTTGGCGAAGGACTTCGAGAATCTCTTGATGTGAAGCTGAGGCCGCACATACTAATCAGGGGCAAAGGCCTGGAGAGGCTCGAGGCCCCTCAGCAGAAGAAGGGCCCCGGCCCGGTGCCGGCACCGCCCGTCTCGAAAGCCGCCAAAGGTTCGCCGAATGAGGGGCTCCCCGGCGCCGAGGAGAGAAGCCTAGGTCGAAGGGGCGCTGTCGTACAGGAAACATGAGACCAGGTGGCCTGACCCCAGATCAGCAGCAGGGGGTACTTCACTGCACTTCTCGAACGCTGATTCGCAGACTAGGCGATAACGGCACCCCGTAGGGGCGGGCCTGTGCTCAGAGATGGTCGTCTCCTGCAGCTTCTCCCGTTTCAGAGTGAGGACGTTGGAGATGAGTTTCTGCGTGTAAGGATGCTTGGGCGCGCTTGCTACCTCGCGCACGTCCCCTGTCTCGACCAGCCGGCCGTAGAAGAGGACGCCGAGCCTGTGACTGACGTACTTTATCACGTTGATGTCGTGAGTGATGAAGAGGTACGACATGTCGAGTTCTGATTTCAGCTTCTTCAACGTATTGAGAACCTGGGCCTGAATGGAAACGTCGAGGGCGCTGGTGGGTTCGTCGAGGACCAGAAGCTTC
>OCOJ01054399.1_pt6 | contig 21978 bp, 22 predicted proteins | sample 1539251 | NCBI WGS metagenome assembly OCOJ01 (sample SAMN01911457, study PRJEB22624) | soil metagenome | biome: Soil | place: Malaysia | collected 2012-04-30 | depth RA_metagenome m | reverse complement strand
GTCCATCATAGCATCCCCGGCTTCGTCGTGAAAACCACGGGCCAGAGCCGTGTGCCTCAACTTGAAGCGGCTCAACGCGACCAATTCTGCCGCTCCTCAAACTCAGCTGCCGCCTAACGGACGCCGTGCGTGTTCAGAAAGTCGCCGTAGCGCTGGTCTACTGTCTGAATATGATTCTTCAGCCACTGCTGCAGAAAGGTCATCAACTCCAGCGTGACATTGCCCGTCCCAGCCTCGAATTCCTTCTTGAATGCCAGCACTTTGTCGGTCAAGGCCTGGTGTTCGACGCGATGCACAGCCAGTGCGGGATATTCATACTTCGCCATCAACTTTTCTTCCGCGGTGAAATGCTCCACAGTGTAGTCGATCAGCCGGCGCAACACGTCTCCGGTTATGTCTTTGCCGTGCCCCTTGCTCATGGCGCTGTGTAATTCGTTGACCAACTCGAACAGCTTCTTGTGCTGGTTATCCATGGCTGTGACCTTGACGCTATAGTCATTGTTCCACTGAAACAGATTGCTCATTGTCACCCTCGCGCAAGCCGCATTACCCCGGGGCTCGCAAGCCTCAGACTAGCGACGCGTCTGCCGCTCCTACTAGATCACCTAGGTCTGTACCCATCGCCTGATTCCCGATTCAGAAACGCAGCCCCTTCCGGGAATCGCCCACTGTGTTTCTGCTACCCTAGCCCCTGGTCGAGTCCGCGCACTCGACACGCTCATATCATCCCCACGAGGTGACTATGTCAGGAGGTTTGCGCTTGTTCTGGGTTCTTGCTTCCCTGCTTCTGCTGGTTGCAGTCGTTTATGCAGCTGACGATTCGAAATCTTCCACAACCGCGCCCACTGGGCCTCCGCGCGCCGAGGTCAAGCCGGTGGAAGAAACGCTGCACGGCGTCAAGATCGTCGACAACTATCGCTGGCTGGAGGATGCCAAGAGCCCTGNAAACTCAGAAGTGGGTGGACGAAGAAATGTCGTACACGCGCAGCCTGCTTGATCCCCTGCCCGGACGCGAGGCCATCCACAAGCGCCTGACCGAACTGCTGAGCATTGGCAACATCACTGTCCCGCGGATCGCCGGCAAGTATTACTTCTACACCCGGCGCGAGGGCATGCAGAACCAGCCCATCCTTTATGTGCGGGAAGGCTTTGTAGCCGGGAAAGACGCGGGCAAAGATCGGGCGCTGGTTGACGCCAATCAGCTCGCCGCGGACGGGACCATCGCGCTCGACTGGTTCGAGCCATCGGAAAACGGCAGGTACGTCGCCTACGGAACCTCGCCCAGCGGCTCGGAGATGAGTACGCTGCGCATCGTCGAGACCAAGACGGGCACGCTGCTTCCCGACACGATCGAGCGCACGCGCGCCGCCTCGATCGCCTGGATGCCCGACAATTCCGGCTTCTACTATACGCGCTATCCCAACAAAGGCGACGTGCCCCAGGGCCAGGAGATGTACAACCGCCACGTGTTCTACCATGCGCTGGGAGCCGACCCGGCCACCGACCAGCTCATCTTCGGCGAAGGCCGCGACCCCGAAGATTGGCCGAATGTGCATCTTTCGAACGACGGCCGCTGGCTGCTCATCGACGTCGAGCAAGGCTGGACCAAGTCCGAGCTGTTTCTGCAGGATCTGCAATCAGACCGGCCGCCCAGCCGCCTCACGACGGGCAAGAATTTTCTCTACCAGGCGTCGATTTACAAAGGCAGAGTTTTTATCGTCACCAATGAAGATGCCCCGCGTTACCGCGTCTTTGTCACCGACGCCGGCGACTTTGACCGTGAGCACTGGAAGGAACTGATCCCGCAGAGCGACGCCGTTCTGCAGGCCGCGGCCGTCTGGGGAGGCCAGCTTTTCACGCAATACGAGCAGAATGCGACTTCGCAACTCAAGCTCTTCGACCTCGAGGGCAAGAAACTCGCCGATCTAGCCCTCCCCGCGCTGGGCAGCATTTTCGGAGCGGACGGCAAATGGAATCGCGACGAACTCTTCTACGGATTCCAGTCGTTCACCTTCGCGCCTTCCATTTATCGCTACGATCTGAAGACAGGCGCGACCTCTCTCTGGGCCAAAGTCGACGCCCCGTCCATCGACCCCGCCGCCTACGAAGTCAAGCAAGAGTGGTTCCACTCGAAAGACGGCACGCGCGTGCCCATGTTCATCGTGTACAAGAAAGGGCTGCAGAAGAACGGCCACAATCCCACGCTGCTCACCGGCTATGGCGGATTCAATATCAGCCTCACGCCCACCTTCGCCCGCTCCGGCTATCTTTGGCTGGAGCATGGCGGCGTCTTCGCCCTGGCCAACCTGCGTGGCGGCGCCGAGTTCGGCGAAGACTGGCACCGCGCCGGCATGCTCGACAAGAAGCAGAACGTCTTCGACGACATGATCGCCGCGGCCGAATACCTTATCTCTGAGAAATACACCGACCGCGATCACCTCGCCATTCAGGGAGGCTCCAACGGCGGGCTGCTCATGGGCGCCATGATCACGCAGCGTCCCGACCTGTTCCGCGCCGTCGTCTGCCAGGTGCCGCTGCTCGACATGCTGCGCTACCAGAATTTTCAGATCGCCAAGCTGTGGATTCCCGAGTACGGCAGCGCCGACGATGCCGCGCAGTTCAAGTGGCTCTACGCCTACTCGCCCTATCAGCACGTGGCGGCGGGCGGGGAGTATCCCGCAATCTTGTTTATGACTGCGGATACCGACACGCGCGTCGATCCCATGCACGCGAAAAAGATGGCCGCGCTGATGCAGGCCGAGGCGAAAAACGGTCAGAGCAAAACGCGCCCCATCCTGCTGCGCATCGAAACCAAGGCCGGCCACGGTGCGGGGAAGCCAGTCACCAAGCAGATCGAAGAATTCACCGATATTTATTCGTTCTTGTTCTGGCAGCTGGGGGTGAAGGAGTAGTCGTTGGTCGTCAGTCGTCGGCTGCCGGCCGATTCCAGTTGCTGCTTGTCTATCCACTGCGGAACATCCCGCAGGGAAAACTGACAATAGCCAGGCGCTTCAACGCCGGGCATGGTCGTTCACCTAGCGGAATCTCGTCCCGTCAGGGACGATTGAAATGAGCCCGAAGCCTGGTGCCCCACTTCTCGCCGCTTTTGCGAGAAGTGGGTAATCTGCCGTTGCCCCACCCTTGTCCCTGTGCTTTTTGCAGGGACAGGGTGGGGACCTTGAACTTACAGCGCGACAGCCCTGACGAAAGTCAGAACCCCCCACCCATTCGACTCGCTCACGTTGCTCGCTTGCTCAGGGCAGGCTCTCTCGCAAACAACGCGAGAAGGATGGGGCAACCCAGTCAGAACTATGGCTGCGAGGTTATATTGCCCCGGCTTCTTCGAAGAGGGGCGCAAGCCTACGTCGATTCTTGTGCCTTCATGTAAGCGCGCAGGATGGCGTTGATGCGTGTCTGATACCCCGGCTCTTGCCGGAACCATCGCAGCAGGTCAGCATCCAGCCGCATGGTGACGACCTCTTTCCGCACCGGCATGACCACCTTCGCCGATTTCCAGAACTGCGGGTCCGTGCGATGGACATCCGGATCCGCCAGAACTCCCTTCCGGATGTCGGCCCTGGTCATGCGCCGCAGGCGGTTCCAGTCCGTCGTAGAGCGCCGGTTGGACCTCGACCCCTGTGTCTTCGCCTTAACCTTCATTCCGATAGTCCTTCGATCGCCCGCCAGTAAGCAAGTCGCTCATGCGGCTCGGACCGCCAAGCGGAGATAATTCGCCGTTCGTCTTCCGCCCAATCAGTGTAGATCACGGTGATCTCCAGGCCGTTCACCATCCCGATTGCATATATGCGAGTCTCGCCGTAGTCGAACCGGTCGTCAATCCTTTCCAGGGTTGGACCTTCAAAAATGCGCACGGACTCCTCGAATGCGATGCCGTGCAACTTTACGTTGCGACGGTTCTTCGCTTCGTCCCAACTATAACGCATGATCTGTATTTACACAACGTAAATACTGGCAGGCCCTCGTCCTTACATCTTGGCCAGCACAACCGTCTTCTTCAGGATGCCGTGGTCTCCACCGACCGCGAACCCCTTCACGTCCGCCTTGGCCTTCACATTGTCCTTTTCGTAGGCGAGGCGCAGGTCGTAGTTGCCGGCGGCGATGGCTTGCTTCTGCGTGCTCCAGAAGCTGGTCAGGGGTTGGAACTCTTCCTGGTCGGTGCCGGCCTTAAAAACGTCGATGCGGACATTGTCAGCCAGGTCCGTGCCGCTGAGAGTACCGTAGAGGCGAACGTACTCCATCGGTGCGGCGAGAACCGCTTCCGCCTTCCATAGCTTCCCGGGCTCAACCTTCACCCCGCGAATCCAGCCCTCCGCTTTGCAGATGGGACTCTCCTGATAACGCAGGCGAAGATCCCAGGTTCCGGCCAGGACGGGCTGCTCGCTACTCGCCCAGAAGGTCAGCTCGGGCCTCTGCTCCTCGATATCGGACCCTGGCTTCCAAACCTCCCACTGCGTGTTGTCGGAAACTTCGATGGGCCCATCGAGGTCCAGGACCTTGATGCGCAGCAGGCCTTTGGCTTTGTCGTCAGCCTCCTTATCGAGGACCTTGGCTTTGACTTCCTTGATGGCGCCGCCAACGGTCAAGTCCACGGGCGCCAGGTCGGCGGCACGCTCGGCGGGCGACGGAACGCTCGAGACCCCGTCCTTTGGGAGTTCCGCGGCCGGGGCAGCAGTTGGGGTGGCTTCCTTCTTCGAGCAGCCCGCCAGGGCAGCTGCGAGCAGTGAGATGGCAATCGTTCCCACGATCGAATTGCGCATTGGAGCTACCTCCGTCGATTTAGATAATAGGAATCCTCCGGCGGCGTCGGTGGGGGGAATGACCAGCGGATTGTACCGCACGTGCGGCGGGGGGAGGAACTTTTGTAGCCTTCTGCGTGTGTTTTTCCTCTCGCGTTCCTTGCCAAGAGTGGGCTTGCTGCCATCCTTCCTTCGCAAACTTGACTGGTGTAGTCTGTTTGGTCTGAACGGACTTCCGCTATGCGGCTGCGCCAGTTCGGTGTCCGCGCCATCCGTGCTCTCCAATTCGCAGGCGNTGTGCCTTTTCTTCGCCTTGCGACTTCACGCTGCTGAGCCCTCCTCGCGCGAGCTGAATTCGGGCTGGCAGTTTCGCCTCGTCTCCCGCACCGAGTATGTCCCGGCTGCGCCTGGCTCTGCGGGCGACGCCGACGAATGGAAAAAAGAAGCTGCCAGCGGCGCACTGGCCGAGTGGCATCCGGCGCAGGTGCCCGGCGTGGTGCAGACCGATCTGCTCTCGAACCATCTCATTCCCGATCCTTTTTATCAGGACAACGAAATGCGCCTGCAATGGATCGGTTTATCCGAGTGGGAATACCAGGCCAAGTTTCAAGTGGACGCCGCCACGCTCGCCCGCGAGCACGTCGACCTGGTCTTCGACGGTCTCGACACGTTCGCCGACGTCTATCTCAACGGTCATTCCATCTTGCAAACAGACAACATGTTTCGCCGCTGGCGCATTCCCGCGAAAGCTCATCTGCAGCCCGGTGCGAACACGCTGCGCGTCGTTTTTCATTCGCCGATCACGAAGATGTTGCCCTACGTCAAGTCGCTGCCCTATGTGCTGCCCGGCGGGCAGGACAGCGTCAACGAAGAGAACATCGCCACCGCGGCCTACGTCCGCAAAGCTCCTTATCAATATGGCTGGGACTGGGGACCACGGTTTGTGACCGAGGGCATCTGGCGTCCCGTGCGGCTCGAGGCCTGGGACGCACTGTGCATCGAGAACTTTCACATCCACCAGCAGAGCGTGACCAAGGATCTGGCCAAGCTCACCGCGGAACTCGAAATTGAAGCCAGCCAAACAGCGACTGTGACGGTCGCGTTTACCTATTTCCTTGGGGAGGTACTTGCCGGACAGCCGTACACAGAAGGGCCAATCACGGTTCCACTCGACCCGGGCACGAACCACGTCTCGGTTCCCGTCCGCATCCAGAATCCGCGGCTCTGGTTTCCCGTGGGCTACGGCGCGCAGGATCGGTACACTTTTTCCGCCGCAATCCGCGCAGGCAAAGCCTTAATCGCCCACGCCGATCTCAAGACCGGCCTGCGCTCCATCGAATTGCGCCGCGCTGCCGACCAATGGGGCAAGAGCTTCGAATTCGTGGTCAACGGTATTCCTGTCTTCGCCAAGGGCGCGGATGTAATTCCCTTCGACAGTTTTCCGCCCCGGGTCACAGCTTCAGACTATCGCCGAATCCTCGAGTCTGCGCGCGAGGCGCACATGAATATGGTTCGGGAATGGGGTGGCGGGCTCTACGAATCCGATATCTTCTACGACATCTGTGATGAGCTTGGCATTCTGGTCTGGCAAGAATTCATGTTCGGCGGCGACATGGTGCCGGGCGATGTGGCTTTTCAGGAAAACGTCCGCCAGGAAGCTATCGAACAGATCCAGCGGCTGCGCGACCACCCCAGCATCGTGGTGTGGTGTGGCAATAATGAGGTGGAAACCGGGTGGTTGCACTGGGACGATCGCCAGGCTTTCCGCGACAGCCATCCCTACGGCGTGAGCGAACGTGTCTGGCAGGACTATATGGTGATGTTTGCCGACATCCTCAAGAGCGCAGTGCGCGAATACGCTGACCCCGTGCCCTACACGCCCAGTTCGCCCAGCGCGAATTTCGAGGAGCCTCCGGACCAGGATCACAACGGCGACATGCACTTCTGGTCGGTGTGGCATGCGCTGGCGCCGCCAACGGATTACCTGAACGTGCGCCCACGTTTCATGTCGGAGTTCGGGTTCCAGTCATTCCCGGAGATGCGGACAATTCGTTCCTTCGCCAGGCCGGAAGATCTCGACATTCGTTCCGCCGTCATGCAGTCGCACCAGAAAAATCGTGGCGGCAACGAACGGATCCTCACTTACATGTTGCGCGAATATCGCGAGCCCAAGGACTTCGCCTCATTCGTTTATCTCAGCCAGGTCCAGCAGGCGGAGGTCATCAAGCTCGGCGCCGAGCATCTGCGCCGCAGCCGGCCGCGCACCATGGGATCCCTCTTTTGGCAGCTGAATGATTGCTGGCCGGTCGCGTCGTGGGCGAGCATCGATTATTTCGGCCGGTGGAAGGCGCTGCACTATTATGCCCGCCGCTTCTACGACGAAGTGCTGATCTCGCCTTATGCGCACGACGGCAAAGTAGACGTGTACGTCGTTTCGGACAAGTTGCAGGCTCTTTCCGGCAAGATTCATGCCCGGCTGCTCGACTTTTCCGGCAACACTCTGTTCGAGAAAACTCAGGAGGTGCAGATTCCAGCAGCGTCGAGTGCAAGTTATCTGACGTTCGACGAGAACGATCTGTTTGCCGATCCGAGGGGCAATGCGCGAAACAGTTTTCTGGTGGTTGATCTTGAGGTCGGCGGAAAGCCTGTGTCGCGTAACTCGGTGTTCTTTGACGTAACCCACAATTTGGAACTGCCAGTCAGCCCCAAGATCGAGAGCGCCTTTGCGAGGGCACCAGATGGTTACATGCTCACTTTGCAAAGCGCAACGCTGGCGCGCAGCGTCTACATTTCNTTTCGACGATCTTGACGCTCAGCTTTCCGATAACTACTTTGACCTGCTGCCCAACGAGCAAGCGACGATCACGGTAAAAACAACGGCTGCACTCGATCAGTTGCATCGCGCTCTACGCGTGGCCTCGTTGACGGACGCCTTTGCCAGCCAGGGGACGCGATATTAGATCCCTATCCCCCGGAACCCTTGTGCCACAACCGTATATTCAGGATCGTCTCTCTTGCGATGTATGCGTAGAACCCGAGCACTGCCGGGTGGCGTTTGACCCCGTTCTCTCAACGTGTTATAAATGCCCGTTTTGCAGACGCGTGCCGGAGCCTGGGTGTTGCTCTCCGGCGCGGCTGGCGCAAACTCCGACGCGGCCAAGCTCCAACACTCCTTCAGGTCTTGCGGTGGAAGCGTGCTCGGAACTCCGGCGACAACCCTCTCAGCTCGGCTGGCTGCGGCCAGTGGAAGGCGTTGCCCCGGAAGGCGGTGCCTTAACACGTTGCTGAATTCCTGATCAACGAACTCATATTTTGGAGGTTTCCCATGCGCACCTGGCTCGCCAATGCTGCGTTCCAAGGACGCCGTTTCGCCACCAGCTTTCTGAAAAAGCTGTCGGCCGTCACCGCGCTGCTGACTGCCGGCGCAGCTGTCGCCCTGGCTCAACCTGCGAGTGAAGCCGCCGGCGGCGAAGCTGCCCTGAAACTGCCTGATCTTACCCGAGTCCGTTTTCTCCCCTGGGGCATCAATGGCCACAACCTGCTGCTGATCGGCATCCTTTTTTGTGTATTCGGGCTGCTGTTTGGCTTGGCCATTTACATGCGGCTGAAGAGCCTTCCGGTCCATCGCGCCATGCGCGAGATTTCCGAACTGATCTACGAGACGTGCAAGACGTATCTGTTCACGCAGGGGAAATTCATCCTGCTGCTGTGGGCGTTCATCGCGGTCATCATTCTGCTCTACTTTGGCGTGCTGCAGCACATGGAAACCATGCGGGTGGCGATCATCCTTGGCTTCAGCCTGGTCGGTATTGCTGGAAGCTATGGTGTGGCCTGGTTCGGCATCCGCGTCAACANCCTTCGCCAATTCGCGCACCGCGTTCGCTTCCCTCCCCGGCAAGCCGTATCCCGTCTATCAGATTCCGCTGGAAGCCGGCATGAGCATCGGCATGATGCTGATCAGCGTCGAGTTGCTCATCATGCTTTTCATCCTGCTCTTCGTTCCAGGTGATTACGCCGGCCCGTGCTTCATCGGTTTCGCTATTGGCGAGTCGTTAGGCGCGGCGGCACTGCGTATTGCCGGCGGCATTTTCACCAAGATCGCCGACATCGGCTCCGACCTGATGAAGATCGTCTTCAAGATTAAGGAGGACGACGCCCGCAATCCCGGCGTCATCGCCGACTGCACGGGCGACAACGCGGGCGACTCCGTGGGGCCTTCCGCGGACGGGTTTGAAACCTATGGTGTGACCGGTGTTGCCTTGATCACCTTCATTCTGCTGGGCGTGACGAAGCCGACCGTGCAGGTGCAGTTGCTGGTGTGGATCTTCGTGATGCGCGTGATGATGCTGGTTTCGAGCGCGGTTTCCTATTTCCTCAACGGTGCCATCGCCAAGGCGAAGTACGGCAATGTGGACGAGATGAACTTCGAAGCACCGTTGACGTCGCTCGTCTGGATCACATCCATCGTCTCGATTGCGCTGACCTACGTGGTGTCGCACTTCATTATTCCTGATCTCGGGGGTGACGCCACGCAGTGGTGGAAGCTGGCCACGATCATCTCCTGCGGAACGCTGGCGGGCGCGATTATTCCGGAACTGGTGAAGGTGTTTACGTCGGTCGAGTCGAGGCATGTCAAGGAAGTGGTGACCTCGGCGCAGGAAGGCGGAGCTTCGCTCGGAATTCTGTCGGGATTTGTGGCCGGAAATTTTTCGGGCTACTACCTTGGCTTGTCGATGATGGCCCTGATGGCGATTGCTTTCTACATGAGCACGATGGGCTTGGCCGCGGCTGCAGGCATGCTGGCGCCGGCCGTCTTTGCTTTCGGGCTGGTGGCGTTCGGATTCCTGGGCATGGGTCCGGTCACGATCGCTGTGGATTCGTACGGTCCGGTTACCGACAATGCACAATCCGTATACGAACTTTCTCTGATCGAGCAGGTGCCAAACGTGCAAGGGGAGATCAAGAAAGATTTCAATCTCAGCGTCAACTTCGATCGCTCGAAACATTTGCTCGAAGCTAACGACGGCGCAGGCAACACCTTCAAAGCCACGGCGAAGCCGGTTCTCATCGGCACGGCAGTCGTGGGCGCGACCACCATGATCTTCTCCATCATTATGGCGTTGACCAACGGGCTCACCGCGAGCGAGAACGTGGCCAAACTTTCGCTGCTATATGCGCCCTTCTTTCTGGGCTTGATCACCGGCGGAGCGATGATCTACTGGTTCACCGGAGCTTCCACCCAGGCAGTTACCACGGGAGCGTATCGCGCGGTCGAATTCATCAAGGCTAACATTAAACTTGAAGGCGTGGAGAAAGCATCGGTGTCCGACAGCAAGAAGGTGGTGGCGATCTGCACGCAATACGCGCAGAGAGGAATGTTGAACATCTTCATCGCCGTCTTTTTTGGCACGCTGGCTTTCGCCTTCGTGAATCCATTCTTTTTTGTGGGCTATCTCATTTCGATCGCCGTCTTCGGCCTCTACCAGGCCATCTTCATGGCCAACGCCGGCGCCGCCTGGGACAACGCGAAGAAAATTGTCGAAGTCGAGATGAAGCAAAAAGGGACCGAGCTGCATGCTGCTACTGTGATCGGCGATACGGTCGGCGATCCCTTCAAAGACACGTCATCGGTCGCCATGAATCCGGTCATCAAGTTCACGACGCTGTTCGGACTGCTGGCGGTTGAACTCGCGGTGTCGCTGGCCGCCCGGGGCGCAGCTCTGCTGGGAGTTTCCCTGACTAAAGCGCTGGCGTTGGCATTCTTCGTCGTGTCGTTCCTCTTCGTTTACCGGTCGTTCTACGGGATGAGGATCAAGGCGGGAGACGCGGAGTAGACTGCAACTATCGTGACCGCTCGATCTTGCGTGCGATCGGGTGGGCCGATGCGACAGTGTGGTTGTTCAGCGTTCGCTCTCCTGTGCGCAATCTCAGCTCGGCCCTTTCATCTTGTCTTTGACGCTGTGGGCCAGCTTCTCGATTTCGTCAGCTTTCTTGATCACATTAAGAGAGAGCACGTGCTCGTTCGATTTGTCGACGTAAGCCTTCAGTTCCACCGCCAGCTTCAGTAACTTGTCGGTATCGGTCTTGAGCGCGGCATAGCGCTCCTCGCTTGCTTTTCGTTCCGCGTCGCGAGCCATGCGAGCCTCAGCATCCTCCTCGTTTATTGGCGCCGTGCTGAGGTCCCTCCTTTGGCCGGGCGGTCGCCCCGGCTGAGTCTGGCAGATGCAAGGCAGTGCAAACAGAAAAATCCACAATACCCACACGATGCGTCTCGGCCGCATGGCAGTCCTCATATCAGGAAAAGTTCGGGAACACACCTCAAGTATGACATCGGGAGGTGAGGGAAGCTATGAGCAGTTCGCTATAGCGGTGAGCTCTGCTGAGGCGAGCAGCGGACCGCCTCAATCGCAGGCGCCCGAAGGCGCCAAAGCCAGCCCAAAGAGGATTGTTTGCGCTATGGCTTTCCGCGAAACTAGCAACTGACAACTGGACACTGCCCACTGTGGATCACAGCTGGCTCATGTTGGCCAGGAACTCGCTGTTGCCTCTGGTCTTGCTGAGCTTGTCGATTAGCAATTCCATCGCCTCAACGGGCGAGAGCGGGTTCAGAACCTTGCGCAGCACCCAGATGCGCTGCAGGTCCTCTCTCGGAATCAACAACTCTTCCTTTCGCGTGCCGGAGCGCTGAATGTCGATGGCCGGGAACACGCGCTTGTCGACCAGCTTGCGCTCCAGGATGATTTCCGAATTGCCCGTGCCCTTGAACTCTTCAAAGATCACGTCATCCATGCGCGAGCCGGTATCGATCAGGGCTGTAGCGATAATCGTCAGCGAGCCACCCTCTTCAATATTTCGCGCTGAGCCAAAGAACCGCTTCGGACGCTGCAAGGCGTTCGAGTCCACGCCGCCCGACAGCACCTTGCCTGAAGGCGGAACAATCGTGTTATAAGCACGCGCCAGCCGGGTAATCGAGTCAAGCAGGATGACAACATCGCGCTTGTGCTCGACCAAACGCTTGGCCTTTTCGATCACCATCTCGGCGACCTGCACGTGCCGCGCCGCCGGCTCGTCAAAGGTTGACGAGATCACCTCGCCCTTCACCGAGCGTTGCATATCGGTGACTTCTTCCGGGCGCTCGTCGATCAACAGCACCATCAGCACCACTTCCGGATGATTCGACGTGATCGAGTTCGCGACGTTTTGCAGCAGCATGGTCTTGCCGGCGCGCGGCGGAGAAACGATCAGCCCGCGCTGTCCTTTGCCGAGCGGCGTCAGCAGGTCCATCACACGCGCGCTCACGTTGTCGCGCGCCGTTTCCAGCTTGATGCGCTCCTGCGGATACAGCGGTGTCAGGTTGTCAAACAGAATCTTGTTGCGCGCTTCGTCGGGCGACTCGAAGTTCACCGCCTCGATCTTCACCAGCGCGAAATACTTTTCGCCTTCGTGCGGCGGACGCACCTGGCCGCTGATCGTATCGCCGGTCTTCAGGTCAAACTTTCGGATTTGCGACGGCGACACGTAGATGTCGTCCGGTCCCGGCAGGTAGTTGTAGTCGGGCGAGCGCAGGAAACCGTAGCCGTCGGGCAGAATTTCCAACACGCCCTCGGCAAAGATGTGGCCTTCTTTTTCGCTCTGCGCCTGCAGGATCTTGAAAATCAAGTCCTGTTTGCGCATGCCGCTGGCTCCGGGCAGATCCAGCGTTCGGGCGATCTTGGTCAGCTCGGTGATGTTTTTTTCTTTCAGTTCAGCAATGGTCATGATTCACCTGAACCCGTGCACTTGACGTATTCGCTAGTGGGGACGGGAGATTTTCAAAGGAGGGTACTCAGGGGAAGACAACAATCCACAGGGCAGGAGGGCGGGACTGGCTTAGGCAGCCCGCCGTTGTGCCTCTGCAACGTTTTCCGGTTCCGCCAGCACGGCCTGCCGCTCCGAGCCCGCGATCCGGTCNCAGTACGTCGTTCATGGTCTCTGGAATTCGAGTGCTGGGCCGATGGAACTTGCGCGTGGCCTTGGAGGCAAGCTGACACAGCATATACCGGTTCCGCAAAGTCTGTAAAGCGTCAAAGACGCGATCAGAGCGCATGTGCTTCTGTTTCTCCTTACTTGTGATGGTGAGCCTTGGCCGTTCGCCTTACTCGCCTCGGGAGGTGACAGAACCCCAAGCATCCCAAGCTACGTCACTGATTCCATGAAGGTTACAAGGAGTGCACGCTTCAGCTCACTTGAATAGATGCACCACCGGACATCTAAGATGCTCGATTTTCTGGAGTTGGCTCCCTAAGGCGCAGGCTTCTTTCCATCGGGCCTCGGAGCTCCCGGATGTCCCTTGGAACCTCATACCTTAGCCGGAAACGGGGGAAAGGTCAAGGGGTTTTCTTCAAGCACTCGGAGCGCATGGAAAGCCCAATCCGCCAGCTTTTCACCCTCNTGGGTTCGAAAGGCGGAATCGACCGGAGCGCGCCTCAAGGGTTTACCCTGCCGATTTGGGAAGTCCAGGGCTTCCCGACAAGAATTTAAGACAATCCTCCTATTGACACGGCCCTGGATCGGGACCACCATTGAAGCGTTTTAGTAAAACCTTTCAGTACTAAAGGGGGTGTCCTATGGCTCCCTACGGGCATTCCACTTCCGCCCGCATTCTGTCTCACCTCTTTTTCCTGGCGCTCGTAATCCCTGTGGCAGGCGGTCTAGCCCACGCGGCGAGCGCTTTCATTCGCGTTAACCAAGTTGGCTACATTGCGAACGCCTCCAAGCGCGCATATCTCATGTCCACGGCAGCGGAGACCGGGGCGACGTTCGCGGTCAAGAACTCCAGCGGCGTGACCGTTTTTTCCGCCAGCGTCGGCTCGACTCTGGGCGCCTGGGGAACGTTCACCAGCGTCTACACCCTGGATTTCGACTCCGTGACGACGGCCGGAACTTACACAATCTCGGTAGCATCTCCGGTGGCTGCAACGTCACCTGCATTCAAGATCGACACCGGAGCGAATCTCTACAGCACTCCGCTCGCGAACACGCTCTACTACTATGAAACATCGCGTGACGGGCCAAACTACATGCCTAACGCTCTGCGCACGGCGCCCGGTCACCTCAACGACGAGAGCGCGAAAGTGTACCTCACGCCCACTTTCAACAAGAAAGACAACGCCGGCACGCTCACACCCACTGGGGCTGTCATCGATGCTTCGGGTGGTTGGTGGGACGCTGGCGACTACATGAAGTTCGTTGAAACGCACAGCTACACCGTGGCCATGATGCTGGTGGGCGTGCGCGATTTTCCCGGCGAGATGGGATCGGGATCGAGCGCGTCGAACTTCACGGCAGAGGCGCAATTCGGCCTCGACTGGCTGCAGAAAATGTGGGCCGACAGCAGCAAGACTCTTTACTACCAGGTGGCTGTGGCATCGGGCGGTCACGCTTATGCCGGCGATCACGACATCTGGCGTCTGCCTCAGGCCGATGACGACTACCAGGGATGCGTCTCGCCTTATCAGTACATCTGCCACCGGCCGGTGTTTCAAAACTCAGCCGGAGGCGCGGCTGCATCGATCAGTCCGAATCTCGCGGGACGGCTGGCTGCTGACTTTGCGCTCTGCTACAAGGTGTTCGCGGCGAGCGACTCGGCCTATGCGAATCAGTGCCTGCTCTCGGCGGAGCATATTTTCGATCTCGCGAATACGGCTCCGACCGGAAACCTGTTGACCGCGGGACCCTTTGATTTCTATCCAGAAACCGAGTGGCGCGACGACCTCGAGCTAGGTGCCACGGAATTGTATTTCGCTTTACAAGGTGCGACCAGCCTGCCAGCCGGGCTGCCGCACACCGATCCGACGTTCTACCTGCAGAAGGCGGCAACCTGGGCCAACGCCTACATCACCGGCCCGAACGATGCTGCGGATACGCTGAATCTGTACGACGTCAGTGGGCTGGCCCACTTCGAACTTTATCGCGCGATTTCTTTGGCGGGAAATCCCACTGGCTTGGCGACCTCGCAAGCCGCGTTGCTGGCGGACTTGAAGAAGCAACTGGACAAGGCTGTCACGCAATCGGGCAAGGATCCGTTTGGATTCGGATTCCCCTGGAACACCTACGACACCACGTCGCACGGCGGCGGGCTCGTCGTCATGGCAAACGAGTATGACTACCTGACGAGCTCAACCGCTTATGCCGCGTACGCCAGCCGCTGGCAGGCGAACGTTCTGGGTGCAAACGCCTGGGGCACGTCGCTGATTGTCGGCGATGGCGGCACCTTCCCACTGTGCATGCAGCACCAAGTCACCAATCTCGTTCCCAAACCGCCTAATGGTCCTCCGTTCCTTCTCGGGGCGGCGGTAGAAGGGCCGAATTCACTAGAAGNAAATCGCTGTCGTTTCATAGTGCTAAACCAGTTTCGGTATTTATGAGATAGCTTCTAGCCGCCAAGGGAACCCTAACCAACATGGTGGCATGTCCGCCGAATGGCGTGGATCAGTTCGCCGCCTTCAACGGCAACGGAGCTGTCTATCAGGACAATGTGCAGTCCTATTCGACGGTTGAGCCCGCTATCGATTTGACGGCGTCGTCGTTCCTCGCCTTCTCATGGAATATTGCCGGAGCTCCGTCGGGGACTCCGTAGTTCGCACTCGAGGGGAGCGCACTGGCCGAATACACTCCGCGCTCCCTTCTATTACTCGACTGGCACCTCGACGACCCTCGGCGCCCCTTAGCCCTTATTGCTGAAACACAACGTGGTCTCGACGGTTTTCCTGCCAGCACTGCTCGTTGTCTTGCGTGCAGAACGGCTTCTCTTTACCGTAGCTGATGGTGCTGATGCGATCCGCGCTGATGCCTTGCTGTTCCAGGTCCTTTTTCAGCGAATTGGCGCGGCTGTCGCCCAAAGCTAGGTTGTACTCCTCCGAGCCGCGGTCATCGCAATGCCCTTCCACCCTGATCTTGATGTCTCTATGCTGTCCAAGAAACTGGGCGTCGTTGCCAGCCACGGAAACCTCATCGGGGCGAATGTTCGACTTATTGAAATCGAAGTAAACATCCTTCACATTCTTGGCGAAAAGGTCGGCTTCGCTAGGCTGCGGTGTCATGGCTCTCGCCACCGCCCGCGGATTCACGGTCACACGCGCAGTTGCATCCTGCGTCCCGCCCGCTCCCTTGGCGATCAGGGTATAGGTCGTGGATTCATTTGGCATGACGGAGCGTGAACCGGAGGCCGCAACGGTGCCCAGCCCCTCAATGGTGATGGAGTTTGCGTTCGTGGTTTGCCACGTCAACGTAGTCGATTGCCCCTGTTGGATCACATTGGGGCTGGCGGCCAGAGTGGCGGTCGGAGCCGGTGGCGCGGGCGGTGGTGGCGGCGGCACCTTGGCCACTTTCTTGCTGCAGTCGGCGAGCATCAGAGCTGCGGATAATGCGAAGGTCAACGAAAAAACTTCAAATCTTGTCTTAGTCATGTCGTCCTCCTACGGATGACGTTGTGCCAGAGCTAGAGCCTTCCAAGTCTGGCGAAAGGAAATTGTTTAGTGGCTCCCCATACTTGCCGCCACCAGCAGGCAGCGAATGTCGGGGAAGGAATTTCAGCGAGGTATCGAGGATTTGAGCGTCTCAGCAGCGGAGGGCAAGGGTCTGGTCAAGAAAGATGGTCTTGGCCATCCGAGCGGGTTGTCGCGGAAAATGCGATGCGGCGCATGTGCGTACCGCGAAAAGAAGGTCGAGCAGGCGCCATGCAGCAAGCGCCATCCCCAGCCAGAGCAGGATTCTGGCTCGGATGCTGGCCAGAGTGGTTGCCGGACCGCGCACCACGGAGTACGGACCCTGCGCCACCGGACAGATAAGGAAGAAAACAGTGGCGCAGAGTATGGCCAGAATTACGCACTCACCTACGCGTCCTGTCATTCGGTTTCACCGCCCCCTGAGATCCAAAATTCCTGCTAGGGGCTTGTTGCTCGCTCCATCAGCTAGATGAAACGGGCAATTTGCAGGTTGCCCCCGGTGTCTTTATATATATCGTATCACGATACAACGAAATCCGACCGGCGAAGAATCTATGCAAAATGGAGGCCGGCGGACCGGGCCGGTCACAACTTCAATCGTGTTGTTGGATCCCTGCAACCAGCGGACCGATCCCAGAACCGGCCAATCCTGCCCACCTCCGCCAGGCCGATATCTGTGATCGCCGGGGTCGGCCCGTGGAAACCAGCACAATCGGGTTCCTGGATTCCGATTCCCGGCACGATTCGGGAACCTGGCCGAGGAAGGAGTTTGAGTATGACGAGTCCGATTGTTTCGATGCCCACCCCTCAAGATGAATCCAGGGCGGCGGTGCGCACGTCCCCACGGACGCCCGCGCTGCCGTCGGTTCTGGGGATGTACGCATTCGCGGCGGCCACATTCATAGTAGCCGCACACATGGCGCACTGGTACGGAAACGCGCAAAGCGCCATCGTGCTGTTCCCCTTAGTGTTGATTCTTGGCGGTTTCGCGCAGTTTAATGCCGGCGCCTGGTCCCTGCGAGCAAATGACGCCGTGGGGCTGGCCATGTACTGCACTTGGGGTTCGTTCTGGACCGCGTATGGGATCTTGGAACTCGTATACGCGACCGGGCGGCTAACGCATCCGCAGGGCGCATTTTCGGAATTGGGTTTCTGGTTCATTGCGATGGCGGCGATTACGTGGGCCATCATGGCAGCTTCGCGACAAAGCAAAGGAATCACGACGCTGCTGGCGCTACTCGCGATCGGCTCGACGCTCGAAGCCATCGCGGAACTGGCAGGACTGGAATGGCTGCGGATGCTGGCCGGATATTTCCTGATCGCATCGGCACTGGTGGCGTGGTACGTGGCCAGCGCGCTGATGATGCGTTTCGGAAGGATCAGCAAGGTACAGCCGGCGATGCCGGTGGCGCATAACGAGTCCGTGCGCGTCGCGTAGCTGAGGGCTGCGTGGCTTCAGCTTCGCGGTTGCACGGCGTTCCGTGGGTCTGTGGGGGCCAGCGGCTCGTGATTCCTCCCTGGCTGCCGCGTCCCCGCAGGCCACGGGAGCGCGGTTCGTCTGTGGGCTGTTCCAACCTGAGCAAAGGAGGTGTACGAGATGGCAAGAGCAAGCCGGATTGTTTCTCTACTTGCGTTTGTGTTGATCCTGGCTGTGGGTGTATCGCTTTCCGCCACGGCATCAGCATCGAGCAACTCTGCAACCAGAACAACGAACAAGACAACCGCCAAAAGCAAGACTGCGACGAGCAAGAAGGCGGCGAACACCATGAAAGAGTCTCATGCCAAGAAGATGAGCCATGTGCTGGCGTCGGCAGAGGACCTCAGCGGAACCGTCAGCGCCGTGAATTCCTCAGGCAGAGAGGTAACGCTGGTTGGCTCGAACGGTGTGCCCTACGACTTCGAATTGACCCGGAGGACCCGCGTGGAACTTTCCAACCAGAAAATTGGGATGGACGAACTCGCCAGCGAGAGTCACAAGCAAGCTACGGTTCACTTTGTGCCCACGTCGCGCGGCAATCTGGCAGAAAGAGTCCAGATCACCTCTTAACCGCGTGCAGCCCGCGAGAGTCGCGGGCAGCTATACCCCCGCCCTCCACTGGCAAGGGGGGGGCTCCTCCCCATACGCCAGCCCGCCTGAACTGCCCGTCCCGCCTGCGAAGACACCGGATTCGGGTTATCATGGTATGGCTCGCAGCGCGGCGCGTCCGGAGGTTCCGCCAGTCTCGTTGTTCGATAGCGACCGTACTTTCGCGGGATCCAATTGAGGTGCTCGATGTCCAAGCAAAAAGGCTTTTCGCTGATTGAATTGCTAATCGTGGTAGCCATTATTCTAATCATTGCGGCGATTGCCATTCCCAACCTGTTGCGCGCCCGCATGGCGGCCAACGAATCTTCGGCGGTCGCCTCCGTTCGCACCGTCAACACGGCACAAATCACCTACCAGTCCACCTATCCGACCACCGGGTTCGCGCCAAACCTGGTGTCCTTGGGCGGCCCACTGGGCGCGGCTTGCGTCCCTGCCCCAGCAACGGCCTGCCTGATCGACTCAGTGCTGGCCAATAACGGCAGCCCGGCGGGCAGCGGCAAGAGCGGGTATTCGTTCACCACGGGCGCGGGGACAGTCGCAGGTGGAGTCAACGTGGGATACACGATACTGGCGGCGCCGATCACGCGAAATCAGACCGGGATTCGGGCTTTCTGTTCCGAGGAAGATGCCGTCATTCGCGTGGACCCGGCGGGAGTCTGCTCCAATACCGAGGCGGGCATTCTGACGTTCAATCCGCTGAACCAGTAAGCCATATTTGTCCAAAGGCCGCCCCGTTAAGTGGGCGGCCTTTTCGCGTGCGCCAACTCTTCAACCATTTTGCGGGACGCAGAAGGATGCGTTTACGACGTGGCTTCTGGGTTGATGAGCATCAAAATCCCCGCACTGCTCTTTGCACAAAACCGAAGACAACGGGCCAGCCACTTTTCTCGTCTATCTCAGGCCCAATAGGTGCGGTCGAGCGATCTGTATTGGATGGCTTCGGCGATGTGTTTGGGCTCGACGTGGTCTGTGTTCTCAAGATCTGCAATCGTGCGGGCTACCTTGAGGATACGGTCGTGGGCGCGAGCGCTGAGTCCCTGCTGGGTCATGGCGCGTTCGAGCAGGCGCTCGCAGTCAGGCGAAAGTTCGCAGAAGCTGCGAATGTGGCGGGAAGACATCTGCGCGTTGCAATAGAGCTTATCGCGCAGGCGTGAAGAGGCGAAGCGTTCGAGTTGCTTCTGGCGCGTGCGCATGACGCGCTCGCGAATCGCGGCGGAATCTTCGGGCTCGTTTCCCGACCGCATTTCTTTGTAGTTCACCGCAGGGACGTCGATGTGGATGTCGATGCGGTCCATGAGCGGGCCGGAAATCTTGGAGATATAGCGCTGGATCATCGGCGTAGTGCACTGGCAGTCGCGGGTGCGGTCGTTGTGAAAGCCGCAGGGACAGGGGTTCATAGCCGCTGCCAGCATGAAGCGCGCGGGAAAGGTCAGCGACATGGAAGCGCGGGCGATTGAAACCGTACCGTCTTCCAGCGGCTGGCGCAGGACCTCGAGCACGTTACGGGGGAATTCCGGCAGTTCGTCGAGAAACAGCAGGCCGTTGTGGGCAAGCGAGACTTCGCCGGGCCGGGGAATGACGCCCCCGCCGATCAGACCGGCATCTGAAATGGTGTGGTGCGGAGAGCGGTAAGGGCGCGTGCCAACGAGTCCCGTGCCCGGGTCGAGCACGCCGGCGACGCTGTGAATCTTGGTCGTCTCGAGGGCCTCCTCAAACGTGAGCGGGGGAAGAATCGTGGGCATACGCTTGGCCAGCATGGTCTTGCCCGATCCGGGCGGGCCGATCATCAGGATGTTGTGGCCGCCCGCGCAGGCGATCTCGATGGCGCGCTTTGCGGTCTGCTGGCCGCGGACGTCCTTGAAGTCAACCACGAAGTGCTGCGCCTCGCGCAGGAGGGAATCGCCGTCGGCCTTGATGGGGACGATTCCGTTGCCCGAGTTCACGAAGTGGATCACATCAAGCAGCGAGCGCACAGGGTAGACTTCCACGCCGCCGACCATGGCGGCTTCCTTGGCGTTGGCTTCGGGCACAACCAGGCGGGAAATCTTTCGTCCGCGGGCTTCGAGGGCGATCGGTAAGGCGCCGCGGACGCCGCGGACCCCTCCGTCGAGCGACAACTCGCCGACGAAAAGGCAGTCGGCGATTTCTTTTTTCGTCAGGCCACCGTAGGCGCCGACGATACCTAGGGCCATGGGAAGATCGAAGCCTGATCCTTCTTTCTTGATGTCGGCGGGGGCGAGGTTGATGGTGATGTGAGTGGGGGGAATGTCGTAGCCGCAGTTTTTGAGCGCAGCGCGGACGCGGTCGCGACTCTCGCGCACGGCGGCGTCGGGAAGGCCGACGGTGTGAAAATGGTCCTGGTCAGTCTTGATGCCGGAGCAGTCGACTTCCACCTGAATGATGTTGGCGTCAATGCCGTAGACGGCGGCGCTGAGCGTTTTGTAAAGCATGGCAGCGACTGTGCTCGGAACGGGATTGGAGACCTGTAGCCGCCGAGCACACAAAGACTTGAGAATGCAGAGCACTCCACGTTACGAATTCCGAACATGACTTGGCTGTGACGGATGTCACCAAGTAACCTGTGGAAATGAGGAAAATACCGCAACAGGCCGTGTATGTTTTGTTCTTATTTTAGCGACGAGCAGTAGGAACGAGATTCAGAGAATGCATCTCGCACCAAGTTTTCCAACAAAGCTGTTGTTGTTTGCTGTCTATGCATAGGATTAGGATGAGCTGAATTCAGAGAGTTCTTCCCCCATGACCTCGGGCCCTTCCCCAATCCAGCGACCCCCGCGTCCCCCAGGCACCCTCGAGAAAGAAGAATCTCAGCTATGGCGTTGGGTGCTGGGCTTCATGGTGCTTCTGGCCTTTGCTTTGTCGGCTCTTTTGTGGGAGCGGTTGGAAAACATTCCATATCAATTGCGGGCCATACCGCTTGGACTGCTGGCGTTAGCGGTTCTGTTTGCGGTTTACGCCTATGGCCGGCGACGGGAAGTGTCGGAATTGAAGACGCTCCTGCAGGGACTACATGAGCACGTGGGGGCGGCTCCCTCAGAGGAGCAACTGGACCAGCTCAGCCAGATGATCATGCGCTCGCAGCGGAGCTTCAAGGAGCTGATCGACTCCTTTGATGATGTGGCCTGCGCCGTATCTCTCGACGGAACGCTGCGCACCGTCAATCGGAGATTGAGCCAACTGGCGGGGGTGCCGTACTCGCAGTTGATCGGGAAGAGAGCCTACGAATTCGTCGACGAGCCTGCCCAGGCGGACGCAGAACGCGGCCTCGGACGCTTTCTGGACAAGAAGCATTGGGCTGGAACGGTCCGCGTGCGGTTGAAGAATAACCCCAGGCCGCTTTACTTCGATTGCGTGCTCAACGCCATCGTCAAGGGAGACGAAGTGGTGGGCGTGAGCGTGCTGGGTCGGGACGTCACGGAGCAACGCGAGAAGGAGCTGCGCTTCACGGAGCTGTTCGAGACATTGCAGGAAGGAGTGTATTTCAGCACACCGGAGGGACAGCTGCTCGACGCCAATCCGGCGCTGGTCGGGATGTTGGGATACGCACAGAAAGAAGATTTGTTGGCCGTGGAAACGGCAGCCTTGAACTTCGATCCTGGACCACCCGTGCTCGGCCGTGGAGCCGATGATC
>OCOJ01040217.1_pt6 | contig 21978 bp, 17 predicted proteins | sample 1539251 | NCBI WGS metagenome assembly OCOJ01 (sample SAMN01911457, study PRJEB22624) | soil metagenome | biome: Soil | place: Malaysia | collected 2012-04-30 | depth RA_metagenome m | reverse complement strand
GAACCCCCGACCCTCTGATTACAAATCAGATGCTCTACCAGCTGAGCTACGCCAGCCTAGGAAAACCTACTTAGGATAGCAGCGCGGCATGCGAATTGCAAGCGGGACCCTCCGCGTTGACAACAGAGGGGTTGTGGAAAAACCGGAGGCCTGTGGATAGCCGAGATTTCGCGGCTACTGCCTCTACCAGTTGCCTCTGGAGCCTCGAAATCCCCGCCCCCCGTCACTCGCCGCCCGCGCCGCCTTTCAAGAATTTCCACGGGTTCACCGGCGTCCCGTACATGTGCACTTCGAAATGCAGATGCGGCCCGGAAGCCCGCCCACTGTCCCCCACGTATCCGATCACCTCGCCGCGCTTGACCCTGCGACCCGGCTCGGTGGCGTACTGGGAGAGATGCCCATAGACCGTTTCCATGCCGAAGCCGTGATCCACGGTAATGGCGCGACCCAAGCCCGTGTGCGTGCCCACGTCCTCCACCACGCCGTCCGCGGAGGCGTGCACATCCGTCCCGTAAGGTGCGGATATGTCCAGCCCGGCGTGGAACGCGCCTTCACCACTGAACGGGTCCAGGCGCTCACCGAATGTTCCCGTGAGCCTGCCCACCACGGGCCAGAGCGAAGGCGTGAATTGCATGTCTTCCCAGTTGCGGCCGGGGGCGAGAGTCAGGCCCTGAGCCGAGAGGGCGACCGCGGTGGCGTTGCGCATCAGAAAATGAAATTGCTCGACGGACTGGTTGAAGGCCGCGTCGCTCTCCGGCGGATTGCTGGAGCCGAAGAACGGGGTGCGCTGCGCGCCCAGGATGCCGTAGCTCATGGCCACATCGGTGGCCAGCGATTGCAGCGACGAAATCTTCTGGTCCGAATCCTTCACGCGCGCCTGCAGGTCCTGGAATTGCCGCTTCAGCCGTTCCTGGTCGCGCCGGAGCGCGTTGTAGCTCGTCGCTTTCCACAACATCCGGCCGTAAGAACCGATTGCGGCGAAGACGGTAATTCCTCCCACCACAGCGAAGAGGGCGAGCAAATGCACCACGTAGAAGGGCACGCGCACTTTGCGGAGAGTTCCGCGGTCTCCGGTGACCAGAAGAAATGTGAATGACTTTGGCTTCATCCCGTTATCCGGGCTACCAGGTTTTTCTGAGCAGGGTTACGGCCCGTCGCCCCCGCAACGGCCGCCCGCTGGGCTTGCGAGTTCCGGACAAAATCTGTGGAAGTGTAATGAGCGGGAAAGCATGAAGTCAAGAAAATTTGGCTGCTGCCTGGCGGGCAAGTTAGCGGCCAAAACCGATGCGCTCCGCAAACTTTTCCGTGGAAATCTTCCGCCCATCCCGCGCTATGCTTTCCTCCGCCTGCGCTTCTCTCCACTGCGGGAGAGCCGGCGCGGATCCGCCGGGGAAGCGCCGAGAGCGTCCGATGAGAGATGAAGCCGCCATCATCGCGCGACTGACTCGCGAAATTCCGAGCCGCATCGGCAAGCGCCACGCCGCGGACGTGCCGCTTGGCATCGGCGACGATGCCGCGGTCGTGCGCGCGCCGCGAGGATGCGCCTGGGTGGTGAGCACGGACGCGTTCATCGAAGGCCGTCATTTTCTTGCTCGGGTTCATCCCCCCTACGTAGTCGGGTTCAAAGCGCTGGCGCGGGCCGTAAGCGATCTTGCCGCGATGGGAGCCACGCCGCGCTATTTCCTTTTGACGCTGGCACTCCCTGCGCGGCGAGCAGGCGAATGGCTGCGCTGGTTTGCTCGCGGCATGGGCCATGGGGCACGGATGTTCCGCATGCATCTCGTCGGCGGCGACGTCTCCAGGGACGATCATGTGGCGGCGGCTGTTACAGTAATCGGGGAGGCACCGCGCAGTGGCGTTCTCACGCGGAGCGGTGGCCGCCCCGGCGATGCGCTTTACGTCACTGGCCGGCTCGGCGCCGCGCAGGCTGGCTTGGAGGTATTCTCTCGCGAGCGCTCGAAGCCGTTTATCCCCCGGCAGGGGTCGTACCCTGTGCAACGGCACCTCTTCCCGTATCCGCGTCTGGCCATCGGCCGACTTCTCGCAGATCGCCGGATTGCTTCCGCCGCCATGGACATCTCCGATGGACTCTCGACTGATCTCGCGCGGCTGTGCGCGGCCAGCGGCGTGGGTGCGGTGGTCCATGCCGGCGCGCTGCCCATCGCGCGCGACGAGCGTCCTGGAACCCGTCGCGCTGCTTCCACCCGTGTTCCTGCTTTCGATCTGCATCGCGCGCTCCACGGCGGCGATGACTACGAACTGCTGTTCGCCGTCTCGCGCCGACATCTCGGCCGCGTGCCGAAGGAACACGGCGGCGTCCCCATCACGCGGATCGGCGAACTGACTGCGGGCCGCGCGATCCTGCTCGAAAGGGGCGGCCGGACGCGCACACTTCCCCCGCGCGGTTGGGACCATTTCGCGCGGCGCTAGCGCGAATCTCTGACGACTCACTGCGTACATTCTTCGCCGCATCCTAATTCGCACCTTTCCTGGCGGCCTGCATACCGCGCACGTCCGGTGGCGGCCTCCTGACAAGGAGGCTGTGAGGCAGGGGCCGGCGCGGGACGCCGGCGCTACCTACACGCGCCCCTTGTAGATGCTGACGCGGTTGCGCCCCTGGGCCTTGGCGTCGTAGAGCGCCTCATCCACGGCAGCCAGCAAATCGTCTGACGTCGCGCCGTGCTGGGGAAACGCCGCGACACCCATAGAGAAGGAAACGGAATCGAGCTTCTGGTTCATGTGCCGCACCACCATTTTTCCGAACCCTTCGCGCAATTCCTCCGCGCGCCGGCGGGCGATCTCCAGATCCGCATCCACGAGCAGAATCACGAATTCATCGCCGCCGTACCGGCAGGCGATATCTTCTCCGCGCGTGTTCTTCTGGATGAAGCGGCCGAACGAGCGCAGGAGCGCGTCGCCGGCTTCGTGGCCGTGCGTATCGTTGAACGGTTTGAACTGGTCTAGGTCCAGCATGACGATGCCCAGTGGCCGCGAGTTCCTGTCCGCGCGGCGCACTTCGCGGTCCAGGGATTCGGTGAGGTAGCGCCGGTTGAAGAGGCCGGTGAGCGGGTCGCGCGTGGACTGGGTGCGCAGCGTTTCCCGCAGGCGGAGGTTGGCGAGCGCCAGGGCAATGTCGCCCGCAAAATTGAGCGCCAGCTCTTCCCGCTCCTCCTGCGCCTTGAGGCGCTCTTCGATCGGGAGCAGGGCTTCCTCAGCACCGGCGCGCACGTTCAAGACGCCGATGGCCTCGTTGTGCGCCACCATGGGCACACAGACGTAGCTGCCACCGGGCGCCGTGTGCACGTGGGCACAGTCCAGGGCCACGCCGTCGGGACTGGAGACGTGCACGCGCCCGGTGCGCAACGCCCAGCAATCCTCGGGCGCAAACATGGTTTCCCGCTGGGGCTCGCGTCCCCACGAGGCCACCGCCTCCATCAGAGCGACGGACGGGTTCAGCAGGCAGAGCGCGCCCGAATCCCGAGGAAACAGGCGGGAAGCGAATTCGTGCACCACCTCGAATGCCTCCTGGGTGTTCGCACAGGTCTGGAGCAGCGTGCTCATCTGTTTGATGAGTGCGCTCTGCCGGCTTTTTCCCTCCGTCTCGCGAAGCAGGCGCGTGAGCCGTTCGTTGGCCTGCTGGCGCTCTTGCTCCGCGCGCTTCCGTTCCGTGATGTCCTGGAAATTGGCGGCGCGGTAGCGCACGCGGCCCGCGGAGTCCTTGCAGGCCACCACGTCCGTCAGCACCGGGAAATGCGTGCCGTCTTTGCGAACGTGCTCGGCCTCGTAGATGTTGTGGCCCAGCTCGTCGGTCACCAGCGCCAATTCGGGGAGTTTTGTGCGCCATTCGGGCGCGAGCGTTTCCGCCAGGGATTTGCCGGTCAGCTCTTCCACCGTCCAGCCGTGCATCGCGGCGAAGGCCGGGTTCACCGCTTCCAGGCGGTAATCCTCCGGATTCGCCAGCGCCACTCCCCATCCCGCATGGGCGAAAATCGCCTCCCAGCGGCGCAGGGCCTCCTCGATCGAGCGGCGTTCCGCGACCTCCTTTTGCATCTCGCGGAGGGCCGCTTCCAATTCTTCGGTGCGGTGTCGGACGCGGCTTTCCAATTGCTGGTTGAGCGTCTGGAGCTGCTTCATCACGCGTTCGCGTCCAGCAATTTCCTCGGCGAGCCGGTCGTTGGCGGCTTCCATCTGCCGCGGGCTGGGGAGGGTGACGGCCTTGGGCAACAGCAGGACCAGGTAGCCCGCGGTCGCGGCGGCGGTGATCGCGGCAACGGCCTTGATCGCGCCGGCCAGCCAGTAGGCGTCGTGCCACAGGTTCCACACCTCGAGAAAGCACGAGGCGGCGCACGCCACCAGGAACGCGCTGAACCACAAAATCACGCCCTGGAACGGAACATCGCGGCGTTTGTTCACCAGCCACAGCAGCGCCGCGGGAATGAAAACGAAGGCTGCGCCCACGATCAGATTGGCCGCCACGTGCAGCGACACCAGCGGCTGATCCCACAGGAAGCAATACCCGCTGGGCAGGTAGGGCGAGTCAGCAAGGATGAGCATCGGTGCTTGCATCGTAATTTTCCGAGCGCCGGGGGCGAGGCGAACTCTTCCCGCCCATGGCCTGCGCACAAAAAGGCGGAATTCCAACAGCAACGGATCGCAGCCGGCCGCGGCACAGCTTCCCCCAAACGCGGCATAAATCGGCCCATTCTCCGAAGGCCGCCGGAGAGACCCTTCGACTGAGCTCAGGGCAGGCACTTCCTTCGTCAGTGCAGGCAGACAGAACACGACCGGACGGTCGCTTCCTTTCAGAAACGGCAGGAGGGCCCGGACGAGCTTTGTGTTCCACGGCGATCCATCGCCTGCGGACGCACGTTCAGGATACGCAGGCGAAACAGGCGGGAACAACTGGCCTGAAGGACAGTCGTGGGCCTGGGCCGCGGGTTCCGGCGTCCAGCAGGGAACAGCTTACTGGTTGGGTGAGGAACCCGAGGTAGGCTGAGTGGTGGCGGGCGCGGGTTTGGGCGGGGCCGGCTGTGGCGCGGCCGTCTTCCTCTCGCGGATGCCGTGCTCCTCGGCGTCCTCGGTGGGAGCGGAGTCGGGCGTATCCACCAGAACCACGCGGGAGGGCGCCAGCTTTTCGAGCGGCACGACGTTCGCGAATTGTTCCACCGGCTTGTCGTCATACACCTCTTTCATGAATTCGAGCCAGACGGGAAGGGCGGCCTTCGCGCCGGTTTCTTTGTTGCCGAGCGGGACGCTGTTGTCATCGTTGCCCATCCACACGCCTGCGGTGAGCGAAGGCGTGAAGCCGAGGAACCAGGCGTCGGTAAAATCGCTGGTCGTGCCCGTCTTGCCCGCCGCGGGGCGCTTCAGCTCTTTGGCGCGCGCCGCAGTGCCGAATTGCACCACTTCCTCGAGCATGGCCGTCATGGTGCGCGCCACATCGGGCTTCAAGACGTCGTAGACCTTCGGGCGCGCCTCTTCCAGCACGGCGCCGTCATACGCGGTGACGCGGCGGATCAGGTGCGGCTCGATGCGAATGCCGTCGTTGGGGAAAACGGTGAACGACGAGGTGTGCTCGAGCAGCGTGATCTCCGCCGCCCCCAGGGCCAGCGGCAGATAGGGCTGGAGCGGCGCGGTCACGCCGAACCGCCTGGCCATGTCGATCACGTTCTGGATTCCGACTTCCGCCTCGAGTTTTACCGCCGGCACATTTCGAGAACCGGCCAGCGCGCGCCGCAGCGTGATGCGGCCTTCGAATTTTCCGTCATAGTTGTGCGGGGAGTACTCCTGGCCGCCGCTCTGGAAAGTGACGGGCGCGTCCACGATGGTCTCGAAGGGATCGTGGCCTTCCTCGATCGCGGTCGAGTATAGATACGGCTTGAACGAGCTGCCCACCTGGCGCGTGGCCTGCGTGGCGCGGTTGAACTTGGATTCCTCGAAGCTGTAGCCGCCGATCATGGCTTTGATTTCGCCCGTGGAATTCTCGATGGCCACGAAGGCCGCCTGCGCCGTGGGTTTCTCCTCCAGGTCCACACGCGCCGTGGTGCCGGAGATCTCCCGCAGATGGACCGTGGCCAGGTCGCCGGGCTTGAGCAGCTTTCCCGGGTGCTTCTGGCCCGTCCAGGCCATGTCGGAGGGGGCGAGCGTGGCGCGATAGGGTCCGATGCGCAAGGTCGCAAAGGAATCGCCCGCCTCGGTGACCAGCGCGGTGACGTAATTGCCCTTGTCCATCGGCCGGCGCCAGTCGTCCGCCTCGTATTTCTCGAGCGTGCCCAGATGTTCGGCCAGGATGTTGGTCAGGTGCCCCTTCCATCCGTGGCGGCGGGTGTAGGCGTACAGGCCGTCCTTGAGCGCGCGGTTGGCGGCGCGCTGCATGGCCACGTTCAAGGTGGTGTACACGCGCAGGCCGTGCTCATGAACCGCCTCCGTGCCATAGCTGTGCTCCAGGTATTTGCGGATCTCTTCGACAAAGTACGGCGCGAAGTCGTTTCGTGGATACTGCACGTGCAGGCCGAGCGGCAGCTTCTGTGCCGCCTCGCCGGCCTGGCGAGGGAGTCTCCCTTCCGCCACCATGCGGCTGAGCACCAGGTTGCGCCGCGCCAGCGCGCGATCCGGGTGCAGAACAGGGGAATAGCTGGGCCCGCGCACAATGCCCGCCAGCAGCGCCGCTTCCGGCAGAGTCAGCTCCTTCAGCTTTTTTCCGAAATAAAATTCCGAGGCCGCTTCGAACCCGTAGTTCCCATGGCCCAAGTAAATCTGGTTGCAGTACATGGTGAGGATCTGCCGCTTGGTGTAGTAGCGCTCGATTTGAATGGCCAGCAGAGTTTCCTGGATCTTGCGGCGAAGGCTGCGGTCGGAGCGGTTGAGGAAAAGTGTTCCGGCGAGCTGCATGGTGAGCGTGCTGGCCCCTTGGGTGATGCGGCGGCTGACTACGTTTCGCCATGCGGCTTCAAACACTCGAGGTACGTCCACGCCCCAGTGGTTTTCGAAATGCTGATCTTCGGTGGCAATCAGGGCGTCGCGGAGCACCGCCGGGATCTGGTCGTAGGTCACCAGGATGCGGCGTTGCAGGGCAAAGCTGCCGATCAACTGGCCATCGTCCGCGTAAAGCTCGGTGACGGTGTCCGGCTTGTAGTCTTCCAGGGCGCGCACTTCCGGCAGTTCGGTCGCGTAAACGAACAGCACGCCCACCGCGGCCCCCGCCGCGATGGAGAGCAGGATCAGGACGCCGTAGGCGGTCTCCCTGAACCAGCGGGGAAGCAGAGTTCGATGCGGGGCTGGAGTGCCGGACGATACCATGGGATTCGAACGTTTTATTCTACCGCATCCGGCGGCGCTGCTCGCGGCTCTCCCCGCGGCCAGATTCGCGGGCGCAAAGAGCGGCCATCGCCACCACTCTGCAATCCAGAAGCTGGTGTTGCTGAGGGTGTCCGGGCCGGGATAATCTTGGCGAGATTCCTTTCCGCCTGGAACGCATGAAGCGCCACGTGCTCATTTACGGGTTACTCGGTGGAATCCTGCTGACCGTGCTCAAGTGGAGCGAATACAGGTTCCTTGTCATCGAACATTCGTTCGAGATTTACGGCGCACTGATCGCGGCGACCTTTGCCGTTCTGGGGATCTGGCTCGGTCTCAAGCTCACAGGGAAGCGGGAGAGGATCGTAGTGAAGGAAGTGCCTGTCCCCGCCGGGCAGCCTTTCGTCCGCGACGAGAAGAAACGAGAGGATCTCAGCATCACGCCGCGAGAGCTCGAAATCCTGGAACTGATCGCCAAAGGCATGAGCAACCGCGAGATCGCCCAAAAACTTTATGTAAGCGAAAACACGGTGAAGACCCATTCCAGCCGCGTCTTCGACAAATTAGGGGCCAGGCGACGCACGCAGGCCGTTCAGCTCGGCAAGGAATTTGGCCTCCTCCCTTGAATCCCTCCCCCCCAAGGATTGATTTTTCGCCCGGAAATGCAAAATCACCCGAAAGGATGACGACAGAAACCCTGCCTCTCGCGTATGGTGCGGGTCGATTTCACCGCGAGGATTCGCGGCAGCAGTGAGTCCTCCCAAGAAGGAGCGAACATGGAACTGGGCGCGTTTTCCATCAGTTTGGCGGTCAAGGACATTGGAGCTTCGAAGGCCTTCTATGAGAAGTTCGGCTTCAAGGTCTTCGCCGGCGATGCCTCGCAGCGCTGGCTGATACTAAAGAACGGCCCATGGGTAATCGGGCTTTTTCAGGGCATGTTCGAAAAGAACGTTTTGACCTTCAATCCGGGATGGGACAGCGACGCCCGCAAGCTCAGCACATTCACCGACATCGCGAACTGCAACGCCAATTGAAAGCCCAGGGGGTGCACCTGGCGACCGAAGCGGATGAGAAATCCACGGGGCCGGCGAGCTTTATGGCCGTGGACCCGGATGGTAACCCGATTCTGGTCGATCAGCACGTCTGAAACGNAGAGGGAGACACAGATGAAAAAGACCATACTGACCTTCGGCCTGATTTCCGGAGCTATCTCCTCGCTGCTCATGATGGTCACCCTGCCGTTCGCGCACAGGATTGGCTTCAACAAGGCCCTGCTGCTCGGCTACACGACCATCGTGCTCTCGTTCTTGCTTGTCTTCTTCGGCGTCCGTTCGTACCGCGACAACGTCGCCGGCGGCCAGATCACGTTCTCGAAGGCCTTTGCCGTCGGTATCTGCATCACCCTGATTTCCTGCATCTGCTACGTCGGGACTTGGGAAGTGCTCTACTTCAACTTCATGCCGGATTTCTTGAACGAATACAACGCCCAGGTGATCGACAAGCTCAAGGCCTCGGGCGCCAATCCGGCGGCCGTCCAAGCGAAGATCGAGGAACTGAAACAAGTCGCGGCCAGGTACCAAAACCCACTCATCAACGCGGCGATGACATTCATCGAGCCCTTTCCGATTGGGCTGGTCATCACTCTGGTCTCGGCGGCGGTGCTGAGAAAGAAGCCACACTAGGAACCGACACAATCGCCGCTGCCGGTATCCCCTTGATTCGTGTCCGTAAGCGCTCGGCGCGAGGAGGAAACGCCGGGAGGGGTGGAGTCCTGCCGGATCGCTGGACGCGAACTGCCGCCCGGGTTAGGGCCTGAGAACCGCCGGGAGCGATCCACGTTCCTGGAGTTGGGCCAGAGAGGGTTGGTCGGGAGTGAGCGGCTGGTTGACAAAAAGCACCTTCCCTCCGCTCTCGGCCAGAATGTAGCTGGACTGCCGGGGCAGACGCACCAGCACTTCCTGCGTCTCGCCTTTCGGGGCAAAGAGGAAGACACGCTGCGAACTGTTCCACAGCGCGGGAAAGTTGTGGTCGTCCAGAAAAATTTTGGGCGCGTCGGGATAATAGGAGCCGAATTCCAGGCCCTGATACTGGCCGTTGTAGAGCAGGACCCGGCGGTGGAGATAGAATCCAAGCGCACACCCGCCGTAATACTCCCCGTAGATGGCCACGGCATCGACCGGTTTCAGGTAAGGCAAAAGATCATCGGCGAGAGTGCGCGAAGACATGTGCGGCTCAAAGACCTGAAAGGCCATGTTGGCGACGAAGAAGAAGGCAGCCATCACGAGCGAAAGCGCAACGTTGGCGCCCAGCGTCCACCCTTTGCGCCGCAGCCAGTACACGCCGCCGAAGCCGAACAGGAACAGCAGCGCGGCCAGAACCGAGGGAGTGCGCAACGCCGCGAAGGCCTGCGTGGTGAGATCGAAAAAGCTGGCCATGGCCACGGTGTAAAAATCCAGTTCCTTCAATTTCAGCAGGTCGCTGATGTCGCCCTCGACGCGGACGTTCCGCGAGGCCCACAGAAGCCAGCCGAGAATCCCCGCAGCCAGCGCGCCGACCACCGCGACTCCCGCCTGCAAGCGGCGCATCCAGGCCGCCGAGGCCTGCTCTGCATAGGCGATGCCACGGCCCAGCAGCAAAGCCACCGCGGGCCAGGCGCTGAAGCTGTAGTACTCCATGCGGCTCGCGGTCAGTGAGAAGAAGAAGAAGATAAAGCCCGCCCAAACGCACACGAACAACAGCGCCGTTCCCGGTGTGTCCAGACGCCGCCATTCGCGCGGCCGCGGCAGCCCACGGAAGGCCAGCGGTAAAAATACGCTCCAAGGGAAAAACCAGATGAAATGCGCCGCCCACCACAACCCCAGGGGTACCGCCGAGAAATCGTGGGGGTAGCGGTAGCCCAGAGCGCGCAGCACCTGCTCGTTGATGAAGTAGTACCAGAAAAATCCCGGCGCTCCGGGGCGCCAAGCCCGCATCCCCGCCAGCACGTGCCAGGGAACCGCGATCACGCAGAAGATCAGCAGGCTGGACAGCAGGGGGAGTTCCCGCCAGTTCCCGAAGGCGCGGGACCGCCCGCCCGTCAGCAGCAGGAAAATCGTGAAGATGGCCACCGGAAAGACGATGCCGATCATCGCCCGCGTCAGCACCGCCAGCCCGCACAGCGCCGCGATGCCCCAGCAGCCCGCGCGCAGCGAGATGGTTCCCGTCCACGCGCGCAGAAACAAATAAAAGGCTGCGGTGAATTCCAGGGCGTAGATTGCTTCCGGGATCATGATGCGCGTGAACATGTAGGTCCCGATGCTCGTGCACATCACCAGGCCGGCGTAGAACCCCGCGCGGTCGCCGAAGAACCTGCGGCCGAATACGTAGACCATCACGACCAGCCCCGCGACGGCGAGCGCCAGCGGCAGCCGGGTTGCGAAGGCGCTCTCACCCAGCAACAAATAGCTGACTGCCACCAGCCAGTAGTGCAGTGGCGGTTTTTCCATCCAGCGCACCCCGTTGATGTGCATCACCACCCAGTCGCCGGTCCGCAGCATTTCCTGGGAAGCGACGGCATGGCCGCCGTCGGCATCATCGAGCAGCGCGGGATGCGCGGCATTGCCCACGTAGATGAGCAGGGCGAGACCCAGCAGAATCAGCAGGGCGGTGGTCCGCGAAAATGGCAGGGGCTGAAGCGTATCCATAGACATTCAGCTAAACATTATTCCGGAAATCCGCCGTGAATGAAACTCGGCAGCGCCGAAAGGCGCTTGATACCATCCCGCGCGGTGATGGTTCATTCGGAGCGGCTGCGCGGTCACTTCGCTTGGCCCCATGAGCCTCCGCGCTTGCCTTCCGTCTTCGCTGCATCCCGGGATTTGATGCCAATGCAGTAGCTCCTCCTGCTTCCGGAGGACGTTTCCCGGCTTGCTCACCTGTTCTCGAACCTTAGAGCTGGCTCAAAGTACAGTGTCCCCCCGCCTAGTACCTACGCGCCATTGAGTCTGCGGGAGGCCCCCGGCATACTGCACGCGCTGAGGGAAACATGCTCGGAGCTCTAATCCTCGTACTCTCGATTGCAGCCCTAGGGCAGTTCGTCGTGTTTTACGCCCGGGCTGTGCTAGCCTCGGTCGCAGCACAGCCCCTGACTGGCTATGTTCAGCAGGTTGAAGGCTTTCCGAACCGTCCGCTCCAGGGGGAGGATTTCCTGCAACTCGTCCAGCTTCAGCAGATCTGCCCCCAGGTGGGCCCTGAAGCCCGCAGCCTGCGAGCGGCCCGCTTGTACTATCGAACCTTGGCTGCGATCAAACGCATGGTCAACGGCTTTCTGCCCAACATCCACGGCTGGGCGGAGCGGGAACAGACGCTATGCGCCCAGTTTGCCGCCGTCCTGCTCGACCAGCGTCTGGCGCGCACCGCAGCCGCCGCTGCGGAGATGCGCTCCTACTGACAATCCATTGAGGCTCGGCGCACCGGCCCGAGGACGAATATCGGCTTCACCCGCAGCTTGGCGCCCGCATCCCCTGTTCCGTCTAATTCCTGAAATCGTCACCTACGGCTGGCGAGTGCGGTGCGGCTTCGGCTACTTCCGCCGCGTTCGTTGGCCGATACTCCTGCGACACGAGCTAACATGAAACGAGCGGAGCTATTGCTCCGCTGCTGGAGGGGATGGTGACGGCGCTGACGGACTCGCTGCGGTTCCTCCGCTACATGTATTCGGCCGTCCTGGTCATCATCGTTCTGGTTGCGCTGGCCGGGGAGACACTGCTGCCGTCGCGGCCTTCGGAACCGCCGGCCGCCGTCAATGTTCTCTACGCGCTGGCTGCCGGCGATGTTTTTCTCGCCCTCTATTTCCGCCGCAAGTTTTCAGGGGCAGCCCTCGAAAACCTGCGCGCAAACCCGACAGATGCCGCGGCACTGGCAGACTGGTGCAAGGGACAACTGTTGCCGCTGCCCATGGCCCTCAGCGTCGGTTTTATGGGATTGGCGTGCCGATTCCTTGGCGCGCCGGTTGTGCGTACAGCGCCGCTGTATGTCGCGGCGTTGATTGTCCTGATGGTTCTCAGACCCACAGACCCGCAGGTGTGAATCAATAGGCCCAGCGGAGCAACATCGCGCCTGAGGTGTATCCGGCGCCGACGGACAGAAGCATGACCAAGTCGCCTTTGTGCAGGCGTCCCTGGGAGACGGCGTCGCACAAACCGAGCGGAATTGTCGCCGCGGTGGTGTTCCCGTAGCGGTCTATATTCACCAAGACCTTGGAATCGTCCAGTTCTAATCTCTCCTGCATGGCGCGGATAATGCGCAAGTTGGCCTGGTGGGGGACGACGAGGGCCAGATCGTTCTTGCTGAATCCGTTGCGCGACAACAATCCTTCCGCCAGCTCCGCCATGCGCCGCACGGCGTACTTGAACACCTGCGCCCCGTCCTGATGGACGTAGTGCATGCGCTTTTCCACCGTTTCGCAGGACGCCGGGTGGAGCGAGCCGCCCCCCGGCATATAGAGGTAGCGCCCCCCAGAGCCATCCACGTCGTGGGTAAAGTCCAGGATTCCCTCGCTTTCACCGCCGGCCCGTTCCAGAACCACCGCCCCGGCGCCGTCGCCGAATAGCACGCACGTGGCCCGGTCCTTGAAATCGATGATGGATGTCATTACATCGCTGCCGATCACCAGCGCCTTGCGGTGCGACCCCGCACCGACGAATTGCGCCCCCACGGTGAGGGCATAGACAAAGCCGCTGCACGCCGCAGAGAGATCGAAACCCCAGGCACGCTTCGCGCCCAACCTTTCCTGCACCAGGCACGCCGTCGCGGGAAACATCATGTCCGGGGTCACACTGGCGACCACGATCAGTTCTATGTCCTCCGCGGCTGTGCCGGTTTGCGCCAGTACCCGGCGCGCCGCTTCGGTGGCCAGATGGGAGGCCGCCACGCCGCCCTCCACCATATGCCGCTCGCGGATTCCCGTGCGCGTGCGGATCCACTCGTCGCTCGTATCCACGAGCTTCTCCAGATCCTGGTTGGTCAGCACGCGCGGCGGCGCGTAGCCGGAGACCCCGGTGATTTTCGCCCCGATCCTTCGACTCATGAGCCCCTCAGCAGGAATCTAGCAAGTCCTCTCGCTTCAGCGCGAATGGGGCATTCTACGCAACGTGTAGTGGTGAGACAAGCGCCTTCCTGTCGCGTGCGGCTGCCCGTTCCGCTGCGGCGCAGGCAGGAGACGCATCATGGTCTGTTGAGATGAAGCCCGACGCTGCCGTTCTTTTCCCCAGCCGCGAGTTCGCGCATGCAGAGGTCCGTCATGTTCAGGCTGCACTGATAGATTTGGAAAACGGGAAGGTCGCCGGGCTGCACCACATACTCGCCGAGAGCGGCCGCGTCCGCGCTGTCAAAGTCCGCGAGCACAATCCGGTTCCCGGGCTCGGCACGAACCCGGAATGCCGCGCTGGACGGCTCGTAATTTCCGTAGCTGAAACAATACCCGATGCAACTGCGGTCAACCAGGTGAGGGTACACGACGCGCGAACCCACGAACGGAAAAATCGTAGCCAGAATGCGCTGGCCCGGCGGCAGGACGCGCTCGTAGCGTTCCGCCTGCTCTTCCATCCGGCTCAATTTGCCCGTGTCCTGATACAGGAAGGCGAAGAAGACGGCGGCGATGGCCCCGAAGCCGGCCAGATGCCATCTCCGCGTCAGCAAGGCCCCCAGGACGCAACAAAGCAACACGGCGCAAAGGGAAGTGACGCGGTCCCTGAGCATGCTCAGCAGGGCCGAATACTGCGGGAACTGAATGGCGCGCGGCAGAAGCAGTGCGCTCCAGACACTCATGATATAGAGCTGCAGCGGCAGAGCGCAGGATTGCCACAGCGAGCCGCGGCCTCCGGCGGCGCCCGGGGCCATCCGCCGCGCGACCGCGTCTCCCAGCACGCAGAGCAGAACGAAGGCCAGGAAGATTACCTCGAGCCGGAAGTAGCGTAAGCCGTAGAGAAATAATTGATCGCCGCCGTTGTAAGGCAGCCGCTCGAGGAGCGAGCCCCCCGGCATTACTTTGTAGCGCGCTGAGAGGTAGAAAACGGGCAAGAGAAACGTACAGGCGGCAACGGCCAGCAGATAGAACTGGTCGCGCGCCTTCAGCCGGGAAGCAATCCAGAGATACGCGCCAGCCCCGAGGAAGATAAACATGCCCAGGGAATGCGCCATCCACATCAGCGGAAGCAGCAGGAGCCCTAGCGCACGCTCCGCTTTTCTTCCCGCGGCCACCAACGCCAGGCCCGGAAAGGCGAGCGCGATGGAGATGTAATAATTCAGGAACCCCTGCTGAAATGTCCAGCCGTACGCGAACATGGCGAGGCAGGGGAGAACGGTCCAACACACTCGGCGCGAAAGCGCGCACGCCAGCGTGAAGGCGCCCCAGAAAAACAGCAGAATCGAGGCGGACACCGCCAGCCGCTCCGCGGTCCAGAGGCCGACAATGCTTCCCAGGCCGCTCAGGATCAGGTCAAACAGGATGTTCGTGGTCTGGCGCCCCAGCCACAGCCCCGGGGCCTGTCCCCGCTCGATCAACAGCACCAGCCAGGCGTTGTAAGTGTGGCTGCCCAGGTCGCCCGCTACGAGCCGGGCGTGCCAGAAGCACGGCACTAACACGACGACCGAAATGCCCACGATGCGCAGCCAGTTTGCTCGGCACCACCGCACCGCTGCCGCGATCGCTGACGTCCCGGCGGAGGACGGCGGTCCCTGCGGAACTGGCTCTGTTCTCGGCTCCTCGCTGCGATCTTGAAACATGTCAGCTCCGAGCGCGTTCTTCCCGTTTTGCCGGCACGAGGAGGCTACCATGCCCTGACTCTCGCGTGATCATTCGCTCCCGTACCGCCAAGCACGCTAAACGCCTGAGCCTCGCAGGCATGCTCGCAATTGGCGTGGAGCGCAGGGACGACGTGCTTTGGGATCCGACGGCGACCCAGAAACCATGGGGGCTGAAGGCCAGGCAGGTCACGTGGGCGTTTTGCCCTCTGGTTTCGATGGACAACGATTCCGGCAAGGTTTCAACAAAACGCGGCCTGTCCTTGGCACCTCGCGGCGGCTGGGCCAAGATTGCGTCTCCGCTCCTGCCAAGCGCCGGAGACCTTTCGAAAGCCGACAACCGCGCGCGCCAGATCGGTTCGGGGATTCCCTGCAGCGCACTGTTGCTGGGTTCAGCAAAAGCAGCATGCGCCGGAGTTAGAAGTGTATTAATCTGAGAAACTCAGGAACACTTGCCAAGAGGACGATCCGATAGCTAGAAAGACCGAAGAATCCGGGGGACAGCCGAGCGGAGGGCTCTCGCCGGAGTCGTGCTGATGAGAGAGAAGGTCAGCCTTTCGATTCTAGTGCCGGTGTACAACGAACAGTATCTGGTGGAAGCCAGCCTGTCCAGGCTGGGTGTGCTCGCGGAATCGCCACTCCTCGAGCGGGTGCGTGTGATTGTGGTCAACGATGCATCCACGGACCGGACCGCAGCGGCCTTACATCGATTCAAAAGCGCGCTGGGAGGGTCCCAACTTTCACGATTCGACTGGATCTTCCTTGAGCACGAGAAGAACCAGGGTAAAGCGGCGGCAATTCGCACGGCGCTCCGGCATGTGGATACGGATTTGGCGGTGATTCACGACGCGGACCTTGAGTACCACCCCAGCGATATTGCGAAAATGGTGCCCCTGTTCCTAACGGAAGAAGCGGATGCGGTGTTCGGTTCACGCTTCTTGGCCAGCAATTTTCGGCGTATTTTAATGTTTCGCCACAGTCTGGGAAACAAACTCATCACACTGCTCACAAACATCGTGACCGACCTGAACCTTTCGGACGTCGAGACATGTTACAAGATGGTGCGCGCGGACCTGCTGAAGAGCATACCGTGGGAAAGCGAGCGCTTTGGTATCGAACCGGAAATTGCGATTAAACTGGCGAAGCGCAACGCCCGGATATTCGAAGTTCCAATTTTATACTCCGGCCGGACATACGCCGAAGGCAAGAAGATCACTTGGAAAGACGGCGTCCGCGCGCTGGGCTCGATTCTCAAGTACGGAATTTCGGACAACATCTATGTCGAAGACGCATCTGGCGGAGAGATTCTCACGCGATTGAATCGCGCGCCAAGATTCACGAAATGGATGGCGGACACCATCCGACCGTACATGGGTGAGCGGGTGCTGGAAATCGGCGCGGGTACGGGAAATCTGACGATGAATCTGGTGCCGCGCATTACCTACTATGCGAGCGATATCAACGAGCAGTATCTGGCCAGATTGAAAACATTGAAGGCAACGCGGCCTTACCTGCAAGTGCATGCGACCGACGTCACCGCGCCGGAAACGTATCCACGGCAGGAGTTCGACACCGTGGTCTGCTTGAACGTGGTGGAGCACGTGGAGGACGACCTTGCGGCTTTGAAGAATATTCGAAACACCCTGGATGATCATGGACGCGCGATCATCCTGGTGCCGAACGGGCCCGGGCTGTTCGGGACGCTGGACGAAGCGCTGGGACACTACCGCCGCTACACGCGCGAACAGTTGCTGGCATTGTGCGACAAGGCCGGCTTTGCCGTAGAAAAGGTAATAAAATTCAACCGCGCGGGCGCACCCGGATGGTGGCTGAGTGGGAGAGTCCTCAAGAGGAAAATCTTTAGCCTGTGGCAAATGAAGCTGTTGAATTTCCTGATGCCGGTCGTGCGGCGCATAGACCGGTTCCTTCCCTTTCCCCATTTGTCGTGGATCGTGATCTTACAGACTCAGGAACAAGTGGAACGAGATGCGGGCAAGGAGTCAAAACAGGTCCAGACAGCACTACCGATGGGAACGACTCTTCCGGTGGCTAGACTGGACGGCCCACCCGGATCTTCTCTTTGAACCATTTTTCCTGCCCCAGATCGCAAAGGAGTTTTGGAAGGCCTCACCACCTTGTGCTCGCCAAGCACACCAAGAACCTGAGCCTCGTGGACATCCTGGCGGTTGGAACGGATCGCATGCAGTGGAGCTACATCGTTTGTGACGCATAAGTCTCTGTTAACGCCAGGCCCCGGCAGGCGTCCTTCCCCGTGTACACACACGAGGAGGCTGCAATGCCCTATCTTTGGCGCCGCATCGGGCTCCGCTGGGTGTTTGCGGTTGTTGGCGCTACGGCGGTGATTCCTTTCGCCTTCGCCCGGGTCGGCGAAGCAGCACGTGTTTCGCGGTCCATTCACAACCAGGCGGCGGTCATTGGCTTCGTTTACGCTCGAATGGGCGAAGCCCAGCAGGCCCCGGAGGTAGCGAGCGCCCCGCAAAATTTGTCTTCGCGCGCGGACATTGCCGGTCCGGACGAACCCGGCGAGCGCCTGGTGATCAGCGGGCGCGTGTTCGCCCCCGACGGCGAGACGCCCGTCGCCGAAATCACCGTCTATGCCTATCACACCGATGCCACCGGGCATTACACAAAGAGCGGCTCGATTCGTCCACCGCGGGTGCAGGGCTGGGCGAAAACGGATGCGGAGGGCCGCTTTGAATTTCACACCATCCGCCCAGCCGCCTATCCCGGCCGGAGCATTCCCGCGCATGTACACTTTATCCTCTGGGGCGCGGGTTACCCGCGGCAGTGGGTGGATGAATTACGGTTCGAGGGTGACCCTTTTGTGACTTCCCGGATGCTGGCGGAAGCCGCCAGCGCCGGGAAGTTTGCCGCGGTACGGCCGCTCCAGCGGGGCGCGGACGGCGCGCTCCATTGCACCGTGAATTTCCGCGTGCAGCGGATATCGAATTTCAAGAATTGAGGCCGCGAGGGCACAGCCTGCCGCAGATGGATCCGGGAACAACGCGCTCAGAACTCGTGGGGCTGGTGGCCGCGGCTCGCGACGGCGACCATGCCGCATTCCACGAGTTGTATCGCAGCTACGCGCGCATGGTGCACGGCATCCTGCTGGCGCGCGTGCCGCACCAGGTCGTCGAGGACCTGGTGCAGGACGTGTTTCTTCAGGCTTACCGGCAATTGCCGCGGCTGCGCGATCCCGCGGCCATCGGCGGCTGGCTTGCGGCCATCGCACGAAATCTTTCGCGCGACCATTTCCGGCGGACGCGCGAAACATCGGAGCTGACCGAGGAACACGTGGCGCCCGGCAACCCTGGGGCCGCGGCGGAAGCCGCCGCCGTGCTCGCCATCGTTCGCGAGCTGCCCGATGCGTACCGCGAAACGCTCATCCTTCGCCTGGTGGAGGGCATGACCGGGCCCGAAATCGCCGAACGCACCGGACTATCCCCCGGCTCCGTGCGCGTGAATTTGCACCGGGGGATGAAGCTGCTCCGCGAGCGGCTGGAAAGGAGGAACCCGCATGCCAGCGCCTGAACCGCACGATTATCTCTGGGAGGCATCCGGCGAACCGGATCCTGAAGTCGCCCGCATCGAGCAGTTGCTCGACCGCTACAGGCAGAGCGCGCCGCTCCGCGCGTTGCCATCGCTCGAACGGGCCCGTTGGCGGGAGTTGGTGCTGTGGTCACGAACATTCCGTGCGTCCGCGCTTGCGGGCGCAATGGCATTGCTGCTCTTCCTCGTCGGGCCCTGGGCGATTCGGCGAGTGGCATATCCGAAAGACACCTGCGATGCGCGCAGCCTGGCCGGAACGCTGCGGATCAATGGGCGCGTGCTGGAAGGCGCCGGAATAGTCCGAACCGGCGGGCTGGTGGAAACGGATGCATCGTCGCAGGCGGAAGTCCGCATCGGCCTGGTGGGGCGCGTCACCGTCTATCCGGATTCGCGCATGCGCCTGGTGGAAATGCGCCCGGGACGCTATCGCATGGCGCTCGAGCGGGGAAAAATCTCGGCGCGAACCCTCGCTCCGCCGTTCACCTTTGTCGTGGACACACCGGGGCCCACCGCTTATGACGTCGGGTGCGCGTTCACGCTGGAGACCGACGAGCGCGGCTCCGGCCTGCTGCGTGTTACCTCCGGCTGGGTCCAGCTCGAGCTGGATGATCGCCAGGTGCTCATTCCCCGGGGCGCGGCGTCACTGCTTCGCCCCGGCGGAGCTCTGGGCACGCCCTATTTCGAAGACGCGAGCGAACCGTTCCGCGCCGCGCTGGCCCGGCTGGACTTCGGACCTCAGGACGCCGCCGCGCGTGACGCAGCGCTCGCCGAACTGCTGGCCGCGGCGCGGCCTCGCGACGTCTTTTCGTTCGTCGAAATGCTGCGCACCGCCTCCGGCGAGGAACGCCGCCGGCTGGTGGATCGCGGGCTCGTTCTGCTGCCGCCCCAGCCCGGGGTCACGCGCGCCGGCCTGCTCCGCGGCGACGATGCCATGATGAACGCGTGGCGCCATCAACTCGGCATCGGCGAACCGAAGCGCTGGTGGCTCGACTGGCGCGACATCCTCCCGTAGTGGCGCAGCCTCCCGAAGCTTCGGGACTGGCTGCGCGCCCGTGTATGGAGGAAAGAAAATCTGGGGATACCGGCCCGGAGAACGGCGCTGGCCCAGAGGACCTGTGAATTCCTGAGACCGTGCGAGCTGCCAAAAGGCGCACAGGCTGAAAGCCTGTGCTACTCGGCAATTTCGTAGCGCATGGTGATCGCCGCGGTTTTCCGCAGCATGGCCGCCACCGAACAGTATTTCTCCTCGCTCAGCCTGACGGCATCCGCCACGGCCTTCTCATCGAGCGGCCCGCCCTCCGGTCCACGGCCGCGCACGCGGAACACCACCTCCAGCCGTGTCCATACCCGGGGCGGGTCCGCGGCCCGCTCCCCGGAGACGTTGACCTCCAGGCTTTCCAGCTTCTGCCGCTTTTTTCCAAGGATGATGACGATGTCCGTGGCGGTACACGAGCCGAGCGCCACGAGCAACAGTTCCATCGGCCCCGGGCCGGTGTTGCTCTCCCGGTCGGAGTCGAGCGAAAGGCGGTGGCCGGACGGTGTCGCGGCCTCAAAACGCTCGGCCTGCTGCCAGCGAATCGTTGCGGTTTGCATGGGAGGCCTCCGGAGAGTTCTCTGCTGTGATGGACAGGCAGGCCCCGAATCCCTATCCCGAGGCATTGGGATTCGGGACCGGGAGCCTGTCCTACCGTTCGCGCGTGCTCACCTGCGGCTGCGGCAGACGCCGCAGCACGTCGAGAAACGTCTTCACCAGTTCGGGATCGAACTGGGCGGCGCCGCAGCGCTCCAGCTCCGCCATCGCTTCTCGCGTGGTCCGGCCGCGCTTATACATGCGATCGCTGGTGATCGTGTCGTAGGAATCCACGAGCCCGATGATGCGCGCGCCCAGCGGGATCTCCGCTCCGGCCAGCCCAGCGGGATACCCGGAGCCGTCATAGAACTCGTGGTGGTGCAGGACCGTTTCGCGCAACCGGCCGGCCATTTTCCTGACGCTGGACACGATCTGAGTGTCGCCCGCGGAGCTGGGCAGCTCGCAGAGCGGGTCCAGAAGCTGCGCGCCCAACGTGGCGTGCGTTTTCATCACTTCCCACTCTTCCGTGTCGAGCGGCCCCGCTTTGTTCAGGATAGCTTCCGGAATGCCCACTTTGCCGACATCGTGCAGCAGTCCGGCCAGGCGGATTTCTTCGATCTCATGCGGCGTCAGGCCCACCGACTGCGCCAGCATCACGCCGTAGGCAGAGACCTTTTGCGAATGTCCCTGCGTGTAGGGATCTTTCGCGTCGATGGCGATGGAGAGCTGCGTCAGCGTTTCGATCACCGCAGAGGTCAGCGGCGCCTGCGCGGTCGCCAGTTCCTCCCCGTTGTCCGCCGCGCCCAGCAGGTTTCCGCTCAGCGAGTGCACAAAGTGCTGGAGCCGCCGCAGGATCTCCTCAAACGCCTGCGGCCCGGTGGTGAATTGCCGCTTCAGCTCCACGCCCAGGTAGGCTTCCAGCACGTCGCGCTTCCACTTCCGCGCCTCGTCCGTGTCGTAGTGGTCCGCGGTGGAGACGGCATTGCCACCCTGGTGTTTGGAGACGTACATGGATGCATCCGCCACCTGTATCAGTTCCTGCGGGGTCGAGCCGTGCAGCGGAAATGCGGCGATCCCGAAGCTCGCGGAAATGTTTTTCTCCCGCAGCATGGGGTCTGAAGCCACCGACGAGCGCAGCTTCCCGCCGAGCTGCCGCGCCTGGTCCACGTTCGTTTCCGGCATGAGCACTACGAACTCGTCGCCGCCATAGCGCGCCACCACGTCCGACCGGCGGCAGCTCTGCTCCAGAATTTTGCCCACGCGCTGAAGCACCACGTCGCCCTCGAGGTGGCCGTAAAAATCGTTCACGAATTTGAAGCGGTCCAGGTCCATCAGCACGAGAGCAAACGGCCGGCCCGCGCGCGTGGACCGTTTCCATTCCACCGACAAAGCCTCCATGAAGAAGCGGTGCGTCTTCACGCCGGTCAGCCCGTCGGTGATGGCCTGCTCCTGCGCGCGCTGGAAGGTGAGCGCGTTGTGGAGCGCGCCGGACACCTGGTCGGTGAGCGTCTGGAGCAGCGTGATCTCGTCGTCGGTAAAATCCCAGGCCGTGGAGGTCTCCACGTAGAGCACACCGAGCAACTGGTCCGCGTAAATCAGCGGAAAGCCGATGGCCGACACGGAATCGGGCAGCACCGCGGGGATGCCGCTGCTGGTGACGTCGTGCACGGAGATCATCTGCCCGCTGCGCGCCACGTGGCCGAGCAGGCCGTTATCGAACGGGATGCGCTTCCCCTTCCCGCCCAGCCGCCGGCCGCCCT
>OCOJ01055457.1_pt2 | contig 21986 bp, 18 predicted proteins | sample 1539251 | NCBI WGS metagenome assembly OCOJ01 (sample SAMN01911457, study PRJEB22624) | soil metagenome | biome: Soil | place: Malaysia | collected 2012-04-30 | depth RA_metagenome m | reverse complement strand
TTTCGACTCTTTGTGGGCGGACTCCTTCGCGGCTTCCTTTGCGCTCTCGCTTGCCGAACTCTTCTCCGCCGCTGCGCTCTCACTCGCCGCGCTCTTCTTTCCCGCGTAATCGGTCACGTACCACCCCGATCCCTTGAACTGGATTGCCGGCGGTGCCAGTAACCGCTCTACTTTCCGGCCACAGTGCGGACACTTCTTCAGATGCGGCCCCGAAGCGTTCTCAATCTTCTCCGTCCGCTTGTGGCATTTCGTGCACTCGTACTCGTACAGCGGCACAGTCCAACCTCCTGCGTATGCTTCAAACACTCGATTATAACATGCGCCCCTCAGGGCATCCCGTCCTCCCCGTGCTAGACTCTTTTCGTAGCCCTCTTATGTCTTCGAACGCGCACTCGGATCGGTCCCAGAACGGCCCCAGCGGCTGCCTTTATCTCGTCGCCACACCCATCGGCAACCTGGAGGACATCACTCTTCGTGCGCTCCGCGTCCTCAAAGAAGCCGACCAGATCGCCTGCGAAGATACGCGCCACACGCTCAAGCTTCTTACTCACTTCGACATCCACAAGCCGCTCGTCAGCTATCACGAGCACAACGAACTGACCCGCGCTCCTGAACTCGTCCTCGCCATGGAGCAAGGCGCCACCATCGCTCTGGTCAGCGACGCGGGCATGCCTCTGGTCTCCGATCCCGGCCACCGGCTCGTCACGCTCGCCATCCGCCACCACATCCCCGTTGTCCCCATCCCCGGACCTGCCGCGCTTCTCACGGCGCTTTCCGCTTCCGGCCTCCCCAGCGACGAGTTCCTCTTTCTCGGATTCCTCCCAGCCCGCAGCGGTGAACGCCAGCGCACCCTCGAGCGCCTGCGCATCGAGGACCGCACGCTCATTTTCTACGAAGCACCCCATCGCATCGCGGACACCATCGCCGATGCCGCTGCCATTCTCGGTGATCGCCCCGCTTGTCTTGCCCGGGAAGTCACCAAGCTCCATGAAGAATTCCGCCGCGGCAAGCTCATGGAACTTTTTCAGAGCCTGCAAGCGCGCCCCGCCAAGGGAGAAATTACTCTCGTCATCGGGCCACCCGAAAAAGCTGCATCCGGCGCTCACGAAGATACAGCCCATTCTCTCGCCGCTCGTGTCGATGAGCTCATGCACCAGGCCAAGCTCGACCGCAAGGAAGCTCTCAAGCTCGCGGCAAAGGAACGTGGAATCAGCAAGCGCGACGCTTACCGCCAGCTCCTCGACGAAAACCCTCCCCCATCCGAATAGACGCAAACTTGGAATTGGCGGTCGAACCCACTTTGGCGACCACGGTCTGGTTTCCGTTTCCGAGGTGCCAACAATTCGTCCGGAACCAGCCAGGCTGCCGTGCTAGCATTCCTTGGACAGGAGTGTTCTATGCCTTTTGTCGACATTAGCAGCCTTCGCGTCGTCGAGCGCCTGCCCGGCTGGCATGGACGCTACTTCCATTCCCCGAGCATGACATTCGCGCACTATGATTTTGTGCGCGGCTCGTCTATTCACGAGCATTCCCATCCTCAAGAAGAAGTATACGAAGTGATTGAGGGCGAACTCGAAATAACAATCAACGGCGTTACCAAGATTGTCCGACCAGGCATGGTCGCGATTGTACCGAGCAAAGTTCCGCACTCCATTAAAGCCCTGACTGACGGACGCGCCATCATTGTGGACTACCCGCTGCGGCCGGAATTCGGCTAAAGCACAAGGCTCGCTGACACAAATGCGGACGCCCGGCTGACGCGCGGCGCACCAATCCCTCGCGGTTTCCTCTCCGCTGACACTCTCCCTCTTGTTTTAATCTGGCTCTGGAGGGACCCCCGGGCAGGAACGGCGCGCCCCGCTCTCGCGCCGCCTGAATCCTCACTCGCTCAGGCCGCCGATTCCGACCGGAACATCCTCTGGAACCGTGGTCCGATGAACTGTACACCGACCACTCTTTCCCCGTCCGTCAGCGCTTTGCTCACGTGCACCACGCGCCCCAGCGTCTGGAAGTCGTTCTCGTACCTGCGCGCCGACGACCCATTCAACGGTATCCGAATCTGCAGGTTCGACCCGATGGCCACGTCGAACCGCGTGCGAAATGCCGCTCCGCTCCGGCACAGATTCTCGCTGGATGTTTCTTCCTCGAAGGCAAAACCCCGCGTGTCCCGTCCCCACACACGCAAAGGCAGGCGTACCGATATTCTACGTTCGGACCTCTGTCGGACAGTTCTCTCGCTTGTCTGGCTCATGAACCGATTTCCCCAAACCGGCCGCTTTCCGCTCGAAGAAGCGCTCCACGTTTTCCACCACTTCCCCCGGCGTGCGCGCCATATGCACGATTTTTCTCAATTCGCTGCCGTTCCCCACACCATGCGTAAACCAGCAGGCGAACTGCTTCATTTTTCCCATGGCATCCGGTAGATTTGAGTCCAGAATTTGTCCGTAGTAGCCAGAAAGTAAACGGTGCCGGTCCTCTTCCGTCGGCACCCGGTACCGCCCCGTTTCTTGGTATTCCTTCATCTGCGCGAAAATCCAGGGATTCGTCGCCGCCGCCCGTCCAATCATGACCGCGTCGCAGCCAGTCTCCTGCACCATCCGCGCCGCGTCTTCCGGGCATTGAATATCGCCGTTCCCAATAATCGGAATCCTTGCCGCTTGCTTCACTTCCGCGATCAGATTCCAGTCTGCCTTCCCTGTATACCCCTGCAGCCGCGTGCGTGGATGAATTGCAGCAGCTTCCACGCCACTCTGCTCCGCCATCTTCACCACTTCTTTTGCCACAATCGACTTCTCATCCCAGCCTGCCCGCAGCTTGATGGTCAGCGGAATCTTCACCGCCGCCCGCACGCTTCGGAAAATCCCCTCGAGCAGCGGCAAATCCCGCAAAAGTCCTGATCCGCCGCACTTCACTACTTTCTTCGCCGGACAGCCCAGGTTGATGTCCACCGCGTCGTATCCCAGGTCCTCGACCATCCGCGCCGCGTCCGCCATCACCTTCGGATTCGCCCCGAAAAGCTGCGCCGCAATCGGATGCTCATCCTCCTGAAAGTAGAGGTACCGCATCGTCTTCCTCGCGCTCCGCGTAACCCCCTCGGAGCTTGTGAACTCCGTCATCAGCAGCCCGCACCCGCCCAACCCGCGAATCACCCGCCGGAACAACGTGTCCGTCACGCCCGCCATCGGCGCCAGCACGGTCGCCGGACGAATCACGAGGTCGCGCACTTTGTATTCACCGGGAATCATAGGGCTTCTTACACTGCTAGTTTAGCAGGTCGAGCCGCAAGACAGTTGGTCTCACACCGCGCTTCGCTCTCGCCGCCAACAACGCGCGCCTCGTCATCCTGAGCCTGTTTTTTCGCGCGAACGATCCCATCGTTTACTTATTTGTCTTGTCTGAGAATCTCTGCGTTCTCTGCGTCTCCGGGTCTCTGCGTTATCCTTCTTATTGGCTACTGCTTATCCTTTTCCTGTGTAGCTGTCGTCTCCGTCAAATACTTCTCCAGGCGCAAAAACTTCCGCCCCAGCGCCCCGCTGTACGCCGACCAATTCGCTTCCCCGGAATCCATCTCCAGCGCCGCCCGTACGGCCGCCAGCTTGGAATCCATATCGTCCAGGTAGTGGAAAACAAGCGCCTCGCGAATCATCGGCAATTTCGGCGACCCGAATTCATACTGCCCGTGGTGGCTGATCAAGATGTGCTTCACCACCGTTTTCAGTTTCTCTGGAAATCCCTCGATCCCCTCCATCGCCTTCGTCACGGTTTCCAGTTCCATCACGATGTGCCCCAGCAGTTGGCCCTCACTCGTGTAGCTGATGGATCGCTCGTAACAAAGCTCGTCCAGTTTCCCTACGTCGTGTAGCATCGCCGCCATCAGCAGTAAATCCAGATCCAGCTCCGGGTAGTGTTCTGCAATCTGCTTCGCCAATCCGCACAGACCCACGACATGCTCCAGCAACCCGCCCAAGTACGCGTGATGCATCACCTTCGCTGCCGGCGCCCGTTTATACTGCGCGGCAATCTGCGGGTCGCTCAAAATCCCTGTCACCAGCTTCTTCAGCCACGGATTCTTGATCCCCTCCGCGTGACAGAGCACTTGCTTGTACAGCTCCTCCACGTCGTACCGCGTGTGCGGCAGGAAATCCGCCAGATCAATTTCTTCCGGCTTGGCCACGCGAAACTGTTGCAGCACCAGTTGCGGCCTGTTCCGGTAAATCTCAACCCGCGCTTGCACCTTTACGAAATCGTCCCGGCTCACGCTCTTGGCGAATCCTTCAAACTGTTCCCACATGCGCGCTTCGACGGTCCCGCTCCGGTCTCCCAGTTCCATGCGCAAGTACGGCTTCCCGGTATTGGTATTCCGGATCTCCTTCTCATGTACCAGGAAAAATCCTGTTATGGATTGGTCCGCCGCGAGGTCCTTGACGAAGGGACTCTTCATTTTCTCTATCCAGTGCGCTTTCCAAACAGCAAATACTTTTTGTGCCCCTTCTTTTCTTTCTGCGCTTCTGGAGTCGCGCTCACTTCTTGGATCTCGGAGTTGCCGCCGCCCGCCATGTCCTGATAGCCCGGCTTGATCACCACGTAGCTCTGCTCGCGTAGCGTCTTCAAATACTCGCGCATCGCCGGCTCCATCTTTTCGCTGTACAGGTGGTCTTGAATCTCGTTCTCCACCTTGCTGAAGGACTGTTCCCCTTCGTCGTAATGCTCCAGCACCTGCAGAACCAGAAACCCTTGCTTGGTTTCAATCACGTCCGTGAGCTCGTTCCTCTTCATCTTGAAGACCATGTCTTCCAGTTCTTTCGACAGTTCCCCGCGCTTGTACACGCCCAGGAATCCGCCCTGCTGCGCCGTGCTGCCGTCAGAGAAGCGCTTCGCCAGATCGCCAAAATCTTCTCCTTCTTTCACGCGGTCCAGCAATTTCTGCGCCTTGGCCTTCAGTTCGGGAATCTCCGACTCTTTTTTCCCTTCCGTCTTGATTTCAATCGCCCGCAGCGCCACCTGTTCTGGCCGCACAAAATCCTTCTTATGTTCCTCGTAGTACTTCATCTCCTCGTCGTGGCCGATGGTGATATGCGAGCCCACCTCGCGCCGGATCACTTCCCGGGTCAAGATTTTGTTACGGATGTTGTTCTTGAAATCTTCCCAATTCAACCCCTCCTGGGTCACCGCTTTTTCCAACTCGTCCAGGTCTTTCAGCTTGTTCTGCTGCCGAATCTGGTCCAGTTGCTTGACCACGTCAGGTTCCACGCTGATCCCCATGTCCTTGCCGCGTTGTGCCAGTAGGGATTCGTCAATCAAATCGCGGAGCGCATACTTTTGACGGTCCTCCACCGCCACCTGCAATTGCTCGGGAGTGCACCGTCCGCTGCAATCCTGCCGCGCCTCCTCCGCTGCCTGTGCTCGTGCCTTTTCCAGCTCCGAACGCGTGATGATTTCGTTGTTCACCCGTGCGATGATTTCTTCCACTACCTTGCCCCCTCCGGGCGTCGGTTTCACTGCTGGTTTCGTCGAGCTTGCTGCGGGTTTCTTCACGTCCTCGGCCTTTTTCTCTTCTGCGGGTTCCGGCTCCTCCATCTTGGGTTGTTCCAACGTCGGCGGGTTCTGTGCCGGCGGGTTCTGGCCCGGGGGATTCTGCGCTGGTGGCTTTTGCTCCGGAGGATTCTGCGCTGGCGGGTTCTGCCCCATAATGATCCCCGCGCTCAGAAGTGCGGCAAGCAATGCAAATTTCTTCATGAAATACCTCATCCCGAAGTTTAGCTTGGATTTCCCACTCTGTCAGCCCACTCGCCCTCGGACCTTATCCAGGTAGCCCTAGCGTTGTGCCAGCGTTTCTACCCGCAATCCGCCATCACCTAGCCACTCCCCTTGCCACCTCCGCCCAACCCCGACAAAACCTGGTGCACTGCCCCGGTCACGGATTCGCCGCGGTCCAGCTCCATCCAAAGCACACCGCTGGGGTCCAGCCGGATTCCTTTCCGCGAGCGCACCACTTTAACCACTGCTGTCGGCTCAAGCGTAGTCTCCGGGTGAAACCGCATCGCAATCTTGGTCCCTTGGCGCTCCACGGCAGCGATTCGCAACCGTTCACTCATAGATTTGAGGATCGCAAATTCCAGAAGGTTCTCCACGGATTTTGGCGGCGCCCCGAACCGGTCCTCCAGTTCCTTTCGTACGTCCTGTTTCTCCGCCTCCGTGGCAATCGACGAAATCCGCTTGTATGTTCGCAGCCGCAGATTCTCACTCGGAATGTAGTCCGGTGGAATCCGCACGTCCATTCCCAGGCTCAGTGTCGTTCGCAGTTCCGGGGCGGCCTCTTCGCCCTTCAGTTTCGCCACCGCGCGCTCCAGCATCTGCACGTATAGATCGAACCCGATCGCCTCGATGTGCCCATGCTGTTGCCGCCCCAGCATATTTCCCGCGCCTCGCAGTTCCAGGTCCAGCGCAGCAATCCGAAACCCCGCGCCAAGTTCGCTGAACTCCTTCATTGCCGCCAGCCGTTTCCGGGCCACGTCCGTCAAGATGCGTTCCGGCGGCACCAGCAGATACGCATACGCGCGCTGATGGGAGCGCCCCACTCGGCCCCGCAACTGGTACAGTTCCGCCAGCCCCAAGCGGTCTGCGCGATTGATCAGAATGGTGTTCGCCCGCGGAATATCCAGTCCGTTCTCCACGATGGTCGTCGCCACCAGCACGTCCGCTTCATCCCGGATGAACTTCAGCATCACCTGTTCCAGTTCTTTTTCTCCCATCTGTCCGTGCCCAACCACCACGCGCGCCTTCGGCACCAATCTCGACACAAGGCTGGCCAGCGAATAAATCGATTCCACCCGGTTGTGGATGAAAAACACTTGCCCTTCTCGTGCCAACTCATTCTCGATAGCTTTTTTCACCATCTCCTCTTGAAACGGCGCCACCACCGTTTGAATCGCCAGCCGGTCCCGCGGTGGCGTCTCAATCACCGACATGTCGCGCAGTCCCACCAGCGACATGTGCAGCGTGCGCGGGATCGGCGTCGCTGAAAGTGCCAGCGCGTGAACGCTTTTCCTCATCTCCTTCAATCTCTCTTTGTGCGCCACTCCGAACCGCTGCTCCTCGTCTACGATCAGCAGCCCCAAGTCTTGAAACTTCACGTCCTTTGACAGCAGCCGGTGCGTGCCGATCACGATATCGACCTTCCCCGCTTCCATCTGTGCCAATACGTGCCTCTGCTCGGTCGCTGTCCGGAACCGGCTCAACATCTCGATCGTGGCCGGAAACGCGGCGAAACGCTTCTTGAACGTCTCAAAATGCTGAAACGCCAGCACCGTCGTCGGTGCCAGCACCGCCACCTGCTTCCCGTCGGTTACCGCTTTGAACGCTGCCCGCATCGCCACTTCCGTCTTGCCGTAGCCGACGTCCCCGCACAGCAGGCGATCCATCGGCGACGATTTTTCCAGGTCCCGCTTCACGTCCGCGATTGCCGTGACTTGGTCCGGCGTCTCCTCAAATTCGAACGCATCTTCAAACTCGCGCTGCCAGTTCCCGTCCGGAGAGAACGCGAAACTCTCCGCCGTCTTTCGTTCCGCGTACAGCCCCAACAGTTTGTCGGCCATGTCCTCGAGCGATTTTCGTACGCGCGTTTTTCGCGTGTTCCAGGCCGTTCCACCCAGCTTGTCCAGCCCCGGGTGCGCGCCTTCCACCGCACGGTAACTCTGTACCAGGTCCATGCGCTCCAGCGGCACATACAGGCGCGCGTCCTCCGCGTATCGTAGCAACATGAACTCGCCCCGCCGTCCATCGGATTCGATCAGCCGCAGACCCTCAAACTGCCCAATCCCATGGTCGACGTGCACCACAAAGTCTCCGGGCTTCAACTCCGCGAAATCGCCGAAAAATCCCGACGTTCGAATCTTCCGGCTGGGCCGCTCCACCGCCGGCGCCACATCGAACAGGTCCGCGTTCCCGTAAATCGTCAATTTCGCATCGGGAAACGCCACGCCCTCTGCAAACGGTGCGCGCATCAGGAGGAGGTGCGCTGTCTCCGTGGCGCTCTCGGCCGTGAAACCCGCGGCCGCCTCCTCCGTTTCCCCCAGAACGTAATTCACTTCGTATTCGCGGCAGATGTCGGCGTAGCGCTCCAGTTCGCCCGTGCTTGCGGCGGTTAGGAAAACACTTCCTCCCGTGGCAATCTGGGATTTAATGTCCCCCAGGCAGGCCACCACGTCGCCGTGAAACCGCGTGCTCGGTCGCGCAATCAGCTCAAACCTCTGCCCACCGGACTGCGCCAGGTTGAGTTGTTCCAGTTCGATGCGCGTTGTTTTGTGCAGCGCCTTTTCCCAATTCTCTTCGCCCCAGAAAAAGTCGCTCACGAGCGGCGAGTTCGCCTTCCCATGTCGCTCGTAGTTCTCCTGCGCCCCTTCCAGCAACTTCTTCCGCGCCTCGCGCAGATTTTCCGGCTCGTCCAGAAACACGATTGGCTTCAACGAGCTTTCCGCCAGCTCGAACAGCGCGCTCCCGCCCGCCTCTTTCGTAACTCCGAACCATCCCCCCGGTTCCCATTCTTCTGCTTCCCGGCTTCCCGGCGCCGGAACGCTCCATTCCGCCAACGGCAGAATCGTGGTCTTCACCACCGGCGCGATCGATCGCTGTGTCCGCGGATCAAATTCACGCACCGACTCGACCGTGTCGCCGAGAAGTTCAATGCGCACCGGCCTCAGCGCCTCCGGCGAGAACACGTCCACGATCCCGCCGCGCACCGCAAACTGCCCCGGCAGTTCCACCATCTCCGTGCGCGCGTAGCCGATGCACGCCAGATGCGTAATCAGTTCTCCATGGTTTGCTTCTGTATCCTTCGCCAGAACCCGCGCCAACGTCAGGTAGACGTACGGATCCTGATACCGCCACATCGCGCTCGGCACCGGCGCGATCACCAGCGACACTTCCCCATTCGCCAGCCTATAGAGCGTCGCCGCTCGTCGTTCCAAAATGTCCGCGTGAGGTGCTTGTGGGTCCCATGGCAGGCTATCGAACGCGGGCAGCACCGCCACTCCGCCCATCGATCCAGGGAAAATTTGCGAAAAAAAGCGCAGGCTTTCCGCCAGTTCTTCCGCGCGCCGGTTGTTTTCGGTTACGAAGAATGCGGGCCGCCGCAATTCGTGCGTCACGTAACAAGCGACCAGCGCTTTGGCCACGTCTTGCAGGCCCGAAAGCCCCACAAGATTCCCGCCCGCGCGCACTTCTCCCACCACGCCCTCCACGGCAGGGTGGCGCAGGAGTGCTTCCATCCGTTCTCGCACCGCCGGCAGTATCATTTCTTCCTGGGGTCGGTTCCTTCGCTTCGGTGCGTCGCTTCTCTACTCTTTGCTTCTGCCGAAAATTCCTTCACTCGCAAATCTTCTTCAAAATCTCGCTCGTGGAGTACCCTTCTACCACGTCCACCAGCACCACTTCCCCTCCCGCCGCTTCCACTTCTTCCCGTCCCACAATTTGGTCCCCCGGCCAGTCTCCACCTTTCACAAGAACATCCGGCAGAAGGGCCGCAACCACTTTTTGTGGCGTTAATTCGTCAAAGATCAGCACCGCATCCACGCACTCCAGGCTTGCCAGTATTTCCGCACGCTCCTCTGCCGGAATTGCCGGCCGGCCTGCTCCTTTCAGTGTGTGGACACTTTCATCGCTGTTTATGCCCACGATCAGTACGTCACCTAGCGCTCGCGCGGCCTCCAAAGTATGTATGTGCCCCGGATGCAGCAGGTCAAAGCACCCATTCGTGAACACCACCCGCTTCCCGTTGCGTTTCCCCGGGCCAAACCGCACAATCGTCTCAGCTAGGCTCAATACTGCCGGGTGCAATGGCTCTCCATGTTCGGTGAAGTTTTCGGACATGCCGTCTGCTTCAAAAATTTAGTTTATCACGCCCGCTGAGTGGGCCGATTGCGAGGACTCCGCCGTTGAAACTTTCCAAGCAGGTGCGCCAGGCCAGTGCCGGGATTCTTCTGCTCATTCTGGGCGCGTTACTTTCTTTTGATGCTTCCCGCCGCTATTCCGAAAAGCGCTACATCGTCGATGCCGCTTCCTGCCGCATGCAAGTCCTCTCCCTAGAGCGCGCCGACCTGCCGCAGACCTCCGACGCTGGAGCGGTGGTTCTCTTGCACGGTATCTCCGCGAACAGCCTCATCATGCAATACCTCGCGCGCAGCTTCGCCGAATTGGGCCTGCGCGTCTTCATCCCGGATCTTCCCGGGCACGGACGTTCTCCCGGGCCGTTCTCCCCGGAGCAGGCGGAAGCTTGCTCCGCCTCGCTCCTGCGGGGCCTCGCCGCTCGCGGCTTAATCCTCCCGGAACGCACCATCCTCGCCGGCCATTCCATGGGTGGCGCCATCGCTCTTCGCATCGCAGAAAAGTTCCGCCCCGCCGGAGTCATCGCCATTTCCCCCGCCCCCATGCAACCGGCTCACGGCGTCATCCCGGAAAACCTGCTCTTCCACGGGGTGCCCCGCATCCTCCCCAATACGCGCATTCTCGCCGGAACGTTGGAACCCCCAGGACTTTTCGACAACGCCGCCGATCTCGCCTCGCAAGCCCATGACCCCAGCGTACAATTCACCGCCCTTCCCTGGAACACTCACGTCGGCATACTTTTTTCTCCCACCGCGGCCATGTATTCCCAGGCTTGGGCCGCTTTAGTTCTTTCTCTTCCCGAAACCACGCGCTTGCCTGTGCGCGCAAATGTCTTCGGCTGTCTCTTCGGGCTTGTCGGGATTGTGCTTGTGGCTGGACCGTTCCTCCGGGATTTGCTTGGCAAAAAACCTCACGCCGATTTAGCAACCGCGCCCGCAACACCGCCCTGGCGCGCCCTACTTGAAGTCATCCTTATCTCCCTTGCCGTGGTGCTCCTCCTCCACTACTGGCTGCCGCTCCGTTTCATTCACCTTTTTGAAGGCGATTATCTTGCCAGTTTTTTCCTGATCGTCGGCCTGATCCTTCTCGCCTTGCACTTCCGGGCCACCCGTGACCAGCTTCGCGTTCCTCTCAGTTTGCTCTTTGGCTCCGCCGTCGCCGGCTTCCTTTTACACTTTCTGGTCACCAGTTGGTTCGAACTCACGGCCACCTCCGCCTGGCTCACTCTTCAGCGTTGGGCACGCTTTCCTGTTTTCCTCTTCGCCGTCTTCCTTTTTGTCTTTGCTCTCGAATTGCTGGCTGGTCCCGTGACCAACGGCCGCACTCGCTATCTTTTCTGGTTCTTGCTGGTGGTTCTCTCCTGGCTGTCTCTCGCTTTGGGCGTCTTCCACCTCAAAAGCGGCGAAATTCTGCTGGTTCTGCTTTCTCCTTACTTCGCTCTTCAATTCCTGCTCTGTGGCTTAGGTATCCAATTGGTACGCCGTCTCACGGGCTCGCCCACAGCGGCTGCTCTATTCGGTGCTATACTGCTCGCTGGGTTCTGCTTGGTGCTCTTCCCCGTGTCCTAGGAGACGCCGGCCCCAGGTTCAGTTGCCCATCCTTTCCGCGCCGGAGATAGAACAACGCTACCTTTGCGGATAATGTGCAATGGCTGACTATGTGATTGTCGGTGGCGGGCCTTCCGGCGCGCTGTGCGGTGAGCAGCTTGCGCAGGCCGGTCATTCTGTCGATATTTTCGATGAACATCTGGCTTGGGAAAAACCCTGCGGCGGCGGCCTCACTTACAAAGCCACCCAGTGTTACCCTTTTCTCCTGGATAATCCTCACCCCAAGAAACTGGTTCACAACCTGGAGATCATCAGCGCCGAAAACCAGCGTGCCCAGCTCGATCTCGACCACCCCATCGTCATTTATTCCCGCAAGGTGTTGAATGGGATGCTGCTTGACCGCGCCCGCGACGCCGGCTGTCGCGTTCATCATTCCCGCGTCCAGCACGTGGACACCTCTGCAGCCAAACCGCGCTATTCCATCGATGGCCAGTGGCACCAGGCCGATTTTCTAGTCCTCGCCACTGGCGCACGGAATCATTTCCTCCCTGGCACACGCGCCCTTTCTCGCGACGAAATGGAAATGACCCAGGGCTATTTCGTCCCGCAAACCTCCGAGCAAATTGTCATCAAGTTTCTTCCTGAGTTCGAAGGCTACATCTGGTCCTTCCCTCGCGCCGATCATCTTTCTCTCGGCATCTGCGGCAGCATGGCTTCGCACACCAGTGCGGAATTGCGCACGCACCTGCACCAGTTTGTCACCTCGGAAAAGATTGAAACTGCCAACGCGAAATTCTACAGCCATGTCCTTCCGTCGCCTCAAGAACGCACGCTTTCTGATCGCGCGGTCATTGGCCGGAACTGGGCGTTGTGTGGCGATGCCGCCGCTTGGGTTGACCCGTTAACCGGTGAAGGGCTCTTCTACGCCATGCGCTCGGGAGAAATTCTCGGCCGCTCTCTCGCGGAAGGCTGCCCCGAAACCTATCCCACGCGAGTCCGGTCCTCGTTCTCCTTGGAGCTCGAATTTGCCGCTCGCATTGTCAGGCGTTTCTATCGCGGCTCTTTCCTCGGCACCGCCGTCACCACGCGCATGGTGCAATTCCTGCAGCGAAACGCCGTCTTCCGCCAATTGCTCTCCGACCTTTTTTGTGGAACGCAGGACTACACCACATTGAAGCAACGCGTCCTCAGCCACCTCGGCGGCACGCTCAGTCAGTTTGTCTCCAGCGTTCTGCGCATCGACCGCCCTGCCAAGCTCCCCGCCTCCCACCCCGCCGCCGACTGACTCAAGTTTTCAGTTCTGAGAAGAAATGTCCTGAAAGATGCTGTCTACGGGGTCGGAGCTTTACCTCCGAACTTAAGGGTCGACAAATACCGGGCTTCAGCCCCTGAGGAATCCGCTCTTTCGTCCGTTGCCATTCTATCGCCGCCCACAAATCACCACTCACTCCAACACACTTCGGATCCGTTCAAAAGCCCAGTCAATCTCCTCTCGCCGAATCACCAGCGGCGGCGCAATGCGGATGGTCTTTCCATGGGTCTCCTTGCAGAGCACCCCTTCTTCCTTCAGCGCCTCGCAGTATTTCCGCGCATCGACATTCAATTCGATGCCAATCCACAACCCACGCCCGCGAACCTCACGGATAAGCGGACTCCGCAGCGTCTGCAGTTTCCCAAGGAAATACCCGCCCAACTCCGCCGAGCGCTCCACTAGTTTTTCTTCCATCAACACGCGCAATGCCGCGCGCGCCACCGCGCATGCCAGAGGGTTGCCCCCGAAGGTGCTCCCGTGATCCCCTGGCTGAAACACGCCGAGAATTTCCTTCGAAGCCAGTACTCCGGAGATCGGATAGAAGCCCCCACCCAGGGCCTTGCCTATAATCAGCACATCCGGGCGGACATTCTCATGCATGCACGCAAACAGCTTGCCCGTGCGCCCCAGACCCGACTGGATTTCGTCCAGCATGAGCAGCACGCGATTTTCCCGGCAAATCGCCGCCGCCTCCCGCAAATATCCATCCGGAGGAATCACAATGCCCGCCTCGCCCTGAATTGGCTCGCAAAGAAACGCGCACGTGTTCGGCGTGGTGGCCTCGCGCAGTGCCGCCGCATCCCCATATGGAATCACGCGGAACCCCGGAGTGAACGGCCCGAATCCCTTCCGGTACTGTTCCTCGCTCGAGAAACTGATCACCGTCACCGTCCGCCCATGGAAATTTCCTGCGCAAACAATGATCTCCGCTTTCCCTTCCGGAATTCCCTTCTTCGTGTAGCCCCATTTCCGCGCGGCCTTCACTGCGGTTTCCACGGCTTCGGCGCCGGAATTCATTAACAGGCTCATTTCCATGCCGGTCAAGTTGTGCAGCTCTTTGTAAAGCAGCGGAAGTTGCGCGTTGCGAAACGCGCGCGAAGTCAGCGTCAACTTGCCGGCCTGTTCCGCCAACGCTTCCCGGATCCGTGGATGACAATGCCCTTGGTTAAGCGCGGAATACGACGCCAAACAATCCAGGTACCGCTTCCCTTCTACGTCGTACACCCAGACGCCTTCCCCTCGCTCGATGACGACGTCGAGAGGATGGTAGTTGTGCGCCCCGTACGCCTCTTCCAGGGCAATCAACTCTTTACTGTTCAAAACTTGCTCTTCTGCAGTGCGCATGGCTTGACCTTTTCGCTGTTCCTGGCTGCTCTTCCCTGAGCGGTGGCTCTCTCCAGAATTCGAAAACAACTGTGAGGCCACACACCGCCACTCGTAACACTCTTGGGAAACCTTTCGATGGCAGGGAGCGATGGGACAGAGGCAAGGCCTGCATCGACGCGAACGTCTGGCGGAACAGCCTATTCAAATCATGGCATCAGCTCCCCCTTTCCGCAATAGCCTGCGCCTTTCAAGGAACCTTTGATCCCTCCTCGTTCCCGGGACCTTCGATGTACCTCGAACCTTACCTTTTGCGTCCAAGAGGGAGAAGCCCGGCCTATTCACGTTTATCAGTGTTACCTTGACATGGGGGAGATCGCGATGAGAGGGCGCACGCTAGGTATCGTTGGAATCATCATGGTCGGGGTGCTCATGGCTCTGGCTTCGCCTCGGCACCACACTCCAGCCAGGCCGGGCGATGTCACCGAACTGAAAGTCACCATCCGGGAATGGGCGGTCCCAACCAAAGGCGCGCATCCTCACGATCCGGCGGTGGGACCCGATGGCTCGCTCTGGTTCACCGAACAGATGGCCAACAAGCTTGGCCGGCTCGATCCCAAAACCGGCGAGTTCAAGGAATATTCGTTAGCCGAGGGAAAAAACTCCGGCCCACACGGTCTCGTTGCCGATCGCGATGGCAACATCTGGTTCACCGCGAATTTCGCCGGCTACATCGGCAAGCTTGATCCGAGCACCGGCAAAATCACCGAATACAAAATGCCCACGGAAAAGGCCGACGACCCGCACACCGCTGCCTTTGACGCAAACGGCATTCTCTGGTTCACCGTGCAAGGCGGCAACATGGTCGGCCGCCTCGATCCAGCGACGGGAAAAATCCAGTTGAAGGAAGTGCCTACCGAAAGCGCGCTCCCCTACGGCATTCAAATCAACAGCAAGGGCGTTCCCATCTTCTGTGAACTGGGCACTCACAAGATGGCTTCCATAGATCCCAAATCCATGGCCATCACCGAATACAATTTGCCCGATTCCGCGCGCCCGCGCCGCCTGGCCATCGCCGCCGATGACACTGTCTACTTCACCGACTTCAAGAGCGGCCACCTCGGCGTGCTCAACACCACCACCGGCGCCGTCAAAATGTATCCTTCGCCCGGNCGGCCCGGAGTCCAATCCCTACGGCATTGTCATCACTCCCGACGGAATGGTCTGGTACAGTGAATCGGGCGTCAAACCCAACACCATTGTCCGGTTCGATCCGAAAACCGAAACCTTCGCCCGTGCGAATATTCCTTCCGGCGGTGGTGTCGTGCGCAACATGGCCGCGACATCCGATGGGCGCGTCTATATCGCTTGCAGCGGTGTGGACAAAGTCGGCGTTGTGGAGCAAACTCGCTGATCTCGGCACTCAGCCTCAACCATTGAACTCATGAGTTCCTTCTTCCGCTTCTTGCTTCAGCCCGCGGCCGGCCCAGCCAGCCTCCTTCTCGTTCGTCTTGCCGTCGGACTGATTTTCTTCTCTCAGGGAATCCTGAAATTCACGGACCCCAACATGGGCGTCGCCCGTTTCACCCGCATTGGCTTTCCGCATCCGAATTTCACGNGCACACTTTGTCGGCTGCTTTGAAATCGTCTGTGGAGCTTTGGTTCTCCTCGGCCTCTGGACTCGCCTCGCTTCCATCCCCTTGCTGATCATCATCTCCACAGCCATTGCCATAACCAAGCTGCCCGAACTCGCTCGTCCCAACCAGGGTTTCTGGTTTATGGTCAGCGATGCGCGCACCGACTTTGCCATGTTCTGCTCGCTTCTGTTCCTCATCCTGGAAGGAGGCGGCGCCTGGTCCCTCGACGCGCGAAAAAGTTCAAAGCCGTAAACGGTTGCAAAAGAACATCCGATTCCAGATTTACTGGAACTTCGTGAGGAGCGCGGATGAAAAACTTGTCCTCGTCACGTCGTGATTTCTTGCGCACGAGCGGCCTAGCTGGAGGAGCCTTGCTCTTGCCGGCGCGCCTCTCTTCTCACGCCGCGGACGAAACCCCCGCCGACTACACCCTCCGCATCCAGCACACCGCGCTCGAAATCGCCCCTAAGCGCATCGTCTCCGCGACTACCTACAACGGCAAATTTCCTGGCCCGCTCCTGCGCTTCAAGGAAGGCCAACCCGTTACCATCGACATCTTCAACGACACGGACACGCCCGAACAGCTCCATTGGCACGGCCAGCGCGTTCCCACGGATGTCGACGGCGCGGCCGAGGAAGGCACGCCATTCGTTCCGGCGAACGGAAAGCGCCGCATCACCTTCACTCCTTCACCTGCGGGCTTTCGTTTCTATCACACTCACAATCGCGCCGGCGCCGACCTTTCCGCCGGGCAATATAGCGGACAGGTCGGGCCTGTCTACATTGAGCCCAAATCCTCTGCCGGCAACTACGACCGCGAAGTGTTTCTCGTCCTAAAGGAATTCGAGCCCGCCTTCAGCCGCGGCGGCGACATGGACATGCACTTCCTTACACCCGCAACCCGAGTGAAAGCGCTCGAAGACGCAGGCGAATCCGCGATGAAAGCTTCTCTCGCCAAAGGCATGCCCCGCGGCTTCGAAGTCGGCTACAACGCTTTCACCATCAATGGCCGCATGCTCGGCCATGGCGATCCTATCCGGGTGAAACAGGGTGAGCGCATCCTCTTTCACGTGCTGAACGGCAGCGCCACGGAAATTCGCAGCCTCGCCTTGCCCGGCCATACCTTCCAGATCATTGCCCTCGATGGCAATCCCGTCCCCAATCCCGTCAAGGTGCCAATTCTCTGGCTCGGCACCGCCGAGCGAATTTCCGCCATCGTCGAGATGAAACATCCCGGCGTCTGGATTCTCGGCGACCTCGACAACGACGATCGCCGCCACGGCATGGGCATCGTCGTCGAATACGCCGGAAGCAAAGGCGCAGCCCAATGGGTTGCTCCACCACCCTTCAAGTGGAACTACGCCCACTTCTCGAAACCCGGCGACTCCGCACCGCCACCCGATGAAACCATCGAGATGACCTTCGCCAAAGATAACGCCGCCCACGAAGGGTTCAATCTTTGGACCATTAACGGCGCCTCATTCCCGATGATCGAAGGAGTCGTCCCCGCCACTTTTCACCTCAGAGAAGGCAAGCGCTACCGACTCCACATGCACAACGCCAGCGACGACATCCACCCCATCCATCTCCACCGCCACAGCTTTGAACTCACTCGGATTGCAGGTGTGCCCATGGCTGGAATCCTGAAAGATGTTGTGATGCTCGGCGGCTATCAGGAAGCCGAAGTCGATTTCGTCGCCGATAATCCCGGCCTCACCCTCTTCCACTGCCACCAGCAACTCCACATGGACTTCGGCTTCATGACTCTGTTCGGTTACGTCTAATCGGAGCGTGAGAGCGCCCTACCCTTTCTGCGCTTTTTGCCCCTCAGATTTGCCTGAGGACCGCCTTAAGCATAAGTAGTTGTGTATAATCCCTGGCGCCTTGAGGAGCTTTTATGGACATTCGCTGCGTTGTAACCGGGCAGAACGCATCCGGCAAGTCGGTCATCATGCGCGACTCGCCTGTTTCGCCCGTGACCCTCGCGCTACTTCCAGGCTACGAGTTTCATCGCATTTGGGGGAGCGATTCCCCTGCTGAACTTCCATCTGACGGGACTCCGCCACCGCACCCTCGCTATTTCCCTCCGAAGAATGGCTTTCGTTTCGCGTTCTTCACGATCCCGCCGGATACGACGACGAACATCACTCAGATCGACATAGCCCCTGCTCTTGAAGAAATTCAGCAAAAGTTGCCGGGAATGATCGAAGTTCTGGAGCCCGATCATCCCGGCATGCACACCACGGACACGGTGGACTTCGACGTCATTCTCTTTGGCGAAGTGGTGCTCGAACTGGACGACGGAGCCGAAGTTCTCCTCAAAGCCGGCGATTGCGTGATCCAGAACGGCACGCGCCACGCCTGGCACAACCGCTCCACCCAAAACTGCGTCATCGCCGTCGCCCTTGTCGGCGCCGTCCGTAGACCTTAGCCCCTATGTAGTGGCCGACCGGAAGATTGGGTTGGTAGGTAAGCACGATTGCGCTTGTCCGTCGCACGCGATAGTCGCTTCGGGACACGCATCCCGGTGGGATGCGAAGAGAGGTCCATCGGCTCGCTGCGCTCGCTCAGGACGAGCATCCTTGTCGGATGCCCGGTTAACCATAATCGGGTACCCCCCCTCCCCCGGGTGCGTGCAACTCTTTGGAAACAAAGATGTTGTGAGAGGGGGTTGTCGATGTGGTGGAAACAAAGGGCTTAGCGGGACTCGCGGGCTGGACGAGGCTAGCGGGAAGAGTTTGAAGGCGCGGAAACTCATCCCCCGGTTCATTTCCTGCAAAGGATAGCACAGTATTTATCAACCTCCAATAATAATTTATAAGTATTCCACAAGCGAATGGCGACCGGCTCGAATGGCGCGCAGCAATCGCACGCGTCGTCCCCTGCAAAGCCGAACTTTCGATGCATCCGAAATCAGGAAGCCCGAACCAGGTTCGCAGTAATTCGAGTAAGCCGAATTGAACTGGCGACTCGGGCTCGAACTTCCCTCCAAGAGATCCCGTCTGTTCGTGGCCCGTAATAATAGCGCTTGCAATGGCGGAGAATTTGGTGTATCTCCCTATGAATCTTTGGTGTGGGACTGTCCAGCAACCGAGTGGCTAAATAGCTGAGTACGAAGCTCCACGGGGTGGGTGCAGAGCTTCCAACTTTTGGGGGTGTGGGATGAAGCGTGTTGCACTAGTGGTGTTTTTCCTCGCGGTAGCTTTCCTTGCGGTGAATCCACACAATCTGTTCGCACAAACAGGCGGAACGGGAATTGTTGTGGGAACGGTGACCGATCCAACCGGGGCTGCGGTCCCTGGAGCAACGGTCACATTGACGGATACGGCGACGAATGCAGCGAGAACCGCAATAACCAACGACACGGGAAGGTACAACTTCCCGAATGTGCCACCGGGAAACTACAACATTACGATCAGCAAGGCTGGTTTTCGTGTGTCAAAGATTGTCAATCAAACCGTGGCAGTGGCTGAATCGCGGACGTTGGACGTCAAGCTGGAGATAGGCACGGCGACGCAATCGGTCGAAGTGGTGGCGACGAACACCGAATTGCAAACCATGAATGCGACGATTGGCAACACTGTTGGCGGGAGCACGTTGGAGGCCCTGCCGAGCCTTGGGCGCGACGTGAGCTCGTTTGTGACCATGCAACCGGGGGTGAGCCCGGATGGCAGCGTTGCGGGCACGGTAGTGGACCAAGCCAACTTCATGCTCGATGGGGGCAATAACAGCAACGACATGGACGGCAGCGGAGGTGTCTACAATCCGAGCTTTGGCGATGATCCTACTGGTGGCTTGTTTTCCAATATCAACAATCCGATCAGCGGAGCGGTTGCGGGGATAGCCGGAAATCAGCCCTCCGGTGTGATGCCCACGCCGATTGACAGCACGGAAGAGTTCAAGGTAGCCACGACCAACCAGACCGCGGATTTCAACGCTTCGTCAGGAATGGAAGTGTCCATTGTGACCAAACGCGGGACCAATGCCTGGCATGGCACGGCGTACGAATACTATCTGGACAATACCATGTCCGGGAACACCTGGCAGAACAACAGTTCAGCCACACCGGTGCCGGATTGGCATCGAAGCTGGTTCGGCGGTGCGGTGGGCGGTCCGTTGATTCCCAAGGATGTATTAGGCGGAAAGACTTACTTCTTTTTCAATTACCAGGGCACGCGTTTTCCCTTGAAAGAAACATTGGACAGAGTGGTTCCCAGTGCGGACATGCGCAACGGGATACTGCACGATCCTGCCACCGGAGCCACCTACAACCTGAATATGCTCGATCCACGCAACTGCGGGACCGGCCCCTGCGGGATCAATAGCTATGAGCAGCAAATGTGGAACAAATATATGCCGCTGCCTACCCCGGGAGCGGGTTGCGGTCCATACACAAATTTGGGGATTTGCGACGGCGTCAATACGTTGGATTTCCGGGCCAATCTGGGGATTCCGCAGAACGACAACTTTGCGGTGGTGCGCCTCGACCATGACTTTGGCGCGAAGTGGCACTTTATGTCGAGCTACCGCTACTACCATCTGGAGCGCGCCACAGATGATCAGGTGGACATAGGAGGCTTTTTCAGCGGCGATACGTTGGGTACGCCTGCGGCTCTCACCAACCGTCCCCAGGTGCCGTGGTACTTGGTGGTTGGGATGACCACCAATATCAGCTCGAATGTGACCAATGACTTCCGCTACAGCTTCCTGCGGAACTATTGGGCATGGGGGTCGGCCGGAGATCCGGCACAGTTTTCTAACCTGGGCGGCGCGCTTGAGCCCTTTGGCGAGGACTACCGACAAGCTATTACACCTTATAACGTGAACACTCAGCAGACACGCACACGCTTCTGGGATGGAAAGGATAATTTCATCCGGGACGACGTATCGTGGCTGAAGGGGACGCACTTTTTCCAGTTCGGCGGGCAGTGGCAGCGCAACTGGAACTATCACGAGCGCACCGACAATGGTGGGGGTATCAATTACTACCCGGTGTACCAATTAGGAACGACGTCTGGCCCTGGCGTGGATATGACCGGTTTAGGCCCCGCCTTCAGCGATCCCATCCTTGGCCGCGAGGCCGCCGCCGTATTAGGCATCGTAAGCGTTGCGCAACAGGCGTATACGCGGTCGGGCTCAAGTCTTACTTTGAACCCTCCGCTTACACCAGCGTTCGACAAAGCCACGATTTCCTATTACAACCTCTATTTTGGCGATTCCTGGCGGGTAAAGCCGACCCTGACGGTGAACTATGGGCTAGGTTGGACGGTGGAAATGCCTCCCGTCGAGGACACTGGAAAGCAGGTCATCCTCGTTGACGCAAACGACAAGGAGATCAACACGAAAGACTACCTGGACGCACGCAAGGCTGCCGCGCTGGCGGGGCAGGTCTATAACCCGGAAATCGGTTTCGCGCTGATTGACAATGTCGCCGGACACCCGAAGTACCCTTTCAATCCCTACTACCACGGGTTTAGCCCGCGTGTAGCAGTCGCTTGGAACCCGGATTTGGGCCCCAGCCTCGGNGGGAAAGAACACGGTGATCCGCGGCGGGTACGGGCGAGTCTATGGGCGAGTGAACGGTGTGAACCTGGTGCTGACGCCGCTGCTAAGCCCTGGCCTTATCCAGCCGGTACAATGCACAAATGTCTTGAACTATACAGTAACGCCAGGCGACGGAATCCCGTCGTGCAACCCAAACCTGCCGCCGGCTAACGTCAACACCGCCTTCCGCATTGGTACAGACGGCACCACCGCCCCGCTTATACCGGCAGGCACCCCCATAGGCCAGACCTTGCCGCAGCCGTATTATCCGGGTATCGGGGGGAACGCTCCAGGCTCGACCGCTTCGCCGCTGGACCCGAATTTCAAGCCAAACAATGTNGATTCGTTTGACATCTCGATTCAGCACCAGTTCACAAGCAAGGTGTCTTTGGAAGTGGGATTCATCAGCCGCTTGATCCACAATGAATTACAGAACATCAACATTAACTCCGTGCCTTACATGATGACGAAGGGCGGACAGCAATTCCAGTACGCCTATGCAGCCGTTGAGAAGGCCATGGGCTGTGCGACGTCCCAGACCGCTTGCGCCAATGCGTCAGTGGCTGCAACCCTGGCGAACCTGAAACCGCAGGCGTTCTTCGAGGCAGCGCTGGCCGGTACCGGCTACTGTACTCCTGGGACGTGCACGGCAACCGTGGTTGCGAACCAATTCGCCAACTTCCAGGCGCAAAATGTTTGGTCTCTTTGGTCCGCCTTGGACAACGGCGGAAGCGCACCCGG
>OCOJ01033508.1_pt3 | contig 21988 bp, 34 predicted proteins | sample 1539251 | NCBI WGS metagenome assembly OCOJ01 (sample SAMN01911457, study PRJEB22624) | soil metagenome | biome: Soil | place: Malaysia | collected 2012-04-30 | depth RA_metagenome m | reverse complement strand
GGCGAGGTCAAAACCTCACGATGCGCCTCCTCGGTCCTCACCCTCGAGGGGAGCGGGACAATCACCATCCTGAGGTCCATGTCCTTGGCGCCTGCGAACCTCTCCGAGTAGGTGCTGTCGTCGTCTCTGCCGGCGTAGAGCCTCGAGAAGCCCCCGACGAGAGACCTTGACGCCGAGGCGGCGAAAAGCCGGGCCGTCTTCGAAAGCTCCAGGAGGTCGGGCTTGCCGCCGACGAGGAGGCGGTTGCATAGCAGTGTCAGGGCGGCCCCCGCGGAGGACGAGTACCCGATTCCCTTCGCCCTGCCAGCGGGAACGTTGCGGCTGTCGATCCTGAAGTCCGAGACCTTCGCCTCTGGGTCCAGCCTTGCGACCACGGCCTGGAGTCTGGAGTTCGCAGACTCGTTTGGTCTTCCTTCGATGAACACCCCTCCCTTCCTCGAATCGGTGATCGATGCCTCCGTCTTCATCGAGGTCGTGTTCACGGAAATGCTGTCGTGAAATGGGATACGAAGCTCCCAGTTCCTGAGCCCGTGGTACTTCACAAGCGCCTGCATCGTGTAGGCCACGGCCCTGTACTTGGTCAGCCCAAGCTCACCTCTACCTCGAGCCTCCCGACGGTCCCTGGGTCCTTCAGCGCTCGCACCATGTCCCTCGGCAAGTCCTTCGCTGCTGCGTCTGCGTGTACTGCGAGAGTCCTGTCGCTGACGAAGTCGCTCTTGCGGATTACCATGTCATGGGGGTGAGTGAGCTCCAACCTCGGGTCCCCTCTGGCGTTGACCTGGAAGGTCCGCTCTCCGACAGCGACCCTGATGGTTACTGCTGAGCCCTTCGTCCTGAGCGCTTCCTTCACTCTCTCGTCGAGTTGGGCGCACCCCTTTGCCGCCGCAACACCGATGATGCAATCACCATTCTCGGTCAGGTATTCTTCCGTCGTAATCTCGATGGTGGTCGGATGCGTCGACCTGACCATGCCGTGCCCCCTAAACAAAACCGAGTCAATCACTTTCTTCTTCTGGGCCAGAAGCATCTCTTTAGTCAATTCATCCCTCCTTGGGCTGCACTCCGTTGCAGTGGGGGCAACGCTCAGCGGTAAGAGGTACGGGGGCCGAACAGTAGGCGCAGAACCTGAAACCCTCAGGAGGCTTGACTGGCCCCTGGCTTTCCGGTAGGAAGAGACTAGCGAGCATCATTATGGCCCCGCCGGCTGCGAAGGGGAGGCTCCAGAAGAACACAAGAGGGAGCTGGAGCAGGTAGAAGCCTGCCCCCAAGGCGGCGACAAACAGGCCGCCGATGAAGAGCGGAGAACGCACGAAGGGGGCTCGGGGACGACCGCTTAATTGCTTTCCAAGCGTGGAGGGCAGTTCCCCTTCTCCGCGCCAATCAGAACGTACTCTCACCCTGATAACGCCTTTATAGTTTCGAACAAACGGCGGCGTCGAGTCTCGTTGACCACGGAGTATGAGGGAATGCTCTCGAAGATGGTCAGCGAGAAGAAGGCCAAGCTCGCCGAACTGACAGGGAAGAAGGGGACGAAGAAGCAGACCGCAGAGCTGATGTCTGACATCAGGTTTCTCGAGGTCGAGCTGCAACGATACGAACAGGGGATGGCGCTATTCAGGACGAAGCCACTCCCCAAGGTGGGGCGCTGGGGCATAGCCGAGACTGAAGAGAAGAAGGAAGAAGAAGCCTAGACGGCTTGACGCTCACACTCTCCGAACGAGAAGTGGCATCACTCCTTCGGATGGACGAGGTCGTCCTCTCTGTGGAGGAGGCGTTCCGTCAGCACGGCCTTGGGAAAGCGTCCAACTTCCCAAGAACGCGGACCCGGGGGCAAGCCTCGGTCCTCAGCGTCATGCACGCGAACCTCTCGTACCTGGGCAGGGCGGGGTTGAAGGCGTACATCTCAACGCCTTCGGGGGTCAGATTCGTAGTGTTGCTCTTCGACGGCTCAAAGGCCGCACCGCTCGCGGTAATGGGTGCCGACACCCTCGGCAGGTTCCGCACCGGCGCCGCCTCGGGGGTGGCTACGAAGTACCTCTACGGGAAGAAGTCTGGCGCCCTGGCGGTCCTAGGGTCGGGGAAGCAGGCCTTTACCCAGGCGCTCGCCATCAAGTCGGTCATGTCAGTGGACGAAGTGACCGTCTGGAGTCCCAACAGGAGTCATCGGGACGCCTTCTGCCTTAAGCTGAAGGAATCCGGGTTCAGAGCCGCTCCGTGCGATACCCCTGGCTCGGCCCTGGAAGAAGCCGATGTAGCATGCACCATTACATCCTCCAGGGAGGCCTTCGTAACCGAGAAGATGCTCGGGTCTGTCACTCACATGAACATCGCTGGCGGAAACGTCCCCGAGCACGCGGAGATATCACCGGCGGCGGTGGGCCTGTTCGACACAGTCGTCGTGGATGACATCCCTCAAGGTAGGACAGAGTACGGCGACCTGATTCAGGCCGCAGACGCCGGGACTTTCTCCTGGGATTCGGCGGTCGACCTTGGCTCCATGGTTTCAGGAAAGGCGAGACCGAGGGGGAGGACCCTGTTCAAATCGGGAGGCGCCGCCCTAGAAGACGTAGCCGTAGCCAGCATGCTCTACGACAAAGCGATGAAATCGGGGAAGAGCTACCCGAACGTCGAGTTGGCTTAGCCGACTACATCGGCGGCATGCCGCCCATTCCGCCCATGCCTCCGCCTGGAGGCATCGGGGGCGCCTTCATCTTGCTGGCGGCGATGACGTCGTCGATTCTCAGTATCATCGAGGCCGCTTCGGTGGCAGCCCTGAGGATCTGGAGCTTGACGGCCAGCGGCTCCCAGACCGACTTCGCATACATGTCGGCCACCTTGCCGTTCAGCGCATCGACGCCGTACCACTTTCCTTCTTTCCCATGCCTCGCCCTGAGGTCAACCTGGGTGTCGATGGGGTCCATGCCTGCATTCTCCGCGAGCGTCAGCGGTATGCTCTCCATGGCGTCCGCGAACTTCAGGGCCGCAAGCTGCTCTCTTCCGGAGAGCTTCTGGGCCCAGTTCCTCAGCTGGAAGGACACCTCCTCCTCGGGAGCGCCCCCTCCTGCCACGACTGCAGGGAGTTCGACCACGTCCTTGGTCACCATAAGTGCGTCGTGGAGGGCCCTTTCAGCCTCGTCCACTATCCTCTGAGTGCCACCCCTGACGAGTATGGACACCGCCTTCGGGTTCTTGCACCCTTCGACGAACACCCACTTGTCCTCCTCGAGCTTCCTCTCCTCAACGAGCTTCGCGTACCCGAGGTCCTTGGAGGTCAGGTCGTCGAGGTTGGTTACCATCCTTGCGCCCGTCGCCTTGGAAAGCTTGGTCATGTCGCTCTCCTTGACCCTCCTCACCGCGAGTATGCCGGCCTTGGCCATGAAGTGCTGGGCCAGGTCGTCGATTCCTTTCTGGCAGATGAGGACGTTGGCGCCCGCCTGCTCGACCTTCTCCACCATCCCCTTTAGGATGCTCGTCTCTTCATCCATGAACTTCTGCATCTGCTCGGGGTCGCTGATCCTTATCTCGGCCGAGAACTCCGTTTTCTCTATCTCGAGCGCAGAGTTGACGAGTGCGATCTTCGCCTCACCAACCCGCCTCGGCATGCCGGAGTGGACGACCTCCTTGTCGAGGACGATGCCCTTGATTATCTGGGTGTCAGTGAGCGCTCCTCCAGGTTTCTTCTCGACCTTCACGTTGTCGATGTCCACCTTGTGCTTGCCGTCCCGCGCCTCCGCAACTTGCAGTATGGCGTCTACCACTATCCCTGCGAGATGGGGTGCGTCCTCGTTCACAAGCTTCGTCAGCATGCTCGTGTTCGCTACCTTGAGTATCGAGGCCCTGTCCTCCGGGTCCACCTTCTCCGCAATCTCCTCGAGGATACTCTGCGCCTTCTCTGCGGCGCGCGAATAGCCGTCGACGACCACCACTGGGTGGACGTCCTTGTTAATCAGGTCCTCAGCCTTCTCGAGAAGCGCGCCCGCCACTACTACCGCCGAGGTGGTACCGTCCCCCACTTCGTTGTCGGTCGCCTTGCTGATCTCCACCATCATCTTGGCGGCCGGGTGCTGCACGTCCAGTTCCTTCAGCATCGTCGCGCCGTCGTTGGTAATTGTGACGTCCCCCATCGAGTCCACGAGCATCTTGTCCATGCCGCGCGGGCCGAGCGAAGTCCTCACGACCTCGGCGATGAGCTTGGCGGCGGAGATGTTGTTCCTCTGAGCCTCTCTGCCTCTCGACTCGCCGGAACCCTCCTTCAGAATTATGACTGGCTGTCCAGTGGCTGACACATTACTTCACTTGGTGGTATACAACCAATGGGGTATATGAGTATTGCGCGCGGCCGTGCCGCCTTTCAACGTGCGGAAATTCTTAAGAGCGGTTCCACTGCCGCTCGCTACGAGTTCAGTGTCGGTTCCCCCACCCCTTTCCAGGAAGCTTGTAGCAGAAGCAGTCGGCACCTTCATGTTCGTCCTGGTGGGGGCCGGCTCGGCCGTCGGCGCAGGCGCTCTCCTGAACCCCAACTCCGCTTCACTCCTACTGGTCGCAGCCTTCGCGAACGGGATTGGTCTAGCTGTCGCAGTTTCTGCCACCATGGGAGTCTCTGGCGGGGTCCTCAACCCGGCCGTCGCCCTGGGCCTGTGGGTGGGTAAGAAGCTCCAAGCCAGGGAGGTCGTGCCCTATGTCCTCGCCGAGCTTGTGGGGGCGATTGCGGCAGGGCTCGCGCTTGTCGCCCTCCTCCCGTCTGCATGGGGGACTCTGGTGCAGTGGGGATCGCCCACCCTCAGCGGCGTCCTGAGCTTCGGGCAGGGGGTCGGGGTGGAGGCGGTGCTCACCTTCGTGCTCGTCATTGCGGTCTACGGGACCGCGGTTGATCCCAGGGCCCCTCGCATAGGAGGGCTCGGGATAGGCCTGGCAGTGGTCGTAGACATTCTCGTCGGCGGTAACCTGACTGGCGCTGCGATGAACCCGGCCAGGGCGTACGGCCCGATGATAGCAGCAGGCTTCTACCCCGGTTACTGGTACATCTACCTCGTAGGGCCTGTAATCGGGGCCGTCTTGGCGGGGCTCGTCTACAGGTTCTTCGTCGAGTCCAAGAGTTAGGGACGGGGATAAATAACTCCCATGAAGGGCGCTTCGGGTCGTTGAAATCCACTGTTGCGAGGCTGAGCAGAGAGCAGGCGAAGGAGCTTCTGGTCAGGCTCGACTCCGTTGTGGGCGGGGCCCGGGGAAGGCAGGCCAGAGAGGCCATGGTGAAGCTCCTGAACAGCAAGGTCCCGAGCTACTCGTGGGTGGGCATCTACATGGTCGATGGGAAGGACCTCGTCCTCGACGCCTGGTCGGGACCGGGGGCCACCGAGCATACCAGGATTCCAATTGGCCAGGGGGTGTGCGGGTTCGCCGCCAAGGCCGGAAGGACGGAGATCGTCTCCGATGTCAGCAAAGACCCGAGGTACCTACAGTGCTTCCTCTCGACGAAGTCTGAAATCGTGGTCCCCGTAATCAGCCAGGGAGCTGTCGTGGGGGAGATAGATATCGACGGCGACCAGCTAGACGCGTTCTCATCGCTCGACAGGGAGTTCTTGGAAGCGGTTGCGAGGAAAGCCAGCTCACTCTGGACTTAACTACTGAGAGTCAGCGCTCTCGGAAACACACGGCTCTCCTCGAGCGAAGTGTGCTCCTCGAAAAGTCTCTCCAGTTCAGACTGTCTTGCTTCGAGCTCAGCCGAAGACAGCCCCGCTAGCTCGCCTATCCTCTGCATTAGGCCGTAGATGGGCCTGTGCTGCCTGAACACCGCAATCTCTGCCTCCGCCCCCTTCACTCCTAGCTTCGCAATCAACAGCCCGAGAATCTGTGACTCCTCGTCCGCTATGTGCTGCCTGAAGACGGGGTCGACCTCCTTCAAGGCCCGGCTGACCGCCCCGAAGTCCCTTTCCGCAGCGGCGCCCTTCGCCCGAAGCATCCCTTCTCGCATCCTGGCGTGTTCCTCCACAAGGACCCCTACCAGCCTGGCCACCTCCATCCTCCTCGGCATGAAGCGTCTCGGCTCGGATGCTTCTCCCATCAAGCTGCCGCCGGCCCCCTGGAATATAACATAGGTTATAACAATTAAATATAACCCGGCTCGGCCGGCAATTCGAAGTTGAAGCTAGAGATCAAGGACCTCCATGCGTCCGTGGAGGGGAAGGAGATACTGAAGGGGGTCGACCTCACCGTCGGTCAGGGCGAAACCCACGCCCTCATGGGCCCCAATGGCTCGGGGAAGAGCACCCTGGCCTACACGCTGATGGGGCACCCGAAGTACCAGGTGACATCCGGTCAGGTCACCATCGACGGGGACAGCATACTCGGCCTCACTCCAGACAAACGGGTCAAGAAGGGCCTCTTCCTCGCCTTCCAGTACCCAGTCAGCGTCCAGGGCGTAAGCATGTTCTCCTTCCTCCGTGCAGCCTACAACAACTCCAGGCCCGCGGGCTCAGAGCCGCCCACCATCTTCGAGTTCAAGGAGGTCGTGGCCGAGAAGCTGAAGATGCTGAGCATGGACGACTCGTTCCTGAACCGATACCTGAACGAGGGCTTCTCAGGGGGGGAGAAGAAGAGGGCTGAGATTCTTCAGATGGCGCTCATGCAGCCGAAGTTCGCAGTCCTCGACGAGACTGACTCGGGGCTCGACATCGATGCCCTCAGGATCGTGGCCGAAGGGATCAACAAGGTATCCGGGCCACAGACCGGTTCCCTGCTTATCACCCACTATCAGAGGATACTGAAGTACGTGAAGCCCCAGTTTGTGCACGTGATGTACCAGGGGAGGATAATCGAGTCAGGTGGGGAGGATCTCTCCAGGCTCCTCGAAGAGAGGGGATACACCTGGATTCAGGGTTACAAGGAGGAGGAGCAGGTGGCTCCCTCAGCCCCATAACCCTTTTAACAAGGAAAATAACCTATGTTATATTCGAGAGGGAGAGCGAATTGAGCTCAAAGACGGACATTATCACTGAAGATTACAAGGAGAAGTACGGTTTCAGCGACCCGGTTGAGGCCTACGCCGTCAAGGGGATCATAGGGTTGAGCGAGCGGGTCGTCCAGGAGATCGTGCGGCTCCACGACGAGCCGGCATGGATGGAACAGATCCGCATGAAGGCGCTGAAGCACTTCCTTGAAATGAAGCCCCCCGCCTGGGCCCCCGACCTGGCCGACATCGACTTCCAGAGCTTCTTCTACTACGCCAGGCCCACGGACAAGGCAGCCGAAAGCTGGGATCAGCTCCCGGAGTACATCAAGAACACCTACGACAAGCTGGGCATAACCGAGGCCGAGAAGAAGTTCCTCGCGGGGGTCGGCGCTGTCTACGAGAGCGAAGCAGTCTATCACAGCATCCAGGGGGAGCTGCAGAAGCAAGGGGTAGTCTTCACCGACACTGTCACGGCTCTGAAGGAGTACCCGGAGATAATGAAGAAGTACTTCGGGACAGTCGTCCCCTACCAGGACAACTACATCGCCGCACTGCAGACCGCAGTCTGGAGCGCCGGCTCCTTCGTCTACGTCCCCGAGGGGGTGAAGGTGCCCATGATACTCCAGGCTTACTTCAGGATCAACGAAAGGAAGATGGGGCAGTTCGAGCGCACCCTCATAGTGGCCGAGCCATACAGCGAAGTGTCGTACAACGAGGGGTGCTCGGCGCCTGTCTACTCGTCCCAGTCGCTGCACTCCGCCATCGTGGAGATAATCGCGAGGAAGGGCTCACTGGTAAAGTACACCACCCTGCAGAACTGGTCTAGGGACGTCCTCAACCTCGTGACCAAGAGGGCACACGCCCACGAGGAGGCGACGGTGTCCTGGGTCGACTTCAACGGCGGCTCGAGGCTTACCAGGAAGTACCCTTCCGTCTATCTGCTAGGCCCGAGGGCAAAGGCGGACATAATCTCTGTCGCGTATGCAGGACCAGGGCAGGTGCAGGACACAGGCGCCAAGGCCATCCACCTCGCGAAGGACACGACCTCCAAGATCCTTTCGCGCTCCGTGTCCAAGGGCGGGGGGCACACAGCCTACCGGGGGCTCCTCCACATTGCGAAGGGGGCGAAGAACGTGAAGTCGACGGTGAGGTGCGACGCCCTTCTCGTCGACCCCATCAGCACGACTGCGACATATCCGTACATGGAGATCCAGGAGGACGACGCCACAGTCACCCACGAGGCGAGCGTCGGCAAGGTCGGGGAGGAGCAGCTCTTCTACCTCATGTCTCGGGGGATCTCCGAAGGAGACGCGCTCAGCATGGTGGTCAACGGGTTCATGGAGCCCTTCGCCAAGGAGCTCCCGATGACCTACGCAGTCGAGTTCAACCGACTGATGTCCCTAGAGATGACCAACGCGGTCGGCTAGAAAGCCCGGCCAGGGAGTAGCTTGGAGTTGTCCCAGACAGAGATGTCATCCTTCGACGAGAGGCTCGTCAGGTCTCTCTCTGCAGCCTACGGCGAGCCGGGGTGGCTCACTGACGCGAGGCTTGGCGCCTTCAATGAGTTCGTGGCGCTCCCTCCAGAGAAGAACCCGCTCTACACCAAGTACGTCAGCACCTTCAGCTTCCCCCTCGACGGGTTCAGGGTGCTCCCCGAGAAGTCAGAGGCAGACCTGCGGACTTTCTTCAGCGACTTTCTGACCGGGAAGGAGAGCAACATCATACTTCAAGGGAACGAGACCCAGATCCATGCAGAGCTAAGCGAGGACCTAGCGGCCCAGGGGGTAAGGCTCACCTCTTTTCATGTCGCATTGAAGGAGGATGAGGACACAGTTCGGAAGCTCGTCGAGCAGAGGCGGCTAAAGTCCGGCTCCGACAAGCTCGCTGCGTTCGTCAACGCCTTCTTCAACGGAGGGACGTTCGTCAGGGTCCCCAAGGGGGTGGCCCTGGACAAGCCCCTCAGGAGGATGCTGCTTCTGGACTCCCCTAGGACCTCGATCGTCGAACAGAACTTCGTAGTAACTGAGGAGCAGTCGAAGCTCGTCTTCCTCGAGGAGCTGTACTCCAAGGGAGCCGAGTCCGCAGCGCTGGTCGCGTCGAACACCGAGATTATAGCGCGACCTGGTTCGCACGTCGACTTCTCGTCAATCCAGCTCCTTGGAGGACAGGCGACCCATGTGTCCAACAGGGTGGTAGAGCTTTCCAACGACTCAAGGGCGACAGTCAGCTGCCTCTCCCTGGGCGCCGCGGCCTCCCGTTCGAGGATGAACTTCCTCCTAAACGGGAGGGGTTCTGTCGCAGAAGGGTTCGAGATCTTCTTCACTGACGCGAAACAGAGATACGACTTCGAAACAAATCTCATCCACAACTCTCCGGACTCCACCGGCTCGACCCAAGCCAGAGGCGTGCTGAAGGGGGAGTCCCAGTCGATATTCAAGGGGATGATCAAGATAGTCAACGCAGCCAAGAACTCCAGGTCCTACCTGGCGCACCACGCCATGCTCCTTGAGCGAACCGCGAAGTCGGACGGAGTCCCAAGCTTGGAGATAGACAACAACGAGGTGCGCGCGACCCATTCGGCCTCGGTCGCCCAGATAGACGAGGAGCAGCTCTTCTACCTGAACGCCAGAGGGCTGGCCATGGACGAAGCGAGGAAGATGGTGGTCCTCGGTTTCTTCGAGCCCGTCCTCTCAAGGGTTCCAATCGAGCAGACCAGAGAGGGAGCCAGGTTCATGATCGATGGCAAGTGGCAGGGAGAGAAGAGGCGCCTGGTGGACAGGGAGACCCTGCTCGCGCAGACCGGGGAACTCACCCCGGAGGTTAAGGAGTCTGAAGACATCTTCGAGCGCCACTACAAGTATCGCTGACCAAAATTGGGGGAGTTTGTCCGAGCCATGAAGGACGCCGACCTGGCCGAAGGGGCGATGTACGCAGTCGACCTCAACGGGAACCACATACTCCTTGCGAAAATAGGAGGCGAGGTGTCTGCGGTGAGCGGAACCTGCACCCACGAGGAGTCCGACCTAGGCCTAGGGTTCGTCATCGAGGACAGGGTGGTCTGCCCGCTGCACCTATCTCAATTCGACCTCAGGACCGGGCAGGTCATGAACCCGCCCGCGACTGAACCCCTGAAGCGCTTCAATGTTCAAATACGTGGAGACGCGATTTTCGTAGAAGTCTAGGAGGCGTTTCATAAGAATTGTTGAAGACTGAAGCATTCGACGTCGAGAAGGTCAGGGCGGACTTCCCAATACTGAAGCGCAAGGTCCACGGAAAGCGACTGGTTTACCTGGACAACGCGGCTACCACGCAGAAGCCGAAGGTGGTGATTGATGCCCTCGTCGACTACTACTCAAGATACAACTCCAATGTCCACCGTTCGGTCCACACCCTCGGCGAGGAGGCGACTGAGGCCTACGAGGCAGCGCGCGCCAAGGCTGCGAACTTCGTCGGCGCGGCCCCGAAGGAGCTGGTCTTCGTCAGGGGGACGACCGAGGCAACCAACCTTGTGAGGTTCGCCTGGGGGGAGAAGAACGTCAGGAAGGGGGACCTGCTCGTCACGACCCTGATGGAGCACCACAGCAACATCGTCCCCTGGCAGCTCCTCGCGAAAAGCAGGGGGGCGAAACTGAAATTCGTCGGGCTGCAGCCCGACGGGACCCTCGACATCGGGAGCCTAGAGAGCCTCCTAAGAGAGTCCCCCAAGCTAGTGGTGTTGACGCACTGTTCGAATGTCCTGGGCACGATAAACGATGTCGCGGCTGTCTGCGCGAAGGCGCGGCGGGCAGGAGCGACCACCCTGGTCGACGGGGCCCAGGCTGTGCCTCACATGCCAGTGGACGTCGGAGCGGTCGGGGCAGATTTCTACGCCTACTCAGGGCACAAGATGCTCGGCCCGACCGGCATCGGCGCGCTCATCGCCAAGAAAAAGACCCTGGAGGAAATGGAGCCGTTCCACGGGGGCGGGGAGATGATCCGGGAGGTATTCTTGGACCACTCCACCTGGAACGACGTCCCGCACAAGTTCGAGGCGGGGACGGTCAACATCGCCGACGCGATAGGACTGGGGGCCGCGGTCGACTACCTAGCCGCGATAGGCATGACTAAGGTGAGGGAGCACGAAGTGCGCCTCATCGACTACGCTCTGGAGACTCTTGCGAGGGTCAAGGGGTTCAAGGCCTACGGGCCCGGCGGCTCCTCGCAGAGGGGAGGGGTGATATCGTTCAACCTCGCCGACATCCACCCCCACGACCTGGCGACCATCCTCAACGAGGAAGGGATCGCCATCCGCTCCGGCCACCACTGCGCCCAGCCCCTCATGCGCTGGCTCGACGTCTCGGCCACGAGCAGGGCGAGCTTCCAGGTCTACAACTCCTACGACGACATAGACTCACTGAAGTCAGGCCTCGAAAAGGCGGGTGCGATATTCAAGCTATGAGCAGCGCGGACATCTACAGAGAGATAATCCTCGACTACTACAGGAACCCGAGGAACTTCGGGCGCCTCGAGAAGCACGACATAGAGTCCCACGACCTGAACCCCCTCTGCGGGGACGAGATCGAAATCCAGGTCAGGGTCGGCGACGGGCAGAAGATAGAGGAAATCAAGTACACAGGGAAGGGGTGCGCCATCAGCCAGGCGTCCGCATCTATGCTCACGGAGCTGGCGAAGGGGAAGCAGCTCGAGTGGGTGAAGCAACTCTCGAAGGAGGACGTGTTCAAGATGCTCGGGAACCCTGACCTCGGACCCTCCAGGGTCAAATGCGCCCTGCTGGGGATGAAGGTCCTGAAGACCGGAGTATACGGCTACCTCGGGGCGCGCTACGAAGACCCAGACGAGTCAGAGAAGACCTAGCCCGGCGGCAGGCGTATCGGGGGCGCTAGCCCGAAGGCCACCAGCAGATAGTATCCAGGGACGAGCACCACAGGCGCCAGGAGCGCGGCCCAGAACACCAGCCTCAGCAGACTCACTGCCTCGGTCTCAAACTGAGCCCTGCTCCTCGGTATGCGCGCCGTCAGCTTCTGAAGCGGATTCGACACCCTCCAGTACATCCCCTTCACACTCCGGTTAGCCGGGCGTTCCGCATTTAACGACATCCGGCCCTGCGGATTACTTAACGGGCCCGGCGGGCTTCCACACCTTCGTTCCCTGTCCTGAGGTCCTCGGGGCCCTGCCGCTCAGCACGTGGCGTTTCATCAGCTGGATTCCAAGTGCTGGGTCCACCCCCTTGGGGCAGACCGCGGAACAGGTGCCAGCGAAGTGGCACCTCCAGATCCCGTGGGTCGAGTCCAGGGCCTCGATTCTCTTGGCCCCTCCCTCATCCCTCACATCGTTCGTGTACCGGAATGCCTGGGCCATGGCCTGCGGCCCCGGGAAGAGCGAATCCGTGGCCGACGTCGGGCAGGAAGAGGTGCAGAGGCCGCACTTTATGCAGTACGTGAACTGCAGCACCCTTTCCATCTCCTCAGGGCTCATCAGGAACTCCGCCGTGGGCTTGTCAACCTCGGCGGAGTCGGACCTGACCAGGTAGGGGGTGACGGACCTGTGCTTGAGGAAGAAGGACTCAAGGTCAGTCACAAGGTCCTTGATTATCGCGAAGTTGTCCATGGGCTGGGCCATGACCTTCTCGCCCTTCAGCTCGGCCAGCTGGGTGTAGCAGGCGAGCCCCGCTTTCCCGTTGATCTTGATGCCGCAGGAACCGCATGAAGCCTGCCTGCAGGAGAACCTCAGGGCTATGGAGTGGTCGATGTAGTCCCTCGCGTACAGAAGGGCGTCGAGGACGGTCATCCCCTCTCGCACCGGGATGGCATACTCCGCGAAGTGCGGCTTCGTATCCAACATCGGGTTGAACCTCTGCACCAGGAGCTTGACGTCGCTCATGCGGGTGTCTGCGCCCCGAATATCGCCAGAATCACAGTCCTGGTTCCGTAGCCGACTGAAACCAGGATAGCAAGGACAGTGCCGATGTCAACCCACCTGCTCCACGGAGTCGACTGCCGCCATTCGTGGAGTATGATCCTCACCCCGTTGAACCCGTGGACGAGGACCACGATCAACAGAACCTCGAGGAAGACAGCGTAGAACCCGTTCTGGTAGATCGAGAGTATGTTGCTGAAGGAGATGGCCGTGGCGTAAGGGTAGATCACCCCCTGCATGATCAGGTGTGTCGCGACAAGGACGACCGCCGCCACAGCCGTGACGTACTGCACCAGCATCAGCCTTGACTCTCTCATCCCATCCCCTCGAACAACACCAGGAACGTCCAGATCGAAGCGACTATCGCCAGCGCGATCCCGGCCCAGATCAGGTACTTCTGTCCGGAACCAAGCGACCTTGACTTGTACGGGTACTCGATGGGGCCCGGCTTCTTGAAGATGAGCCCGAACTCGGAGAGAACGAGCCTGATGCCGTTAACGCCGTGGAAGAAGAGCACAAGCACGACCAAGATGAGAATCAGATGGCCAAACGAGTTCTCGAAGATGCTCCCGATGAAACTCCATGCGGAGGGGCTCGGTCCCGTCCCCGTCGGCCCTCCCACGAAGAAGCTCGTGTCCCCCAGGTGGCCGAGGACGTAGAGCAGGATAACAACCCCCGTAACCCGCTGGAACATGTAGGCCCATCTCTCGAAGTTGAGGTGGACAGGGTTCAGCCACCCCCAGATGCCTCGCTTGTTCTTCGCCCTTTCCATCCCCTCTGAACCCATGCTGGTGACCCCCGCTCCTCCTAGTAGTGCCTCTCCGCGGGCTGGTACTTCGTTATCTTGGCGGGGGAGTACTCCAGCCTCGGGCCGTCTGGGCCAGGGTAGGCCAGTGTATGCTTTAGCCAGTTCTTGTCGTCCCTGTTGGGATAATCCCTTCTGAAGTGCGCGCCCCTTGACTCGGTCCTGGCGAGCGCCCCTGCGACCACCACCTCGGCGACCATCAGCATGCTCTCCACCTCCAGCACGTCGCTCAGGTTCGTGTTGTACACCCTGCTCTTGTCCTCGCAGTGCATGAAGTCCTTCTTCCTGAGCTCTCTAATCCCCCTCAATGCCTCGGACAACCCATCCCCGTTCCTGAATACGAAGACGTCCTTCGACATCAGCTTCTGGAGCGAGTCCCTCACTTCATAGGGGTTGGTCCCCCCGCTGCCGTGGAATATGCCGTCGTAGATCCTCTTCTCCTCCAGGAGCCCCAGCTCATTCGCCGGCGCCGTAAGAGATCTTCCCTCGGCGTACTTCGCGGCTTCGGCGCCTGTGATCTTCCCCCAGACCAGGCACTCCGAGGTCGAGTTGGCGCCCAGCCTGTTTGCCCCGTTTATGCTGACGCACGCAGCCTCCCCTGCTGAATACAGTCCCTTCATCTTGGTCGCCCCGTTGATGTCCGTGTCTATGCCGCCCATGACATAGTGGCACACGGGCCGCACGGGCAGAGGCTTCTCGACCGGGTCTACGCCCCTGAACTTGATTGCTATCTCCCTGATCTGCGCCAACCTTTCCTTGATCTTCTGTGCTCCGATGGGGGACAGGTCGAGGTGGAGGTAGTCGAGCCCTGAGGCTTCGTCCTTGAACCCTCTCCCCTCCTCGATCTCGGTCATCATCCCCCTGGAGACCACGTCCCTGGACGCGAGGTCGAGCTTGTTGGGGGCGTACTTCTTCATGAACCGTTCACCGTCCTTGTTACGAAGAACCCCTCCCTCCCCCCTGACAGCCTCTGTGATTAGAATCCCCGACGGGATCAGCCCAGACGGATGGAACTGGATGAACTCCATGTCCTTCAGAGGCACCCCGGCCCTGTAGGTGATGGCCATGCCGTCTGGGGTCGAGCTGAAGGCGTAGGTCGCGAAGCTGTAGAGTCGCCCCGACCCGCCGGTCGCGATTATCCCGGCCTTTGCGAGGATCTGGGTGAAGTTGCCCGTCTTCCTCTCGATGGCGGTAATCCCCCTGAACTCCCCGCCCTCTGCCAGTATCGAGGTGGCGAACCACTCCTGGTAGAAGTGGATGTTGTCGTACTTCGTCGCCGTGTCATAGAGGGTCTGCATCTCGAAGAAACCGACCTTGTCCTCGGCGAAGGTCGCCCTGGGGTAGCTGTACCCCCCGAAGTCCCTCTGAGCAATCCTTCCATCCTCTCTCCTCGACCAGGGCATCCCCCAGTGCTCCAGCTGGTAGATCTCATTGGGCATCTCGTTAACGAACCTCTCCACTGCGTCCTGGTCGGCGAGGTAGTCCGACCCCTTCACGGTGTCAAAGTAGTGCGACTCAATGGAATCCCCGAGTTCGGGGTAGAGCACGGCCGCGGTTCCGCCCTCTGCGCTCACGGAGTGGGCTCTCATCGCCTGGACCTTCGTTACGACAGCGATGTCCAGCTTCCCGTTGCTGACTCTGGCGGCCTCTATCGAAGCCCTCAGCCCCGCGAGCCCCGAGCCGACGATCACGATGTCGTGCTTGAGGGTCTCGGGCATGGCTCCCGCGAAAGGGGGCCATTCATAGCAATCTTAGCCCTTTCCCTAATCAGGTCGACATAACTGAAAACGAGCAGGCCCAGAAGAAAACCAACGTTTTCGGACAGCCGGACCCTTTCATCAAGGACACGTTTATAACCGCACTCACAATCGGCCCGCTCTACGAGAGGGATAAAGTGCCNTCACTACGGTTACAGTTTCGAGGGTTTCGACCCAGCGATTCATGTCAGGGCTAGCGGGAGAGAGGTCAACGTCTCCCCCAAGGCTGCCCGTGAAATAGCGGTTACAATCAAAGGAATGGCCCTGTCGAAGGCGATTTCGCTTCTCGAGGCCGTCGAGACAAAGAAGATGCCCATTGCCTTCAGGCGACACAAGCTGAAAGTCGGGCACAGGAGCGAGCTGCAGGGCTTCCCCACGGGGTCGTACCCGGTTAGGGCGGCCAAGGCCTACCTCGACGTGCTTCACAATCTGGAAGGCAATTCGGAATTCAAGGGGCTCGACCCCGACAGGATACGCATCATCCACGCCGCAGGGTACGCCGGGAGGACGCAGAAGGACTACGTTCCGAGAGCCTTCGGACGTAGCTCCCCGAACTTCCATCAGATGGTTCACATCGAAGTCGTGGGCAAGGAAGTATAGGTCATGTCCGTCCAGCAGCGCACGACGGTGAAGTCAATTCTGACTACACAGCGCTCCTACGCAGAGCTGGACGAGTTCTTCGAAAAGGAGCTCAAGGACGCGGGCTACGGAGGCCTTGAGGTGCAAAAGTCCCCGGTGGGGACCACCCTGAAGGTCTACGTCGCAAGGCCTGGCCTCGCCATCGGGAGGCGCGGGACAGGAATCAAGGACCTGACCGACAAGGTAACCGCGAAGTTCGGGTTCCCCAACGCCCAGATCGCGGTCACAGAAGTCGAGAACCCGGAGCTGAACGCACGGATTATGGCTTCTCGCATCGCCCAGATAGTCTCGCGGGGGACCGCATTCAGGAGGGCGGCCCAGTGGTCCGTCAACAACATAATGAACGCGGGCGCTGCGGGGGTCGAAATCTCCGTCGCAGGCAAGCTCAGGAGCGACAGGTCCCACGGGGAGAAGTACAGGGCAGGAATCGTCCCCAAGAGCGGGGACACGGCCGACAGGTCGGTCAGCGAGGCGACCACCGACGTCCTGATGAAGCTCGGGTTGTACGGGATTAAGGTCAAGATTGCGCTCAAGGACGCCCTTCCACCGGACTTCAGTCTGAAGGAAGACGTCAAGGTAGAGGAGAAGAAAGAGGATGGCACAGCTCAAGCCGAAGGAACTCAGGAAGCAGGAAGCTGACAAGCTTAGGCAGACGCTCTTCGACCTCAGGTCGGAGCTNTCCAAGCTCGCCGGCGGCGCACAGAGAGGCGTCGTCAAGAAGGACGTGGGGAACATCAGGAGGCTCAAGAGGGACATCGCCCGGGTCGTGACCGTCATGCACGAAAAGGGGGTAGCAGAGTGAACGTCATAGGCGAGAAGATCACGGTCCTAACCTCCCCGGACCCGACCAAGACGGGTATCACCGGGAGGGTGATGATGGAGACCCTGAACACGCTGCTCGTCGAGTCGTCGGGCCGCACCCTTCAGGTGGAGAAGGCCGGCGCTGCCTTCATGCTCCTCAACACTGGGATCGTCCTGACGGGTCTCGACCTAGCCGGGAGGCTCCCCGACAGGCTCGGGAGGCGCGCCCCATGACGGCTGCCGGGCTGGAGGTGGCCGCGCCCAGGAAGAAGTGCCAGGACGAGCGCTGCCCGTTCCACGGGAACGTCAAAGTCAGGGGGAGGCTCCTGCAGGGGACTGCTGTCTCCACTGCGGGGAGGAGCTTCGTAGTTGTCGAGATGCGGTACCTTCACATGGTGCCGAAGTTCAACAGGGGGGAAAGGCGGAGGAGCAGAGTCAGCGCCCACGTCCCGCCCTGCATCGAAGTCCGCGACGGGGATGAGGTCACCGTTGGAGAGTGCAGGCCGCTTTCGAAGACCATCTCCTTCGTCGTAGTCGAGTCAAGGAGGGGGAGCTAGTGTCTACGAAGTCTCGTGCGGTCTCGGCGAAGGGAGTGGAGGAGTTCAAGAACTACATCACGCGAGCCATCCCACTATACGCCGTAATCACCTGCGCCGACAACACTGGGGCGAAGACCCTGAGGGTAGTCCAGGTGACCAAGGCCAAGGGGAGGCTGAGCAGGGTCCCCGCAGCCTCGGTCGGAGACTCGATCGTCTGCGTGGTGAAGAAGGGTCCCCCCGAGCTGAAGAAGTCGGTCTTCGGCGCAGTGATAGTTCGCCAGAAGTACCCAGTGAGGAGGGTGAGCGGACAGAGGATAGTCTTCGAGGACAACGCAGCCGTGATAATCACCCCCGAGGGGGACCTCAAGGGGACAGACATCAAGGGGCCGGTGGCGAGCGAGGCAGCGGAAAAGTGGCCCAGGATAGCCAACTTGGCTTCCATAATAGTATAGGTGCAGAAGATGAAGTTCGGCTCTCAACTGTCGACTGAACTTAGGGAGAGGCACGGGAAGCGGAGCGTAAGGCCCCGCGTAGGGGATACTGTGAGGATAGTGAGGGGGGAGTTCAAGGACATCGAGGGGAAGGTGACCAAGGTCGACCCAAGCAGTGGAGTAGTGAACGTCGAAGGGGTCACCAGGGAGAAGATCAAGGGAGGGACCTCCCCCGTCCCCATACCGTCGTCCAACCTCATTCTCACCGCTCTGGTCCTCGACGACAAGGAGAGGAAGAAGAAACTGGAGGGTTCGGCATAATGGGGAAGAAGGGAGGAAGGAACAAGATGAAGCGGCTGGCAGCCCCCCGCAGCTGGGACATCCCCCGCAAGTCCAACAGGTTCGTCTTCAAGCCGCTGGCGGGCCCCCACGCCATAGCCGCGGCGTACCCACTCGGCGTGGTCATCAGGGACCTGGCCTCCATGGCCACCCTCTCCAAGGAGCTGAAGTTCATGGTGAAGACAGGCAAGGTTAGGGTCGACGGCACCGAAAGGAGGGAGCCGCGCTTCCCCGTCGGCCTGTTCAACGTGGTCAGCGTCCCGGCCGAGGGGGTCGATTACCGGCTGGTCCCGTCCCCTAAGGGGCTAGCCCTGGCCAAGGTGGGTGCCGGCGAGGCCAAGACCAAGCTCTGCAGCGTCAATACGAAGACGAAGGTAAAGGGCGGCCACATCCAGTATGGCCTGCACGACGGGAGGTCGATGCTGGACGACTCTCTCAAGCTCTCCCCCGGAGACGCGGTCCTCATAGAGGTCCCGTCGCAGAAGCTGCTCGGCCAGGTCAAGCTTGCGAAGGGGTCCTTGGGGCTCGTGTTGACAGGGGACAGGGCCGGACAGTTGGGCAGAATCTCGGACGTCAAGAAGGGGACGATCTCCCGCGAGAAGATGGTCAAGATCACCCTTCCCAGCGGGGAAGCTGAGATTCCCTCGAGGCTGGTCTTTCCTGTTGGCACAGACGCGCCCATGATCACGGTAGGAGCCGGTGCTGCATGAGCCAGACAGCCGTCGAGGTGAACCCCATGAAGAAGATCAGGGTCGGCAAGGTTGTGGTAAACATCGGCCTCGGCAAGTCTGGAGAGGCCATCGAGCGAGGAAAGAAAGTCCTCGAGCAGGTGACCGGCCAGACCCCGACCCAGACGAGGGCCAAAAGCTCTGTCAGGGACTTCGGCATCCACAAGGGGGAGCCGATAGGCGTAGTCGTTACCGTGAGGGGAGAGGAGACGACGGCGCTCATCGAAAAGCTGCTCGCGGCCAGAGAGAAGAAGATCCCCGAGTCGAGCTTCGACTCAAGGGGGTCGGTCTCTTTCGGCATCCGAGAGCACATCGAGGTACCCGGAATAAGGTACGACCCTGCCATCGGGATACTCGGCATGAACGTCTCCGTGTTGCTCGAGAGGCCTGGGTACAGCGTCGCCCGCAGGAACAGGAGGACTTCGCGCGTGGGGAAGGCGCACCTGGTGAGCCGGGAAGAGGCGATGCAGTACTTCAGAGACAACTTCGGAGTGACGATCCAATGAAGGAAAGACACCCAAAGGAAAGAAAGTACGGCAAGTCCACCCACTACTGCAAGCGGTGCGGCCAGTACGGCGCGGTCATCAGGTCCTATGACCTCGTCCTCTGCAGGCAGTGTTTCAGGGAAGTCGCTGAGAAGCTCGGCTTCAGGAAGTACGACTAGGTGAGCACAAGATGCCAGCAACCAACATTCTAGCCAACCTGTTCGCGAGCCTGCAGAACGCTGAGATGCGCAACAAGAAGGAGTGCATGGTCATCCCGGCGTCAAACCTCGCCAGCGAGGTCCTCCGCGTCCTCCAGAAGAAGCGCTACATAGGAGAGTTCGAGTTCATAGATGACGGGGTCGGAGGGAAGCTCAGGGTCCAGCTCCTCGGGAGGATAAACAAGTGCGGGGTCATTTCGCCGAGGTTCCCAGTCCGCTCGCTGAAGCTCGTCGACTGGGAGCACAGGTACCTGCCGGCTGTCGGCGTCGGGACCCTCATAGTGTCGACCCCTCAGGGAGTGATGTCACACGTCGAGGCCCAGGAGAAGAGGATCGGAGGGAGGTTGATTGGCTACGTCTACTAAGCAGGTCCAGCAGGCAGTGGTCGAGCTCCCCGAGGGAGTCACAGTCACCCTTCAGGGGCGGACACTCGCCATAAAGGGGAAGCTGGGTGAGGCGAAGAAGCACTTCGACAAGGTCAACGTCAACCTCGCAGTCGACGGGAACAAGGTCGTGTTCACCCCCTTCTCGGCCAAGAGGAAGGACAACGTCATCATCAACACAGTCACAAGCATAGTCAAGAACATGGTCACCGGGGTGACCAAGGGGTACACCTACAAGGTGAAGGTGGTCTACGCCCACTTCCCGATCACGGTCAAGACGAAGGGGAACCAGGTCCTGGTTGAGAACTTCGTGGGAGAGAGGTCTCCCAGGGTGTCTCAGATCGTAGGGGACTGCAAGGTCAGCGTCGAGGGGGACGACGTCATAGTGAAGGGCGTCTCCCTGGAGGACGTCGGCCAAACCGCGGCGAATATCGAGCTCGCCACGAAGATCAAGCGGAAGGACCAGCGCATCTTCCTCGACGGGCTGTACATATACCACAAGGAGGAGGGCTCGTAAAACAATGCCGAAGGCGAAGCAGTCCGAAGAGAACAAGCTGAAGGCGCTGGTCGCCAAGCGGAAGGAGGTCTCCAAGAACAGGCCTGCCTTCGTCAGGCAGGAGAGCTGGCGCTACGTCAGACTGCACCCGGAATGGCGCAAGCCGAAGGGGGTAGACAACAAGATCAGGCGCCAGGACAAGGGGTGGCCCGCCCTGGTCAGGGTGGGGTACCGTGGGCCCATCGAAGCGAGAGGGCTCCACCCAAGCGGGCACTTTGAGATACTCGTTCACAGGGTCGCTGACCTGGAGGGGGCAGTGCCCGGGAGGGACGTGGCGAGGATAGGTCACACGGTGGGCGCGAAGAAGAGGGCTGCCATACTCGAGAGGGCGACAGAGCTCGGCATCAGGGTCGTGAATCCGACAGGGTTGAGGATAGTTGAACCTAAAGAGTAAGCGCAGGCTGGCGGCGTCCGTCCTCGGCGTCGGCTCTGACAGGATAATTTTCAACGACGAGTACTCCGACCTGATACAGGACGCCATCACCCGGAGCACGATTAGGGGCCTCGTGGGGTTCGGGGCAATAACGGTCGCACCTGAGAAGGGCGTCTCGAGGGGCAGGTTCAGGACCAGGTCGAGCAAGCTCAAGCGCGGACGGACAGCCGGCTCCACTGAAGGGCGAGCCTTTGCACGCAACCCGCGCAAGGACCAGTGGGTCTCAAAGGTCCGCGCCCTGCGCTGGAGGCTCAAGGTCGCGAAGGAGAGGAAGGAGATCTCGCATGCCGCCTACAAGAGGCTCTACAACCAGGTCAAGGGGGGCCAGGTGAGGGGGGTCAAGCACCTGCTCGAACTCATGAAGGAGGCCAAGAAGTGATGTCTGCCCACGCCCAGCTCCTCCGCCGCAGGCGCGAAGGGGTGACCGACTACAGGGCGAGGAAGAAGGCCATCACCTCCCAGAGGCCTCTGCTCGTCGTCAGGGTCTCAAACAAGAACGTCTCCGCCCAGTTCATCAAACCGACGGTGAAGGGGGACGTGGTCCTTTCCTCAGCCCACTCAAAGGAGCTCGCCAAGCTCGGCTGGCACGGGTCGCTGAAGTCGACCCCCGCCTGCTATCTCCTGGGGCTCCACGCAGGGAAGAAGGCACTGGCGGCCGGGGTGAAGGAGGCGGTCGCCTACAACGGGCTGATTCCGTTCATCCGCGGCTCGAGGATAGCCGCCCTCTTCAAGGGGGTCCTGGACGCCGGCGTCGCAGTGCCAGTCGGAGAGGAAGCGTTTCCGGACGACGCACGGCTCTCGGGCAAGTCGATCGCCGAGTACGCGTCAAAGCTCGCCTCCGAGGACAAGGAGTCCTATGCGCGCGACTTTTCGGCGCTCCTAAAGGCAGGGTTCAAGCCTGAAGACTATCCGTCGGAGTTCGAGAAGGTCAAGGCTGCGATAGCGGGGGCTGGAAGATGATGTCTTCCTACGGAAGGCGCGACCGCCAGGAGGAGGAACAGGTCTGGGT
>OCOJ01033189.1_pt3 | contig 21996 bp, 20 predicted proteins | sample 1539251 | NCBI WGS metagenome assembly OCOJ01 (sample SAMN01911457, study PRJEB22624) | soil metagenome | biome: Soil | place: Malaysia | collected 2012-04-30 | depth RA_metagenome m | reverse complement strand
CCAGCCACAACCAGCGACGTGACCGCGCGAACGACCGCACCGAGATTCGCCCGTTCACGAACACTACGGGCACGCCCCGGCGGCGGGCGCGGCGCAAAAAGTTGGGCCAGATTTCGGTCTCTACGACGACCACCAGGGCAGGCTGGACAGCTTGGAACGCGCGGCGCACCGGGAAGGGCCAGTCGAGCGGAAAATAAAAGACGGCGTCGGCGAGCGATGGCAGTGCAAGCCGTTCGCGCGCCAGGGACTGGCCCGCGGGAGTGGTGGTGGAAACGACCAGGCGGCGGCCGGGAAATTGTTCGCGCAGGCGGCGCGCGAGGGGGATTGCGGCGAGCACCTCTCCCACCGAGACGGCATGAATCCATATGGCGGCCTCACCGCCGGTTGCGGCAGCGCGCAGAGACGCGGGGAGAAACCCGAGCCGCTCCCCCAGGCCGTGAAAATGCTTCCCGCGGCTCCAGCGCAGTACGGCGAAATAGGGCAGCAGCAGGAGCGCGCCCAGCGCCGTCAGGACAGTGTAGAGAACATACATAGGCAGGCGCGCGCGGCCGGGCGATGGTCCCCAGCGCGGGCCGGCGCACAATTCGCTATTATAGTGTTGGCGGGACGCCGGGCGGGAAATGCATTCGCGAATGAAGTTACAGGTGAGAGGCAGCGTTACGTCAGCATTCCCGGCACTGGCCGCGGCGCTGCTCCTTGCGGCGCAACTCTTCCCCGCACGTCTCGACGCGCAGTCGGCGCCGCCGGCAGCGGCGAACCCGGACCCGGCCACCCTGCCGGCACGCGACTCCCACCAGGGGCTGCTAATTGCCGCGGACCCGTATCTAACCAACGAGCGATGCGAGAAGAAATTCGGAAAAAAGAACCCCTATACGGCGGGGCTGCTGGCGATTGACGTGTATCTGCGAAACGACACGGATGGCCCGTTGCAATTGCAGACCGATTCCATCGAATTGCAGATTGCGACTCCCGGACAGTCGCGGCAGCGGCTGGAGACATTGACGGCGGAGGATACAGCCTATCGCATCGTGTTGCCGAAGGGGCCAGCCCCGCGGGCACGGCGCGGGCCGATACCTGGAGTCGCGGGCGGAAAAACGAAAGAAGTGTCGAAAATGGAGGATTCCCTGCGCATCCTGATGCTGCCGGGGGACATGGTAGGCCCGCACAACACCGTCCACGGGTTCGTCATCTTCGATATTGCGGGGCACTTCGAGGACGTGGAGCACTCCACACTATACATTCCGGACGTGCGTCGGTTCGGCTCCGGCGAGAAGCTGTTTTTCTTCGAGATTGACCTGCGGCCCGCCACGCACTGAACAGCGAACGAAGGAAAACGCGCCCAGCAGAGGAAGGGCAACGCTTCAAGGCCATTTGCCCGGTCTCGAACCGTCGTCTAAAATTCTTTACTTCACACGAGGCCAAAACAGTTCATGGACCTGCTCGAATCACTCAATGACCAGCAGCGCGAGGCAGTGACCACGACAGAGGGCCCTCTGCTCGTGCTGGCGGGCGCGGGAAGCGGGAAAACGCGGGTCATCACGCATCGGGTGGCGTACCTCATTGGCCAGGGGACCGCACCACCAGCAGTTCTCGCGGTGACGTTCACGAACAAAGCCGCGGACCAGATGCGGGAGCGGGCAGGACGCCTGCTCGCGGGATCGGGACACGCGGCCGCGGACGTGTGGATTTCGACGTTCCATTCCTTCTGCGCGCGGCTGCTGCGCCGCGAGGCGCCCCGGCTGGGACTGCCGCGAAACTTCACGATCTTCGATGAAGAGGACCAGCTCTCCGCGGTGAAACTGGCCATGGCGCAGCTCGGACAGGATGAGAAGGCGATCACACCGCGGGCGGCGCTGGAACGGATCAGCGGGGCGAAAACCCACGGCGTAACCTCCGCCCTGGCGGCGGCAGAGGCTCGCGACGCGCGCGACCGCGCGTACGCGCAAATTTATGGGGCCTACGAGGAGCGCCTGCGGGCGGCGAAGGCGCTGGACTTCGACGACCTGTTGTTGCGCGCGCTGGATGTGCTGCGGGAGCACGAGGACGCGCGCGCGGCATGGTCCGAGCGCTTCCGCTACATCCATGTGGACGAATACCAGGACACGAACCGGCTGCAGTACGAAATCCTGAGACTGCTGGCGGGGCCGCAGGGAAATCTGTGCGTGGTAGGAGACGAGGACCAGTCCATTTATAGCTGGCGCGGCGCGGACGTGAGTCACATTTTGCGGTTCGAGCAGGATTTCCCCGGCGCGAGGATCGTGCGGCTGACGAAGAATTACCGCTCGAGACAATCCATCCTGGATGCCGCAGGAGCTGTGGTGGCGCGCAATAAAATGCGCATCGGCAAAACGCTGGAAGCCACGCGGGGAGCGGGCGCGCCCCTCAGGTTCTATGAAGCGCAGGACGCGGGGAGCGAGGCGGAATGGGTGGCGGAAGAAATTGCGCGGCTGCTCCAGGAGGATGGAGCAACGCACCTTGCGGTTTTCTACCGCACCAACGCGGTCTCGCGAACGTTTGAAGAAGCGCTGCGCCGCCGGAGCATTGTCTACCGGTTGGTGGGCGGGTTTAGCTTTTACCGGCGTGCCGAGGTGCGCGATGCGCTGGCGTATTTGCGTGTGGCGCGCAACCCGGAGGACGATGTAGCCCTCGTGCGCATCCTCAACGTACCTCCTCGCGGGATCGGAAAAACCACGCTGGAATCGCTGCGGGCCATGGCCCGGGAGCGGCACAGTTCGCTGTGGGGAGCGATCGAAGCCACGGTGGAGGCGGGCGCGGGCCGGGCGCTCGCACCGCTGCGGGAGTTTCGCGCGCTGGTCGCGGGCTTGGCGGAGGAGTTCCAGGTGGTTGCGGCACGGGGAGAAGAGAGGGGGGAGGAGCGGCCGGACGAGAGCGGGGCGCGAAGGTCCCGTGCCATTGCGGCCGATGCGCCCCCGGCGTGCGCGGCGTTTCTCAAAGAGGTGCTACGGCGGACGGGCTACCTCGATTACCTCCAGCAGCAGGATACGAGTGAGTCGCAGGAGAGGAGCGAGAACCTCCAGGAACTGGTAAACGCGCTCGAGGAAGCGGAGGAGGCGGAGGAATCGCTCGAACAGTTTCTGGATCGCGCGGCCTTGGTGAGCGACGCGGACGCTTACCAGGAACAGGCGCGCGTCACGCTCATGACGCTGCATAGCGCGAAGGGACTGGAATTCGACCACGTATTTCTGGCGGGTCTCGAGGAGGGCCTGTTCCCGCACGTGCGGTCGCTACGGAGTCCCGCGGACATCGAGGAGGAGCGCCGCCTGTGCTACGTGGGAATGACGCGGGCGAAGGAAACGTTGACGTTGACGCGAGCCGTGTACCGGCCGGGCTACTGGAACGACCAATCGGGCGAGCCGCAACCTTCGCGCTTCCTGTTCGAGATTCCGGAAAAGCTGATCGAAACAGTGGCGGGATCGCTGGCGCGGGCGGGGGAGGAGCGGCGCTACGTACCCGACCTGGAAACCGAGGCGCGACGGCTCGTGAAGCACTATCCAATGCACGGCGAGGGGCGGAGGCGCACTGAAGCGTCGCCCGGGCGGGCGGCGGCGCGTGGCGGGCCGCGGCGCGCTGCGGCGCCGAGAGGTGACGCGGGAGGCGGCCATCCCCTGCTGGGAGTGCGCGTGCGCCATAAAATGTTTGGCGTGGGAACGATTATTGCCGTGGACGGCGAAGAGGACGAACTTCGGCTAACCATCAGCTTTCTGGACCACGGGACAAAGAAGCTGTTGGAACGCTACGCCAACCTGGAGCGAGTGTAGGCAATTTCCGTGTCGTCTATGCTCGCCCCACGGCATCCAATCCCCTGATACCTGGAGGATGCGATGCCGAAAATGCGAGCGGTTCAGGTCTCCCGCCCCGGAGGCCCGCTGGAAATCGTAGAACGCGAAATGCCGCAGCCCGGCCCCGGGACTGTGCGGATAAAAGTCCAAGCCTGCGGGATCTGCCACAGCGATTCGCTCACCAAAGACGGCGGCTTTCCTGGACTGCAGCACCCGCGGGTTCCGGGACATGAGATTGCGGGCGCAATTGACGCCGTGGGCGCGGGCGTGCAGGGGTGGACGCCGGGCCAGCGTGTGGGCGTCGGCTGGAACGGCGGGTATTGCGGCTACTGCGAGGCCTGCCGCCGGGGCAACTTTTTCGCCTGCCAAACAGCCACACAGGTGACCGGCGTCACTCATGACGGCGGCTACGCGGACTATCTGATTGCTCCCGCATCCTCGGTGGCGGCGGTGCCCGATGGGTTGTCTGCGGTCGAGGCCGCGCCATTGATGTGCGCCGGCGTGACGACGTTCAACTGCCTGCGCAACAGCGGCGCGCGGCCCGGCGATCTGGTGGGCATTCTCGGACTGGGCGGGCTGGGCCATCTCGCTGTCCAGTTCGCGGCGCAGATGGGGTTCCGCACGGTGTCCATCGCGCGCGGCAAAAATAAAGAGCCTCTGGCCCGCAAGCTGGGTGCCTGGCAGTACATTGACAGCCAGTCGCAGGACCCGGCGGCCGCGCTTCAGAAGCTGGGTGGCGCGGGCGTAATACTGTCCACGGTGACCAGCGCGGACGCCATGAAAGCCGTGATCGGCGGGCTTGGAGTTAAAGGAACAATGATGCTGATCGGCCTCGCTCCTTCACTCGAGATACCCATCATCCAGCTCATCCGCGGATCCCAGTCGGTAAAAGGCTGGTATTCCGGCACCGCGATCGATTCGCAGGATACCCTGGCCTTCAGCGTGCTGACCGGCGTGCGCTCCATGAATGAGGTATTCCCGCTGGAACGCGTAGCGGAAGCCTACGAACGCATGCACAGCGGGAATGCTCGTTTCCGCGCAGTTCTCACGACCGGCAACTGACGCCCGGCTTTCCGCCGTGCCCCCAAACCCGGCACCGGGTGGTCAACTCGCGTGGCTCAGTTCCTCGCGAATCACACGCCGCAATGTTTTTTCCAGAGGTTCCTTAACGCGCCGGATGTGCTGACGCAGCGCCTCGTTGATCAGGGACTGATAATTGCCGCCCCCGGCGCGTTCCACCTGCTGACGGAACCAGGCGAGTACGTCGTCGTCCAGACGGATAGTGATTCGCGTCTTCCCTTTCGGCACCGGGAGCACGGCGCCGCGGCGGGCATTTCGAAAATCGTATTCACGTCTCATCGTGTTCTTCATATCTTCGCCTTTCCCGGGCGGTAGCCAGCCGCGCGGAAATCAGCCGGATATTTTCGCCGCGCCACGTCCAGACCACCACGAGCAACCTGCCGAACCCATCCTTCCCCAGTGTGACCCAGCGCTCTTCCGCTTCGGAGTCCTGGTCGGGAATGGTCAGGGCGAACTCGTCATTTAAGGCGAACACGGCGTCCCCGAAATGGACACGGTGTTTTGCGAGATTGGTGCGCGCCTTGACCGGATCCCATTCAAAGTGCAGGTTCTCCATTATATGTACAGGCGTACATACGCGTCAACGACTTTGCTCTGAGTATTTCCTCGTCGCCACCCTGTGGACAGACAGGCCCGAAGACACCGAGGACAGCGCTGCCGTGTGACTTTCTTGCATCTCCGCTCCGCTCCAAGGTACAGTCTCGATTTCAATGGACGGGGGCGGCGTGGAATCTCAATTCTTCCGCAGGAAGAGTATCGACAAACTGCTGGCGGACGCGGAGGAGCCGGAGCGAAGGCTGCGAAAAACGCTCGGGGTGCTGAGCCTGACGGCATTGGGCATCGGCGCCATCATCGGGACGGGAATCTTCGTCCTGACCGGGACGGCGGCAGCGGGAGAGGCGGCGCAGGAAGCCTCGCTGCTGAAAACCCCGCTTCTGACCGTCCTGCTGCATGGCGGGCAGCAGGTGCTGACGGGGCGGCCGGGAGCAGGGCCGGCCATCGCGCTTTCGTTTTTCCTGGTCGCAATTGCCTGCGGGCTGGCGGGGCTGTGCTACGCCGAACTCGCCTCCATGATTCCCATCGCCGGGAGCGCGTACACGTACTCGTACGCAACGCTGGGCGAACTGGTGGCCTGGATCATCGGCTGGGACCTGATCCTGGAGTACGCGGTCTCGAATATGGCCGTGGCGGTCGGCTTTTCAGCCTACATCAAAGACCTGTTCGCGGGATTTGGGTTTCAGATTCCCATCGAATTGGGCACGCCTGCCTACACGCCGGATGGCGGCTGGACGCTGCACTTCAATTTGGTTGGGTTCGTCATCGTCATGGTCCTCACCGTGCTGCTCGTACGGGGGATCCGAGAATCGGCCAGCGCCAACACGTTTATGGTGGGTGTGAAGCTGACGGCGATCCTGCTGTTCGTGTTCATCGCCTCGAAATACATCCACCGGGACCTGTGGCATCCCTTCATGCCCAACGGGTGGCAGGGAGTGATGACGGGCGGCGCAATCGTGTTTTTTACCTATATCGGATTCGATTCGGTGTCCACGGCCGCGGAGGAGTGCAGGAACCCGAAGCGCGACCTGCCGCTGGGGATTCTGCTCTCGCTGCTGGTGTGCACGATACTCTACGTGTCCGTGGCCGTCGTGCTCACGGGCATCCAGCCATTCCAGATCTTCCGCGGGGACGCCGCGCCGGTGGCGACGGCGCTGCATAACATCGGGCTGGAAGGACTGCGCCGCTGGGTGACCATCGGCGCGCTCACGGGGATGATTTCATCGCTGCTGGTGTTCCAGCTCGGGCAGGCGCGCGTGTGGTTTGCGATGTCGCGGGACCGGCTGCTGCCCGATGCGTTTTCGTCGGTGCATCCGCGCTTTCGCACGCCGCACGTGGCCACCTGGGTGGCGGGGTTGTTCGTGGGCATCCCGGCGGGAATTTTCGACATTGGCACACTGGCCGACCTGTCGAACATCGGCACGCTGTTCGCCTTTGTCCTGGTGTCGCTGGCGGTGCTGATTCTGCGCGGGACGCAGGCGGACCGGCCACGATCGTTCCGCGTGCCACTGGTGTGGCTGGTGGCTCCGGCGTCGGTGGCCTGCTGCCTGGTGCTGATGATGGGGTTGCCGGTGGAAAACTGGATCCGCTTCATCGTCTGGCTGGTGATCGGTCTGCTGCTGTATCTCTCCTACGGTGTGCGGCGGAGTGCGAGCGGCGCGGAACTGGTGCCGGCTGACCGGCTTCGCGGACTGGCGAAGGCCGACCGCGCGCTCATCGGGCTGGCCGGCGTGCTGGCTGTGCTCGGGCTGGCGGTGGTTGTGGCCATCCTGGGCGGCAAACTGGCGGCGGATACGGGGCACATCTCCGAGGCTGGAGTGCTTCTGGCGCTCGGCGTGCCGTTCGTGTTCATCGGACTGAGGAATCTGAGAAAGGACGCCTGATGCTTTCGCGGGAAAGGCGATGGGCCCGGAGGGCGGCCGCGGCTGCCCTGATCCTGGCGCTCGTGCCCGGGCGGCTCCCCGCCTGGGGAGTGAACGGGCACCGCCTGGTGACGCATAAAGCGATTGAAACGCTTCCGCCGGAATTGCGTCCGTGGTTTGAAGCCAACTGGAACTACATTTCGCAACACGTAAATGATCCCCTGAACGCGCTGGCGAAAGACCCTTCCGAAATCCGGTTTCAGAGAATCCAGCTGGAAAAATTCGGGCGTTTCCCCTACGTGGCACTCCCGCGGGATTACAAGGCCGCGGTGAAAAAATTCACGAAGCCCACGCTCGAGGCGGCGGGCCTGCTGCCCTGGCAGATCGGCCTGTACAGCCTGCGGCTGACGAACGACATGCGGGCGGGCAACTGGAACGAAGCGCGCACGGACGCGGCGTTGCTGGCGTTCTACGTGGGCGAAGCGCACGACCCGTTCAGCGTAACGGACAACTTCGACGGCCACCTCTCCGGTCAGCAGGGAGTAGATGCACGGTTCGACTCGAACCTGGTGGACCGGTACGCACTGTTCATCTACATCCGGCCGAACGACGCGATTTTCATTTCCGACCCGACGGACCACGCCTTCGAGGACTGCCTCACTTCCCACTCCTGGCTTCAGGCGATTCTATTGGCGGACCGCAGGGCGCGGGCGGGCCTCGCGGATTACACCGACGACTACTACGACCGGTTCTACAATTCGGCGGGGGCGATTGTGATTCGGCAGCTTTCGGAANGCTTCGACGGAGATCGGGTCGTACTGGCTGACGGCCTGGACCAACGCCGGCAAGCCGCAGCCCCCGGCACACTGACCCTTCTTGTGGCTCGCTACTCCTCGCTCGCCGACCAGATTCGTGAATGGCCGAAGGCCGAGCTGCATCTTCATCTGGAAGGCTCGATGCGGCCCGAAACCGTCCTGGCGCTGGCCGCACGCCACGGCGTTTCGTTGACGCCACAGGACGTTGCGGCGCGCTATTCCTATACGGACTTCAATGGATTCATCGAATCCTACATCTGGGTCACTTCCTTTCTTCGCCGGCCCGAGGATTACGCGTTTATGGCACGGCGCCTGTTTGAAGAGCTGCGAGGCGAAAATGTGATCTACGCCGAAGTCACGCTTTCGGCCGGCGTGATGTTGTGGCGCGAACAGAATCCCTGCGCCATATTCACTGAGCTGCGTAAGGAGGCAGCGGAGGCCCAGAAGGCGGACTTGCGCGTGCAGTGGGTGTTCGACGTCGTTCGCCAGTTTGGCCCGGAAAAGGCCATGGAGGTGGCGCGCATTGCCGTGCGTCACCGCGAGGAGGGCGCCGTGGCCTTTGGCATGGGCGGCGATGAACTGTCGGTGCCCGCCCAGGAATTCCGGGACGTTTACGATTTTGCCCGCAGCCACGGGCTGCACTCCCTGGTTCATGCGGGCGAAATCGGCGGGCCGGACGAGATGCGCCGCGCCATCGAACTGCTCGGCGCCGAGCGCATTGGACACGGCATTGCTGCCGTCCTGGACCCCGCGCTCATGGCCACGCTCGCCGAGGGCAATATCCCACTGGAAATCTGCCCCACCAGCAACCTCCGCACGGGGGCGCTTGCCCGACTGCGGGGACGTCCCGACGTGGGACTCGCGGAGCACCCTTTGGCCGAGCTGTACCACGCGGGGGTGCCCGTGACGCTGTCCACCGATGATCCCGCAATGTTCGAGACGAATCTGGTTCAAGAGTATGCGGCCGCGGCCACGGCCGGGCTGGACACCCGCGAACTGATCCGCGTGAACGAACGGGGCTTCGAATCCGCCTTCCTGCCTGACTCTGAGAGGCGCGCTTTGCTGGCGCGGTTCCACGCAGTCCTGCGGGCACAGGGGCTGCTATACTGAGGCGGGAGCGATTGATGAAGGCGCACGTTTGGGTTATGCCGAAGCAGACGGTGCTGGACCCGCAGGGGAAGACCATCCAGCACGCGCTGGCCTCGCTGGGGTTCTCTTCGGTGCGCGACGTGCGCCAGGGAAAATTCTTTGTACTCGAACTGGACGGAATGACCCGGGAGGAAGCGCAGAAGCAGGTGGAACGCATCAGCCGGGACGTGCTGGCTAATCTGGTCATTGAGGACTACCGGTTCGAAATCGTGGAGTGAACCGTCACAGTGCCGGCTTTGTGCGAAGGGATGGTAGGGGCACGGTCCCGGCTTGCCGGGATGCCCCTACAGCGGGAAACCGCAGGCTTCCTCCAGAAAGCGGGGACCCATGAATCGCAGACGATTTCTGCAAAATGCAGCGGGCCTGGGGGGAGCGCTTCTTTCATCGCCTCTGCTCGAGGTGACGGATTCTCTGGCGGGCGCCGAGCCTGTCGCCCGGGTGGCCTTTGTAAGAACCACAGACCGCTCCGCCGGGGTCGCGCACGCGATCGATCTCCTCGGTTTGAAGGGATTCCAGGGCAAAGACCTCTTCATCAAACCGAATTTCAACAGTGCCGACCCTACCCCGGGCTCGACGCATACCGACACGCTCGCCGCCCTGATTCGCAAACTGAAAAGCCTGGGCGCAGGTCCGCTGACCATCGGCGACCGCAGCGGGATGGGCGATACACGGGGCGTTATGGAGTCCAAGGGCATCTTCAAGCTGGGTGCGGAACTGGGCAGCAAAGTGGTGGTTTTCGACGAACTGCCGGGTGAGGGATGGGATCTGATCCGGAATCCGGGCTTTCACTGGCAGCGGGGATTCGCGCTGCCGCAGATGGTGGGGAAAGCAGGCGGCATTGTGACTACGTGTTGCCTGAAGACGCACCGGTTCGGAGGCCATTTCACTCTGTCGCTGAAAAACTCGGTGGGCCTGGCGGCGAAACACGTCCCCACGGATCCTTACAATTACATGCACGAGCTGCACTCCTCGCCGCACCAGCGCCGCATGATCGCGGAGATCAACACCGGCTACGCGCCGGATCTCGTGGTGCTGGACGGGGTTCAGGCGTTTTCCGGCGGAGGTCCGGAAGCCGGCACGCTGGTCAATACCCGGGTGATTCTGGCGGGGACCGACCGCATCGCCATTGACGCGGTGGGCGTTGCCATCCTGCGGTCCGTGGGAACCACGCCGGAAGTCAGCCGAGGCCCGATTTTTCAGCTGGAGCAGATCGCGCGCGCGGCCGAACTGGGCATCGGGATAAAGAGCCCGCGGCAGATCGAGCTGGTCACCGACAACCCGCAAAGCGCGGAGTACGCCAGCCGCATTCGAGATATCCTCACGGCCGCTTAGGGCCCTGCGCGGTGCCGAGCACACGTGCGGCTGCGGAACCCGCTGCCGCCGGGCACAGCGCCGGTGTGCTAGTCTGGATGTGTTTCCCACGCCCTGCGCGGCGGAATCCATTGTACGAGGAGTGTTGAAGACATGTGCGGGATAGTCGGCTACCTGGGCCCGAAAAAAGTGGTGCCGCTGATCATTGACGGGCTGAAGCGGCTGGAATACCGGGGCTACGATTCGGCGGGGATCGCCGTCGTGTCGCAGAACGGAAAGCTGGAAATCCGGCGGGCATCGGGAAAGCTGCGGAACCTGGAAGAGGCGCTGCGGCTCTCGCCGATTGACGGAATCTACGGGATCGGCCACACGCGCTGGGCCACGCACGGGCGGCCCACGGAGGAGAACGCGCACCCGCACCGGGACTGCACCGGAAACATTGTGGTGGTGCACAACGGGATCATCGAGAACTACGTGGAGCTGAAGCAGCGGCTGGTCGAGGAGGGGCATAAGTTCGTCACGGAAACGGACACGGAGATCGTGGCCCACCTCGTGGAGAAGTACGCGAAGCAGGACGGGCTGCCACTGGAAGAGGCGGTGCGGCGCGCGGTGAGAGAACTCACGGGAGTGTTTGCGCTCGTGGTCCTTTCCGCCAAAGACCCCAACAAAATCGTGGCCGCGCGCTGGGGCCCTCCCGCGGTGATCGGGCTGGGGCAGGAAGAGTTCTTCGTGGCCAGCGACATTCCGGCGCTGCTGCAACACACGCGCGACATCTTCTTCATGGCCGATGGAGACATCGCCGTGCTGACGCCGCAGGGCGTGCGGGTGATGGACTTCGAGGGGCGCCCCATCCAGCGGCCCGTGCAGCACGTGACCTGGGACCCCATCATGGCGGAGAAGGGCGGGTTCAAGCATTTCATGCAGAAGGAGATTTTCGAGCAGCCGCGCGCCACGCGCGACACGCTGCTCGGGCGCATGTCGCTCGAAACCGGGCGCGTGTTCCTGGATGAAATGGACATCACGGAGAAGGAGTTCCAGACCTTCAAGGAAGTGAAAATCGTGGCTTGCGGCACGAGCTGGCACTCCGCCCTGGCCGGGAAGTTCATGATCGAGCGGCTCGCGCGAATCCCGGTGGAGGTGGACTACGGAAGCGAGTTCCGCTACCGGGATCCGCTCGTGGGCCCGGAGCAACTGGTCATCCTGGTGAGCCAGTCAGGGGAAACGGCGGACACGCTGGCGGCGCAGCGCGAAGCGAAACACAAGGGCGCGAAGACGCTGGGCATCTGCAACGTGGTGGGCTCCATGATGACGCGCGAGGCCTCCGGGACCATCTACACGCATGCGGGACCGGAGATCGGCGTGGCCTCCACGAAGGCGTTCACCGGGCAACTGGTGGCGCTGCACCTAGTGGCCATGTACCTGGCGCAGACACGAGGAACCTATCCGGTGGACAAGGCCAAGTGCCTCCTCCAGGAATTCACGCGCATGCCGCACAAAATGGAATCCATCCTGCAGCGCGACGAGGAGATCGAGGAACTGGCGCGGCAGATGTTCCGCCACACAGATTTCCTGTACCTCGGGCGCGGCATCCACTATCCCATCGCGCTCGAGGGCGCGCTCAAGCTGAAGGAAATCTCCTACATCCATGCGGAAGGCTACCCCGCGGGAGAGATGAAGCACGGTCCCAACGCCCTGATTGACGAGAATCTGCCGGTGGTGGTGATCGCCACCCGGGACGAGAGGGACGAAGCTTCCATGCTGCGGTACGAGAAGACGGTGTCGAACATCAAAGAGGTGAAGGCGCGCGACGGAATCGTAATCTCGGTGGTGACCGAAGGCGACCGGCTGGCGCGCGAGGCCTCCGACCACGTACTGGAAATTCCTCCCGCGCCGGAGACCCTGGTGCCGCTGCTGGAAATTCTTCCTCTCCAATTGCTCGCCTATCACATTGCCGTGCGGCGCGGCTGCGATGTGGACCAGCCGCGCAATCTGGCCAAATCCGTAACGGTGGAATGAAGCAGGAGGGCTGAACGATGCCGCCCAGGGAACATGGGGGGATCGCGGCGCCACTCCCTTCCAGCCAGGGCTGCTGGACCTTCCTGACCCTGTCCGTTCCCCTGTTTCTTGCCCTGATCGCCAGTCCGCTCCTGGCGCAGGCGCCGCGAGCGGGCGTGGCGACCTCAAAGGTCGAGTCGGTAAAGTTCACCGGCTCTAAACGGTTCGCCCCGGAAGACCTGGCGCGCGCCATCGGACTCGCGCCGGGAACCATCGTGAGCCGGCAGGAAATCCAGGCAGCGGCGGACCGGCTGTCGCAGCTCGGGTGGTTCAGCGACGTCCGCTACAAGTTCGAGAGCACCTCGAAAGGCGTGGAGATTCAGTTCACGCTGCACGATGCGCCCTGCCACCCGGTGTGGTTCGATAATTTCCCCTGGTTTACAGATGCAGAGATCGCCGACTCCATCCGCGCGGCAGGTTTGCCCTACGACGGTACGGCGCCGGAGGAGGGAACCGCGCTCGACGCCTTCCGGGAAGCGATTGCGGGGCTGCTGAAGTCCAAACACATAGCCGGCGAAGTAGAGGGCGAACTGGTTCAGGCGCCCGAATCCGATAGCATGATCGAGCGGTTCCGGGTGACGGGCGGAGAGGTCTGGATGACCTCGCTGGAATTTTCGGATCCCGTGGCGCGGGACGATCTGCGAATCGCGCATTTGCTGGACACCATCGTCGGCAAGCCCTATTCGCGCTACACGCTGGCTCTGTTCCTGATCGAACAGGTCCGGCCCGCTTACACCTCACGGGGATACCTGCGCGCCCGGTTCGGCGAGCCAGTGGCGGAATTCCTCGGGGATCCGACGAAACCGCTTTCCACAAACGTCGCGGTGCGCGTGCCGATCGAGCCCGGCGCGCAATACCACTGGGGCGGGGCGGCGTGGAGCGGGCAGTCGGCTCTGGATGAAACTGCGCTGAACGGACTTCTGGGGTTCGCGTCCGGGGAACCGGCGGACGCGTTGAAATTGCAGGCCGGCTGGGACCGCATCGCGAAGGAATACGNGCATCGCGAAGGAATACGCACAGCGCGGGTACCTTGAGGCGAAGGTGCAACCCGAGGCGCATTACAACGACGCGGAGGGCCGCGTTTCCTACACGGTGCGCATCGCGGAGGGGATCCAATACCGCATGGGACAGCTCGTGCTGACCGGACTGTCGCTGACGGCGGNAGCGGCAGTTGCTGGCGAACTGGAAGATCGCGCGCGGAGACATCTTCGACAACACCTACTATGAGGAATTCGTGAACGGCGGCGCGCAGAAAATCTTCCAGAACACTCCGGTGCACTTCCAGAAAATCGGGCATCTGCTGCGGCCGGATCCGCAGACGAAGACGGTGGACGTCCTGCTGGATTTCCAGTAGTTCTCCGGCTGGCCCTGCCCGGGCTGCCGCAGAGAAGCACGAAGCGATATACTGCGGCGCATGGGCGCACCACTCGATACCTCGCTCATCGCTGAGAAGGAGCTGAGCCTCCTGGAGCGGCTGCGCGCGCTGCCTTCCCTGGTGGTCGCGCTTTCGGGCGGGGCGGATTCCGCCTACCTGGCCTGGGTGGCTCACCGGGCGCTGGGCGAGCGCGCGCTTTCGGTGACTGCGATTTCGGCCAGCTTTCCGGCCTATGACCGCGAGCAGGTGGAAGGGCTGGTGCGCGCCGCAGGCCTGCGCCACGAATTCATCGCGACCCACGAACTGGCCAATCCGCTTTACACCGCGAATCAGAGCGACCGGTGCTATCACTGTAAGGACGAGCTCTTCACGATCCTCGGGCGGCTGNGCTGAGGAGCGCGGATTTGCGGCCGTGGCTTACGGGATCAACGCGGACGATGCCGGCGACTTCCGTCCAGGCCATCGCGCCGCCGGGGAACACGCCGTGCTCTCGCCCCTGCTCGACGCGGGGCTGAGCAAGGCCGAGATCCGTGCGCTCTCGCGGCGCGCCGGTCTGCCCACCTGGGACCGTCCCGCCTCCGCGTGTCTTTCCTCCCGCATTCCCTATGGCTCCGAGGTGACGCCGGAAAAGCTGGCGCAAATCGAACGCGGTGAGGCGGTGCTGCGGGAAATGGGGTTCCGGCAGTTCCGGGTGCGGCATCACGGAGAGCTGGCGCGGATTGAGATCGCACCGGAGGAGATGCCGCGCGCTCTGGACGCCGGTGTGCTCCGCGAGATGGGGGAACGATTGCGCCGAGTGGGGTTCCTCTACGTGACGCTGGACGTGGAGGGCTACCGGCAGGGCTCGCTAAATGCTGCGCTGAAGGTCATGTAATCGTCTTGCGGGACGGAACTTTTCACCAGCGGTGGGCGTTTCCTAATACAGGAAGGCCCAAAGGGCTGATGGTCGAATGATGGGGCCACACACAACAGGGAAAGCCCGGATGGGTTTGCTCGCGGCGGCCTTAGCCGGCACGGTGCTCCAGGCTGGGTGTGTCGTGGGAAGCTCCCAGGCGACGTTTGCGCGAACATTGAAGGTGGACGGGCCGGTACGCCTGGAAGTGACTACGGGATCGGGGAAGATCATCATCCACAATGGGGCCGCCGGTGAAGTACGAATCCAAGGCGAGGTGCGCGCGGGAGGCTTCCTCCTCGCCAGTGCCAACCGCCGGGCAGCGGAGATTGCCTCGAACCCGCCCATCGACCAGAGCGGCAATCTGGTGCGACTCGGGGGAGGACGAGGTGAGATGGGGCTGGGCGGGATTTCCATCAGTTACACGGTCGAAACACCCGCAGATACCGAGGTGAAAGCGAAAGCCGGGTCAGGTGACGTGGAGATTTCCGGACTGAAGGAAACTGTCGCCGTGACCGTGGGCTCTGGCCGAGCGCGGCTGGATGGCGTGGGCGACAACGTAACGGTCACGGCCGGCAGTGGAAGCATCCGCGCGACACGAATCGACGGGAGCGTCAATTTCAACTGCGGCTCGGGTTCCGTAACCTTTCAGGACGTGAAGGAGGATGTTCGCGGCGGGACCGGCTCCGGGTCGGTCGAGGTGGACCGGGCGCGGGGCCGGGTCAACGTGCGCACGGGCAGCGGACCAATCCGCGTGAACGGGGCCTCCATGGACGTGCGCGCCTCCACGGGCTCCGGATCCATTGAGATTCAGGGCAATCCTGCGGCGGATGCCTTCTGGGACCTCGGCGCGGGATCGGGCGGGATCGCGCTGGCCGTGCCGAGCACGGCGAGCTTCGCGCTGACGGCGCGCACGAGTTCCGGCGACGTCCGGGTGGACATGCCCATCAGCATTGAGGAACAGTCGCGACGCTTCCTGCGGGCGCGCGTCGGGGACGGAAAAGCCCACGTGAACGTGGAGACGAAATCGGGGAGTATCCGCATTTTGCAGGGCGGAACGACCTAGGCAGAAGCAGGAACCCCAAGCCTGCACCCTCCGCTAGAAGCCGTTCGGCAGCGCAAGACGACCCGCATGGCGGGCCTAAAGCCACGGGACAATTTGCGCCGCCGCGGGAGGGTCCGGATTCGCGGACGGCACCGCTAACCTGTTTTCGACCGACTTCCGTATAAATCCAGTTAAATCACCCTGAGCGTGATGCGCAACGGCGGAGTGATGTTCACCGGGGTGCCATTGGCCGTGGTGGCCGTAACCGTGACGTTGTAAACGCCTGCGGGCGTCGTAGGTGCGCCGGGAATGGCCGGCGGCGGGTTGTTGATGCAGCCCGCCCAGGTGACCACGAGAAGCAGGAGCAGCAGAACGGGAGCGGCNGTGAGAGAGCCGCGACTGCGGCGCCAGGCGGCGCAACAGAGCAAACAGCACCATTGTACCCAGCCACAGCGCGGCGAACGGCGCGGGCAGAACCGGCGGCCCTGTTGGACGGTAAACGAGTGACGGGTTGCAATTCGTCAGCACGGTCACCGTGACACTGGGAGGAGTCGGCCCGCCGAGCGTAATCATTTGCGGACTAACCGAGCAACGCGAGTTGGGCGCCGCCGAGACGCAGGAGAGGTTCAGCGTGACGACGAGGCCCTGGGTGCCCGTGACATTCAGCGGGAACTGAGCCGTGTCCCCCGGGGTAACCGTCAGCATAGTCGCGCCCCCGGCGGGCGGGGCGATGCTGATCGTGGCACCGATACCGGAGAGCGAGACGCTGTGCGGGTTGCCAGGCGCATTGTCCGTGATGGTGAGCGTCCCGGTACGCGTGCCCGTCGTCGTCGGGGTAAACGTGACGGAAATCATGCAGCTCATGCTGATGGGAACTGTGCTGCAATTATTTGCGGAGACGCCAAAATCGCCGCTGGCACTGGCGCCTGAAATGATAAGCGGAGCCCCTCCGCTGTTGGTAATGGTGATGGTCTGAGCTGGGCTGGTTGAGCCGACCAGCACGGCGCCGAAGAACAGCGGCGCCGAAAGATTGAAGCCGGGAACGTTGCTCGACCCTGTGCCGGTGATGAAAATCCTCTGCTGGCCGCCCGCGGCGTTATCCGAGATGAGGATGCTGCCATTGCGGGTACCGATGCCCGAGGGCGTAAAGGTGACCATGATGGTGCACATTGCGCCCGCGGCCACGCTCGGCACGCAGTTGTCCGTCTCGCCGAAATCGCCCGTCGGAGCGATGGCGTTGATATTCAGCGGCGAGCCGCCCGTGTTCATCAGGGTAACCGGCATCGGGGCGGTGGTTACGCCGATCGCCTCAACCCCGAAGTTAAGGGGTGAATTCACCGAGGTGGAGGGAGAAAGGATGGCGGTGGGCGGCGTGGCGCCTGTGCCCGCCAGCATGATCGACTGCATAATCGTCGGCCCCCCGAAATTATCCGCGACGGTGAGCGTGCCGCTGCGCGCGCCCGTAGCCGTGGGCGTGAAGGTGACGTTGATCATACAGGCGGAATTTGCTGCCACCGAAGCTCCGCAGGGATTCGGAGGCACCGAAAAGTCGCCGCTCGCCGTGATGCTGGCGATGGACACTGCGACAGAGTTGGGATTCGTCAGTGTTGCGGCGATCGAGGCGCTGGGGGTGTTGAGCGGCTGGGGCGTCGCAAAGGTAAGCGTCGGCGCGGGCGTGAGCGTGGGGGCAGTCACTCCGGTGCCGTTGAGCGTCACGCTCGGGTTGCTGGCGCCGTCGTCCGTGACCGTCAGCGTGGCCATGCGCAGACCTGTGGACATGGCCTGGGGCGTAAATGCCACTTGGATAGTGCAGAAGGCATCGCTGTCTGCCGGCAACTGCATACCCGTGCAGGTATCGCTGGTAATGGTGAAATCGCCCGCGTTCGTACCGCCGAGACTTACCCTGCTGATGTCCACCGGGGAGGTCGCGCTCGTATTCGAGAAACTGAAGGTCTGCGGCGCGCTCGAATTGCCCACCGGGATTGGGCTCGCGAAGGTGAAGGGACTCGGGGATAGTGTGACCGTGGCCGGTGGCAGCGCGTTGCCGCTCAGCTTCACCGTGCAGGGCGTAGCCGCGGGACAGTTCCCATTATCAGTAAAGTTCAGTGTGCCGGTTTCCGCGACGACGGCTCCCATGGTGGCACCTGTAGGCGTGAACGTCAGACTGATTTGGCACGAAGCGCCACCGCCGTTAATGGTGGCGCAGGAGTTCGCAGATACCCGGAAGTCGGCGGCGTTCGTGCCCGTGATGGTGGGCGCGTTTGCCGTCAACGCTGCGCTGCCCTGATTGAAAATGGTGAGGGTTTGCGCTCCGCTAGTAACATTCTGGATGGTCGGCGGGAACCCAAGCGCAAGCGGCGAGAAGCAGGCTGATCCACTGTTCGTCGGGTTGACGATCACCAGAAACCCGTTGTTGTCGGCGAAGTTGTTCGAATCCTGGTTTGCCCCGGACACCTGGTTGACCAGACACAAGCTTGCCGTGTTATTTGAGTTGGTCAGGGAAGTGGTCCGCCCGGCCAAGTAAATACGCCCAGTCGAGTCGAGGGCAATGGCGTTGCCCACGTCCGTGGGGGGATTCCCGTTTAAGTCTGATACCCCGCCATAGTAGGTCGAGAGCAGCAGATTCCCATTCGGGTCAAGCACGGTGAGAAAGGCGGTGCTGTTGGGGGGGCTGCCGAGCCCAGCGACGCTCTTCGCCTGCAGAGCGTTGGCCGTGATGGGGAACGTAAAACTCAGGTCGTCCTGGTTTCCCGAGGCGGTGGATCCGGAGAGAAACACGTCATCGTTCGCGTCAATCGTCATGCCCAGTCCGATGTCGTCGTCCGATCCTCCCAGGAACGTCGCGTACTTTACGCTCCTCCCNAAAGTTGGTGAACGCCACCACAAAGGCATCGTAGCCACCGTGGTAATTCATTTGAACCGGCGTCAGCGCCGGCGCGGGGAGATTGGTGAGAAAGTCCGGCGACTGCGTTTGCCCAGTCACATAGAGAGCAAGCGTGCCAATAGCGATCCCGTTGACCTGATCCGCGCCCTTTCCCCCCAGGAAAGTGCTGGATTCCAAAGTATTCAGATGGGGGCTCAATACGGCCACGAAGCCGTCCCCACACGCAAAAACGCCTCCCGGCCCGCAGCTCTCCGTATCATGCGAGGTCGCTTCAACGGCACCTGATGTCGTCGGGAATGGAATGAAACTCGGGTCCGTCGAGTACGTAACGCCCCCCAGGAACACGAAGTCGCCGGTGTCGAGGGCGATGGTGAGTCCCGCATCCGTTCCGGCGCCGCCCAGGTAGGTCGAATAGAGGAGTTGTCCCCCCACACAATCGTCACCCGGGGGGCAGCCGGGATTGCTGATCTCCGTGACAAACGCGTCGCCCCCGCCGTTGTAAGAAGACTGGTAGACCGCCGGCTCGCACGCGAAGACTGCGCCCTGGCACACGGGAAAGTACTCGCCCGCTGCGCCTGTCAGAAACGCGTTCCCGCTGCCATCTACGGCCACTGCGTAGCCCTCGTCATCGTCCGCCCCCGCCAGATAGGTGCTGAAATAGATTTGCGAAAGGTCGTACTTAAGCGACGTGAAGAAAACGTGATGGCACGCTCGAGGCTGCGTCGGGGTGCCGCAATTTGAATCCGTCACCGGCAACCCCAGCGTGCCCCCGACCTCACAACCGTACTCACCAACCACGCACTGAAGTGCATTGGCAGTTGTCGGGAAATCGTGCGAGTCGGTCTGGCCGATGATGTAGGGGTCATCATTGGCGTCCAGCGCCAGCCCCCAGGCCACGTCGTCGTTGGACCCACCGAGGTACACGGTAGAGATCAGCNGTGGCCGTGGTCACAGCCGAGGTCGCGGGGCTCACAACGAACTCGGCGACGAAGGCATCCCCGCAAGGCGATTGAGGAATCGCGCAACCAATCAACGGCGTCCCGCCCGGGCCGGTGTTCCCGTTTCCCGCACCTGCCCCCACCAAGGGGAAGTCATTGCTGAACGCATTGATCGAATCCGTGAAGCCCGTTACATACACATGGCCCGAGGTGGCCCCGATGGCGATCGCCTCGATCGAGTCGTCTCCGCTGCCTCCGAGCAGTGTGGAGAGCGCGANCGTTATCCCCTGTCGGCGGAGGCGAGGAGGGCGGGGGCCCGGGCGGCGGAGAGGCAAGAATCCCACGGGCTATGTTCACGAGAGGGTCGAGGACCAAGGCCTGTGTGTGATCGTAGGGTGCAATCTCGAACCCGATTTCGCCCGGGCCGCGCCACACAAAACGTCCGGCAACCTCGGGCTTTGCACCGTGGCGCTCCTGATACAGCTTCGGCGCATGCAGGGTCACGATGCCCGCAGGGGTGCGAGCCAATAGCCCGCCGCCGGCCGTGAGTTCCACACTATCGGCGCCTTCGACGCGCATCCGGATAGCGGCAGGATCCGCGCCTGGAGCCACAACGAAATCGAATTCCATCTGCCGCCGGTCGCCATAGAAAATGGCGTCAACGCCGGGGTAGATGCCCTCATAGCGAACGCGGCCGTAATGAGGCACATTGCGGCGCCAGCGGCCGGGGTCATTCCCAGTGAAGTAGTGGATGGTGCCCGGCTGCGCATCCAGACCGGTAAGGTGAGTGCCGGGGTTGCCGCCAGCAAATTCCACGCGCACCAGGGCGGACGCGGCTAGGGCATCCGCCCAGCCCTGCCCTTCCGGCTCAAGCTGCGGAGGACGCTTCTCATGCACATACGGAGTGTGGATGCGTAGAGCGGCCTCTTCCGGCGTCAGCGCGAGGAGGAAATTGCTGCCGCGGGCGACGAATTTGACGCGGGCGTCGGTCTGGCCAATGTTTTCCTCGAAGTGCAACGCCGCGGCCCCGAGCGCCGACCGCACGCTCTGCTCCAGCGCCGCATCGCGCAGCAATCCCTGAACGTGGCCCGAGGCGATTCGCCGGGCGGGAGCGCGAGGCGGACGCTGCCCGCTCAGCAGAACCGCGAGGGCACAAAGTACACTGGTTGCGAGGAGAAATCTTCTGGGCATGGCACACTCCCCTGGGCTGAGAGCATCCAAGGCACTAGTCGGAAATGGAGGGCACCGTTCGCGACGGGCATTCTCCGGAATCCCCGCACGGAACGAACCAACATTAGCCCAGAGACACATAGTACTGTGCCCATCCAAAGTCAAGAACCAAGCACACTGTTATTTGGGTGTGCCCGGTCTGCTTCCACTACGGACCCCACAACGGGAGCTGGCAAAGATTTTCCGGGCGTCGCGGATGCCTGGAAAGGCCGCGCTGCGAACTCGAGGGCGAGGCGCTCCAAGGCAACATGCGGACGGTGACCGCGGAACTCTGGGTTGCCTTTGGGGTTCCCGCGAGGGTAGGCTGAAGAGCTGCGATGTCTAGCATTTCCCCAACAGAACCGGACAGCGCGGCCGAGGTGCGGCAGGCCGCGGACGCCCCTGCGGACGTCACGCAGGCGGAATTGGCGCGCGAGCGCGACCGGCTGCGGCTGCTGCTTGAAGTCAACAATGCCGTAGTGTCCAACCTGGAGCTGCCCGACGTATTCGCGGCCATCTCCGCCTTCTGCCGCGATTTGCTGCATCACGAGTACACCAGCCTCGCGCTGGTCGAGAAGGAAACTCCTGAGCGGATCCGCCTGCATGCCCTGGACTTCCCTACAGGAAAAGGCTTCATACGCGAAGAAATGGTCTTTCCGCTCGAGCAGATGCCGGCAGGGGAGGCTATCCGGCAGCGCCAGCCGGTACGCTTTGACCGCGAATCCCTGGAAGGTCTGGGAACCGAAGGCGCCAAGCTGCTGCTGGCGGAAGGGCTCAGTTCGGGCGTGTGCCTGCCGCTGCTGACGCGCAACGCTGTGCTGGGCACCCTGAACCTGGCCAGCTACCGCCCCGGGGCGTTCGCCGAGGCCGACGTGGAATTGCTCGGGCAAGTGGCCGTGCAGTTCGCTATCGCCCTGGAGAATGCGCTGGCCTACTGCGAGATCGAAGAGCTGAAGAACCGCCTGACGGAAGAGAAGCTGATCCTCGAAGACGAAATGCGCTCCGGCTACCAGTTCGAGGACATTG
>OCOJ01040202.1_pt1 | contig 22034 bp, 23 predicted proteins | sample 1539251 | NCBI WGS metagenome assembly OCOJ01 (sample SAMN01911457, study PRJEB22624) | soil metagenome | biome: Soil | place: Malaysia | collected 2012-04-30 | depth RA_metagenome m | reverse complement strand
TCGATCTGGATGTCCCGCCCTGGACGCAAGCCCGAGAGCTCAATTAGGTCACGTGCCAGGTCCTGGATGAGGACGGGCTCTCCCATATCCAGAACGAAAATTTCTCGCGATGAGGCCAATGCACCTGCTTGAATCAAAAGGCAAACGGCCTCTGGAATAGTCATCAAAAATCGCTGTGCGTCAGGATGGGTGACGGTGACCGGTCCTCCGCGCGCAATCTGCTTTCGGAAAATCGGGATGACGCTGCCACGACTTCCCAGCACATTGCCAAAACGCACGCAACAGTAGCGCGAATCCCCGTGGTTCCTCTGTGCTTGAACAATTATTTCGCAAACGCGCTTGGTCGCACCCATAATGGATGTCGGTTTCACTGCCTTGTCCGTTGAAACGAAAACGAAGCGAGAAGCCCCAGAGGTTACGGCCAGTTCTACGAGGTTCCGTGTTCCCACGACATTGTTCAGTATGGCTTCGGAAGGATTCAATTCCATGAGATGTACGTGCTTGTGTGCTGCGGCATGAAAAATCACTTCTGGTCGGAAGGCCTCAAAAATCGCCTGCGTGCGTTCCATGAATCGGATGTCTGCAACTACCGGGCTGACCGGTTCTGCTTCGCCATCGGCTTCAATTTGCAAATAAGTGTCGTTCAAACCATTTTCGTCCTTGTCCAAGAGGACAAGCCGTTCAGGCTTCAACTTGGACAGCTGATAAGCCAATTCTGAACCGATAGAGCCGCCCGCTCCGGTGATGAGGATGCGTTTACCCCGGTAAGCGTCAACCACTTCAGTCTCACTCAAGAACAGATCGATCGGGTCGCGGCGGAGCAAGTCTCCCATTTTTACGTCGCGAAAGGCTGCGATATTCGCCTTGCCTTCCAGAATCTCCTCAAGTGTTGGCACAATCTTCACGGGAATAGCTAATTCATCGCAGAGAGCCCACACCCGCTTGAAGGTGTCCCGCGGTGGTCGCGGTATGCAAATTATGACTTCTTGGACACTGTATTTACGGACTATTGACTGGAGACAACTCAACGGTCCGAGAACCTTTAGACCATTAATTCTCAATCCCATTTTCTTCGGATCGTCATCTAGGAACCCCGCGGGTCTGATATCGGTACGTGATGCGATCTCTTTCGCCACCATCACGCCAGCCCGACCCGCCCCAATGAGCAGCACCCGGCTTCCGCGGTTCCCATTCATCGTTTTGGCGGGAAAGCCCTCGTGGAGAAGCCTCCGTAAGGCTCGGACGCTGAGTACCCCTTCCACGGAGAGGAGTAATTCGATGATGATGACGCTTATGGGGACCTGCAGAATTGCGGGGCTTGCGAGGGGGGCGAATCGAAGAGCAAGTAGGATTAGCGAAAAGACGGAGTAGTTCTGGGTTACCGTGATAGCATCAGCCAGGCCTATATAACGCCAGATCAGACGATAGGTTCCCAGAAGAGCAGCTACAAAGACACGGCCGAGCATAACCCCGGGCAAAAGAAGCCAAAACTGATAAGCGTGGTAAGCGGGGATATGCCAGTCGAAACGAATCTCGTAGGCGAGGTAGAAAGAAATACCAACAATTAGCGCATCGATGATCTTCTGATTCAGCGAAGAATAGAATTCGTACTGAATTTTCTGCATCAGATACTTCCTGCCCAGGATCATGCTGTATGCGGTTCTCTCTCGCGCTGGCGATCTTCCATCGGAACACCGACCGCCGACTCAAAGGCCGACCAAGTTAACCTTGGGTGGAATCAGCTCTTCGGTTTAGTGGCGTGCGGAGCGAGGAGCGACTTGACGGTTTCCAGGATTAATCGCAGGTCACGGACAAGCGAGATGTCGGCAACATATTCCAGGTCCAAGGATAGTTTGTGCGGAAGAATGACTTCGCGGTAGAACCGCTCGGGGTTGGGGCTCCGCGCCAGCACGGCTTCTTCGTTCCGATAGACGATGGAAGCGATGTCTGTGATGCCCGGGCGCACAGTTAAGACGTGCCGCTGTTCATCTGTGTAGCCCTTTACGTATTTGGGATGCTCGGGACGGGGACCGACCAGACTCATGTCTCCCCTCAACACGTTCCACAACTGCGGAAGCTCGTCCAACTTCGACCAGCGGAGCAGCCGTCCCACGGGCGTAACGCGGTCGTCGCCCGCTGACGTAATCACGGGTCCGTTCCCGTTGCGGCTGTCCCTCATGGAGCGGAACTTGACGATTTGGAAGATTCTGCCGTCGCGGCCGGCGCGTCCTTGGAAATAGAAGACCGGCCCTTTGGAAGAGAGCTTTACCAGAACAGCCACAGCGAGCAGCACGGGCGACAGCAAGAGCAATCCAAGCGCTGAACAAGTTAGGTCCAAAGCGCGCTTCCCTCCGGCGCGGTAGAAGCTGCGGGAGACGATCAGTGGGGCGCTACTGCAGACGCCGGATTCCGGCGCTGCGACTGAGCTTTTCAGTTCATCGTGCATCTGTTACACCCACGGAGCGGTCTTGCCCGATCTGGCAAACTTTCTCGACCGTGTCGATTACGCGTTCGACATCTTCCTCACGCATCGAGGGGAAAATGGGGAGGGAAAGGCAACGATCGTATTGCTCTTCGGCAATTGGAAAATCTCCCTGGCGATAACCGAACTTGCGCTGATAATAGGGATGCAGATGAAGCGGGATAAAGTGGACGCTGGTTCCGATTCCGCGCGCCTTCAGTGCAGCCATGAACTCATCCCTGCCGAAGCCGAGTATTTGCGGGCGCAAACGAAGAATGTATAAGTGCCATGAGCTCTGACGGTCGTCGCTTACCGTAAAGACCTGCAAGGCGGGGTTGCACGAGAAGGCGGCGTTGTAGCGCTCGGCGATGCGCTTTCGGGCAGCGCACATCGCGTCACATTTGGCCAACTGGACCAAACCAATCGCCGCTTGCACGTCGGTCAGGTTGTACTTATAACCAGCTTCCTGTACGTCGTAGCGCCAACTGCCTACGCTGCTATAGCGGTTCCAGGCATCGCGAGAGATGCCATGGAGGCGCATCATTTTCATGCGCTCTGCACACCGTTCGTTTGTGGTGGTGACCATGCCGCCTTCACCGGTGCTGAGCGTCTTGGTCGCGTAGAAGCTGAATGCCGTAAATTCGCAGATGGAGCCAACGCGGCGGCGGCGATAGCTTGCCGGAAGAGCGTGCGCCGCGTCTTCGATCACGCGAAGGCCGTGGGATTCAGAGAGGGCAATGATTTCTTCCATGTCGCAGGGCTGGCCGGCGAGGTGCACGGGGATGATGGCCTTCGTTCGCGGCGTCACGCGCTGTCGCGCATCCGCGGGATCGATATTCATGGTATCTGGATCGACGTCCACGAGCACGGGACGCGCGCCGAAGTAGGTGACCACCTCGGCCGTGGCCGTAAAGGTCGTAGTGGGAAGCAAGACCTCGTCGCCAGACTGCAACCCGATCGCGTCCAGCGCCAAATGCAACGCGGCAGTGCAGGACGAAACCGCCAGCGCGTAACGGGCGCCGACATAGCGCGCGAATTCCTGCTCGAACTGAAACGTCTTGGCGCCCATGGTGAGCCATCCAGAGCGAATCACCTCGGCGACCGCAGAGATTTCTTCTTCGCCCACGGCTGCTCGATGAAATGGAACCTGTAAGGAAAGAGCGTCGCTAGCCATCGTTTGTGAATCCCCGGTTTATGTGAGGGGGAATGACGTCAATAAACCCGAAGTGGTGACTGCCCTGCTCAATGTATCGGCAGACTCAATGCGCCGCTTTCGCGCGCTCGGAGTTTGCGAGAGACGCGCGTGCCGCCTCCAGTTGGAGAAACGATGCGTGTCGCATTTGTTGGCTAACCGACTTCTTGCCCTCGATGTAGAAGCGAACCATTCCTTCGGTTTTGGCGAAGAATGGACTTCCTGGCCGGAGGGCTTTGGCTGCTCGCACGAACGCGTGAGTGATGGGATTGATAAACGGTGCGCAGAGGGGATGAAACACCACGCGCTGCCGCACTGGTCTTGGAGAAAATCCGAGCCGGAACTTAAATTCGTCGACACTGGACGGCGCATCCAGGGAATGCAAACTGTAGAACACCGACCTCACGCCATCCCGGTGCAGGAGGGCCTGAGTAACGGCAAAGCCCAAGGCATTATTTACGTGGGAAGTCAGATATTCATGGCGACACTGCTGATACAGCATGTAGCAGCAGTCTTGCATGAGAAAGGTGATCACCGAGGCCGCCAATTTGCCTTCCACCATCCCTCCCCAGGCTTCAAAGCCTGGAAGGCCGGAGGCGGCGAGGCAAAGCTCGGTCCAATCTTCGCGTGTGAGTTTGCGGCTTCGTCCCTGCCGCGCCAGCGTATCGCACTGCAGGTCCCAGCCTTTTTCCGCAAGGTCCCGAAACGATATAGGCTCGACCGAGCAGTTCCGCAGCCCTCGCCGCACGTTTTTGCGAGCCCATTTTCCGAGATTTTCAATTTCGTAACGGCCCGTTTCGAGGATCGTGTGATAGCTCAAATAACCCAGTGGCGCGTCCGTCGAGGTCGAATACCGCAAACTGAGGGCACGGCTGGTCTTCAAGAGCTGCGTCAGCTCGTCTTCGCTGGGATGAATCGTCCAGTGATACGGAAAAGCTTGGAGCGCCCGCACGCCTTCGCTGTGCCAGTAGCTGCTGGCGGTGCGCACGACAAGGCGGCCGCGACGGCGTAGCCATTCCGCGAAATTATCGGCGTTCATGAGCTGGGGAGTGAATCGGCAGCAACCGAAGAAACTTTTACCGCCAGATAGAATTCCTTGGCGGAGATGGAAACTTTGCGCGCGCTGACCCAATGCAACAGGCGGGCAAGGCTGAAATGAATCTCATTGAGCGCGCGGTCAATGATGCCTCCGCGGAACGAGGCTTGTTCGGGAAACATTTGAAGCAGGGTGAATCCAGCCATGGACAAGAGCGACCGGATCGTTTTGGACGAAAAATAATAGAGGTGAAACGAATTCGCGAGTCCGCGGCGCCACTTTCGATCCATCAGCCAGCACAGCGGCCCCTGCTCGCGCGCAAGCGTGTAGGCCAAGCCCGGAATTTCAATCGCTAGTACGCCATCATCTTTCAGAATGCGATGGATTTCCCTCAATTCCGCGACAGGATCAGGAAGATAGTAGAGCGCGTCCAACATCGTCACCACATCAAAAAAACGGGAAGGATAACGGGCCTCGGGTAGAGTTCCACAAAAAACGGTCGCCCCATGTTCCATGCGCGCCGTCTCGACTCCCAATTTCGATGTATCCAACCCAAAAAGATGCCACTCGGCGCCTTTGAAACCGTGGAAGAAAGTGCCGGTTGCGCATCCGATGTCAAGGAGATTCCCGCCCGGTTTCGTCTGTTTGATGATGCTTGCTTCCCGCTGGAGCATGGCGCGACGATATCCGTCAAACAGTTCCACGTTGTCGTGACGAACGAAATTCCTATGGAGTTCGCGCAGGCAGATGTCCGCGGGACGGGGATTGAGGTACACCAAGCCGTCTTTCCTGCACTGGACGACTTGGGCCGGTCCCGAGCCGCGGGACACAACCTTGGCATCATTTTCCTTGCAGAGCAGGCAAGAAACAGGATGATGTGACTCTCTCAACGGATTTTTCTCAAATCTCGGCTAAGCGTTCTTTGGCAGGTTTGCTGGGAAGATGCACGATAGCGGCAGCCAGGTCCTGGAACTTCTCTGCCGCGGCAGTTTTGGAACGGAAATTCAAAACGTAGGCCCTGCCGTTTTCGCCCCACAGTTTTCGGAGATGCTCCTTGCTGAGTAGTTCCAGCAAAGCGTCTGCCAGCGCCCTGGTGTTCTCCGGCTCGACAGTCGTGCCGCACTGGGCTTCCTGAATCGCTTTTGCGATATCCGAGCCGGGATCAACCACGGCGACCNNNNCGGCGACCACGGGCCGGCCACTGGCAAGAATCGTGAAGAGCTTCGATGGCACCGAGTCCGTCGCCAGCCCCTTTTTAAGGGACACCAAGGAAACATCCCCGGTGGCCAGGACTTCTGGAAGAATTTCGCGGCGCTGAAATGGAAGGAATACAATGTTCTGCAACTTCAAGCGCTGGGCGCAACACTGCAATTCATCTTTGTCTGCACCNCTCTCCGACAATCAGGAAACGGAAACGGGGTTCATGCTCAAGCAGCCTCGCCGCTTCGAGAAGCTTCTCAAGCCCTTGGGTCGGGCCTATATTGCCCGCGTACAAGACTACGAAATGGTCATCGAGCCCGCAGCGGGCTGAAAAGTCATTTCGCCGCGGCAAGGGCCGAATGAAATCGGTATCTGTCCAGTCCCCTACGACAACCAGTTTGGAGCCGGGAATGTCCGGCCCTTCCAAGGCCGTCTTGTAGACTTCCGAGATCACCCGCACGTATGCNCGTATGCCGCCCGCCTGCAGCACAGGCGCTCCATGGTTTGCAGAAGCCAGATGATCGCTCGATTCCGGAAGAGTCCTAACTTCACGCCGATATCCGGATAGATTTCATGCACGGAATATATGAAGGGTGTGCGGCGCAAGAATGCGAGAATGGCTAGCGGCAAGGCGATCTCAAAAGCCGGGTTGCTGGCGATCAACAGATCTGTTTTTCGCCGCCAACTGACGACGGAGGCGAAACACTGAAACCAAAGAAAACCCAGCAGCCGAAATCCCGGCTTCGCACGGTCCAGACTAGGAATCCTGATGCGTGTAACTTCGACGCCATTTCGCGTTTCGCGCTGGATCAGGCGGCCTCGAAACTCGGCAGGAACGCGGCCGGTCGGATAGTGGGGAACCGCCGACAAGATAGAAACGTGATGGCCCAGACGTACGAGCTCCTCACACAACATCTCGTAGAGACTCGCACTCGCGCCTAGATCTGGTGCATAGTAGGGAGTGAGGACGAGGATACGCATGGCGATTCCTGCCCGGGACTTGGGGTTAGCACGTAACAGTTTAAGTTCCTGATTTGCCAGCATCGGCGACGAGATAGCGTCGGACCAGGGAACTGGAGTCTCTTTCGATTGTTTCAATCCTTGGAAATGAGGTAATTCCCGAGGGCGAGTATGTCCATCTTTGTTCGCAAGAAACACTCGACAGCCTCTTCAGGATGGCACACGATGGGCTCATTTTCGTTGAACGAGGTGTTCAGAACGATGGGGACACCCGTAATCTCGCCGAAGCGATGGATCAGGTTCCAATACAATGGATTTTGGTCCTGAGACACAGTTTGGAGCCTGCCCGTACCATCCACGTGAGTCACGGCGGGAAGTTCGCTGCGCTTGGATTCATTCACTCCATACACCTTGATCATGAAAGGGTCCGGGTAGGTCTGATCAAAGTAATCGCCCACATTTTCCAGCAGTACGGACGGAGCGAAAGGTCGGAATTTCTCGCGGCGCTTGATGCGAGCGTTCAAGATATCTTTCATGTCCGCTCTGCGTGGGTCGGCCAGAATGCTACGGTTTCCCAGCGCGCGAGGACCCCACTCCATGCTGCCCTGAAACCAACCAACCACGTTGCCCGCAGCAATCTGTTCCGCCACTTCATGTACTAACTCGTCCTCCGTATGAGTNGGTGTAAGCCAAATTGTGCCGGCGCAGCACCGCCTCGATCCGCCCATTCACGAATTTCGGACCCGTATAGGCGTTGTTCATCACGAAGCAGCGCGGCTGGCCGAGAATCTGGTGGTAGATGTAGTAAGCGACGCCGAGAGCGGTTCCCGCATCATTTGCCGCCGGCTGGATGAAGATCTCCTTGAATGGCGTCTCGAGCCGTACCTTGCCATTGAACGTGCTGTTGAGCGCCACTCCACCGGCCATGCAGATGACTTTGAGGCCGGTAATGCGATGAAGATGACGAACCAGGTGGAATTCGGCCCCTTCGAGCATGGCCTGTAGGGAAGCAGCCATGTCCGCGTGGGCGCGCGTGATCTCGGTTCCTGGGATGCGCGGAGGCCCGAATTTCTCGACGAATTTCCTTGAATAGATCGTGCCAAGCGAGGGTGATCCCTCATTCCAAGTCATGTCCACGCCTTCGGCCCAATGCACGAAGTAATCGAGGTCGAGTTCGAATCGGCCCGCGGGCTTGAGCCGCACGATTTGTCGCAACGCCTCGAGATGGACTGGATCACCATATCCGGCCAGGCCTTGCACCTTTCCTTCGTCGCCGAATTTGGTGAAGCCTAGCCATTGCGTGATCGCTGTGTAGAAAATCCCCAGGGAGTGCGGGTAGTTGACCGCGTCGAGGATTTCGATCTGCATGCCATTGCCGCGCCCGAGCATCGTGCTGACGAAGTCGCCGAAACCGTCCACGGAAAGTAGCGCGGCCTGCGGAAAGGGGGAAACGTAGAATGCACTGGCCATGTGCGCGCGATGGTGCTCCACGTTATGGAATTCTGCACGAACCGAGCCGGCGTCGATTCTCAAATCCGCACAAAATACCTTCTTAAGGTCCCAGACCTCAGCCATGTTCTGCAAACGCTGTTTAATCAGTCGCACGCTGGGCCGGCGACGCAAAGCGAACAGGACTTTCTTGTGTAGGTTCGCATTGGGGTCACGCGAGATGCCGATGTGATCGAGATCCTGTGGCTCAATGCCTGCTGTTTTCAGGCAGTACTGGATGGCCTGTGCGGGAAACCCAGTGCAGTACTTGATGCGGCGAAAACGCTCCTCTTCAACCGCTGCAAGCAGCTGACCGTCTTGAATCAGACAGGCTGACGCGCCTGCGTGATAGGCGTTAATTCCGAGGATATACATCTATAAATTGCTCCGGTGCGCCTGGTGACGAAAGCTCAGATCGTATTGCCTGTTTTTGCCCGGCACTAAGGCCTTGTAAAGGCACATGTGCTCCTTAACGCACCTATCCAGCGAAAAGAGGGCCCGCATCCGCTCGGCGCCTGCCACGCCCATACGACGAGCCGTTTCGGGATCCGAGAGCAACCGGATGATTGCCTCTGCAAACTTAAGCGGGTGCTTGGGTTCGACGAGCATGCCTGTGACGTTCGGTACGACGGTTTCCCGTGGACCGTCAACATCCGCCGCTACTACGGGTAGCCCGCTGGCACTCGCTTCCAGGATCGACATGCCGCATGATTCCGACTCTGAAGGGTGAACGTAGAGAGTCATTGCACGCATGAGCCGTGAAATATCACTACGTCCGCCGGCAAAATATACATCGTTAGCGAGGGCCAATTCTTTGATGCGACGAGCGAGAAAGCCCCAATACGCTTGACGGTTCGCCAACCTTTGTCCGACGAACAGAAACTTCGTGTCTGGAAAAGCCTGTTTGATGTTGCCCGCCGCCTCAAGGAGATACTCGAACCCCTTGCCGGGAGCGATGTTCGCGACGGTCCCGATCACTGGACAACCATCGCGAATTCCGAACTCCCGTCTGACGGCTCTCGCGACCGAATCATCGGCGTCGGGCCTGAACTCTTCAGTATCAACCGGGGGATACAGCACGTGCACCCGCGACTGCGCAGAGCGCGGTTTAGGAAAATAATACCGGCCTACTGCCTTACTCGAGATGGCGATGCGATCAGCCCACGATAGGACGAAAGGTAAACAGAGCGCGCGTAAGGCTTTGGGGGTGACAACATCGTTCAAATGCCAAACGAGTTTGGCCCTCTCCATACGGGCCGCTATGGCCGCCTGCAAGTTCATCAAGCCGTTGGTATGCACGACATCGATGTGATGTTTCTGGATTAGCCGGCACAATGCCACGACATTCGGCCAGAACTTAGCACAGCATCGAGCGTGTTCCATCGGATTGAGAGAACTTCTCAGCCGAACAAGCTCCGTCTCGCAAAACGGAATCTGCGCCTGATCCAGCAGAGAAGAGAACCTCGGGTCTCCTTTTGGCATGGCGACAACCGTGTCAATTCCAACTGCTTTGAGCCGCCGCGCGACCCGGATCACACGCATCTGTGGTCCACCTACTCGCTCGTCATAAAGAACATTCAGAACATTGACCAATGAGTAACTCGTGGTGGAACGGGATTTACAAATGGTCAGTAGTACGCCTGCACCTGGGCAGTGCGAGCGGACGGGGCTGGAACCACTCGCGGCTCCTGCGCGAAATAGGTGATGACGCTGGCCACGATTTGTGCCAGAGGCGTTGCGGGGCGAAAAGCCGTCAGGCGCCCCAGCTTTTCAATTGAAGGCACGCGGCGCATCATGTCCTCGAAGCCGGGCTCGTAGGCACGATCGTAAGGAACCAAAGTGATCGGCGAAGAGCTGCGCGTCCTTTCCTTGACCAGGCCGGCCAGCGCTTCGATGGTGACCTCCTCATCCATGCCGATGTTCACCACTTCGCCCACGGCGCGGTCGCACTCAATCAGCCGCAGCATGGCCTCCACGGTATCGCGCACATCGCAGAAGCAGCGCGACTGCTTGCCGTCGCCGAAGACAGTGATCGGCACTCCCCCCAGTGCCTGCTGCACGAAATTCGGTAGCACCATGCCGTAGCGCCCACTCTGCCGCGGCCCCACGGTATTGAAGAAGCGGCCCACCACCACTGGCAGGCGCCGCTCCTTCCAAAACGAAAGCGCCAGAAACTCATCCAGCACCTTGGAGGCCGCGTAGCTCCAGCGGCCCTTGGTGGTCGGACCCAGCACCAGATCAGCGTCTTCCCGGAACGGCACATGATCATTCTTGCCGTATACCTCCGAGGTGGAAGCGATGAAGACCAGCTTGCGTTTCTTACTGGCCGCATCGAGTACCAGCCGCGTGCNCGATGACGTTCGTCTCAATGGTGCGCACCGGGCTTTCCACGATCAGGCGCACGCCCACGGCTGCCGCCAGGTGGAAAATCACATCTGCTTGATCGGTCAACTCGGCCAGCACATAACGGTTCTCCAGCGCCGCGGGGAAAAAGTGGAAGCGATCGAATTCCTTCAAATGACGGATGTTATCCATGCTGCCGGTGGAGAGATCATCCATCACAAATACCTCATCGCCGCGCCCAAGCAGCCGCTCGGCAAGATACGAACCGATAAAACCAGCACCGCCCGTGATCAGGAACCTCAAAGGGCCTCCTCGTAACCGGCTGTTGTCTTAGTCTAATGTGAGACTGGAAGGTTCGGCCTGTGTGCCTGCGAACCCTGTCAAGAGCATCATCCAACTATGAGCAAGAACTAAAGCGTGCGTGATTAAGCAAGCGCGGCTTTTCCGGACATGAATCGGCCGGAGTGCAATATGCTTCGAAGGGATCTCTGCATTGCCTCGCTGGTAAAATTCTCTAGCGCCCATTTCCGGCCTGCGCGGCCTAGTGCCTTAGCGAGGTCTGGTTGCTTAAGCAGAGTAGTCACCGCTTGAGCCACTTCCTCTGGAGAACCTGGATTAACTAGCAGGCCTGTTTTCCCATCCAACACTGCCTCTGGCGCTCCACCCACGAGGCTAGCCACCACCGGTTTCCCAGCGAGTGACGCCTCCGCGTAAACTCTGCCAAATCCTTCGCCGTGCCAGCCGCCCTTAGGGTCAGATGCTCCACTTGGTAGCACGAATACGTCGCAAGCTTGGTAGCAAGAGGCAAGCTCAGCATCACTGAGCTCTCCTGTAAACATTACTCGTTCAGCGACGCCGAGCTGTTCAGCTAACCTCCGCAAGATGTCGCGCCCCGGCCCGGTACCTACAATTACATATCGAACTTCTGAAGCCTCATGCAGGATTCGAGGTAAAGCCCGAATCACGAGGTCAAAGCCTTTGTACTCGAGGCCCTGGGAGAGATTACCGACAGAAAGCAGAATTTGTGCATCTCCCATTTGGCCCATTGCTCGAGGAACCTGGTGGCTGTTCTCACAGACTAGCAAGTGAACGAAATCATCCGCTATGGCGTTGTATAAGATCTGAATCTTTGCTGACTCAATTCCCTTTTTATCCGTCAGATTGGAAGCCGTGAAGCGGCTAATGGGAAGCAGCAGATCTGCTTTTCTAAGGGCCACTCGTTTCATGTGAGGAAGGCGTCCCCAAACCTCCCACCCGTGGCACACAATCCAAAACGGCTTGCCGTACAATTCGTGGATCAAAAGCGCGGCTTGGGCCATGCCCACGTGGTTGCAGATGACTAAATCGAAGTCATTGCGTGCAAGTCGCATGGCTTTCCCCACAAAACGCAATTTGCTCAGCACCGTCGTCTGTTCTGCAACTGTGCCAAGGATGCGGAAGGATCCAGGGATCTCGTGGCTGATCCCACGGTTCAGCAAGGAGAGGACACAAACGCTTTCCGGGCCGATGAGACCGCCTAAGGTGGATGATAGGTTCCAAGTGTAGCGGGCGATGCCACCTCGCGTGTAGATATCGGTGGCGAGCACAAGGACTCTCACTGCGTAGCCGCCAGTCTTTTGTTTGCTTGCGGTACAAGCTGACGACGATCGGCCAGCCACAGCACCGACCAGATCAACAGCGGGAGCCTCAACCCAGCGAGAATAGTCGGTGTCTCGATGTCGATTCGGAACNTCGGAACAATATCGGTATCACACAAAGAATTAGGAAAACAGTCGATTCTCGGAGGGGCGACTTTGCCGCCAGGCCCAACGCGAACTTGCCGAGGAGGACCCCATAAATAAACATCCAGATCCAGAGTCCTAACACCCCGAAATTTGCGAACACTTCGGTTTCTGTTGTCTTGTTGTCATCGGTGGGCGGCAGCCCGAAGTGTTCGTCGATGATCTCACAAACCTCGTCGCTGGCTTCTGCAGGCGGTTTGCTCGGCCACAGCCAGTGCGGAATGATAAGCGGTAAGGCGTGACCCCAAGTTGAGCCCAGAAGGAGGCCGCGATGTTTTTCGAAGTGCTGGTAGGCGACCCTTGCAAAAAAATTAAGATAGTCCACACGGTAGGCTGCATCTCCACTCAGGCCTTCTATGGCGCTGCTCCAAACAGTCTGACTGCTCAGCCCCACCGCTGCAGGAAGCATGTTTCTTAGAAAGCTGACCTGATTTTCACCTGCATTAAGATTCAGTTCCAGCAGAAGCAACCGCTGTGCGTAAGCCGCCGGAATGGCCACACTCATGGCAACTAATCCCCAAATCACGAATTTCCGCGGGATGCAGCCTGGCCTTGACCACCATGCCCACAGGAGCACCAGAAACTCCCAAAGAAGCCTAAGCCTGAAACCTATCAGCAGGTAGTACAGGCAATCGGAGGCGACGACGAAGAGCAACAAAAACCTCCACCGCCTGAGCTCCCTTGACGAGTCAGACGAAGATGAAGAGGAGTCGGCTGCCCGAAATAGCCTGGNCCCGAAATAGCCTGGCAATGCAAAGTGATAAGGGTACGTACTCGAACGCCCCGGTCACCACTGCCCACGTGCCTAGATCCCGATCGTACTCAAGCATCGACGGCCCGTGGGTAATGCCCAACCCCTTTCGAAGCAGCACCAACCGGAGAAGGGAAAGTGCCGCGAGGCTGACAAAAAAAGCGACGGGAACGACGGCATTGGGGCTAGCCGTACCCTGGCGATCCGTCCGCGAGCGTCGGTGCGACAACCGGATTCCACGATGTAGCATATANAAATCCAATCGCCAGAACAAGCAGTGAAGTCGGCCAGAGATTCAGGGACGAATCTTCGTTCGACGGAGCGTAGTCAGCAAACAGCAGTGAGACCAATGGCGCAACCACGAAATAGATAGCATGCAAGAAAACTAGGGGTTCGACGGTGAAGCGGGTGCCTGACGCTGCGCTTGCCGATCTGATCGACAGCGGCAGCAAGACCGCCATCGACAGCAGAACGAAGCAGACGGAGGATGCAAACCTCGATACGAAATCGGCCTTTATGTTTCCGAACAACAGGACGCTCAGGATCAACCCAACAAAACATAGGCTCGTTACCGGAAACATGTAACGGTGCTTGCCCGATATCTGAGCGCCGTGCACTCCGACGCCATAACTGAAAGAAGAGCTAGTCATGGGCAGCCGGTTTGGATTCGGCGCTCCGCGGTGCACGAACGAAATAGCGAAGATTGAAGGCGAGCGCTCCGGCATATTCTGCGCAGAAAACACATACGTTCGTATAGTTTTAGACGCTGCTGAGCGTCTGGAAGCGGGCCGCAGGACATGTTCCCTCTGCCGTGAGACCAAGTATGTGGAACATCTTGTGCAATCTGTTTTCGTATGTGTGCTCGCGGCAAGCCCGTGCATAAGACCGGTCCGCGATAGTTTGTCTCTCTTCGGGATGGGCGAGATAGTAGTCGACCTTGTCCTTGAGTTCTTTCCGAGTCTGAAAGGTCACAATTTCACGTTCCGGCTCAAAAAGTCCCGGAAGTGCCGGCTTCCACTCCGCGATCTGAAAGGCGCCGCAGCCGGCGATCTCAAACAGCCGGCAGTTGACTCCCAGAATTTCACCAAAATGCATCGTGTTCAGCACGATCTTTGCGCAATTGAAGGCCTTCGCCTTTTCAAGCTCTGCGACATAAATAAACTGATAATGAGCTCTTGCAGGTGACTTTATCCAGTTCGGGTAGTTGTTGCCCCAAATTTTGAGGTTGTAGTTCTTGAATGCTTCGAGCAATCGGGCGCGGTAGTAGTACATGTTTGCTGCTGTGCACAAATCGCATTCATACTTCCGCTGATCAGCCTCATTCAACTCCACCTTGCGATGCCAGAGAGAATTACAGGCTTGGGGAAGATAGTGTGCGTTAATGCCAAGCTTTGCCTTAAAAACGTCGACCATGTAAGGGTCCTTGAAGAACCAGGCGTCGAAGGGGCTGGCCAGGAGGTATTGGCGTCCCAGATTCACCAGGGCGTCGGGATACCAGCTGATAATTTTGGCTGACGAAGCATGCCGGGCACGCTCGATGACCGCGGGCGGTATATTTCCGTGGGTAATCAATAGCAAGTCGGGCTGCAGCTCCTCCGTCAGGTTCAGCAGGGCACTGTGTCTCCTGTCCTCCAAGTACGGGATGATCTTGGGAAGAACGGACCAAAATGAGAGCCAATAGACATTGAGGTGTCTGTGTGCCGGCGAGTCATCGATCCCAAAAACCTCGTGTCCCATGCTTTGGGCAGTCGTGGCGATATTGCGTGCAAACGAATCGCTGAAGGAATTGCCGGAGATTAGGATGCGCATTAATTGCGATCCTCCAAGCTCTCTAAGGCTTTCGTGATACCCTCAACGCACTGGTCGTACCCGTAGGTGTCAATAATGTCCAAGGATTTCTTGCCCATCCGCTCCCGCAACGCGGGGTCCAAAGCGATCGCACGTATGGCTCTCTCCAAGGCAGCCAGCTGCCCACACCGGTAAACAAAACCATTTTCTCCGTTTTTCACCAGGTCTGCCCACGCTCCCGCCCGGTCGCTAACGACCACAGACAGACCGCAGGCCATGGCTTCATTGATAACCAGCCCCCACTTATCGTGGCTCGACGGCATCAGAAAAATATCCGACATGGCGTAAATCTCCGGCACTTCCGTCTGGTTTTTGAAGCCGAGTATGAAAACGTTTTTGAGCGAGTGCCTCGCGCTATATGCCTCAAGATCGGCGCGAAGCTGACCCTCTCCCACAAACACAGCGCCGAGATCAGGTATGCTTGGTTGCAGGTGCTTCAGGGTGTCCAGCAAATCTTGCGCATGCTTCAGCGGAATCAGCTTGCCGACAAATAGGACTACGATAGCGTGCGCGGGTATGCCATAGCGTGCTCGCACTTCCGTGCGCCGGCCTCTTGCTTTCTCCGCCGCGCGGGAAAAAAAATCGTTATCCACCGGATACGGCATGCGGAAACATTTCCCGCGCGGCACACCGTAGCTGTCGTAAAACCCCTGGTTGAATCTGCCCATCACCAGGAAGGCGGAGGTCTTCCGAAAAAGCGGGCGCAAGATTGCCCGCTTCAACTTCCTCTTGAGCCAGCCATTCTCCTCGTCAAAAATCGAAACGCTGTCTCCATAGAGAATCCACGGAGTCCCTGAGAGCCGGGCCCCTGCAAACGCTAGCCAGGCACTCAAATGCCCCCACCCGAATACGATCACCGCGTCGTAAGCGCCGGCACGCAGTTCGTGAATAATCCCTGGGTTGACGTAACTGAAAAATCGGCCTGATCCCCAGCGCCAGTAATTTCTAACCAACTTATAGCGATACCCTTCCAGCACCGGGCGGTCCCAGGCAATCGAAATCCCGAAGCCAGGATCACGCTCCGCCTGGGCACCTTGCAAACTGCAATACAGTACGGTGAGATCGAACTCGGGCTGTTGCGCAAGCTGCGCGAATAAAGGTGCAAAGTACTGAATTGGGTTGGTAACCAGAATCGCTACCCGCCACCTCTGGCTCTGGGAGCCGCTCACGAGCTTTGGACTCGTATTGGGGCGGCCCAAGGGCGTCGGCGTTTCAGTTAGGGTCCGGTTCATTTTCCGGGCTCGTGCCGGGTTGCCAGCACCTCTTCACTCGCCTGCAGAGGTTTACCGTCCACCGGTTTCAAGTTGTAGCCAAGTCCCCGCAGAATTTCGCTGCACTCCCGGTGCATATTCGAACCGTGCGTGGCCAGGAAAATCGCTGGATGCTGGCTTGCAAGCAACCGCCTGGCGCCCCTGAGAACCAGCGCTTCCGCACCTTCGACGTCAATCTTGACCACAGCGACTGACGAAAGCCGCTGCGAAACGAACACCTCGTCCAGACTCACCGTCTCAACCTGGAGCGTGCCCTCCGCGGCGATGTGCGCGGTGGATGTGTTGCGGCCTTCGGCAAAACGAACCACTCCGGATGTTTCCGACACCGCTGATTCCACGACCGTGACATTGCTTGCGCCGTTCAGACGGAGGTGTTCTCTTAGAAAATACAAATTTGGTCGAAAGGGCTCAAAAGCGAATACTCTTCCACGCCGGCCCACCCGCGACGACGCCAGAAGGGTGTAAAACCCGACGTGCGCCCCCACGTCGAACACTACGTCCCCATCGTGCAACACATCGGCGAACAAGCGTTGCTTGCCATGCTCGTAGCTGCCGAGCCAGCAGCCATGGTTGCTGGAGCCGACGATCCACTTCGTTCCCCTCAAGGGGCCTTGCAGTATGTAAACCCGCGAGCGCCGTGGGATGAGGTGTAGCGGGGTGCGAATAAGCCGGCCGATCAGCGACTCGTCTGTGAAAGCCGAAAAGTTCAATTGGCCCACTCCAGATCGACGCGCGATGGGGACGGATCCGCGTTGAGCCGTGAAATGGAGCCTCCGCTATGCGGGCTTGGCCAAGAGAAGCAACTGAGATGGCCTGACTCCGAAGCGCGATTTGTAAAGAGCTAGCGTGACGCACAAACTGCCGCAATAGGCCAAGCTCGAAGCAATCGCGGCCCCTACAAAACCGAGCTGCGGGAGAAGCACGCAAAGCAAGGCCACCGTAAGCAGAGTGGCGCATCCCTCCGCGTAAGAAGCTAACGCGGGATCGCCCAGCGCCCGCGCCCCGTCGTACAGGACCTGGTTTAGCCCAATCGCGACGGTGCCGGGTAACAGGATTCTACAAGCGAGAATTGAGCCCCTATACGCAGGGCCGAGGACGCCGATGATCAGAGCTGGGGCGGCAATAAATAGCGCGACACATCCGCACAACAGCCATAGCAGGGAGGCTCGAAAGGACCGGCGGATCACGCCTACAGCCTCAGCCGCGTTGGCGGATCCGGCGGCAAGAGCGACGACCCCGGCTGCTGTCGGGACGAAATTCAGTATCAAGGATACGGTGACCGCCATGGCATACAGCCCCAGATCGTGCGCCGGTACGAAAAGCGATAGCACAAGCTGGTCCACGTAACGATTTACATAGTTGCTGACATTTCCCAGCTCCGTTTTCAGGCCAAAGCGCAGTAAGCTCAGGCATGCGCCGGAATGCCAATTGAAACGAAGCGCCGTTCTCCTCAACAGCAGGACATAGGCCAGCAGGAATTGGAATACGTAGGAGAAAATCCTCCAAATCACAACGTCCCGCAGATATCCGCGATGTATAAGGGCAAGAATTACTATGCCGACCGCATAAAGGCACGGCGACGCCAATTGGATCAAGTTAAACGAAATCAGATCCAAATGGCCTTGCAAGATGCTGGTTGGGCAACCGCCCAGGATGATCAACGGCGAAACAGCCAGGACGGCAAAACACATGATCTGTACATCGTGGGAGTAATGTCTCAAAGCAACGGGAATCACCACTAGCCCGGCAAGAGCCGTCAAGATCGATTGACCGAGGCCAATCGCAGTGCCCGCAGTCCACACATGGGATAACGAGAACGTGTTTCGGCCCCGATGAAAAACGATCGCTTGGTTGAGACCCATACTCAGCAAAAATACGATGGTAGCCGGCCACAATGTCAGGGCAGCAAGATCCCCCCTCCCCTCGGGGCCAAGCAAACGCGCTGCCAACACTCCTGATAGAACACCGAGGGCCAAAGATGAAGCCTGTGCCGCCGCTGTCGTCGTCAAGTGATGCGTGTAGCTGTGTTTTGGGGGTGGTTTTCTCAAAGTCTCGATGGTTGACTCTTGGATAGGCGGAGACATTATGACGTCAGCGCTCTGAATGTCTAAGGTAAGCCTCTTCTAGCGATATATGACGAGGTTTAAGCTCGGCCCTTCTTAGCTACCGCATACATCGCAGCCGTGTAGATAGAAGCCAGCGGGTCCCATCGTGCTGATTCCACGAACTGAATGAGCCGAAGCCCGAAACTGATCGTCCACCAGAGACTGGACCGAACCGCGCTTCGCAAGCCGTGCGCAACCGGGCCCATCGGATGAATGTGGACGTCGTCAAGGCCTGCCATTTGCAGCGCTTGCTTCAGACTCGTCGCGGTGAACGGCGTTTCGTGAGTGAAGTCCATATAAAATAAAGGAGCATAGAAGGCCGCGAGGTTCGGAACTTGGCAAAGGAAGGTCCCGCCAGGACGCAGTGCCGCGAGCACCAGGCTCAGAAACTCGAAGACTCTGGCTTTGGGCACATGCTCCAGTACGTCCAATGCGGAAATAACTTCAAATTCCTCGTGATACTCGCGAAGCGCCGACGCAATTTCGGCCTGCCTTACATTTCTTACGCCCAGGCTTCGAGCGACGGCCAGTTCTCTTGAATCTAGGTCGATTCCTAGAGTCTGTGTATATCCCATCCGTGCCAAAAAACATAAGAACTCTCCATATCCACAGCCAATATCCAGGATTTTCGCTTCCCTGTTCGGTGGCAGGACAGGCAAGAAGAACTTGCGAAAAACCGGCTCCCGTATTGACAACTGATCTCGCCTTGTGATGGGGGCGCCGGGCCGCGTTTCCGCATACCTGGTATAGACCGCTTGGAGGTTGGTTTCACGCATCACGATTTAGCAAACCGAATTTCTGCCAAACCAAATCAGACTGCCGGATCTTGGCGTACTACGTGCCGTGTGTTCGCCGGGAGTGAGCTAAGGGGCAGAAGTGTTAGATAATGCCAACGACCGTTCAGGAACTCACTTTGCGTATCAGAATCGTCCTTAGTACTTCGTCATTGCCACAAGGCGTCTCGACAAATGGAGAGACGGGCAAACTGAAAGGTGCCTCGCCAAGGTATACGCCAGAGTGTACAGAGACGCGCGTATCCGGACCGTGGATTTTATCCACGTTGTATTTACATGCCCGCAGCGGCTGATGTTCAGTTACCAACACGTATGGGTATGAACGCAGATTCTCAAGAGCAGCGGCAATTTCGGAGTTTGAAAGGTGCTGAAAGACCTGGCGGACGAGGCACAGATCAGCCATGGGGAATTCGCCTGGGCGCGTAATGTCCAGGCACTTAAATTGTATGCGTTTACTTCCGTAGCGCAATTGATTAGACTGGACAAGCTCTGCAACAACATCCACTCCAATATAAACGCAGCCCGAAGCTGCAATCTGACGTCCCACTCGAAAGTCTCCGCATCCCAGGTCAACCACGGACTCGAGCTCATGCATTCTCATGAACTCCACGACGGCCTGGCAGTATGGCCGAGAAATCGAGTTATCGGAGCCCCGCCCCGAGCAGAATGTTCTTTCGCCCCAACGCGCCGCCGTGTAGATATCGCGAAACGCTTCCGCCAGAGAAAGCGAGCGATATTTGCGATGAAGCGCTGGAATAACCACCCATTGGCGGTAAATAGACCGCAGTGGGTCAAGTATCCGAGAGAAGGTCTGCCGAATCATGGTGGCCCAAACAGCCTTCTGACGCTTCGCTTTCGACCCAAGCGAGTTGAGGCCCACGGCCATTTTAGTGCGGAGAAAAAACCAGTCTTGCTTTGCCCCATGCTCGCGCCCGCCGTCGCCTTGTTGTTTTCCAGCCGCTTCGGAGGTGCCCGCTACGCGCCCGCCCACATCAGCTTCAGTTCCTCCCGCTCACTTCTTTGTCCGTTCCACTTGATGCGAGGCAGGATAATGTCCCGCTTGATGCGGTGTTTGAACCTCTGGATATGTTGCAGCATGCTGTGTAACAGCACATCGGAGAGAAAATGCGGCTCCAGACCGAGCCGCAGGAGCTTGGTGTGAGCCGGGTTGTAATAGTGCTCCTCGAGTTCCACGCGAGGGTTCTCCACCCGCACGACCTCGGCAGCTATGCCCAGTCGTCGGGCTTGTGCCGCAACCAATTCCGCAAGCTGCGTCACATTGAAGGTTTCAGTGAACTGGTTGAACACCCGGTACTCGCCCGGCTTTGCCGGATTCAGAATGGCCAGTTCGACGCAGCGCAGCGTATCGCGGACATTCAGAAACCCGCGGTTTTGTCCCCCTTTTCCGTAGACCGTCAAGGGGATGCCTGCAATCGCCTGCACGCAGAAGCGATTGATGGCGGTGCCGAACACCTCGTCGTAGTGGAAGCTGGTTGCCAGCCGGTCGTCAAGCCGCGTCTCGTCGGTCTCGATTCCATATACCACGCCTTGATGTAGATCCGTCGCCGCCATCTTCCATACCCGGCAAGCAAATCGCATGTTGTGGCTGTCGTGGACTTTCGACAGGTGGTAAAACGAGCCCGGCTGGCACGGGAACGGCAGCACATCCCGGCGCCCCTTGTGCTCGATTTCGATAAAGCCCTCTTCGATGTCAATNGTTCGGAGTGCCGTACTCGCCCATCGTTCCCAGCTTGACCAGATGGCACTCGGACGCCGTCTGGCGCATGGCCCACAGCACGTTCAGCGTGCCGGTGACATTGTTGACCTGCGTGAAGACCGCGCGATTGTGGTCGATCATCGAATACGGCGCCGAAGGCTGCTCGCCATAGTGCACAAGGGCATCCGGGAAAAATGCTTCAAGCACCCCTTCCACAGCGCCGTAGTTGCGCAGGTCCGCGACGAAGAGTTCGATCTCGGCGCCCGTCAACTCACGCCACGCGTCCACGCGGTCGTGGAGGGTGCGAATCGGCATCAACGGCTCGACGTTGAGCTCCATCTCCCAGCGGCGCTTGGCGAAGTTGTCCACCACGCCTACGCGGTGTCCGCGGAGCGACAGATACATCGCCGTCGGCCAGCCTAAATAGCCGTCGCCGCCTAAGATCAGTACTTTCATCGTGCCTCCCCCGCAGAAAAGATTGGCCCGCTCCTCGCACTTATGGGGCCTATGTGATTTAACCTGTTGCTTTTTCAACTGACTGCAGCCGCCTCAGCGCTCCGCAGGCAAAACGCTCTTCTCCGGACGGTGCGACAATCGCCGCGCAATCCCGCTGGCGAACGATAACTTCTCGGCAAGCCCTCCGAGATGATTTCGAGCGTCGCCGGCAACTTCCAGCACGAATCGTTTGCCTGGAGCCGACGGGTCAGACGCGGTCCAGAAAGCTGAGGCCAGGATCCAAACTGCCGCAATGGCCAGCGACATCGCTGTCCCCAATTCGACAATCAATGTGCGGGGCGGATACGACTTTTCTTCCGGCGGAATCGCCGCATCCAGCACCTTGACGCTGGGAGTTTCCTTGGCCTCCTGCACCTTTGCTAGCTCATAGAGTTGCGTCAGCGTTTCGTAAACAGCTTCCTCAACTTTGGTCCGGCGATAGAGATCGGCGTAGGTGATTCCCAGCAACGGAAGCTGCTTGATCGATGGATAAAGAGGAGCGTCGTAGGCCGCCGAAGTACTTTTCCCCGGTGAGGTATTCACGCCACCAAGCTTCTCGAGCTGATGCTCGAGCTCGGCAATGCGTGCCTCG
>OCOJ01033195.1_pt2 | contig 22065 bp, 23 predicted proteins | sample 1539251 | NCBI WGS metagenome assembly OCOJ01 (sample SAMN01911457, study PRJEB22624) | soil metagenome | biome: Soil | place: Malaysia | collected 2012-04-30 | depth RA_metagenome m | reverse complement strand
CCTGGGAGCCGCCATCGAGTATCTGAACGGTGTTGGCCTGGAGAACATTGCCGCACACGAGCATGAGTTGCTGGCTTACGCCACGGAGAAAGTTTCCGCGATTCCGGGCGTCCGCCTGATCGGGACTGCGAAAGAAAAAGCCGCGGTGCTCTCGTTCATCATGGACGGTGTGCACCCGCACGACATCGGAACCATTCTCGACCAGGAAGGCATCGCTATCCGCACCGGCCATCATTGCGCGCAGCCGGTGATGGAGCGCTTCGGAATCGATGCCACGGCTCGCGCTTCGTTCGGGCTGTACAACACGAAACAAGAAGTCGACGCCCTGGTGCGCGGCATCTATAAGGTCCGGGAGGTGTTCGGCTGATGGCCGACTTGCGCGATCTGTATCAGGAGGTCATCCTCGAGCACAGCAAGGCTCCGCGCAACTACCGCGAGCTGAAGGATGCGGATCATAAGGCGGAAGGTTTCAATCCGCTGTGCGGCGATCGGTTCATCGTGTACCTGCATCTCGATGGAGACGTGATTTGCGACATCACGTTTCAGGGCTCGGGCTGCGCCATCTCAAAAGCCTCTGCATCCATGATGACGCAGAGCCTCAAGGGCAAAACGATCGCAGAAGCAGAAAAGCTCTTTGAGCAGTTTCACAAGGTGGTGACGGGCCAGGTCGCCTCGAACGGACAACATGCAGAACTGGGCAAGCTGGCGGTTTTCTCCGGAGTCTCGGAGTTTCCGGTGCGGGTGAAATGTGCGACTCTGGCCTGGCATACGTTGCAGGCTGCGCTCGAAGGCAAGCAGGAAGCCGTTTCCACGGAGTGAGAGTAGTTAGGAGATTCGTATGAGCGAAGCGATCGAACTGAAACGCGAATGCGAGAGCATCGAAATTCCGAGCGGCGTGCGCCGCGTGCTGCCGGCCAGCACGAGAGTCAGAATCTCGCAGTTCCTTGGCAGCGGCTTTACGGTGTTCACCGACATGGGCTGCATGTGCCGCATCGACGCCAGAGACGCGGACGCCCTCGGCCTGACTGCTCCGGTCCAGGCAGCACAACCCAGTCCTGATGCGGCTTTCAACGAGAAGATGGTTTGGGATCAGCTGCGGACGGTTTACGATCCCGAGATTCCGGTCAACATTGTGGACCTTGGGCTGATCTATTCTTGCGAGATCACGGAGCACGAAGGCGGCAAGAAGATTGATATCAAAATGTCGATGACCGCGCCCGGATGCGGCATGGGAAATGTGCTGAAAGCCGACATCGAGAGCAAACTGCTGCGTTTGCCGGAAGTGAAGGCAGTGAACGCGCAGGTTGTATTTGATCCTCCCTGGCACCCGGGCCTGATGTCGGAAGCGGCCAAGCTGCAACTGGGATTCGATCTGGACTACGGCAACCCGGTCACGCGCATGGCGAGATAAGCAGTTCCTTCCTGATCATCTTTCCCTCTCAGAAACAAAAAANATGCGCTCCGCGAATTCGCGGAGCGCATGACACAGCTTCCGTTCACTGAACGGTGAGGTTGACGGTAATGTTGTGGTTTATGCCTGACGCCGTTGCCGTCACCGTGACATTCGGGTAATTTCCCGTGGGTGTTCCCGGATTGTGGTTCCCGCTGCCGTTGTTGCTGCTGCTGCAGGCCGGCATCCACAGCGTCAGTAGCGCGAGAACAGCAATCAAGGCCAACATTGCACGCAGTTTCCGCTTGCGGCGGCCAATCGGCAAGAGCAGCCCCATGACACCCGGCAAAAAGACGGCGTAGAAGATGCGGTTGCCGCGTCCGAGCGGATCACCGTGCATCCACGAGGCAGCCGTGGTGCCGATGGTGATCGTTTCACTCGTTGCGGAAGCCGCGGCGAAAGTGCAGTTCGACTCCGAGGGCAAACCGGAGCAACTGAAAGTTGGGGTTCCAGTCAATCCGCCCAGCAAAGTGAAGTTGATGGTGCCGGAACCGTTCTGTCCCGGGGCAGAAACGGTGATGTTGAGTGTGCTCGGGCTGAGGGTGAAGTCCTCAATGTTGAGCGGGGTTGCTGCCGAAGCTGAAGCTGCCAGGGTGGTGTCACCCGGATAGTTGGCCACGACGTTGTACGTTCCCCCCGGAATCTGGCCAGTTCCGCTCCCCGTCTGAATTGTGAGGGCTGCGGTGCCACCGGCGGCGGTCGTGGCGGTGCCCAGGTGACCGAAGGTCGCGTCAGTGAAGGTCACGGTCTCGCCAGTCGGCGGAGCAGGCGAGATGGTGGCTGTCAGGGTCACGCTCGTACCCGCGGTCACCGTGCCACTGGAGGGGCTGAGGGCCAAGGCCGTCGAGGTGGGTGTCTTGCCGGTGCCGACGCTGGCCCAGCTGGTCACGAACTTGTCGGCGTCTACGGAACCCAGGCCGGTGACCTGGTCATAGCCGACGCCCGCACTGAATCCGAACTCAAATGGAGCGGTAGCGGGGCAGTTTGGCGTCCCGCTCGTGCAGGGGACGATATTGCTGCCAGTTGTAATGTCGTGAAAAGGTGAGTTGGCGCTTTGCGCCAACTGGTAGAGCTTGGTGTTGGCGTTGCCCAAGCCAGGGGGGTTGCCCTGAAGCCCGTTCTTGCTGAGATAGTGGTTGAGCAAGATTAGAATGCCGGAAAAAAGTGGGGTTGCCGCAGAAGTGCCTCCGACCGCTACAAGTCCACCTCCTGTTGGACAATTATCGCTGGTGTTTGAACAAAAGATAACGTATCCGTCGTGGTTGGCTGAGGCCGCCATAGCAACGTCCGGAACGTCCCGCTTGTTGTCGTTCGGCACTCCAGGGCCGACCTGGAATGGCGCCTGTTGTTTCGTAAAGTGGATGCTCGCCCCGCCGCCGCTCGCTGCAAGGCTGGGGCTGAGGACCGGGCCAGTCCCGGTAACGTCGGAGTCGTTCCACCCCATCTCCCCGATATATTTGAGAGCTGACTCCCCAGTAGAACTGTTCGTGCTGCTCCAATAGGTACTCTGGTTGCCAACGTCGGCGCTGAATTCGGCTCCGCCGACCCCTGTCACGCCCGGGAGGCTGGCGGGCTCGCTCACTGCTTCCCCGGTGGTCGCTGAAGTGATCGTGCCGTTGTTCGGCTCGCAATTTGCTGCACCGGTGTCGCCCGAGGAAGCGACCCACGTAACGCCCTCGCTGTTCCCGAATGCGGCAATGGTCTGCTGTTGGTCGAGGTAGGCCGCTCCAACCTGCTGCTCGCATAAGCCGAAGCTTTCGCTGACTACCAACGCGGGTATCGTCGTGTGGTTGTCAATAGTGTATGCCGCCGCATCGTCGGCGCTCGTGCCGTAGACGTAGTAGATGGTCGCGTTCCTGGCGATGCCTGACACCGTCTCCAAGTCAAGGTCAGCTTCGAGCTCCGCCGCCGTGAATCCAGGGTTTCCAGTATTGGGGTCGACAACCTGATTCACGGTTGGCGGAGTCAGGCCAGCGAAACTCCAGAAACTGGACAGATCCGTTGTGTGTATGCCCGATTGCCCTACGACAGCGATCGTTTGTCCCGTGCCGTCATAGCCTTGGGAATAGAGGTTCGCGATGTCATAGATTGTAGCGAGATCGTCGGGGGCCAGGAAGTTGGCCCCGCTAAAGTTGAAGCTGGGATTGCCGGGCAGCAAGTGGCCGATCGGGACAGCCTTCCTTGAGCCAATGGCGGGTTTGGGGTAGAAGTCGTTCAGGCCCCGCAAACCGGACACGACTCCAGCGAAGGCCTTCGGGATCGAGGGTGGGGTCGAGTTGGCAAAGTGCGTTTCGCCGTTCACAAGGTAGCGGTGAAGTTCGGTGTGAAAGGTAGTTTGCACTTGCGCTGCGGTCCCGCTGAAGACGACCCACGCGCGGCCATGGGCGACTTCGGTTACCTTGAACCCTTGGGATTCGAGCCATTGCGTAACCTTGGTGATGTCGTGCGGGCTCAGGCCAAAGCGATCAGCGTACTGTTTGGGAGTAAGCCACTTGTGATAGCTGGGCGACGCCGGGTTCTGTTGGTCGGCGAGCAACTGCTTAAGCGCGGCATCCTGAGCGGCCGAGAGCTTAAACATTATCCGGATCCCGGTCAGCGGCGTTGAGGGGTCCAGTGGGCCTAGGTCGTTTTGACGTTGGGCAAGGGGAGACACGTTGCCCTTTAGGATCACGGTCTCGCTATCGGTTACTTCGCTGGTGATGCGGTCTTGCGGCGCGGCCCACAGGACGCCCGCCGCGATGAACAGCAAAACGAGAACAGCTTGGGATCTCCGAAACATGTTGCCTCCGTTGACTTTGGACCTTTATTCGCTCTACTCCGCTTGACTGGATTGCGCCGTCATTTTTGGGGGAATGACCGATACCCGAGCATCTCGGCGCTTTGGGGGGACTACACCTTCCGACAAGTTGCAACAATCTTGTGGCTGGCGGCCTGTGGATGTCAACAAAAATTCCCATTTTGGGAAAGCTACGCTGCAGGCCAGGGTCAAATTTGACGCGTCAATTTCACTAATCACGTAAACGGGATACGAGTAAACCTCGTGGCGGCGGGACGAGGTGGTTGCGGCGGTCCAAGGCGGCGGAGAACGTCGGCTAGTCCCCCTCGCCTATGTAGAGACCGCGCTGTGTTGCTTTACCCCGCTTTTTTGGATACCGTCGGTGACGGAGTTTTCCTTCTCATGTCCCGTCCTAAACCGCTGGTTCTTATCATTCTTGATGGCTGGGGATACCGCGCCGAGACCAAGGCCAACGCCATCGCCCTGGCCCGCAAGCCGACCTACGACCGGCTGCTGCGCGACTATCCCAACACGCTGATCCACACGAGCGGGCCTTTTGTCGGCCTGCCCGAGGGACAGATGGGCAACAGCGAAGTCGGCCACCTCAACATCGGGGCGGGGCGCATCGTGCACATGGACATCACCCGCATCGACCTGATGATCCAGAACGGCGAGCTGTTCTCGCATCCGGTGCTGCTCGACGCGATGAAGCATGCGCGAACGGGCGAGCGGCGGCTGCATCTGTTTGGCCTGGTTTCGGATGGTGGCGTGCACTCGCAGCAGGAGCACCTGTACGCGCTGCTGAAAATGGCGAAGCAGAACGGCCTGGAGCGCGTTTTCGTGCACGCCTTTATGGACGGCCGCGACACGCTGCCCACGAACGGCGCCGGCTATCTGGAACAGCTGCAGCAGAAGACGCGCGAATACAACTGCGGCAGCATTGCCACCGTAAATGGCCGCTACTACGCCATGGACCGCGACCGGCGCTGGGAGCGCATCGCCAAGGCTTACAGCGCGATGGTTTTTGCCGAGGCCGAAGGCGGCAAACACACCGACCCGGTGCAGGGGATGAGAGAGTCGTACAACAAGGGAGTCACGGATGAATTTGTGATTCCGTTCGTGGTTGGCGATCCTCAGCGCGCGGGCGGGGACGCCCGCGCCACATCGACGATTCGCGACGACGATTCCTGCATCTGCTTCAACTTTCGCGCCGACCGCGTCCGCCAGATCACGCGTGCGCTGACGCGCAACAGCGGGTTGAATGAGAAAGGTGGAAGTGATCTTCCCGGCGCCGCCGATCTCGACGCGACGATCCCACGCGGCCGCGTGCCGAAGAATCTGCACTACGTCTGCATGACTCGGTACGACAAGAACTTCAGCCTGCCGGTGGTGATTCCGCCGGAATCGCTGGCGAATATTCTGGCCGACGTCATGGGTGGGCTGCACCTGCGCAATCTGCGCGTGGCTGAGACCGAAAAGTATGCGCACGTGACCTACTTTTTTAACGGCGGAGTGGAGCAGCCTTTTCCGGGAGAAGATCGCATCCTGGTGCCTTCGCCGAAAGTGGCTACCTACGACTTGAAACCGGAGATGAGCGCGGGCGGCATTGCCGACGCGGTCGTGAAGGCCACTGAGGATGGAACCTTTGACGTGATCATTGTCAACTTTGCCAATGCCGACATGGTTGGGCACTCGGGCAAGATCGAGCCGACGGTCAAGGCGGTTGAGACGGTCGACGCTTGCCTGGGCCGCATCGACTCAGCCGTGCGCGCGAAGGGCGGCGCCATGCTGATCACCGCCGATCACGGCAACGCCGAGTTGATGATCGATCCAGCGACGGGCGGTCCGCACACCGCACACACGACCAATCCTGTGCCGTTCATTGTGGTTTCACCCGACGACAAAAAGTTCACGCTCAAGCCAAACGGCTCGCTGCGTGATATTTCGCCGACGATCCTTGGCATGCTGGGCGTGGACGAGCCGAAGGAGATGACCGGTCACGATCTGCGCGTTCCGCTGCAGAGTAAGTGAAGCTCGGGCGCGGCATGGTTTCTTCTCGACAATCATGAAGCTGCTGATCGTGGTTCACCACCGGCTCGATCTGTGGACGGCCCCGCCGTGGTTCAAGGAAAAATTGCTGAGCGAATTTCCCGGGCTTGAGGTGGTTCAGCTGAACAGTTACGACGGGGTGGAGAAGCATCTCCGCGACGCCGAAGTCGTATTCACGATTTCGCTCCGACCGGAGCAATTCGCCGTCGCCCGGAAGTTGCGCTGGGTACATGCGCCGACGGCTGCCGTGCATCAGTTCATGTTCCCGGAGCTGATCCGGAGCGACGTGGTCTTGACCAATGCCAGCGAAGTGCACGGTCCTGTGGTTGCCGAGCACGTGATCGCGCTGGTGTTGGCCCTGGCGAAAAAGATTCCGCAAGCATCTCGGCTTCAACAGACTCACGTCTGGGGACAAGAACAAATCTGGAATGAGCGTCCGAGGCCGCGCGAGGTCGCCGGCGCCATCTTGGGACTCGTTGGGCTGGGAAGCATTGGGAAGAGAGTTGCACGAATGGCTTCCGCTTTGGGGATGCGGGTCCTCGCAGTGCGCGAGCATGTCGAGAAAGGGAGCCCGGATGGCGTGGAAGCCGTGTTCGCGCCGTCGGCGCTCGATGAGGTGCTGGCGCAGTCGGATTTCGTTGTACTGGCGGTGCCGCTGACGCAGGCCACTCGCGCGCTGATCAATGCGGCGCGACTCGCGGCGATGAAGCGTGACGCCTATTTGATCAACGTGGGCCGCGGTCCGCAGATCGATGAGGCCGCGCTGGACGAGGCGCTTTGCGCCCGGCGCATCGCTGGAGCTGCCCTGGATGTCTTCGAGGTGGAACCACTGCCGCTGGAGTCACCGCTGTGGAAACTCGACAATCTGCTCATTACGCCGCATACCGCAGGACTCACCGAGAAGCTGTGGCAGCGCCATTATGATTTGTTTTCGGAGAATCTGCGACGCTATCTCGCTCACGAGCCGCTGCTCTATGTGGTGGACAAACGCAGGGGATACTAGGGCTGTGCGGGGCGAGATTGCACGGGCGGATTGAAAAATTCGTTTGCGCTCGAAGGAGCGTCCTCAGCGGTTAAAGGGCACTGATATTGGCGTGACCTATCGCACGAGTACACTCGTGGCCTTCCCGGTCGTGCACGGGTTTAGCGTCTCAGTGCCGTTATCTATAGTTATTGCTCCCTTCGTGCTACAGTTTCCTCAAAGAGCATTCTTTCGGCACAGAACCCCATGGAACCGCGCCTAATTCTCATCCATCTGCTGCTCAAGCTGGGCGTGGCCACGGCGGTTTCCAGTCCCCTGGTGCGTTCGAAGGAATTCAAGACTCTTCTGTTTCGTGAAGAACGATCGCCGCGGCAAAAAGTCTATCTCGTGTTCTGGTTTGCGCTGCCGATCATGGTCGGCGTCTGGATTCGCCTTTCGGTGAAGAGCTTTTTGGCCGGAGATTTGAGCTTTGAAACCTCGCTTCTGCTGGGCGCGATCGGGGGCCGCTGGGCCGGTTCGGTGGGCGGTGCGCTGATGGCTTTCCCGGCGTTGCTCTACGGCGAGTGGGCCGCGCTTCCGTTCTGTGTGCTCTGCGGGTTCATTGCCGGGCAACTGCGCACCATGGCGCGCGACAAGGACGACATCTGGTCTTTCTCCCCTTTCATCGATCTCAGCATCTATCGCTTGATTCGCCGCAATCTGCCGTGGCCGCGGCCGTTTGATTGGCAGATCGTGTTTTTCACGACGATCGTCGGTTTGCGGTTTGTGCAGACGGAATTGTTTCGTTATTTCCCGCACTCCATCTTCAGTCTTGAGAGCCCCGGCAATCTGTGGGTGGAGATCGCCATTTATGGCGCCTCGGTGATTGCGGTGGGAATCGAACTGAAAATCTTCAACAGCGTGCGGATCCAGATCAAGCTGGAGGAGCAGGAGCGGCTGTTGCTGCACGCGCGCATGGAGGCGCTGCAGAACCAGATCAATCCTCACTTCTTGTTCAACACGCTGAATTCGATTTCCTCGCTGGTGCGCTTCGATCCGGACACGGCTCGGGATCTGATTTCCAAGCTGGCGACGATCCTGCGCCGGCTGCTCAGCGCGAGCGAGGCTTTTGCCCCGCTGCGCGAGGAATTCGAATTCATTGATAACTATCTCGATATCGAGGTCGTGCGTTTTGGGCGCGACAAGCTGCGCGTGGTGAAAGAACTGGACCCCGCTTCGCTGGATGTGATGGTCCCCAGCATGCTGCTGCAGCCGCTGGTGGAGAACTCGATCAAGCACGGCCTCTCACCGAAAGTGGAAGGCGGCAGCATCTACCTGCGCAGTCGGGTGGCGNGACTCCAGGCTCGTCGTTGAGGTCGAAGACGATGGCGTAGGCATGGCAACAATTCCTCTGACGGCAGCCGGCAACTGGCGTGGCGCGGGCATCGGCATGGCGAACATTTGCGAACGGTTACAGGTGCTATACGGCGACACGGCCCGCATCACCATTGACAGTCACGAAGGGAAGGGAACGCTGGTGCGGATTCGGCTGCCGTTGCTGGAATCGACGAGCGCGGTGCCGGAAGGCTTTTACGAGGCGCAGCCGAGCACGCGCCTATAGAAGTTTTCGTACTGAGCTACGATTTTGGTAGAGCAGAAGCGGTCCTGCGCGACGGCCCTGGCCCGCTTACCCATCTGCCGCAAACGAGTCTCGTCGCTGAGCAGCTCGATGGCGTAGCGCGCCATGCTCTCCACATCGCCCACATCGGCAAGATAACCGCTTTTGCCGTGTTCGATCACCTCGGGAACGCCGCCGGCGCGCGTGGCGATGGGAACGACCTCACACGCCATCGCTTCCAGGGCAGCCAGGCCGAACGACTCGAGTTCGCTCGGCATCAGCATGATGTCGGAAATGGCTAGCTTGTCCCATACCTGATCCTGCTTGCCGAGAAACAGCACGTCCTGGTGAATGCCTTTCTGAACGGAAAGCCACTCCGCCACCGAGCGATCCGGGCCATCTCCGATCAGCAGCAATTTCGAGGGAATTTTCTTGTGGACGCGGTCGAAAATCTCTACTACGTCGGTGAGCCGCTTCACCGGCCGAAAATTTGAAAGATGCACCAGGATGCGTTCGTTATTCGGGGCGTACTCGTTATGCAGTTCCGCGGTCCCTTCCACATTTCGGCTGTAGACGTCACAGTTCACCGAGTTGTAGATCACCTCGATGCGGTTCTTAACATCGAAGACGCGCAGCGTGCGGTCGCGCAGGTAGTTGGAAATCGCGGTGACGCCATCGCTCTGTTCAATGGAATAGCGAGTGATGGGCAAATAAGAACGGTCGAGGCCGACCAGCGTGATATCAGTGCCGTGCAGGGTCGTGACAAAGGGAAGTCGCCGGCCTCGCGGACCCTCAGCCAGCATCTGCCGCGCCAGCAGCGCGCTCACCGAGTGCGGAATCGCGTAATGCACGTGCAGCAGGTCGAGATCGTACAGCTGCGATACTTCCGCCATGCGCGTGGCCAGAGCGAGATCGTATGGCGGGTAGTCAAACAGCGGGTAACGGGAGACTTCGACCTCGTGGTAGTGAATGTTGGGCTCGGCCCCCCGCAGCCGGATGGGCTGCGCATAGGAAATGAAGTGGATTTCGTGCCCCCGCTGGGCCAGTTCCAGGCCTAGCTCCGTGGCTACAACGCCGCTCCCGCCGTAGGTGGGATAACACGTGATCCCGATCTTCATCCGCGTGGGTTACCTTTCGCCTGGCGTGTATTCGATGGCGAGAACGACCTGTGGATGCAGATTTTACAGGAAAGCCGGGCTGGGTGGACTCACCCGAGCCCTACTCAGAAGTCTTGGGCATGGGGAGGCCCGGGTCCTGCTTGTCCAGATGGGCCTGTAGGCGCTTCTTCGAGTCTTCCGTCATCCCCGTGAATTCGATGCCCATGCCGACACCGGGATCGCGGGTACGTACTGTAGCAGAAGTCGAGATGCGTTCTTCATTCATCCAGAATTCCACCCGCAACGTCGTGTTGACGGTTAGGGGCATGACGGTCTCGACATAACACCCGTTGCCGCTGATGTCGGTGGCGTTCACGCGCAAGGGCGTGTTGACGCGTTCGTCGCGCAGTTCCAGAGGGAACGAGATCTTATGGCGTAGAAATTTTCGGCGGTTGTCCGCGGCCTGCGGCGCAGCAGCGGCGGCTTGGCTTTCCTGCGGCAGGGCTGCGATCCAGGGACACTCCTGGTCAGCCACGAGCTGTACGCCCGCCTGGATTTTCTTCAGCGCCCCTGCGTCCACCACCCAGACAACTTTGCAGCGGGCCTTCTTGCCTTCGTACTGGACGCCGATGACGTCGCCCACCTTCAGATCATGCTCGATCCCATAGATGCAGGCCCCGGTCGCGCTGATGTTCTGGGCTTTTGCGTTCTGAAAGAATGGCTGATTGTCGGCACCCATGCCCCACACGCGTACATGCAAATCCAGAGTCGTGCGCGGTGCTGTCCCTTGGGCCGACATGCGGGGCAACCTCCCACCTGAGGAATCTTTAACAATATCTCTCGGTCAATCATACTATTTGGAGTGACAAGAGAAGGTTACGATAGTACCTTACCTCCGCCCATCCTCATTGCTGCCTTTTGGGATGCGATGCCCAAGCGACCCCGCGATCAGAGCCTCAGTTCGCGGAAGGAAAGTAGTTGAATCCCTGCGTCCCTAAGAAGGACAGGCACCTGGGGCAGCGTCAGAAGCCTCAGTTCCAGCCCTCGCGACTCACGCAGGCGAGTCTTCACAGACTGGAGGTCGCGGTCGTTATAGCCGGGATGGCAGACGAACTCCCAGGTTCCTTCGGGGATAGTCTCCGCGATGGCCTGGAAGAGTCTCTCATCCAGCGCTCCGGTAACCTCGATGCCCAGCGTTCCGTCGGGAGTAGCAAAACCTTCGCGAGCCACGGCTTCACGGAACCTGCCGGCGAATCGGCGCAGAACCCGCACTTCGGCATATCGGGTCCAAAGATTGGGTCTGGCTAGAAGTTCGCCTGAGCGGAACGGGCGGCGCGGTCCGAAAGAATTGCGGATCGCCCGAACCCCGCAGGCTGCCGCCGCCCGCAGCAAGGGCCGCAGAACTTGAGGGAAGATGTGCGTGTGCTTATGAGTGTCGATGTGCGAGACGGAGATGCCGGCGGATTGAATTTTGCGAATCTGCGCCGCGGCTTCGTTTGCGATCTGCAGGGGATCGAGCCGCCCGGCAATGGCGCGCGCAGCGAAGGACTTCAGCCCGTCGCGAAAACGTACGGTTCTGGTGTTCCTGGTCGTGAGCGTGGAAACCTGCTCTGGTGCGAGGACGGGTTCGCCGTCAATCAACACAACGTGGCAGCCGACGCTCAATTGGGGCGCGGTGTTTGCTCGTTGTACTGCGTCCGCAAAAGCCACGCCGGTGGCCATCAGCGTGGCCGAGGTGACGATTCCACGGCTGTGCGCCTCAACGATCGCGCGGTTCACCCCCTCGGTGAGGCCAAAATCATCGGCATTGACGATGAGGCGGCGCACGCAGCCAGTCTAGCAGGGCGTGCATGACCCTTAAGGCGCCATCGGCACTTCGCAGCCGGGATGGAAACCCGAAAAGCAGCAGGAACGGGCTGCGGCGAGCGTCTGTATCATTTAGAATCGGATCAATGGGCGGTTAGCTCAGCTGGNTTAGAGCGCCTGCCTTACAAGCAGGAGGTCGCAGGTTCGAGTCCTGCACTGCCCACCAATCCGAATTGCTCGCAAAGGAGCCGGAGACGCGGCGCGCTGGTTAGAAAGCTGTGCGTCATACGGCGGGTCGCATCCGTAACCCTCCTCGCCACAAACCGCTGAAAGCCGCAACACATCTATCTCGCGAAGCGCCGCACGCTGTAGGAAATCGGCAGCCCTACCACGACCATGTGCACGAGCAGTCCGAGGATCAGATCATGAAGTTCGTAAGGACCCCTGGCGTGAAGAGCGGAGAGCGGCAGAATGACGAGATTCATGACCTCTTGCACCGCGGCGCCAAAAAACAAGCCGCACACCAGGGGATACTCCGTTAAGAAGTGCAGTCGCCGACTGGCGGCGTAGTAAGTGGCCGCTGCCGAGCAGGCGATAAAGAAGTGCAGAACGACACCCAGAATATAGGTGCCCACTCCTCCATGGAGGGCTTGGCGACCCAGCAGGCCGGCGGCAATGACGAGAGGAATGTCCCATCCAAATAGGATGCATGCCTGTGTGAGGTCCAAAGTTCCGGCAACCAAGCCGCCCACGCCGATGGCTAATGGAGCATTGTTCTTGTTCAACGATCGAGGTCCAGAATCTCCCATCATGCGATGTCCTCCCCTCCTGCGTTCGACTGCTTTGGAATTACTGGAAAAGAGTTAAATCGATTGCATCTGCCATGGCCTGATAGCCAAGATCATTGGGATGAAGATGGTCTTCAGAAGCGAAGCGCGGCAACAAGCGGCTGGGATGCTCTGGATCGCGGACCACCGCGTCGAAGTCAATCACGCCATCAAACGCTCCGCTGGTCCGGATCCATTTGTTTACTGCTTGCCGAATCGCTTCTTTCGACTCCGAGTAATAGCCGGGGAGCACAACACCTTCGCACGGAGTGATCGTTGCGCCGATCAGCTTGACGCTGCGGGCATGGGCGCGAGCAATCAATTGGCGATAGGCGTCAATCAGATCCTCAGGAGTGGGTACATCGGCCGGAGCGGCCAGCTCTAGCGCGCCCAGCTTTGCGCCGGGAAACCCGATGTCATTGATCCCTTCGAGCAGCACGATATGAGTGACGCCCGGCACGGCCAGTGCGTCCCGGTCGAAACGAGCCAATGCGTTGATCCCAAAGCTCGCCAGCGTCCCATCGCGCAGCAGCCGGTTCCCGGCGATGCCGGCATTGACCACTGACAGCGTCGAACCTTGGGATGTCTTTGCGAGACGACGGACGAGGTCGCTCGGCCAGTTGTGGTCTGTGTCCACGGTGGACCCGTCGCCATCTGTGACGGAGTCGCCAAACGCTACCACGAGGCGCTGGGACGGCTTAGCCGGAACCAGCACGGCACTGACCAGGATGGACGATTCAGACACGACGCCAACTTTTAGCTTTTCCGCGTGAGTCTGGTCGCCGCGCTGCGAAACCACAGCGCGCTTGAGCGCGAGCGCATGAAGGGTCGGCGTGCTGGCGCGTTTGGGGAAGTACAGGCTGATGCTGATCTCGGCTCCGGAAGCAACAGGAAGCGCTATGGGGTCACTGAGGACCGGCGCACCTGCAGGAATTGTGATCGAGTTGTGCCCGCTAAACGTGACGTTGTGGATCGAATCCAGCCCGACGCTGGCCGCGTCCGTCGGGGTGGCAACGGTCACAGACCCAACCAGGAGCGGCGCCGAGCCGTATTCGTTTGAAAGGCGAATGCAGATCTGGGGCCCTCCGATCGATACGCGGACGCGCTCTCGCACAGTCTGGTCTTCGATCTTGAGCAGCGGTTCCTCAAGATTGGGGTCCGTTGATTCTGGACTGGACGCCCAAGTGGCAATCCAGGCATTTCGCGGAGCCGCAGAGAGCTGGGGAAACATAAGCCGTGGAACAAACAGAAGAACGCAGAAGAGGGCACAACTCCGCAGCTGATTCATAAGGTGTAGTTCTCCCGCGCTTGCATTCGACCGCATGAAGATCAACCGGCGGCTACTTCATCGCCGAATAATCCGTCGGACGCATATAGACTTCATCTACTTGATACTCACCATTCACCTTCTGTATGAGGGGCTCCGCGGCCTTGCGATACGGTGGAAACTTCGGGTCGGCATGGAGCGCGTTCCAGTTCTTTTCCGCCTCCTCGCGGCTCGGCTGAGCGACAAGGTAAATGAACGTATCTTTCCATGCGGGATCGTCGTTGGGTACCCAGTAGCCGACAACGTCCTGACCGTGCTTGGCCTGCAGCTTGGACACGTCCCGGAAGAGTGATTCCAACGCCGGTCCTTTGCCCGGCAAGGCGTGATAAATCATGAGCTCGAAGACGCGATTGCTTTCGGCCCTCACCTGGTCCAAGTGCGTCAGGCGGGCAGTAGTCAGCGATCCCGCGGCGAAGGAAACAAGGGCTGTGCCGCAAAAAGCTATTGCTTTCTTTTGGGCATAGCTGAATCTCCACCGGTTCCTCGGGGCGAGGCTTGATTCGTGGCGCGTCCTCATCAATTCATTCTCCGCCGTAGGTTCATCCGTCTGTAATCCGCAACGCAGTTGGCTGTCGTTCTTCAACCAACCTGTCTATACGGCATTCAAAACGCACACGATACTCAAATGAGGTCCGGGAAGTCCTGAAATTGGTCTGAAACACTCTGAATAGTTCTGAAAAGATGCGGGATGGGTGGTGGCGCGACTGGATTGTGTCCGCGGAAGCGCAAGGCCGCCGAATGTGGCCTTTCTCCCAGTGTGGTTATAATCGGCGAGCGCCGTTTCTGTCTCAAAACAAAGGGTAATAACCGACTCCCGCATGGCACGTCCAACCACAATGCTGCACATCGGTGCCTGGCGCGTCAATCCGGCGTCCGGCCAGATTTCCCGAGAGGGAGAGGCCGCCCGGTTGGACGTGCGGACGATGCGACTGCTGCTGTGCCTTGCCGAGCACGCTGGCGAGGTCGTCAGCATCGATGACTTGCTCAACCAGGCTTGGTCTGGGGTCATCGTCTCGCCCGACTCCGTCTACCAAGCCGTGGCATCGCTCCGCCGTCTGCTCGGTGATGATCCTAAAGAGCCCACGTACATCGAGACCGTGCCGAGACTGGGCTATCGGATGGTGGCCACGGTTAGTCCGTGGACGGACAGCTCCGTCGAACGACATGTGGTGGAAGGCCCGTCCAACGCGGAGGCGGGATCTTCTCAGGCTTCGGACAGAGGACAACTGACCCCAGCTGTTACGGACGCCCCGAGGCCCCGACCGCGACTCAAGAGCGGCTCCGCGCTGACCGGCGCGGTGGCTTTTGTGTGCCTCGCACTTGTCGTTGTTTACCTGGTGGCCTTCCGCACGCGCAGCAACGTCGCAAATAACAATCGCTCAGCTTCGCCGGCGGTTGCTTCGCATCCACAGAAATCCATCGCCGTACTGCCGTTTCTCGACCTCACCGAGGGAATGACCGAGGAGACCTTTGCCGACGGCATGACCGAGGAACTGATCGACAAACTCAGCAAGATCCCGGACCTTCGGGTACCCGCTCCCACGGCCTCGTTTTATTTCAAGGGCAAACAAGTACCCGTCGCCGAGATCGCCCGGACGTTGGGTGTCACTTATGTGCTTGATGGGAGCGTGCGTAAGTCAGGCGCCTGGGTAAGGGTGGCGGCGCGATTGGTGAGCGCCGACAACGGGTACGTGGTTTGGTCGGAAACCTACGACCGGCCATGGAACGACATCTTGGCGATCCAGGACGACATCGCCGGCAAAGTGACGAAGGCGCTGAGGGCATCGATCGAAGCCAGCCCGCACCATGGGGAGTTGCGGTGATAATGAGCGGGGAAGTTGATGTTGTCTATCGGCAAACGGCAGGCGAGATCACCGGCGGCGGAATCGTGCTTGGTCTATTTCCAGCCAATGGGCATCCCAGCATGCAACTGCCTCTTGCCCTTTCGTGTTCGGCGAGAAGCTGTTAGGAATGCTGAAAGAGTTTCCAGAGGAGTTCATCACCGTCCCGATCATGTGCTCCATCCCGCCATCCTCTGGATCTTGAGAATTGCCAGTGCAGCACGGGTTCGTCGTGGCCGTCATTGTGGGTGTCATCGTCACATTGCCTGACTGGTCGATGGAGACAGACGAAGCCATGTTCATGTCCAGGTTGAGCACCATTGGGGTGGTGCCAACGGTGAGACTGGGGTTGAAATTGACGGTCGCGTTCATTGGACCCGAGACGGGTTTCTGCACGAGTTGCATCGTGGTCGGATCCATGTAGATCACTGTCGCTGACGAAATGCTCATTGTTGCGCCTGAGTAAGTCCCTTGGGGCACGTTCATCACGGAAATTGGATCGCCAGTTGCCATCAAGTGCATCATCTCGACCGGCGTGGATGAGGACACCACGCTGAGTGTGCCGCCGCTGGCGTTGGTGAGAGCCATCGATCCGATTGTCATGCTGACCGCAACCAATCGATCCGATGGGCCATCTCCAATATTGACTTGGAGGGCAGTTGTGTTGGGTTGGGGATTTGCGCTCTGCGATGAGTTTGATCCACCTCCGCAACCAAGTTGCAAGAACAGAAACACGGTTAACAGGACGCAAACGGCACATCGCGAGGAAGACCGTCTCACATTGCACGAGGATTTCATGACTTCAATTCCATTGGAGATTGCACCCAGACGTGGCGTTGGAGAGAGTCCCATTACCTGTTAGGCGCGACTGTGATTGTGATCACAAAGGCCCGTGATTCTTAGACTGGCTTTCTCGTTCTCGTTGCCGAGAAAATGTTGAGTTGGCTGGTCAGGATTCGGTAGATGAGACTCTCTACGCGCGGCGAGTACGGATTACTTGCCTTGGTCGAGTTGGCGATGTCCTCTAAGGGTCGAGCTCTTCAGGCAAAACGAATTGCCGAGCGTCAGGGAATCCCAAAACAGTCTCTCGATCAGCTGATGATGGATCTAAAGAAGGCTGGCCTCGTCGTAAGCTTACGAGGTCGCCAGGGTGGATATCAGTTGGCCCGGCCCGCCAACAGCATCAGTCTGTGGGAGGCGTGCCACACGCTCGACACAAGTCTGAAACCAAGCTTTTCTTCCGCCCAATGGACGGCCATCGTCAAACAGATGCAGGCGATGGCGGGTTCTCATCTGAACGACAAAGACGTTCAGAGCGTTCTAGAGTTTCTAAACTACGATGAGACACATCGCAAGGCTGCCCTCAAGTCACAGGTATCATCTGCTGCGTCTGGCTCAATCGCAGCCGGGCAGGAATTCTACTCAGCTCAGGGGTGCGACACATGTCACAGCATTGCCGGCAAAGGCGGCAACATGGGTCCCACGCTGAACGGAGTCGGAGCGAAGCTCTCCCGTGACCAAATCGCTCAAATCGTAAGAAACGGGAAGGATAACACCTCAATGCCGGATCTCCCGTCCGGCACAACCGACCAACAGATCAACGATCTCGTTGACTTCCTGTTGAGTCTCAAGTGATCAAGGCATAGTCAAGAGGTCATGAAGAAGAACTTTTTTACGGAGGATCGTTCGATGAAACGTCATCTAGTTCGCGCATTGGTAAACAGCGTGGTTTTCATTGGTCTGATCGCGGTCTGTTCGGGAATCTCTGCCGCTCAGAGTGCCGGGGAAACCTTATTCAAGACAAAATGCGCAGCCTGCCACGGACCAGATGGAAAGGGCGAGTCGGCGATGGCGAAGAAGCTTGGCGTCCGCAATTTGGGTTCGGCGGAGGTACAGGGTCAATCCGACGCACAGCTCACCGACATCGTCACAAAGGGAAAAGACAAAATGCCGGCGTTTGAGGGCAAGTTGACCAAGGAACAGATTGGCCAGTTGGTTGCCTACATTCGAGAGCTCGGAAAAAAGCATTGAGCTCCTCGCCATTCTTGATCGGACGGGCCGAGATCTTCACGCAGATGTGATTGCTCCGCGGCAGTTCGCTTGAGGTAAGGAAGAAGGCGCAATTGGGTAGGAGCCGATTATGTCTAGACAGAGCCAAGAGATTCCTAGCGTTGGCAGGTCGTTGTCACCTACGGTTCCGCGTAGACGGTTTGTTGAGATGCTGTTGGGTGGCGGATTCCTCGCGACCGCTGCAGCGTTCATCTATCCGGTCTTGCGCTACTTGGTCCCACCGAAAACGTCCGATCTCGGAAGCGATGCGGTGGTTGCGGGAAAGGTCGGAGAGCTGAAACCGAACAGGGGAAAGATCTTTCGGTTTGGCAATCGGCCCGGCTTGCTCATCCGCACCTCAGACGGCGGATACCGTGCCATGTCGGCGACATGCACGCACCTGTCTTGCACGGTCCAATATCGCGACGATCTGCGTGAAGTCTGGTGCGCCTGCCACAACGGAAAATACAACTTGGACGGGCGAAACGTCTCTGGTCCACCGCCGCGTCCCTTGGAAGCTTTCGATGTACAGGTCCGCGGCGACGAGATCTTCGTAAGAAGGCGTCGGGAGTCCTGAATGAGTCCCTTACGCGACGTGCGGAATTGGCTAGACGAGCGGTTTGGCTGGGATGACCTGATCGCTCCGTTACGCAAGAAAAGTGTTCCTCTCCACCGGCTCTCCTACTGGTATTTCCTGGGTGGGATCACCCTTTTCCTATTCGTCATCCAGGTGCTGACCGGGATCTTGCTTCTCCTGTATTACCGGCCGGGAGCGAACGAAGCTTTCGAGAGTGTGCAATACATCATGACCCAGGTGCAGTTTGGCTGGCTGATTCGCTCCATCCACTCCTGGTCGGCCAATCTGATGATCTTTACCGCCTTCGCGCACATGTTCAGCGTGCTCTTCCTGAAGGCTTACCGCAAGCCGCGGGAGCTGACATGGGTCACAGGGGTGATCCTGCTATTCCTGGTGATGGGTTTCGGATTTAGCGGCTACTTACTGCCGTGGAACACGCTGGCTTTCTTCGCCACCAAAGTTGGGACCGAGATTACCGGGCAAGTTCCAGTCATCGGCAAACCGATGATGATCTTCCTTCGCGGCGGCGAAGAAGTGACCGGCGCTACCTTGACCCGGTTCTTTGGATTTCATGTGGCCGTTCTGCCCGGATTGGCAACTGTGTTCATTCTCGTTCACTTGTTGTTTGTCCAGCACCTCGGCATCAGTGTGCCACCCAAGATCGAGTTGGAGTGGAATGCGCATCTCTCGGCGAAAAGGGAAATGAAATTCTTTCCCAATTTCGCTCTTCGCGAAATGATGGCCTGGTATTTCGCGTTGGGAGTTCTGGGTGCCCTGGCGGCTATTTTCCCCTGGAATCTCGGGGTGAAGGCGGATCCGTTTGTTCCAGCTCCTGCCGGCATCAAGCCAGAGTGGTACTTTCTGTTCATGTTTCAGACTCTCAAGCTGATTCCATCGCGAGTATGGTTCATCGATGGTGAGGTTTTAGGGGTATTGGTATTCGGACTGGTCGGTTTCCTGTGGCTTCTGCTGCCGTTCTTTGAGAGCGATCACCCGTCACGCACCAAGCGGTGGATTACCGGAGTTGCAATTTTTGCTCTTACGTACATGATAGGGATGAGCGTATATGGCCACCTTGCGAAATAAGTGTCGATCGTCGAGCGCAGTCCGGGTTCTGGCGCTGTTCGGCGTTCTTGCGCTTGTCGTGTCCGCAAGTTACGCGCAAGGCAGCAAAAACTCTTGTTTGGATTGTCACTCCGCCTTGCCTGATCCGCTGGGAGTGAGCGAGGAGAAATTTAGCCAAGACATCCATGCACAACGGGGTTTGACCTGCGCCAGTTGCCATGGCGGCGATCCGACTAGCGACGATCCAGACAAAGCCATGAGCCGCAAGGCAGGCTGGAAGGGCAAGATCGATCGCAAGCAGATTCCTGAGTTGTGTGGAAGTTGTCACTCTGATCCCGCATACATGCGCCAGTTCAATCCCAGTTTGCGGACCGACCAGTTAGCCCAATACCACACCAGCGTGCACGGAAAGCGCTGGGCCGCTGGCGATTCGAAGGTTGCAATCTGTACTGACTGCCACAGCGTCCATGATCTCAAAGCTCCTAGCGACCCTCGCTCAACGGTGAACCCGGTCAACATCGCAAATACATGCGCTCGTTGCCATGCGGATGCGAATTACATGAAGGGATACTCAATTCCCACAGATCAGTTTGCCAAGTACAGCACGAGCGTCCACCACGACGCACTCGCGGTCCGAGGCGATCTGAGTGCGCCCACTTGTTCTACATGTCATGGAAACCACGGTGCGGCGCCGCCAGGAGTCGACAAGGTCCAGAACGTTTGCTCGACCTGTCACGTTTTCCAATCCCAGATGTACGAAAAGAGCTCACATAAAAACGCCTTCCAGGCTGCTTCACTCCCTGGATGCGTGGTCTGCCACAGCAATCACAGCGTTGTCCATCCGACCGACGCGAAGCTCGGTACGGGTCCCGAGGCCGTCTGTATGCAGTGTCATAAACCGGGGGACGTTTGTGATCAAGCAAGGGCAGCGCTACTCACTGACTTGGGACGATTGGATGAAGCTATCAACAATGCGGACCGAGTTCTTGCTGTGGCCGAGTCCTCTGGTATGGAGGTGAGCGAGGCCCGGCTGGCGCAGAACCAGGCACGCGATGCGCTGACCAAGGCTCGCGTCACTGTACACAGCTTCCGGAAGGACTTAATGGATCAGGATATCGAGGCGGGCCTGAATATTGCCGCTAAGAATCTGCAAGCCGGCCAGAAAGCCATGACCGAACGCAACTACCGTCGTGTCGGGCTAGGAGTGTCCTTGGTCGCCATTGGGATCATGTTGGTTGGGCTTCGTCTCTATATCAAGAAGATAGAGAGCTGAAAGGGACACTTCACTCGGCGGACGTGAGAGAGGAGGGTTGTGTGTATGACCATGCTGAATGGACGCAAACTGCTTCTCATTGCGATTCCCTCACTGATTGCCACGGCCGTGATCGTAGTCGTCTTCATACATGAGCGTCGGCCGGCCAATCCACGCCGCGCACTCTACATTATCGGGGAACCCTCAAGAGGTGCCGCTCTGTTTTTTGGCAACAAACAATGCGGCATTTGCCACTCCATCAATGGAAAAGGCGGGCGCGTTGCCCCGGATCTCTCGGGGACGCACCCCGGCACACCCGCAATGGGCTGGCTGGAGGCGGTACTGTGGAACCATGGACCCGGCATGTGGCGGCAGATCCGCCGAACCAACGANGAGCCTTTTCCCGAGTTGGACGCCCAAGAAATGGCGGATATCTTTGCGTTCTTGTACCAGGCGAGCAGTATTGGCCGCGCTGGCGATCCAAGCGCAGGCCAGCGGGTGTTCGATGAGAAGGGCTGCACTCGCTGCCATTCGGCGGGGGGGAAGGGCGGACACACGGCGCCTGATTTGTCTAAGGTTGCTGCCGGTTTGGACGCGAACGCCTGGACGCGGACCATGCTGAACCACGCCGGATCAATGATTGTTCCTATCACCAGCACCGGAGGGCAATGGCCCCAGTTCACGGGTGATGAGATGAATGATCTCATCGCTTATGTGAGTCTCAGCGCACCCACCAAAGCTACAAACGTACCGGAAACACCCGGCAATGCGGAAAGGGGTTGGGCCGTGTTCCAGAGCAAATGCCTGCAGTGCCACTCCGTAGGCGGGCAGGGTGGCAGTGTGGGGCCGGAACTGGGCCCAGAGCGTGATTTTTCGCTCACGACGGGGCAGTTTGCCAGCGTTCTGTGGAACCACGCACCGGCGATGCTTCGTCAGGCTCGCGAAAATGGGATTGCTCCTNCCGGTTCTTCAGGGCGACGAGATGGCGGACTTGCGGGCGTTCTTGGCCAGCCTGCGCTACTTCGAGCCGGCTGGGTCTGCCCTGGTTGGTCAACTCGTCTTTTCCGAGCGCGGCTGCGCAGCTTGCCATGGCCAGATGGCGCAGGGCACAAAGACTGCGCCCGGACTCAGGTCGGGCAAGGAAGCTTTCACTACGATTTCGTTTACTGTCGCTCTCTGGCGGCATGGCCCGCGCATGATTGACCGTGCGCAGGAATCGGGCATACCGTGGCCGACCCTGAAGGCCACTGATATCGGCAATCTGGTGAGTTTCCTTAACGCACCTGCGCGCCCGCAGTAAGATTGTGGAAGGCAGCGACGTTCATAGGACGAGCGATCGCGTGCCAGATTTCTCTGCTCAAGGTGTTCTG
>OCOJ01033144.1_pt5 | contig 22136 bp, 18 predicted proteins | sample 1539251 | NCBI WGS metagenome assembly OCOJ01 (sample SAMN01911457, study PRJEB22624) | soil metagenome | biome: Soil | place: Malaysia | collected 2012-04-30 | depth RA_metagenome m | reverse complement strand
TGTGGCGGTGATGGGCGCTTCCGGCTCGGGTAAGTCCACGCTGATGAACCTGCTCGGGTGCCTCGACCGGCCCACCTCCGGCCGTTACTGGCTGGATGGAATCCCGGTGGAAGGGATGGACCGCGACCAGCTTGCGGAAATCCGCAACCAGAAAATCGGCTTCATCTTTCAGAATTTCAATCTTCTCCCGCGCATGACCGCGCTCGAAAACGTGCAATTGCCGCTGCTTTACCGGAGTGGGGACAGCAACGATGCCGGCGAGCGCGCCCGCCGCGTGCTCGCTCTGGTGGGCTTGGCCGGCCGGGAGGAGAGCCTGCCCACGCAACTTTCCGGCGGGCAGCAACAGCGCGTGGCCATCGCCCGGGCACTGGTCAACAATCCGGAAATTCTTCTGGCGGACGAGCCCACCGGCCAGCTCGATTCCTGCACCAGCCGCGAGATCATGGAAATTGTCCAGGGGCTCAACCGCAGCGAGGGCATCACCATTGTGGTGGTCACGCACGCGGAAGAGGTAGCCCGTTTCGCCGGCCGGATCATCACCTTCCGCGACGGCCGCATCGTGGACGACACGCAGCGCGCGCCGGCTGCGGGCGAAGCGGCGGCGGCCTATGCCTCCGCGGGAGCATTGCCATGAAGCGCGTGCTCTCCGCCGCACGCATCGCCCTCCGCGCACTGCAGGTGAATAAGCTGCGCTCCGCGCTGACCATGCTGGGAATCGTCATCGGCGTGGCCGCGGTAATCGCCACCGCGGCCATCGGCTCCGGAGCGAGCCAGCGAATTCAGCAGCAGATCGCCAGCATCGGCAGCAACATCATCATCATTCTTCCCGGGAGCCTCACCGCCTCCGGACTGCGCTTGGGCACCGGGAACGCGGTGACGCTCGCGGAATCCGACGCGCATGAACTGCCGGCGCAATGTCCCAGCATCGCCCTGGCCGTGCCGATGGTTCGCGGGGCTTCGCAGGTTGTCTATGAGAACAGCAACTGGGCCACGGTGATTGTGGGGACCACGCCGGGCTATCTGGAGGTGCGTGACTTTTCCATCCTGCAGGGCTCCCCTTTTTCCCAGCAGGACGTGGACTCGGCCAGCAAAGTCGCGCTGCTCGGCAAGACCGTGGTCAATAATCTGTTCGGCGATCTGGACCCCGTCGGCCAGACCATTCGCATCAAGAATGTGCCGTTCACCGTGGCGGGGGTGCTGGCACCCAAGGGCCAGTCGCCCACCGGCCAGGACCAGGACGACGTCATCTTGCTGCCCATCTCCACGGCGAAACGCAAGGTGCTCGGCATCAAGTCCGCAAACGCGGACGCGGTGGATGCGCTGATCATGCAGGCCAAGAGCAGCGGCCAGATTCAGTCCGCGCAGGACGAAGCCAAAGCGCTGCTGCGCCAGCGGCACCATCTGGCGCCCGCTGAAGATGACGACTTCTCCATTCGCAACATGGTGGAGATCTTCTCCGCGCAGGAAGCCTCGTCCCGCATCCTCTCCATCATGCTGGCAGCGGTGGCTTCGGTGTCGTTGATTGTCGGTGGCATCGGCATCATGAACATCATGCTGGTGTCCGTGCACGAGCGCACGCGGGAGATTGGCCTGCGCCAGGCCGTGGGAGCAAAAACGCGCGACATCCTGACGCAGTTCCTGGTGGAAGCGGTGGCGCTCTCCCTCGCCGGCGGTTGCGTGGGAATACTATTGGGTATCATCGCTTCCGCGGTTATCTCCCGGCTGGCAGGCTGGAATACTGTGGTCAACGTGCTTGCCGTGGGACTGGCGTTCTTTTTCTCCGCGCTGGTGGGCATCAGCTTTGGATATTATCCGGCACGCAAAGCCGCCTTCTTGGATCCGATCGAAGCCCTGCGCGCGGAATAGAGGCAGCGCGGCGCCTGGTCTAGGTCTGCGCGACTCGCCTGACCTTTGAGAGTTGCGAATTCAGAGCCGGGAGCAGAGGCGGGGAACGGAGGGAGCCCGCGGAACACGTGGAGGAAACGAATGGCTCTCGGCAAGAGACATGCAATTCACCGGAGTCACGAGGAATTGGCCTACATGTGTCTCGATTGGCCGGAAGATCACGCTGTGCAGAAACCGAATTTCCCAGCCCGGTGACGAAAGGCGTTGCCCGGTTCGCGGCAAACTCATTCCCTCATAGCGCCATGCCTCGATCACGAATTCTCCCATTGGTACTTGCCTTGCCCAGGGCTCTGAAAACCTCCAGACTCGCAGTGGGCGACCGCAAACCAATATAAGGCTGTCCGGAATTTACTGGAAAGAATGAAACGGGAACCGCCCAACGCCAAGCGGCATTCCCGCACTACCGGCGGTCGAGGGCGGGGTGCCGGACGTCGCGACCGGCGACCATGAAGATCACATCCTCGGCAATGTTGGTGGCGTGGTCGCCGATGCGCTCGAGATTTTTGGCCACCAGGATCAACTCAAACGCCGGGAACACGACGGCGGAATTTTCCATCATGTAGGTGAGCAGCTCGCGGAAGATCTGGTTGCGCAGGGAATCCACCACGTCGTCGCGCGCCAGGACGTTGCGGGCCAGCTCGATGTCGCGCCGCACCAGAGAGTTCAGCGCGTCGCGCACCATTTCTTCGGCGATCTCGCTCATGCGCGGCAGGTCCACGTAGGGCTTTACGCGCGGGTGGCGCAGGATGCGCAGCGCGGATTGCGCGATGTTCACCGCCTGATCCCCGATGCGTTCCAGGTCGCCGTTGATGCGGGAAACGGCCACGGCGAAGCGCAGGTCTCCGGCCGTGATCTGCTGCGTGGCCAGCAACTTGACCACGCGATCGTCCACTTCGATTTGCAGCTCGTTGATGGCCGGCTCTTCTTCGATCACGCGATTGGCCATCTCCTTTTCGCCGTCCAGCACCGCCTGCATGGCCTGATGCACGGCGCGCTCCACCAGGCTGCCCATCCACACCAGCCGGTCCTTGAGTTCCTCCAGCTCTTTTTCGAAGTGGCGTTCCATTCAGCGGCTCCTCATCCGAAGCGTCCGGTAATGTAGGCTTCCGTCCTCGGATCGGCAGGCGTGGTGAAGAGTTTCTCGGTGCCTTGATATTCCACCAGCTTGCCTTCCAGCATAAAAGCGGTGAAGTCGCTGGCGCGGGCGGCCTGCTGCATGTTGTGCGTGACAATCACCAGGGTGCAATTCTCCTTAATGTGGAAGAGCAGCTCCTCGATCTTTGCCGTACTAATGGGATCGAGCGCGGAGCACGGCTCGTCCAGCAGCAGCACCTCCGGCTCCACCGCCAGGGCGCGCGCGATGCACAGCCTTTGCTGCTGCCCGCCGGAGAGCGCGTAAGCGGACTTGTGCAGCGCGTCTTTTACTTCTTCCCACAGCGCGGCGCGCCGCAGGCTCTTCTCGACGGCTTCGGAAATCGAGCCGCGGTAGCCATTGACGCGCAAGCCATACGCAATGTTGTCGAAGATGGATTTGGGAAACGGATTGGGCCGCTGGAACACCATGCCGATGCGACGGCGCAGCCCGGTGACGTCCTGGCTCAGGATGTTTTCCCCATCCAGCAGGATTTCGCCTTGCAGACGGGCGCCTTTGACCGTCTCATGCATGCGATTCAGGGTGCGCAGAAGCGTGGACTTGCCGCAGCCGGAAGGCCCGATCAACGCCGTGACTTTGTTGGTGGGGACGATCAGGTTGATATCGAAAAGCGCGTGCTTCGCACCGTAAAAGAAGTTCAGGGTGCGAACTTCCAGGCGCGTCTTCAGGCCCACCAGCGGATCGGAACCCGCCGCTCCCCCGGCCGACANCCTGCGGAAGCGACTGGGAACCGCCCAAGGCTGCTCTCATCGGAAGGTCCACGTTTTACCTCGGCATTGCACTGCCGCCGCGCGCCAGCACCGTGCGCGCCACGATATTCGTCAACAAGACCATGCCCAGCAGCACCAAGCCGGCGGCCCAGGCCTGTCGGTGCCAATCATCATACGGCGAAATGGCGTACGAAAAGACAACATACGGAAGCGATGCAATAGGCTGGTTCCAGCCCGGACTCCAGAAACGGTTGTTGAGCGCCGTGAACAGCAGCGGAGCGGTCTCTCCGGCTACGCGCGCCAGGGAGAGCAGGATGGCCGTGAGGATGCCGCGGTACGCAGCCGGCAGCACCACGCTGACGATGGTCCGCCACTTGCTGGCCCCCAGCGCCATGGACCCCTCACGGAGGGCCAAAGGCACCCCCCGCAGGAATTCTTCAGTGCTGCGCAAGGTGATGGGAATCATCATGATGCCCAGGGCGAATCCGCCGGCCAGAGCGGAGAAGTGCTTCATCGGCAGCACGATCAGGGTGTAAGCCAGAATCCCGATGACGATGGAGGGCACGCCATTGAGCAAATCGGCGGTGTATTGGATGATGAAAGCGGATAGCTTTCCACTGAACTCCGCCATGTAGATTCCGCCGATCACCCCGATGGGCACGCCAATCAGCGAGGCCAGCAGGAGCAGTTTCATGCTGCCGACAATCGCGTTGGCCATGCCGCCACCCGTTTCGCCAACCGGCTTGGGCAATTTGGTGAAAAAGTCCAGGTTGATCGAGGAACCGCCGTTCACAACCAGATAGCCGAGGATATAGAAAAGCACGGTGATCACCACCAGAGCGCAGAGCCCGGCCAGGCCCAGCATCAAATAGCTGACGCCGTGGCGGATCGTCAGATGCCCGCGTCCGGCCCAACCGCTCATGCCGTGCCTCCGCGCCGGGAAGTGAAGAGAATCAGCAGGCGGGCCAGGCCGTTGAGAATGAAGGTGACCAGAAACAGCACCAGGCCCAGCTCGACAAGCGCCTGCAAATAGATTTCGCCGGTGGCTTCGGTGAATTCATTGGCGATAACTGCGGCGATGGAATAACCGGGCGCGAGGATGGATGCATTGATCTCCGTCACGTTCCCGACCACCATGGTTACGGCCATGGTTTCACCCAACGCGCGCGCCATGGCCAGAAAAACCGAGCCTAGGATGCCGGTGGTGGCATAGGGAACTACAACTTTCCAGGTGGATTCCCATCGCGTGGAGCCCAGCGCCAGCGCGGCTTCGCGCTGGTCCCGGGGAACCACCAGGAGCACTTCGCGCGAGACGCTCACAATAAACGGCACAATCATGATGGCCAGCACCAGGCCGGCTGCCAGAAAACTCACCCCGTAGCATGGACCCTTGAAAACCGGAATGAACCCAAAGTGCTTGATGAGCCATGGGGCGATAGCGGAACGCACAAAGGGCACAACTACGAAGATACCCAGGAGTCCGTAGATCACGCTGGGAACAGCCGCCAGGAGCTCGATCACAAATGTGAGCCCGTCGGAAATCTTTGGCGGGGCGAGCTCCGCCAGGAAGACGGCGGCGCCCAATCCCAACGGCACTCCTATCAACAAAGCGAGGGCGGAGGTCACCAGCGTTCCATAGACAAACGGCAGGGCGCCAAACTGTTCCGCGACCGGATCCCAGACTCTTCCACCGAAGAATGAAAGTCCGAACTTGGCCCTTGACAATGCGGAATGATTCCACAGCACAATCACCAGCAGCGTGGTGATCAGCAAAACGCTTCCGGCAAAAACCAGGGTAATTACGTGAGCCACCTGGTCGCCGCTCAGGAAGCGGGCAGAGAAAGAGCGCGGGGCCGCTTGTGGGCCCGCGCCCATCCCTGCGCTGGTAGCCGTTGCCATTCCGGTTGTGCGGCCTACTTAATCTTCGCGATTGCCTTGGTTTCCTGCTGCACAACTTCTTTGGGCAACGGAGCGTAGCCAAGATCCGTGGTGTAGCCCTGCCCCTTGGTGAGCATCCATTTCAGAAAGTCTTTCAGCGTATCGCGCTTCGTGGCGTCGGGAATGTTAGCCGGAATGAGCAGCCAGGTGAAGCTGGAAATCGGGTAGGCCGTCTTCCCCGCGGAGTTGGTGATAGAGACGCGGAAATCCTCTGGCATGCTCTTGACGGCGCCGGCCGCAGCCGCGGTGGTGGCATTGAGATCCGCTTTCACAAACTGCCCGTCCTTGTTCTGCACCCGTCCGTAGCTCATTTTGTTCTGAAGCGCGTAAATCAATTCGACGTAGCCGATGGCGTCGGGCGTCTGTTTGACCAAGCCGGAAACGCCCTCATTGCCCTTGCCACCCAAGCCCACAGGCCAATTGACCGAAGTATCGCGTCCGACCTTGCTCTCCCATTCCTTGCTGACCTTGCAAAGAAAATCCACCCAGATATAGGTAGTACCACTGCCATCCGAGCGGTGGACGACAACGATGTCTTCAGCGGGCAGCTTCACCGCCCTATTTGCGTTGGCGATTTCCGGATCGTTCCACTTCGTAATTTTTCCCAGGTAAATGCCGGCCAGCGCAGCCTGCGTAAAGTTCAATTCAGCCGTAACCCCTGGAATGTTGTAGATGGGTACGACGCTTCCCAGCACTGTCGGGAAATGCAGCACCCCGGTCTTCACCTGTGCAATCTGGTCATCCTTCATCGGACCGTCAGTGGCCCCAAAGTCCACCGTTCCAGCAATCACCTGGCGAATGCCGCCCCCAGAGCCGATGGACTGATAATTGATTTGGATGTTGGGGTGCTCCTGCTTGTAAACATCAAACCATTTTGAGTAGATGGGATACGGAAACGTTGCGCCCGCCCCGTTGAGTAGGATGGCCCCGGACTGCGCTGCTACGGCCAGAGCAAGGCCTAGGCAAAGTCCGGCCGCCACGGCGTATTTTTTCATCTGGATGTAAGCCTCCTCGGGTGCCCCATTCTGGGTGGACCATATTACAACTCTGTTACAACATGGGGAATTTGGCATGAACGACCCCGGATGCGCTTCTCCCACAGGCAACGTTTACGGAGAGAACGGCGTCTGTATGACTGGATTGATTTGGACTCTTCTCAACATGTTTCCCTCCCTCCGGCCGTGAACCCTTGGGCGCTTCATATCCGTTCATGACACATCCTCGCGCAGCGCGGTTGCCTGCCAGGCTGGGAACGCGCTATGATGCGCTCAGTTTCACCCCAGGTCGGGACTGTCATGGCGCGTGGGAATGCAGTGGTGGCCTCAGGAGCGGTGCCAGTCACGCGAGGCAGGAAGTTTCCAATTTGTCTCTGATCTCAGCGGCGCAACAGAGAAGGCTTGTCGGCGGCGCGGTTATCCTGCTGGCCGTAGCGCTATTTGGTCTGGCCGCCAAAGCGAAGACCAGCCATTATTCTCCGGATTCGAGTTCTTCGGCCTACTTCTCCAGTTCCGTAAAGATTTCTTACAAGCCCCTGACGCTGTTCAGCTTGCTGCCGGCGGCATCCTTGCCCAATTTGGGACTGCTTCCGGCCATGATTATTTTCCTGCGGCCCGTCGTCTTCGCCCCGGTCGTCAGACGGTCGTCAGAAGTCCTGGCTTGGCTCAACCCCCTGCGAGCACCCCCCGCCTCTCTCTTGCCGCCCTTTTAGCCAGCGTCGCGCACCAAATTTGGGTTCAGTCCGCACCAGCACGGCGCTGCCTTTGTCCCGTGATACGCCGGAATTTCCGGCCAGGAGGAGCGCATAGATGGAGGCCCGGTTTTCGCCAGCACTTCTGGAACAACTGCGCCGGCTGAGCACCTGTGTGACGGCCAGCGCGATCGAGAGCTTTGGGGTTCGCCTGCCCAACGCCGGGTTCACCGATTCCAGGGTGCGCTGTATCTTTCCGGATTTCCCCGCTGTGGTCGGCTTTGCGGTAACCGCAAAAATCAAGAGCATCGCTCCGCCGATGAGCGGAGCGTACTACTACTGGCGGACGGACTGGTGGAAGATGATTCTGAGCGTTCCGGCGCCGCGGATCGTAGTGGTGGAAGACGAAGACCATCCGCCGGGCTTCGGCGCCTTCGTGGGAGAAGTTCACGCCCATATTCTGCGCTCGCTGGGCTGTGTGGCTCTGGTGACCAACGGCGCGGTGCGGGACGTGCCGGAAGTGCGCGCCTGCGGATTCCAGATGTTTGCCGGAAACGTGTCTGTTTCCCATGCCTATGCGCATATCTCCAGCTTCGGAGAGGCGATTCATGTCGGAGGGCTGAAGATCCAACCGGGCGAGCTGCTGCTGGGCGATCTGCATGGCGTGGTGTCCATTCCCGCGGAAGTCGCGGCGCAAGTGCCCAGCGTGGCCCAGGGAATCCTGGAGCGGCGCCAGCATGTGATCGGTATCTGCCGGACAGAGGACTTTTCGATCGGGAAGCTTGATCAGGCGCGCCAGGAACTGGGACTCATGGAGGTGCAGGAGCGCGCCAGGCAAATCGAAGGCTCGAAGCGAGGGGGATCATGAGCAAGCAAAAGCGACTGTGGGGAATCGCGGGAATCGCCGCCGGATTCTTTTTGGCCACCGGGCTCGCAGGCTGCGGGCGCGCCAAACCGGTGCGCGCCGATAACCCGGAGAACGCGCCTTCGGCGTCTGTGGCTCCTGTGGTGCAACAGAAGATTACGGACCAATTGGAGATTGCCTCGGAGTTCCAGCCCTTCCAGGAGATCAGCGTATTCGCCAAGGTTTCCGGCTATGTGGAGAAACTGAGCGTGGACTGGGGCACGCACGTGCGCCAGGGCGAAATCATGGCCGTGCTGGAGATCCCGGAACTGGAGCAGCAGCTCCAATTGGACGAGGCCTCCCTGCGGAAGAGCCAGCACGATCTGAAGCGCGCACGCGAGGAGCTGAACCGGGCGCAGTCCGCTTACACGGTGGCCAATCTCACCTATACGCGGCTGGCCGAAGTGCAAAAAGTGCGCCCTGAGTTGGTGGCCCAGCAGGACGTGGACGTGGCCCAGGGCAAGGATCAGGAAGCGGACGCGGCTGTTTCCGGGGCCAAGGCCGGTCTGGCCGCCGCCGAACAGGCGGTGGCAGTCTCGCAGGCCGCGTTGGACCGCGACAAAGCGCTCTACGCATACTCCCGCATCACCGCGCCCTTCGACGGCGTGGTGACGCAAATGAACGCCTACAAAGGCGCGCTGTTGGCCGCGGGAACTTCCGCAAGTAAGAATGACCTGCCGCTTTGCCGCCTGTCGCAGAACAACGTGCTCCGGCTGGTGATTCCGCTGCCGGAGCGCGCCGTGCCCGACGTTTCCATCGGCGAGACCGTGTCTATGAAAGTCTCCTCGCTTAACAAAACGGTGGAAGGAAAAATCGTGCGCGTTTCCGGGCAGATTGACGAGGAGACGCGGACGATGCACACCGAGCTGCAGGTGAACAATCCGAATTACGAGCTGGTGCCGGGGATGTATGCGTCCGTCCAAATCCCTCTGCACACCGTGAACGATGCTCTCACCGTGCCCATCCAGGCCTTCCAGTCATCCGGCGAGGGACGCGGGACGGTGCTGGTGGTGAACTCCTCAAACAAGATTGAGTTGCGCCAGGTGAATCTGGGATTGCAGACCGCCAGTCTCGTGCAGCTCGTCTCCGGCGTGAAGGAAGGCGAACACGTGGTGATCGGGGACCAGAGCCAGTATCGCAGCGGCGAACTGGTGAAACCCGTGCCCATGGCGCAAATGGGCGGAGGGAAATAGTCCATGCCGGGCTTCTCACTCAAACACCCTCATTTCGTCATCGTGGTGTGCCTGTTCATCATGGTGCTGGGCCTCACCAGCCTCACCCAGATGCCCGTGGACATGTTCCCGCCGATCAACATCCCTGTGGTGCTGGTGGCCACCTTCTATAGCGGCATGCCGCCGGAGCAGATCGAAGCGGACATCACCGACACCTTCGAGCGGTTCTTCACCCTGGGCAGCGGCGTTGACCACCAGGAATCGCGCTCCATGACGGGCGTGAGCCTGATCAAGCTGTACTTCCAGCCGGGCACGGACGCGAACGCGGACGTGACCCAGATCTCGAACCTGGCGATGGCGGACTTGCGCCGGTTGCCGGAGGGCACGCTTCCCCCCGTGGTGCTCAGTACGGGCGCCTCCAACCTTCCGGTGTGCCTGCTCACCGTGGAGGGCAAAGGGCTCACGGAGACCCAGCTCCACGATTATCTGCAGTACCAGATCCGCAACCAGGTGGCCGGCGTGCCCGGGGCCACCGTGCCGCCTCCTTACGGTGGCCGGTACCGTCAGCTCATGGTGAATGTGGATCCGCTGAAGCTGCAAGCTCACCAGTTAAGCCCCATGGACGTGGTCCGGGCGGTTGATCAATCCAACCTGATTTTGCCCGCCGGCGACGTGCGCATCGGGCCGCTGGACTACAACATTTACACCAACGCCCAGGTGCCCAGCGGGCGCGCGCTCAATGACATTCCCCTGAAGACGGACGGAGAAAAGACCGTATTTGTATCCGACGTGGGACACGCCGAGGATAGCTCCTTCTTTCAGTACAACGTTGTGCGCGTGAACGGACAGAGGTCCGTTTACGTTCCGGTGCAGAAACAGGGCGGGAACACAAACACCATCGCCGTGGTCAACGGCATCCGGGAGAAGATCCGCGATCTTCGGGACATTCCCGAGCAACTGAAGTCGCACGTGGCTCTGGACCAGTCCGTGTTCGTCAAGGACGCCATCCAAACGGTGGTGCGCGAAGGAGCCATGGGCCTCACGCTCACCGGCCTGATGATTCTCCTGTTTCTGGGCGACCGCCGCGCCACCTTCGCCGTATTCCTGAACATTCCCATCGCCGTGATGATCACCTTCTTCATCCTTCATCTTCTCGGCCGCTCGATTGACAGCATGGTGCTGAGCGGCCTGGCCCTGGCGTTCTCGCGCCTGATTGACGACTCCGTGGTCAGCCTGGAAAACATCTTCCGCCACCTGGAGATGGGGGAGGACCCGGAAAAGGCCGCGCTCGAAGGAGCCAATGAAGTCGCCCTGGCCGTGCTGGCCATCATGCTGGTGGCGGTGGTGGTGTTCTTCCCGGTGACGCTGCTGTACGGCGTCAGTTCGTATCTGTTCGGCGCGCTGGCCCTGGCCGTGGCGTTGGCGCTCGGCGCTTCCTATTTCTGCGCCATGACCATCGTGCCGCTCTATTGCGCCCACGTGCTCAAGCCCGTCCATCACGGGCATGGCGAAGGCGGTCACGAGGCCAAATCCTGGGGCGAGCGGTTCCACGCGGCTTTCAACCGGAAATTCGACCAGATGCTCGACGTGTACGAAAAAGGAGTGCGCTTTGTGCTGGACCGTCCCTGGCAGACGGTCTTCGCCTTCGGCGGACTGGTGGCCGCTTGCCTGCTGCTGATTCCGCTGGTGGGCATCTCCTTCTTTCCCCGCACCGACGCCGGCCAGTTCGTGATGAACCTGAAAGCGCCCAGCGGCACGCGCATCGAGTTGACCAATGATTACGTGAAGCGCGTGGAAGACATCGTGCGCAAGACGGTGGATAAGGAAGACCTGGACACCATTATCTCCAACGTGGGCGTTTTCCCCGATCTCTCCGCGCTCTTTACCCCCAACCAGGCCATGCACACCGCCTACGTGCAGGTGGGATTGAAGGAGGAGCACAAAGGCGACAGCTACGCGTACATGGATGAGGTGCGCAAACGCATCAATGCGGAGATGCCGGAGGTGCGCACCTATTTTCAGTCCGGCGGCCTGGTGGATTCGGTGCTGAACCAGGGCGTACCGGCGCCCATTGACATCCAGGTGAGCGGGATGAACATGCACGTCTGCCGCGACATCGCCAGCCGGCTGGCCGGCGAAATCCGCGTCCTGCCGGGCATTTCCGATGTGTTCATTCCCCAGGACCTCGATTATCCCGGCCTGCAGGTGAATGTGGACCGCGTGCGCGCGCAGCAGTTGGGGCTCTCGCCGAAGGAAGTGATCAGTTCGGTGATTACGGCGCTCACTTCCGACATCATGATCGCGCCCAGCTACTGGGTGGACCCGCGCAACGGCAACAACTATTTCGTGACCGTGCAGTATCCGGAGAACCGCGTGGGCTCCTTCCGCGACCTCGAGACCATGCCGCTTCGGGCGCCGCATTTGAAAGAGCCCACGTATCTGGGCCAGGTGGCCAGCATCCACCCCACGCTCACGCCGACGGTGGTGGACCACTACCAGTTGCAGCGCGTCATTGACATCTACGTGGCCCCTTCCGGGGAAGATCTGGGCGGGCCGGCCAAACAGATCGGCAATCTGGTGAGCAAGCTGCAGCTTCCTCCCAATATCCGCGTGGACATCCGCGGGCTGGTGATCACCATGCAAGAGTCGTTCCGCAGCTTCGGATTCGGGCTGCTGCTGGCCATTCTGCTCGTGTTTCTGATCATGGTGGCGCAGTTCCGCTCCTTTGTGGATCCCTTCCTGATCATCGTGGCCGTGCCCACCGGACTGGTGGGAGTGCTGCTGGTGTTGGCGCTGCCCGGCACCACGCTGAACATTCAATCCCTGATGGGAATCGTCATGCTGCAAGGCATGGTGGTCTCGAACAGCATCCTGATCGTGGACTTCTCCAACGTGCTGCGCGCGGAAGGCCACAACCTGAAGGAGGCAGTGACACGCGCCTGCCGCATCCGCCTGCGGCCGATTCTGATGACTTCGCTGGCCACGGTGGTGGGCCTGCTGCCCATGGCCTTCAAACTGGAAACGGGCAGCGAAGCCTACACGCCCCTGGCACGGGTGATCATTGGCGGGCTGTTGACTTCCATCGTGCTGTCCATCTTCATCGTTCCGGTGGCTTACCTGCTGATCTACCGCCGCCGCGAGGAACAGCAGCAGCCAGTCCTGGCACAGGAGTCGCACTGATGGGTCGGAACCTGCGGTTCGTTTCTTTTTTCGCCATCCTGCTTCTAACCCAGCAAGTCACAGCACAGAGCCAGACGGCGCCTGCCGGCGGACCCTCTCCCTCCCCGGCTCCGGCTATGCCTGCGCCAGCCAACGCGCAAACCCCGGCTACCGCGCCCGGCCAGCCGCCCGCGGGTGTGCAGAGTCTCTCGCTGGCCGAGGCGGAAAAAATCGCGGTGCAGAATCATCCCCTGTTGCAAATCGCGGAACACCGCGCCGCGTATGCCAAGGCGCAAGTGCAGGAGGCGCAGGCCGCGTATTTTCCGCAGGCCACCGGGGATGTCACCGGAGTTTATGCGGAAACCAACAGCCGCGTCACCGCCGGCGCGCTCTCGAACCCTCACATTTTTGACCGCTTCGCCACCGGGGCCTTCGCCTCGCAACTGGTGACCGATTTCGGACGCACGCAATCCCTCGTGAACAGTTCCAGCCTGCACGCGCGGGCGCAACAGGCCGGTGTGGTCACCTCGCGGGCAGACATTCTGCTGCAGCTCCACGACGCCTATTTCGCCAGCTTGAAATCCAAGGCCGTGCTCACCGTAGCGGAAGAGACGGTGAAAGCCCGCCAGATCATCGCCGACCAGATCACCCTGATGCAGCAGAACAAGCTGAAGTCCGGCTTGGACGTGGCTTTTGCCAACGTGGACTTGGCTCAGGCCAAGCTGCTGCTCATCCAGGCGCAGAACGACCTGCAGGCTTCTTACGCCAATCTTTCCGCGGCGCTCGGGTACCACGAGCCCCGCGCCTTCGCGCTTGCCGAATTGCCGGTACCTCCTGCGCCGCCCCCGGATTTCATCCCGGTCCTCCAGCAGGCCTTTCTGAACCGGCCGGAACTCATCGGCCAGCGCCTCGAAGTCAGCTCCGCACACAGCTACGCGATCGCGGAGAGGGATTTGTGGTTCCCCACGCTGGGGGCGGTCGGCGCCGCCGGCGTCACTCCCTACCGCGAGGACTTGCTCACCAGCACGCGTTACGCAGCCGCAGGCTTCAATCTGACCATTCCCATCTTCAATGGGCACCTCTTCGGCTCGTTGCGCACCCAAGCTAATGAGCAATACCGGGCCCAGCAGCAATACCTGCGCGACCTGGAAGACCGCATCGCCCGCGACGTGCGCACCGCCTGGCTCGATGCCAACTCCGCCTTCGAGCGCCTGGCTGTTACCGAGCAGCTTCTTCAGGAAGCAAGGCTGGCGGAGGACCTGGCAGCGTCTCGCTACAAAATGGGACTGAGTTCCATCGTGGAACTCTCCCAGGCGCAGCTGAATCTGACCCAGGCGCAAATCCAGGAAGCCAGCGCCAAGTACGATTTTCAGACCCGCATTTCCGAGCTGCAGTATCAGCAAGGCCTGCTGCGCTGAAATACCGGCTGTAATTAAGTTGGCTTCCGCGTACCCATACCGCGTGTCGCACGGGTGGGCGGAACTGCTTCCCAATGGTCACCCGGCAGTTCATCCGCCCGTAACAATTCCCGCACATCACCGCACCCAATCCTTGAACAGGCCGGGCAGTCGAGTCAGCATCTGTTCAAGGAGCCTCGCTCAAATGAAAAATTCGCATCGCGGTACCCTTCTGCCGCGTCTCGGCGCGGTTGTGTGCCTCGTTTTCCTGGCGGCGTTTGCCGCGCGGTCCCAGAACACTCTGGCGCTGGTGGGCTCGGGCTCAAACGTCCCCAGCCCGCTGTATGCGGTTTGGACCGAAGAGTTCAACAAGAAGAATTCCGGCGTTTCGGTCCGCTACCTTTCCCGTAGCACAGTGGAAGGCATCGAGTCGCTCAGCCGCGGCTCGGGCGACTTCGCGGCGGGTGAGATACCGCTCTCGGAGCAGCAGATGCACGGCGGCAAAGTGCAGCTCACCTCGATCCCCAGCGTGATCATCGCCCTGGTTCCCGTTTATAACCTGCCGGGAAAACCGCAACTGCGTTTTTCCGGCAAGCTGCTCTCGGAAATCTTTCTTGGCTCCGTGAAGACCTGGAAAGATCCGCGGATCGCCAAGCTCAATCCCGGGACTTCGCTGCCAGATCTGCCGGTCAAAGTCGTGCATCGCACTTCAGGGAAGGGCTCGAATTACATCTTCACAGAATTTCTCTCCAAGACCGATCCGGACTGGAAATCCAAGGTGGGCATCAGCCCCTCTCCCGCCTGGCCGGTGGGAGATGAGGCCAACCGCGGCGAAGACATGGTTACGAAAGTGGCAGCTTCCGAAGGCGCTATCGGTTACGTCGAGGCCAGCTTTGCGCGGCATTCCGCGCTGGGATATGCGGAAGTGGAAAACGGCTCCGGAGAATTCGTGCGCGCCACTCCAGCCAGCATTACGGCTGCATGCGAAGCGGCGGGAAAGGGCGTGCGCGACGACTTCCGCATCTCCATGACCAACGTCGTAGGCAAAGATGCCTACCCGATCTCCAGCTTCACTTGGCTCTACTTGCCGGAGTCCGGGCTGACCCCCGAGCGCAGCAAAGCCCTGAAACAATTCCTGAACTGGGCGCTCTCGGATGGACAAGAGATTGCCCGCGTGCAGGGCTACGCTCCGTTGCCGCCCAGCCTGCTCACTAAAGCACGCAACAAGGTGAATTCCCTGCCCTGAGCCGGGTGTCATGCCCTTGAAGGGCCGGCGGCCCCGCACTGGGCGGGCCGCCGGCCTTTTTTCTTGCTCTCAGAACCCAAAGCAAGGATCGTTCCAGATTCACCGCGGATCTCGTGGTTGACGCGCGCCGGAGTGTCACGGTCGTTCTCGGTCTGGTTGTCCCCCCTTTCCGGGCAGCCCATGGGCTAACCAGCCTCCTTGACGGTATGTAACAGAGGATTCACATAGCTCTCACACAGGCTTCATGGCTCCCCACTAGTTTGCACGTTGCGTGCCGCGGGTTCCCGGACGTCCGGGTCTTGGACCGGGGTGGTGCCCGAACGGCTGCAAGTTCGCCGGCACGAAGCACGAAGCCGGAACAATTAACCCGGAGATGATTTCTCTCTGAAGGAGGGAGAATGCGTAAACTGGCACTTTCGATTTGCGCCCTCAGTTTGGCAGCGGTCCCCGCTGTCTGGGCTGCGGGGGGACCGGGCGACGCGCCGGCGCCGCCGGAAAAGGATAAGAGCGCGGCCACCGCTCCGGCGCAACCGGCCGAATCGGCTCAGCCCGCTGCCGCTGCGGCCACTCCTGCGCTGGCTGCCGAGTTGGCCGAGTTGCGTGCGCTCTTGAAGTCGCAGGCCGCGGAGATCGAAGCAGAGCGCCGCGAACTGGCCGAAATGAAGGCCAAACTGGGCGGCGTTAAAGAGGAAGCCGTGGACGCCGCCGTTTCCGCCGCCGTTCCGGCGGCTAAGGCGGCAGCGGCAGAAGCCGCGCCGATCAACGTCCTGACCGTGGGGGGCAGCAAGAGCGACGGTCCCGAGCCGGGACCAGGGGCGTGGGTGGATGGCCGGCCCCCGCAAGATGACAAGCAGTCTACCTTGGCGCTGCACTTCAAGGGCATCACGCTTACGCCCGGCGGATTTGCCGCGGCAGAAACCGTGTGGCGCAACCGCGCGGTGGATTCCGACGTGAACACGGCGTTCACTTCCGTCCCCTACGCCGCGAGCAACGAGAGCAAGATCTCCGAGTTCAATTTGAGCGGGCGCCAGTCGCGCATCTCCATGTTGATGGACGGCAAGCTGGCAAACGTAAAGATCGGCGGTTACTACGAGGGTGATTTCCTTTCCGCGGGCGTCACCTCCAACAGCCGCCAGAGCAATAGCTACACCTTCCGCCAGCGGCAATTCTGGGCCCAGGCGCGCTTCGATAGCGGCTGGACCATCACTGGCGGGCAGATGTGGAGCCTGGTGACGGAAACCCGCAAGGGCATGGACAATCGCACCGAGGCGCTTCCGCTCACCATCGACGCGCAGTACGAAGCGGGCTTTAACTGGTCTCGCCAGTACGGCTTCCGCATCGTCAAGGACTTCGACAATAAGATCTGGCTGGGCTTCTCTGTAGAAGATGCTCAGGAAGTTGTCCCCACGTTCCACGGGAACGCGGCAAATTTCGTGCTCCAGAATACCGGAAACGCCGGCGGCCTGGACAACAACACCACCAACTACACTCTCAACTATTCGCCGGACTTCGTCCTCAAGGGAGTTTGGGAGCCCGGGGGTAATTGGGGCCATTGGGAACTGTTCGGGCTCCTGCGCACGTTCCGGGCACGGGTCTATCCCTGCATCGTTCCGGCGAACGTCACTGCGCCGGCAGAGTGCACGGGTGTACCCACCACTTCCTTCGCCAACAACGACGTGCGTGAAGGCGGCGGCGTGGGCGGCGGTTTCCGCATTCCGACGTTTAACAAGAAGCTGGATATCGGTTTGAAAGGGCTCTATGGCGACGGCGTGAGCCGCTACGGCTCATCGACGCTCCCGGACCTCGCGGTGCGGCCAGTGGGCACAATCGCTCCGCTGCACGGCGGCTCGTTCCTCTCCACTCTCGAATGGCACGTCACGCCGAAGCTGGACGTTTACCTCAATTACGGAGGTGACTTCGTCAGCCGCGCCTACTACACGACACTGGCGGGAACAGCGACTGTGCCTCCCGTCACCATCGGCTACGGCTCGCCGTTCTTCGTCAATTCCGGCTGCGAGTCCCCCACGGAAGTGGCGCCCGGAGCCGGCACCCCGAACAAGGCTGGCAACTGCACCGGCGACCTTCGCAACATTCAGGAAGGCACCATCGGCTTCTGGCACCGGATCTATAAGGGAGACCGGGGAACCATGCAGTGGGGGGCGCAATACTCGTACCTCAAACTCACTGCCTGGTCCGGCTTGGGAACTCCTGGCGTCGCCGGTGTCTTTCCGCAGTTCAACCCGCATGCCAACGACAGCATGATCTTCACCTCGTTGCGCTACTACCTGCCGTAGTTCTGGACGCAGGTGGAAATCAGCCCGCTGGCGGCAAGCCGGCGGGCCGCAATCCCAAGGGCAGCCGCCACCACGGAGGCGGCTGCCCTTTTTCTTTCTTGGCGATTTCCCGGGAGCGCGGTATCCGGAGGGAGAACGGGCACAGGCTAAAAGCCTGTGCCACAAAAAATTGGGCCGGCGCCNAGGGGAACGCCGGCCCGTTACGGAGAGGCCAGAGGTGAGGTTCAGCGGCTCCCAGTGACCATCAGAACCGCCGTGATACTCACGCAGGGTTATACCCGCAGCCCGTTACCCCTCGATTGGCCCAATGTGAATTCTGTTTGAACGTTTGCGCGCGGCGGGGCAGGCCTTCCAGGTGCAGCCGCCGCCTCCCTCCGGCCGTGCCCTGCCCGCAGAGTCGTCAGTCGTGACCTGAAGCGGGAGTGTGCGGTGCGCCCGGCGGCTGAACGGAGGGTTCCGCTTCCGTTTCCGGCTGGAACACGGACAGGGACACGTAGAAACGCGAACCCCGGCCCAGTTCGCTTTCCACCCACAGCCGTCCCTGGTGGGCCTCCACGATATGCTTGGCGATGGAGAGTCCCAGGCCGGTGCCGCCCAGTTCGCGGGAGCGGGCCGCATCCACGCGGTAGAAGCGCTCGAAGATGCGCTGCTGATCCGTGCTGGGGATGCCGATGCCGGTGTCTTCCACGCACAGCACCACGGCGCCGCCTTCCTGCGTGGCGCGCACGCAAATGGTGCCCGGCGGCGGAGTGTACTGAATAGCGTTCTCGAGCAGATTCTTCAGCACCTCTTCGAGCCGCAGGGAATCCCCGCGCACCGCGGGCAGTTGCTCCGGCACGTCGCGGGTTATCTCCAGGTTGCGCCCCTGGGCCTTCAGGGAGACTGCTTCGATGCAGTGATCTACCAGGCTTGGCACGCTCACCGGTTCCATGTGGAAAGTCATGCTGCCGCCCTCGATGGCGGAAAGCTTCAGCAAGTCGTCCGTGAGGCGGCCCAGGCGGGCGGCGTGATCCCGGATAATGCCCAGGAATTTGAGGGTGGCTTTGCGGTCTTCTACCGCGCCGCTCAGAAGCGTTTCCGCGAATCCCTGGATCGTGGTGAGCGGGGTGCGCAGTTCGTGGGAGACGTTGGCCACGAAGTCGCGGCGCACGCGCTCCAGGCGGCGGATTTCCGTCACGTCGTGCAGCACCAGCACCGCGCCGCGGGCCGCCCCGCTCTGCGGGACGACGGGCGCGGCGGTGAGGGCAAACGTGCGGGGGCGCACCGTGCCGAACTCCACCTCCGCGTGCATCCTTTCGCGCTCGGCGAGCACGGCATGTGTGGCCGCAATCAGTTCGGGATGCCGCGCCAGCTCCAGGAGCGGGCGCCCAGTGGCCACGGTGCCGCCCACGGCTTCGGCAAATGCCCGGTTGGCAAAGAGGATGCGCTCCGCGGCGTCTACCACGGCCACGCCTTCGGTCATTCCGGCCAGCACCGCCGCGGAGAAGTCCCGCTCGCTCGAGAGCCGCGCGAATTCCGCGCCCAGGCGCGCGGAGGTATCGGCCAGCGCGCGCGCCACGGCGCCCAGTTTGCCCGGGAACTGGTAGGGCTCGAGCGGCTGGAAGTCTCCCGCGCCCAGGCGCTCAACGGCCTGACGCAAAGATTCGCTCTGCCGGCGCGATCGCTGGGCGGCTTGCCGCCACCACGCGCAAGCGGCCAAGACCAGCAAAATGCCGAAAACCCAAAGAAGCCCAGTGTGCAGTGGCATCAAGGATGGATCCTGCGCGGATTCTCCCTCAGCGTGGTTCGGACGCTCCCCAAGCTTCGGGGTGTCCGCACGCTTTCCCCTTCCCCGCGGCAGCTATTCGCTCGCGGGCTCCGGGAGGTCCGCAAATGAATGGGGCTGCTACTCACCCCGCGCGTCAAAAATGTATCCCGCGCCGCGCACCGTCTTCAAGTACTCAGGCTTTTCGGGATCTTGTTCGACTTTTTCCCGCAGGCGCCGGATATACACGTCCACGCTGCGCGGAGTGACAAAGCGGTCCGTGCCCCACACGGCATCCAGCAACTGGTCGCGGGTGAAGACGCGGTCCGGGCGCCGCGCGAGGAAGTAGAGCAGGCGGAATTCCAGCGTGCTCAGCGCCACGGGCTTGCCCGCGCGCGTCACCCGGTAGGACGCGGGATCGATGTGCAGGCCGCGGCATTCCACGGCCTTTTCCGCGTCGCCGGTAGGTTCCGTGCGGCGCAGCAGCGCCTTGATGCGCGCCACCAACTCGCGCGGACTGAAGGGCTTGGTGACGTAGTCGTCCGCGCCCATCTCCAGTCCCACCACCCGGTCCGCTTCTTCTCCGCGCGCGGTGAGCATCAGGATGGGCAGGCGGTTCAGCGTCTGGTCGCGCCGGATTTCGCGGCACACTTCCAGACCCGGAAGTTTAGGCAACATTAAGTCAAGCAGCACCAGGTCCGGCGGCGCTCGCCGCAGGGTGGATAGCGCAGTAAGGCCGTCCGCGGCCACGGCCGTCTGGTAGCCTTCCTTTTCCAGGTTGTAGCGAACCAGCTCGACGATGTCTTTATCGTCTTCTACGATCAGTACACGCCTCACTTCTGCGCAACCTCCGGGAAGGCGGCCCGAGCTGGCGGGCCGGTACCCCCCCAAACCAGTGTATAGCGGGCCTCGGGAAGGAAAACGAGCAAAATGAATGGAAGGCGAAAGTTTATTCCCAGAGTCATGCGCCAGTAACAGAACGTTCATCCGCAGAGCCCCGGAACCCCATGGCCTGGAAACGGTCAACAGTTGCCAGTTCACAACTAACAGTGCGCAGTTTCCCGCAGGAAAGAGGCGGTATGCCAGGGGCCAGGGCACCCATGGCTGGGGCAGCCTCCGGCTCACCCGCCTACAATATCCGCGCCCTCTCATCCGTCTCCACCAGTGGATGAGCGAAGCGGCAAACCCGGCTCGGATGGCAATCGAACAGGACCAGCGGATTACCGAGGTCGTCGGGCGGGAGGGGCGCCGGCTGGGCAACTTCATCCGCCGGCGCGTGCCCGACCCGCGCGACGCCGAGGACATTCTGCAGGAGGTGTTCACCGAACTGGTCGAGGCCAACCGCCTGCTGGTGCCCATCGAGCACGTCACCGGGTGGCTCTTCCGCGTGGCGCGCAACCGCATCACCGACCTCTTCCGCAAGAAGCAGCCGGTAAGCCTGAATGACGCTGCCGGGGACGAAGAGGGTCATTTGCTGCGGCTGGAAGACCTGCTGCCCTCGCCCGATGCCGGGCCGGAGGCTGTTTACGCGCGCAGCGTGCTGCTCGAAGAATTGGAGAACGCGCTCGATGAATTGTCGGGAGAGCAGCGCGAAGTGTTTGTGGCCCACGAGATCGAAGGCCGCAGCTTCAAGGAAATGGCCGCGGAGAGCGGCGTGAGCGTGAACACGTTGCTCTCGCGCAAGCGCTATGCGGTGCGGCGCCTGCGCGAGCGGCTGCAAGAAGTTTGCGACGAGTTCATGACCCCGGAGGAACCAAGATGAGGAAGAAATGGTTTGTGCTGGGCCCGATCGTCATCGTCCTGTGCGCCATCATCATGGTGATTGCGGGCGGCATCGTGATGTGGCTGTGGAACTGGCTGCTGCCCCCGCTCTTCGCCATCCGCCCGATTACGTTCTGGCAGGCGCTGGGGATTATGGTGCTGAGCCGCATGCTGTTCGGCGGCTTTGGCGTGCGCGGCGTGGCCCGCTCCCGGATGCGGGAGCGCATGGAGGAGCGCTGGGGCCGCATGACGCCGGAGGAGCGCGAAGCCTGGCGGCAGCGCATGCGCGCGCGCTGGGGCTTCGGCCCGCCCGCCGGCGAATCGCGCGGGAAGAATACCGGCGGATTGTGAATGCGGGGAGCGGCGTGGCTTGCCATGAGCGGGAAGCCGCCGGTTGAAAAGGGGGATCAGGGAACCAATGGTGCGAAGCGTTGGAGGCGCTTGCCCGTATCCACTTCTCCTGTATAAATGGCCCCTGAACGATCCGCGGCGATCTGATGGACCCATTGGAACTGTCCGGCATTACGTCCGTTGCGGCCGAAGTGGCCGAGGATTTTGCCATCGCTGCGCTGGAGAATCCACACGACATTGTCCTCACCGTCGGCGACGAAGAGGAACGACTGCGCGGGATCTGAAGAAAAAGCGAGGTCCCAGGCGGAGCCCTGAACCAGCGTTTCTTTGCGCACGAAGAATTCAGCCACGAATTTGCCGGCCTTGCTGAATACTTGAATTCGATTGTTGATGCGGTCGCAGACGTACACCAGGCCATCCGCGGAAATGTGCAGGCAGTGGACGGGATAGCCGAACTGCCGCGCGGGCGGCGTGGCGGGCGAGTACGTGGGCAGCGGCACATCCGAGGGCTTATTGCCGTAAGCGCCCCAGAGGCGCTTGAAGGCGCCGGTTTCTGAATCGAAGACGATCACCCGCCGGTTGCCGTAGCCATCGGCGACGAACACTTCGTGGGCAGCCTCGTCCACATCCATGCCCGCGGGGCGGCCAAGAATGTCCGTGCGCGAGCTGTCCATCGGATCGCTTGAGGGATGGCCGATTTGGAGCAGGAAGCGGC
>OCOJ01033082.1_pt9 | contig 22150 bp, 24 predicted proteins | sample 1539251 | NCBI WGS metagenome assembly OCOJ01 (sample SAMN01911457, study PRJEB22624) | soil metagenome | biome: Soil | place: Malaysia | collected 2012-04-30 | depth RA_metagenome m | reverse complement strand
CTCAACTCGATCGATGAAGTTCACCGCATCGTCTTCGGCGCAAGCTATCTCGTACTGGGACTGGGCGATGTTTATCTCGGCGCGCCTGTGGCGACGCCCGTCGATCCGCGTCATCGCCTGGTGACGACGAAGTACAACCCCGCGCGTACATGGACACCCGAAAATGCGGTCGGAATCGGCGGCGCTTATCTCTGCGTCTACGGCATGGAAGGTCCGGGCGGATATCAGTTCGTCGGGCGCACCGTGCAGATGTGGAATACGTTCCACTCCACCGCCGAGTTTCCTGCCGGAACGCCATGGCTGCTGCGTTTCTTCGACGAGCTGCGATTTCATCCCGTAAGCGCCGAAGAGTTGCTGGAGATTCGCGATGCGTTCCTTCGCGGTCGTTACCCGCTAGAAATCGAGCCAAAAGAATTCCGTCTTCGCGATTATCATGCCTTTCTGGAATCCATTAAGGCGGAAACGGATACATTCAAGAAACGCCAACAGGCCGCCTTTGAAGCGGAGCGCGAGCGCTGGGCGGCTGCAGGCCAGCCGGAGTACGTGGAAGTGCCCGAGCCGCTAAGTCCAGANCGAGCCGCTAAGTCCAGAGCCTGACTCGACAGCCCCGGACGGCTGTCGTCCCGTCCGCTCGCCAGTTGTTGCAAGCGTGTGGAACATCGCGGTGGACGCAGGACAGCGTGTCGAAGCTGGGCAGAAGCTGATGGTTCTGGAAGCGATGAAAACCGAAATCGCCATCGCCGCGCCCAACGCGGGCATCGTCGAAAAACTGAACTGTGCGGCGGGAGCGATCGTCTGGGCAGGTCAGACCCTATTATTGCTTCGCTCGGAGGTGGCAACGTGAGCTCTACCGCATTGAGTTTTTCCACCATCGTCGAGGCGCTCTACGATCGCCTAGAGAACGAGCCGCTCCATCCTGTTTGGATTTCGCTTATTCCGCGTGCTGACGCAGTTGCCCGCGCGCGTGAGATCGAGACCCATCCCGATTTGCCCCTTGCAGGCAAGACTTTCGCTGTAAAAGACAACTTTGACGTTGCAGGAGTGCTCACCACTGCGGGTTGTCCCGCATTTGCCCACACTCCTTCCGAAAGCTCACCCGTAGTTCAGCGCTTGCAGGAGGCCGGAGCCCTTCTGATTGGCAAGACCAACATGGACCAATTCGCTACGGGGCTGGTCGGCACGCGATCACCCTATGGAGCTTGCTCAAGTGTGTTCAATGGACGCTATGTTTCCGGCGGATCAAGTTCTGGCTCAGCGGTGGCGGTGGCGAAAAATCTGGTGGACTTTTCTCTTGGCACCGACACAGCGGGCTCTGGGCGTGTGCCCGCAGCATTTAATAATTTGATTGGATTGAAACCAACGCGCGGCTTGCTCAGTACGCGTGGAGTTATTCCCGCCTGTCGCACTCTCGACTGCGTTTCTGTTTTCGCACGAACCTGCCGTGAGGCTCATGAGGTTTGGCAAGTAGCACGCGGTTTCGATTCCAAGGATCCGTTTTCCCGTGAACCTGGTCCAGGACACGATGCGGCGCCGTGGGTGAACACCACGTTCCGCTTTGGAGTGCCTTCGTCGCAGCAACAGCAGTTTTTCGGGGATGAGGAAGCCGCTCAGCTTTACCAGGCAGCGATTATCAAACTACAGAAGCTTGGCGGCGAGAAAGTTGAAATCGATTTTTCCGTCTTTCACAGGGCCGCAGACTTACTCTACGGTGGACCGTGGGTTGCGGAGCGTTTAGCCGCAATCAAGACCTTCTTCCGGGATCATGCCGCCGAGGTCGAGCCGGTCGTGCGCGGTATTATTGGCGGAGCAGAGAAATATACAAGCGTTGATGCGTTTGAAGCTGACTATCGCCTGCGTGAGCTACGCTGCGAAGCCGACAATGAGTGGGCAGGTATGGATGTATTTGTGCTGCCAACTACCGGAACCATTTACACACACGAGCAAATCGCTTCCGATCCGGTAAAACTCAACACGAATCTCGGCTACTACACGAATTTTGTGAATCTCATGGATCTTGCTGCTGTGGCGGTCCCGGCAGGTTTCCGCTCGAACGGCCTGCCGTTCGGGATCTCGTTCATCGGTCGAGCATTCACCGACGAGGGTTTGCTCGCCTTGGCAAACCAGTATTTGGGTGACTCGGCTCCGCTTTTGAACAAACCCCCAGGCTGCCTCGAACTGGCAGTCGTCGGTGCACACCTCAGCGGTCAGGCCCTGAATAGTCAGTTGACTCAGCGGGGCGCGCGCCTGCAAAGAACCTGCCGCACAACACCCAACTATCGCCTGTATGCCTTGGATGGATGCAGCCCAGCCAAACCCGGTCTCGTCCGCGATGACAACTTCCGAGGACCTGGCATTGAGGTCGAAATCTGGGCGATCCCGGAAAATCAGTTTGGGAGCTTCGTAGCGGCCGTCCCACCTCCGCTCGCAATCGGCAGCGCTACCCTGGCGACCGGTGAGTCGGTCAAGTCCTTCCTCTGCGAACCCTACGCCGTCTGCGGAGCAAGGGAAATCACTGGCTTCGGCGGCTGGCGCGCCCACCTCGCATCATCCAAATCTTGAATTGCAGCAATACAAAAATTGCGTGTGAGCCTAGCACGGCATGCCACTAAAATTTCAGGACGATGGTCCGAGTGAATACCGTCATCAAGTCTGTGCTCCTGTTCTTCTGCGCCCTTCTGACGATTCCCGCTCTCGCTCAGAAGCCCACTTTCACCGTGGGCTGGTCGATCTACGCAGGCTGGACTCCGTACCACTACATGCAGAAGTCCGGCGTGCTCAAGAAGTGGGCCGATAAATACGGCATCACCATCAAGGTTCAGCGTTTCGACTACGCGCCTTCCCTGGACGCCTTCGTTGCCCGCAACATCGATGCCTGCACCATGACCAACATGGAAGCGCTCGACATGCCAGCCGCCTCCGGCGTGCCTACGACGGTCGTGCTTGTCGGCGACTACTCCAACGGTAACGACGCCTTGTTGGTGCGCGGTGGGTTGCAGATGAAAGATCTCGTCGGACGGAAGATGCTGCTAGTCGAGAAAACGGTTTCAGAGTACCTCTTCGACCGTGCCCTCACGCTGAATTCCATGCGGGACCAGATCAGACAAGTGCGCATGATCAATACCTCGGATGCCGACATTCAATCAGCCTTCATTAGCGACGCCAGCGTTTCCGCGGTGGTGACCTGGAAGCCCATGCTCTCACAGCTCGTCCGGCAGAAGGGGATCACCTCGCTATTCAATTCCTCGCAGATCCCGGGGGAGATTCTCGACCTGACCGTCGTCCGCACCGAAGTCCTGGATCGGCCTGACGGATCGGGTCAGAAGTTTGCTAGAGCATTAGCCGGCGCTTGGTACGAAATGATGAGTCTCATGTCGGCGCAGGGCCCCGCAACCGACAAAGTCTTGGCCGAGATCGCTGAAGGGTCGGGCGATTCGCTTGCTTCCTACAAAGAGCAGTTGAGCACGACGAAGATGTTTTATCAGCCGCAGTCCGCCACGCAGTTCGCGAAGTCCCCTGACCTTAAGCAAAAGATGGCGCTGGTGCGGCAGTTTTGCTTCGATCACGGCTTGCTGGGAAAGAATGTCGTGGCGGTCGACGATGTAGCGATCCGTTATCCCGACGGGTCTGTACAGGGTAAGCCAGATCGCGTCCGTCTGCGATTCGATAGCGCCTACATGGAGATGGCCGCACAAAACAGGCTTTAGGGGGATAGATGTCTTTCGGTTTCCAACTAGTACACGCCAAGCCCAGCCGTACCCGGACCGTCCTCTTGTCCTGGCTGCTGTTCTCGCTCGGAATCGTCCTTTACTTCCACGCCTCACAAAAGCGACACCAGGAAAATCCCGAAGACCGTGTCATGCCCACCGTCTCCCAGATGTTCCACGGGATGAGCAACGCTGTTCTCAGTCCTGCAGAAGATGACGAAGCCCTTTCTGAAACCGCGTCCTTCCGCCAAAAATTCTTTGCTAGTATGCTGTGGAAAGATACTGTCGCCACCTCGCGCCGCTTCTTCTACAGCATCTTGCTTCTAATCCCTGCCGTGCTCCTCGGCCTGCACATGGGACTGTTTCCCTACGTCGGAGTCTTTTTCCTGCGCTTCNCTAATCCCTGCGGTGCTCCTCGGCCTGCACATGGGACTGTTTCCCTACGTCGGAGTCTTTTTCCTGCGCTTCGTACTTTTCTTCGACAAAATTGTCGCGCTCTCTCTGTTGCCTATCCTCTTTATAGCGTTCGGCATTGACGAGCTCTCGAAAATCATGCTGATCGTGATCGGCGTAACGCCCACTATCATTCTTGACACGTTCAACCTGACCAAGGGCGTACCTTACGAGCAAGTCNGTGAAAGCCTTCACGCTTGGCGCCAGCGATTTCGACGTGGCCTACCGCGTGGTCTTGCGCCAGATCGCCCCTCGCGTGCTCAACAGCATCCGCCTGAACCTGAAAGCGGTCATGCTTTTCCTCTTCGCCGGAGAAATGATCGCCTCCACGGACGGCCTCGCTTATCGCATCGCGCTGCTTCGCCGCCACATGGGCATGGATGTCATCATTCCTTACGTGCTCTGGGTGGCGCTGCTGCTGTTCCTGGTTGATCTTGCGATGCGCCTTGTGAATCGCAAACTCCATCCCTGGTTTCAGGAGGCCTGATATCAATGGCTCTGATTGAAATCGAAGATCTTTGTGTCTCCTACGGGACGCCGCCGCGGCCTGTGCTGGCTGACATTGATGTAAGCATTGAGGAAGGAGAGTTTGTCTGTCTGCTCGGCCAGACGGGATGCGGCAAGTCCACACTCCTAAAGCTGATTCTGGGTGCAGAGATGCCTGCGTGCGGGCGCATCCTTATTGATGGCGTCCAGCACAATCAGCCGGACCGCACCCGCGGGTACGTCCCGCAAAAATACTCGCTATTCCCCGACAAGACAGTTCTTGACAACATCACCTTCGGCCCGGAGGTATCGGAATTCAATCTGCTCACCAGATTTACGCTGCGCTATCTCTGCCGCCGCCGCCAACTCCGCCACGAAGCTCTGCGCTACATTCACCGCATCGGATTGCACCAGAGCGATGCCCGCAAATATCCCCACCAGCTCTCCGGGGGCATGCAGCAGCGCGTCGCCATCGCGCAAGCACTCGTCACGAATCCCCGAATCCTTCTCATGGATGAAGCCTTCAGTGCGCTCGATCCCGGCACTCGCAAAGACATGCAGCGCCTGATTCGCCAGCTCTGGCGCGACACGGGCATCACCGTGCTCTTCGTCACCCACAACACTCAGGAAGCGCTCTACCTGGGCAATCGCGTGATCGTTCTTGCAAAGGAAACCCCGGATGCCGGGGCGCGAATCGCGATGGACCTCCGGGTTCCCGAGCCCTGCCACGATGACCAAATACCACGCCTCGTCTATTGTTTGGAACACGCATCGAGCTGTGCTCGCCAGCCGGAGGAAGCTGCACTGGCCACCGCATAGCGAAATTCACACCGCGCGTACGATGTTTTCTCATCACGGGACCCGATGCAAAAGAAAATAGGGGCACGGATGAACCGTGCCCCGCGCCAAACCTCCTTACCTCAGAACTCGTACCGCAACGCGAACTGCATGACTCGCGGATCTCCCACTCCCTGGAACTCACCAAAGGTTCCAGGCGCCTGCAAACTGAGGCTTGGGTTGGAGTAGTTTACGTTGTTGAAGACGTTGAACGCCTCGGCGCGGAACTGCAGCCGGTGGCCTTCCCACGGAAGCGGAAACGCCTTAACTACGGCCATGTCGCTCACGAACATCCCTGGCAAACGCAAAACCGCGCGCTGTCCGGTGTGACCGGGCAATTCGTCCGCGAATAATCCCGACACCGACGTATTCCCGAACAGGCTTGGATATCCGTTCTGATCGGTATGAACTCCCGAGGACACCGGCCCAGTCGCAATGGCCAGCGAACTTAGCCAGTAGTTCGCGTTGTAAGCAAGTTCGCCGCCCACCGTCGTGGGCACGCCGGAGTGATAGCGGATCAAGGTGCTGATCTGCCATCCGCCAACGATTTCGTTGAGCCAGCCATGCGCGCCGGAAAGCAGGGTGCGACCTCGGCCGATCGGCAAAGGATAAAGTACGTTCGCGGTGACGTTGTGGCGCATGTCGAAATCCGACGAGCCGCGGAATTCCCTCGTGTTGAAGATATTCTGAATGGCTGCACCTTGCTGTCCTGCGCCTGATTCCGCAGCCGATCCGTCGTCAATCGAGTGCGACCATGTGTAGTTGAAATCGAAGGTGAGACCGCTGGACAATCCGCGGCGCAGCGAGAACGTCAGCGCATGAAACGCTGCGGTACCCGCGTTCATCCAGGTCGGCATGGAACTGCCCTGCAGGGGGAAGAACGTATAGCAACCGTAAGTGGAGATTTGTGCGCATCCGACAAGATTCGAGGTGCCCGCCCACGCCGTGCTGGGATTGCGATCCACCGCATGCAGGCAATCCAGATAGCTCCCGCCATAATCGTTGTAGACGCAGCTGAAATAGTTTGCCGAGGCGCTTCCCGGGAAATCGAGATTCGCCAATCCCGGCCACAGGTCTTCAACGAATGGAAGAATTGGTACAAGGCTTGGATTAGCCGCAACTTGTGCTTCGGTCAGTCCAGAATCGTGCAACTTCCGCAGCTGCATTGCGTTCTGTTCCCAGGTGACTCCCGACTTTGGATCTTTAAAGTATTCGAGCGGCGTGTAGACGTCGCCTTCCAACAGCAATCGATGCGAGAGACGTCCCGCGTATCCGACTTCGAACGTCAGTTTTCCCGGAAGTTCACGCGCGAAGCTGGCGTTGAGAATGTACGAGTAGGGAGGCTTCAGGTTGGGCGCGATACCCATGAACTCCCCCGCGATGGCCGCGATATTTGGCGGCGTAACCGGAAACGTCTCCGCCGCTGGCGGCGTCAACACAGGCGGCGCGCCGTTGTACCGAGGACTCGTGCTGAAGCTGTACGACGTCGGGAAATTGCCCGAGGTCGCCATTCCGATTGAACCATACTGATCGTACTGGGTGATCAGATCGCTGCCGAAACGGTCGTAGACCATTGCCGCCCCCACTCGGAGCGCACCTTGACTCCCAAATATCTTTCCGATGAGTCCGTGATCGGATGACGGCGCATAGGCGATTCCAATGCGTGGAGCAAAGTTGAGATTGGAGGGACCCCACCATGTCGGCTTCCCGTTCACTGGACCGTTCAAGGCCCACTGCAAAGTTGCATTAGGCATAGCGTTCTGCGGCACGCCCTGACCCTGTAGCAGGTTGCGCTCGGCGAAATACTGGGTCAAAGGAACGGTGGACGTTACTTGTAGTCCATGTGCCTCATAGGGTGGCCGGAAGTTCTCATAGCGCACGCCGAAGTTCAACGTCAGCTCACGATTAATTCGGAATGTGTCTCCCGCGTACAGCGAGTAATCGTGTTCAATGAACGAACGCACTTGCGGTGTTCCAGCGGACAGGTAGTTGCCCTGCCGGTTGAAGAGGTCCGTGTGAAAGTCATCGTTGACCAAGCCCAGCACGACGCCCATTCCGTTCGCCGCCGAAGTTGGGTCATCGAGGGGCAGGCCGGTGTATTGACTGATCGCGTTGTCGATGTCAGCGCCAAGTCCAATCAGTTCTGTGGCGCCGTAACCGTAGCGAGCGAAAGAAGTAGCGTACGAAGTGGTGTTGTTGTGGATGATGTTAATTCCACCGCCGGCTGTGATTGTGTGCTTACCTCTCACCCACGTGACTCCATCGGTGATGTTCGTGGTAGGCAGGACCTGCGCCGAAGGACGCGCATACGGATTCAGTAAAGGGTCGAGGCTGGTCTGGAACAACAGCGGTCCAATCTCTCCGCTGAACGACTGGCCGAATCGCGTGTAGCCAACGTTGAAGACGTTAATCAAACTTGGGGTCAGAATCGCGGTGTACTGACCGGCAAATCCCTTGCTGTTGTCGCGCAGCGTTGAAGCCGGTGACTGTCCGGGAAACTGCGCGGGGATCTGATCGTCCGTGTTGCGTGCAAAAGTGCTGCGGGCGCTGACGGTGTGTTTTCCACCACCATCGAGGTTCAGGTCGATCTTTCCAACCAGGGCGTGGTCGCTACGATGGCTTGGCGCATTGAAACGGTAGCCGCTGAAATTCAATCCGCCGTCTTCTCCATAAGAGGGATCGTTGCCGTGAGGATAAGCAGTCAGAACCGTTGACATGTCGGCATCCGGCCCGAGATGCAGAGGATCTACTTTCTGGATGTCTGTTTGTGTCAGGGTATGCGTTACCCCACCCGATTTGAACTCGAATAGACCCTGACGGAGCGTGTCCGAGGGGACAGCCCGAACCTGCGCGATGCCACTGGCGTCCTGTCGTTGCTCATANGTTAAGAAAGTAAAACACGCGATTGGGCACAATCTTCCCGCCGATAGAAGCCCCAAATTGATTTCGCACCAGCGGTTGCCGCGGCACATCGGCATGATTGTTGAACCACGTGTTCGCTGCAAACGCAGTGTTCCGGTTATATTCGTAGAGTGAACCGTGAAGTCGATTCGTGCCGCTCTTGGTGACAAGTGCGACTTGTCCGCCGGAAGATCGGCCAAGATTGGGGCCTTCTCCGGCTACCGTGACGCGGAACTCCTGGACCGAGTCCAAAGGAATCGGAAGGACTCCATTGAATCCGGCATTCGTATTCGCGCCATTTGCGTTGGAACCTTGGTATCCTCCCGTACCCGTGCCGGTGGCCTGCGCAACCAGGCCCGAGTTTTGGTTGTTGTTGACGTCGGCACCATCGAGCGTGATGTTGTTCTGATCGCGATGCGCACCGAGAACTTCGCCATCGGTCGTGACGCCGGGCTGCAGGCTCAGCAATTCCACGACATTTCGGGTCTGCAACGGCAACTGGCGAACCTGCGTTTCACTGAAGGGATTTCCGACGCTGGCATCGGTGGTGTTTATCTGGGAAGCTTCTGACGCGACGTTCACCACCTCTCCGGTGGTGTTGAGCGACATCTTCAGATCGAGCGTAGTTGGCGTATTTACTAGAAGCTGGATGTCGCTTTTGGTCATGGTCGCGAAGCCAGGCTTTTCCGCAACCAGCTTGTAACTTCCCGGAGCAACCTGCAAAAAGCTGTATTCGCCCTGCATGTCGGTCGTGCTTTTGCGGAGCGTTCCGTTATCAGCGCTGTTCATGGTCACGACTGCGTCGGGAATAACTGCGCCCGATGGGTCGGTCACGGTCCCGCGGAGCGAGGAAGTCGCTTGCGCATAAGCGCTGACCGTTCCGAGCAACAGGACCAATAGAGTAACTGCTATGCACCTCACTACGAGCGCCTTACGCATTCGCGTCCTCCATCATTTCATTGGAAAATGGTTACGTCCTAGGCGGACCCCACCGCCGGCGGCTCGAGACTTTCTTCGCCGCCTTCTAGCAGCGAGTTCTCAGCAAGCCGTCAACTGCAAACAAACTTCAGCTGGGGTACAGGGACGTACAGCCTGAACCGATGTTGAGCGCATCCTCAACGATCTTCGTTTGCGTGTCAAAGCCAATGTTTCGATGAAAGCAATCAGAGTTCTGAATAGCTTTCGGTGAAGGAGACTTGCAGATGCCGCCTTCTTCCCTTGTTCCAAGAAAGGAAATCCACCCGGGCATCTTTCTTGAGTCGGGCTCAATCGACCGCGACGCGACGCAGCAATGCGGAGTCCTCGAGTAGCTTCGCTGTGCCCAGCACTACACTGCACAAGGGATCGTCGGCAATGCACGCCGGGAGCGAGGTTTCGTCGCGGATCCTTCGGTCAAGGTTCTTCAGTAGCGCTCCGCCTCCCGCGAGTACCAGACCACGGTCGCTGAGGTCCGCTGAGAGCTCGGGCGGGGTGCGCTCCAGGGCGATGCGGATCGCACTCACAATCGCGGTCACGGATTCATTCAAAGCTTCGCGGATCTCGCCGTCGTCCACGGTGAGCGTTTTCGGGATGCCTTCGATGAGGCGCTGATTCCCCCCGGACCGGCACCGACGACAAGAAGATCGTAGACACCGAGGACGGACTGAGCCGCGCCGTTCGCCTTGGGGCGGGCGGCAATCGTGTCAACGCAGTTGCGACCCTGATTCACGGCATTCTTGATCAGAGGCAGGCCGCCGAGTTCTCCGACGGGCGTCACCGCTTACCTCGCGGACTTCCAAAGTTTTCGAATCGAGAGTCTGATTCATTTCAAGGCTCAAGATTCTTAACAATATGTTCTAGCTGACGAGATGTTCACAGCCCGATCTCCCACATGAAGCGGGAACGATCTTGAGGAAGCAACGGGCGGCCTCAAGCGGCCGACAGCGCCCGGCTAGCGTCCTGCACACCCTCCGCAGCTCGGGCGATAAGATCTGCGACCGCGTCCGGTTGTGAGACATAGACAGCGTGACTTCCCTCACTTCGACTGTCTTCGATCCCGCGCGCTTAGACATCGCGCGTTGAGCATCTGGAGGAATCATCCTGTCATCTGTCGCTATCAAGTACCAGCTGGGCTTCGACTTCCAAGCAGGCTGGCTGACCGCGCCTTCGAGGGCCTGCACTCCCCAAGGAACCTGAGAATCGGCCATAAAGGCGGCCAACTCTGGATTCACATCGGCAGCGAATGACGCTGCAAATTTGGAGTGATCGAGAAAGAGAAATCCGTCTTGCGGCGGCAAGATCGGTGGCACCGGTGCTCCTGGGACCGGGTTCTTGATCAAGGATGCGACCGACTCGCCGCTATCGGGTGCGAATGCGGCGATGTAGGCAAGCCCAGCTACTTTGGGGTTGTTGCCGGCTTCGGTGATCACGACGCCGCCATAAGAATGGCCAACGAGTATAACCACTTCGGCAGGTAAATGTCGAAGTTTGAACCCAGATCAACGGCGTATCGGGCAGCCAAATTGGTCAGCGGGCATCTGCCTTCATTGATAGCCAGCACACCACATTCCAGCAGAACAATCACGCTGATGATCGCGGCCCAGCGGAATCGACGAAGCACCTCCAAGACGGGCAACGCAAGAATGCACCCCGCCAAGAATGCCTAGATCGCCGTGTGCAACAGCTTAATCGCCGTCAGCACTGCGACCCTCTCGCCGCTTTTGCCTTTCTTTGCTTCTGCGCTCCCAGTATCTCCGATTCGGCTTGTAGCCAATCATCCAAGGCAAATCCGTCCTCCCTACCGCGTTGCTCGTACAACTCGTAGGCGCGTCGGCGGATGCGTCCCTCGATGTCTTTTGGAAGATTCGCCTTCCCTGAGCGAGGTTCCCGAACCTTCGATTTCGCTGTCATGGGTGTCCTCCTCAATGAGCCTTTCTCGTCCATCTTCAGTATGCTGCGGTGGTAACCAGTAGGCAACGATTGAACGTTACTTCGCAGTCCCTCGCGCCAGTTTTGCCTTGAGCCCCTCTGCTCTAACCAATGCCTGTGCTTTGGGTCACAGCGTCCCTGCCCGCCCAAACCGCAGTATAGGGTGACGGAGGGAGACCTATGCAGGGCGACAAGAAGGTGATCGAGCAATTGAATGCGGCTCTCAGGTCAGAATTGACCGCCATCGTGCAGTATATGACGCAAGCCGAGATATGCCAGAACTGGGGATACAAGCGACTGGGCGACCTCACAAAGGCGCGAGCCATCGAGGAGATGAAACACGCGGAAGGACTGATCGAACGCATCATTTTTCTCGACGGAATTCCCAGCGTCGAGGTCGGGCTGAAGCCACAACTTGGCAGCAAAGTGCAGGAGCAAATGGAGATCAATCTCAAGGATGAACTGGACGCGGTACACCAGTACAACGAATCCGCGAGGGTCTGCGCCGAGGCAGGCGACGGCGGCTCAAAGGCTTTGTTCGACGGTATGATCGGTGACGAAGAGCGCCACGCTGACTTTTTGGAAGCTCAGCTAAGTGCGATTAAGGAAATGGGCGTAGCCAACTACCTCTCCCAGCAAATAGGTGGTGAGAAGCAGCTACGGTGAGTCATGGAGTCAGATAAGCAGACGGACATCAACCACGAAGAATTTGCGAATGCAATGACGCATGGGTTCGGTCTCCTCCTGAGCATCGCGGGTGCGGTCGCATTGGTCGCTGTGTCGATCCTCCATGGCACTGCTTGGCACATTGTCAGTTGCATGATCTACGGCTTCACGCTTGTTTTGCTTTACCTTTCCTCGACGCTGTACCACGCGGTTTCGCACCGCACCTAAAGCAAACGTTCCGCCTCTTCGACCATTCCGCCGTCTACCTGCTGATTGCCGGGACGTATACGCCTTTCACGCTTGTCAACCTGCGCGGTGGCTGGGGATGGACGCTGTTCGGTGTAGTCTGGCTACTAACGCTTGCCGGGATTACGTTCAAGTATGTTGCACTCGGTCGCTTCCCCGTGCTTTCGACCGCGATTTACGTTCTCATGGGGTGGCTGGTCGTGCTGGGCATCAAGCCCGTGTTGACTTTCGTGCCGCTGCACGGCTTCCTTTGGCTCTTGGGCGGCGGGCTTTTCTACACGGTGGGGGTGTTCTTCTTCGCCTCGAAGCGCATTCCTTACAGCCATGCCATCTGGCATGCATTTGCACTCTGCGGGAGCATCTGTCACTACTGGGCTGTGTTCTTTTACGTTCTTCCACACAAGAGTGCTTGACTAGAGAGGGACGCGATGGGGCCGCTTGGACATTTCTCGGTGGGACTAGCAGCGAAGCCTGTGGTTCCGAAGGTGCCGCTTGGGGTTCTGTTCCTACACCCGGATTGCGGAGAGGACTTTCCAGCCCTCACCGTTTTACCCCTTTACGCAAACGACCTGGCGCAGCGTGTGCACCACGTCCACTAGATCGCGCTGCGCTTCCATCACGGCGTCCATGGACTTGTACACCATCGGAGTTTCGTCGATGACGTCAACATCCTTGCGGCGCTCGACGCCGGCCGTTGCTTTCGCATGGTCATCCAGCGTGAAGCGGCGTTCCCGGCTAACAGTGGTTGAGCTAGAATCAAGCCGCCTGTTGATGTCTTTCTATTTACCGGAAAGCTGCACCGACTAGGGACACCCACGATTCGATGACGAGGCGGAGCAATGTCAGGAAGCGATAACGACGCGAACAACAGCCGAACTCCCGAGCGGAAAGTCTGGATGACCGCTTTGGAAAGTCGTTTCAGTGAAGCGGAAGCCAATTTGAGATCGAGCCGGAAGAGGCTGATTCGCCAGATTCTAGACAATCCCGAAGACACTTATTTCCTGTCCTCTCGCGCTTTGGCCAAGCACTACGGCCTCGATCCCACCACAATCGTCCGTACTGTCCAGGCTCTTGGCTATAAGCGGTACGCTGAATTTGCCGCGGACTTACGCTCGCACTTTGTGTCGCGAATCACGCCTTACGCTTTGATGAAATCCACCATGCGCGAGAAACGCAGCGTGGTTCAGCATGTTGAGCACACTCTCCAGATGGACCTGCATAATGTGAACGCGCTGTGTTCGACGTTGGACGTGAAGTTCGTCCTGGAGATTGCAAAGCGCATTGATCGAGCTCGAAAAATCATAGTCGTGGGGGTCGATTTTGCTGCAGCCCTTTCGCAACTCTTAGCGTACGCGCTGGTTTCCATCGGCTATGATGCGCGAGCACCTATTGGGTCCTGCGGTAACTTGTGCCAGAGCGTTCTTTTATTAGAGCCTCGGGATTTGCTCATCGCGTTAAGCTTTGGCCGTTGTCTACGAGAAACAGTGGATTCGGTCTTGTTGGCGCACAAGAACGGAGTTTCCACTTTCGGGATCACCGATAGCGAGAAGAGCCCGATCGCGCGCTATTGCGATTCTTCTCTGGTCGTCTCTATTGCCAGCCCTTCGTTTCACGGTTCATACGTGGCCGTGGTTTCGGCGATCAATGCGCTGTTAATGGCCTGCACGCAGATTCATCCTCGCCGTACGCTCGCGGTTCTACAGCGCAAGGAGGAAGAGTCTCGATCGCGTTGGTACACACCGACGGCCAACAAGTCGGCAAGCCGAGATCAGCGGACAGCCGAGCGATCGCTACGAACGGGCAGATTGCGCGTTCGCACCTGACAACTGCTATTTAGCTGACGATGTCGATCGTTGGCGACATACGTCAACCAGGGGCCACAGCCTTCCCGCCCCAGGAATCCTTTCGCGATTACGAAAGGCCGCCTCGAAGGGCGCTCGACAGAGGCCATTCGGCCGAGTGCATTGATAGGCACTATATGATGCAATATCTACGCTACTGTCATCATTCAATGAATAAAGTGCTTGACAAAGAAACCCTAGCGCGATATGAAGTGGGCTGATTGCTGCAGTCGTGGGATTTTTACCTGCTATGCAGATCACTCGTAGTGGTTTTCTGAAGAGCGTAGCCGGGATGGCGGTTGCTGGTGGCGTTCTGAAGCAACCCGCGAATGGGCTCCTATACGCGCAGGAAAAGGCGCACATCTCCCCGCGATCAACGCAAGTCCGCGATGTGGAGATAGTTCCGTACAGTCTAGAACAAAAGGTCGTGTTCCATGTCGCATTACCCACGGTTCCGACCTCTGATGGTCTATTTCTTCGCCTTCGCACGGAAGATGGCGTCGTCGGCTGGGGGGAAGCGTCTCCGTATTCTCCCGTGACCAGTGAGACGCCGCAGACGGACATGACCATGGCCAGTAGCTTGGCTGCACTGGTACGCGGGCGTGATGCTTTCAGCATCGCTAAGATCGTCGACGACATGGATGCCCTTAGCCCGTACAACACCAGCATTAAAGCTGCGGTCGAAATAGCGCTTTGGGATGTCTGCGGCAAGATTGCTGGACAGCCAGTGTGCTGTCTGTTAGGCAAATTTCGCGAGACCTTCGAGACCGATAAGACCGTGTTCATCGACACACCGCAAGCGATGGCGGAAACTGCGCGGGAGTACGTGCGCCAGGGGTTCCGAGTGATCAAGATCAAGGTTGGCGAATCGCCAGAGAAAGACGTCGAAAGGTTGCGCGTTGTCCGGGAGGCTGTGGGGAACGATATCGCTATCCGCATCGATGCGAACCAAGGGTGGTCGCCGTCCGATGCGGTTCGTAGTCTGCACGCAATTGAAAAATATCAGATCCAGATTTGTGAACAGCCGACGCCGTATTGGGATTGGCAAGGCTTGAAACACGTCCGCGATCACTCCTCGATTCCTGTAATGGCGGACGAGTCGGTGCATTCACCGCACGATGCCATCGAAGCAGTTCGTCTCGAAGCCTGCGACATGATCAATATCAAGCTCATGAAAAGCGGAGGCATTCTCAACGCGACACGCATTGCGCACGTCGCTGGCGCCGCTGGCATGAGCTGCATGCTTGGCTGCATGGCTGAAACCAGCCTTGGCCTCACTGCGGCTGCACATGTGGTCGCGTCGCAAGGCAGCGTCGTATACGCGGATCTCGACTCATCCCTCTTTGTTGTAAGCAACCCGATCGCCGGAGGCATGAAGATGGATGGAGGCACCATCTCTTTAACGGCAGAACCGGGACTGGGCTTGGACGTAGACCCTCTATTTGTTAAGAAACTACGGCCCGCGTAGCCAGCGGTGGAGCGCAGGCTAGGCGACGTTTCGCAAACGAATAGTTGCGGTTGCCGGCGCTCGATACAAGCTGCAAGCCGGCAGCGGAAACCGGCATTAGTCTTGGTCGCATAGAGAGATCCAATCGGTTTCGAAGGGCTGCGCGGGGAGTCGTCCTGCAGCAAGTAGTGCACGATATTGGCTGGTGGCATCATCCAGTGAGATTTTGCTTGACAAGGCCAAATGCATTTGACTCTACTTTTTGCGATCTGCGTGGATGCTCGGCATTTTACCGCGCCGTAGCCGGAACGATTGTTCGGCGCGGAGGGACGACCACACGCTCGATCGCATGACGGGACGGTGCGAGAGCGCGCTTCACGCGAATCGCACCCAGTTCACTACGCCGCTGTACGGCGGAAATGCGTTTCGCAGGAGGGCACTCGTGAAATCGTCGCTCATCCGTATCATCGGTAAGCTGCTCATGCTCCCATGGCTGGCTTGTATCGGGCTGGGGCAAAGTGCGAGTACAGGCGCCATTGCCGGGACCGCCACCGACCCTTCGGGAGCGGTTGTGGTAGGGGTTGAGATTACCGTCACCAACGATGCCACGGGAGACGTGCGGACCACTTCCTCGTCTTCGAGCGGAACCTACTTCGTTCCCTTTCTTGCGCCCGGGCACTACACGGTCAAGGCGTCGAAGACGGGATTCAAAGCGCTGGTGCGATCGCACGTGCTGGTCACGGTCACGGAAACCGCGCGCGTAGATCTGGCTCTCGAGGTAGGCGCGACAACGGAAGTGGTCACGGTCAGCACGGAGGTCCCCCTGATCAACACCGTCGACTCCGCAGAAGGGTCGGTGACCGATGGTCGNATCCATTGAGTCGCTGCCGCTGGCCTCGCGCAATTACACGCAGATCATCGGGCTGTCGCCGGGAATCTCGTCGGAAGTCACCGACGCCAGCACACTCGGTGGCGGGGCGGGCAGCCAGGCCGCGGGTCCGAATGGCTTCTCCGCACATGGCGGCGCCACCAACGACAACAACTACCAGATCAACGGCACAGAAGCGAACGATCTCATGGGCTCGGGGTTTCTCAGCGGAGGAGTCGCCGTGCCCAACCCGGACACCATTCAGGAATTCAAAGTCCAGACCGGCCAGTATGACGCTTCTTACGGAAGAAATGGCGGCGCGAATGTCGATCTGGTAACCAAGAGTGGAAGCAATCAGATTCACGGCTCGCTGTTCGAGTTTCTTCGCAACGATGTGCTGGACGCCAACACCTACTTCCTGAACCAGGAGCACCGGCCCCGCGGGGTATTCAAACAGAACCAGTTTGGCGGCAGTGTGGGCGGGCCTGTCGTGCGAGACAAACTCTTCTATTTCGGTTCCTATCAGGGGACTCGCCAGCGCAATGGGCTGGCCGAGAGCACTTGCGCCAGCAAGCTGTTCCTTCCCCCGTTCACGAACGACCGATCCGCCGCCGCGCTCGGAGCCCTGTTCTCCGGTCCCACCGGAGGGGCAATCGCTCCAGATGGCTCCAACATCAGTCCGCAGGCGCTGGCGCTTCTCAATCAGAAGCTCCCGAACGGGAACTACGTAATTCCGACTCCGCAGACGGTTACCGCCGTCTCAAATCCTACGCTGGCTCAACTCTCCACCGAAGGGAGTTCGGCTTTCAGTATCGCGTGCCCCTACACGGAAGATCAGTTTCTCGTGAATGTCGACTACCAGCAGAGCGACAAGAGCACTTTGTCGGGAAGTTTCTTTTTCTCGAACACCAAGCAGATCACAACGCTCAATACGAACCCGAACATCGCCGGAAGTGCGGTGCCGGGATCTCCGTCCAGCGTGGATAACCAATACCGGGTTGCGACGCTTTCCCACCGCTACGCGATCTCGTCGAACCTGGTGAACCAGGCGGTCCTGGGCTATCACCGTTTGGTTGGCGTCCTGGCCCAAACCGAGCCGTTTAAGTTTTCCGACATTTCCGTGACGGCCCCGGCGTTTGACGACCCGTTCCCGGAGATCGGGATTGTGGGATCGTTCGAGACCGGCGGGTTGGGGCAAGGCATCAACCTTGCTCAGAACTTCTACAATTTCGGCGATTCTTTGTTCTGGAATCGCGGGGCGCACTCCGTGCACGTGGGCGGCGGAATTGAGCGTTCCCAGATCAACCAGGTTGGGTTTCATTTCCTCGGCGGACTTCAGTTTCCCGACTACGGGCAGTTCCTCCTTGGAAACGGGAGCTTGTCCCTGGATGTTCCAGGCTTGTTTGATCGCTACTACCGGACCTGGGATGGCAACGTATACGCCCAGGACAATATCAAGATCGCTCGCACTTTCACGTTAGATCTGGGATTTCGCTATGAGCGGCTGGGCGATCTTTCCGACAATCTCGGGAGAAATTCAAGTTTCGATGTCGCCGCTGCCGACCATACCGGCGAGGGAAGTACCGCAGGTTACGTTGTGGCATCCAATTTTACGGGAACACTCCCTCCCGGAGCAGAGCGCGCATCGAACGCGGCGGCTACTCGCGGCCTGGGACAGAATACCTTGGGTCCGCGCGTCGGCTTCTCCTGGCAGTTACCCGGGAATGATCGCGTCGTGCTGCGCGGAGGTTATGGAATCTACTACTCGCGCACGACTGGGCAACCGGTTTTTCAGGAACTGACTTCTCCCCCTTTCGGACAAATACGTATCGCCCAGGGAACCCCGAGTCTCCCGATTCCGTTCTCGAACCCGTTTCCTCCAGCGCCTGTCTTACCTTCCTTCCCCACATATTCGCTGGCGACGTGTCCCTTCGGGTTTTTTCCGTTGTGCGTTTCGTTTGCCAATGTCTCTATCAATCTCAAACCTCCCGCGACCCAGCAATACAGCCTTAATGCGCAGGTCGCGCTGGCGAAGGACTTCGCGCTGGAGATCGGATACCAGGGCGCAAGAGGAACTCGCCTGCTGGAGTTCCGCAACTTCAATCAGGCATCCCTGGCAAGTGCGGCACAGCCGATCAATGGAGCGACGACCAATACGTTCTTCAATGTGACGACGCGGACGCCAGTTCCGGGCATCTCGACTTCGGCATTCCAGATCGAATCCACCGGCGCTTCCTGGTACAACGCAATGGTGGTCAGCTTGAACAAGCGTTTCAGCAAAGGCCTGCAGTTCTTGGCTTCTTATACGTGGTCCAGCGATCTGGCGACCACTCAGACCTCTACAACCAGCACCGGTACGGGGGGAGAGGCGATCGGAGATCAAAACAACGCCCGCGAGAGATATGGGTGGGATAATTTTGTCCGCCCGCAGAGGCTGATTGCAAGCTGGGTCTATCAATTTCCCAACATCACGGGCGCGAATGCTTTCGCGCGCAAGGCTCTGGGAGGGTGGTCGGTGGCCGGGGTGATGACGGTTCAGTCGGGACAGCGTCTCACGGCCACGGCCACCAACGCACTGAACGTGCTGGGGACGCTGAGCGATCGGGCGCCGGCCTCGGCGGCAGGTTGCGGCAGCAAGTTCGTCAACTCCGGCTCGGTGCAAAGCAAGCTCAACAACTACATCAACAAAAGCTGTTTTGATCTGGCCAACTATCCCGTGGTCGGGGACGATGGAATTGCGACGGGATTCGGCAACAGCGGCATCGGGGAGATCATCGGACCGGATCAGAATAATTGGGACTTCAGCGTGGCGAAGAACACAGGCATTGGCGAGAAACTCCATGTCGAGTTCCGCGCGGACTTCTTCAACGCCTTCAATCACCCCCAGTTTGCCACCCCCGATGTCAATCTAGGGGAGGCCGCAGGGCCCTTTGGGGGGGCGTTGCTCAACCCGGCGTTTGGCACCATCACTGCGACCAGCACAAATCCCAGACTCCTGCAATTTGGGCTGCGGTTGGTCTTCTAGGGATGCCGAGTGAAGAGCAGGTCCTCTTGAACCCTACGTTCCATGGCGGCGCGCCGCAGCCGTGCCATGCTTCCGGCGCCGGCGATGGACAACGAATCGCCGCCGTGAACAGGCATGGCTCACGAACCATGATCCCTGACCGGGAACAAGTCACAATTCGCGAGTTGAATAGCGATGAGATGTGCTCTTGTATGAATCTGCAGAAGCGCGTCTGGCGTGGTTCGGACCTCGATGTCGTGCCGCACAACATCTTTGTTGTCGCCGGTCGCGCCGGCGGGCTCGTGTTGGGGGCTTTTGAACGGGACAACCTGGTCGGGTTCGCTCTGGCGTTTCCCGCGGTACGTCAGGCACACGTCTATCTTCACTCGCACATGACAGCCGTCGAGCCTGAGTTTCAGGGGCAGGGCATTGGAAAGAGATTGAAGCTGGCACAGCGCCAATATGCCCTGGCCCGCGGCTTCGATCTGATCGAATGGACCTTCGACCCTCTGCAGCCCGGAAACGCCAACTTCAACATTGTCCACTTGGGCGCGATTGTGCGCGAGTACCTGCCAAACTGTTATGGCAGCACAACGAGCGCACTCGATTCCGGTCTGCCCACGGACCGGCTCGTGGCGGAGTGGTGGATTCGGGAACCCCGCGTTGAGCAGATCCTGGAAGGCCGCCCCCAACCAACGACGCAAGCACGCCGCGCGCGAGTGCCTCGCCGCATCCGCGAAATCTGCGCCACCGACGCGGAGGCAGCGCGTCGCATTCAGCGGGAACTTCGCAGGGAGCTGGAGGAGTTGTTCCAGCGCTCCTTCGCGATTACTGGATTCGAAAGAGACGCCGAATACGACTCATACCTTCTGGAGCGATATGAAAATCGAGAGGATCACGCTGCGAGAACTTCGCATGCGTCTCAAGGCGCCTTTTGAGACCAGCTTCGGTGTGACCCAGGACCGCAGAATCCTGCTGGTCGAAGTGGTGGCGGACGGCGTCAGCGGGTGGGGCGAAATCACCAGCCTAGAAAGCCCATTGTTCAACTCGGAGACAACGGATACCGCATGGCACATTGTGAGCGACTACTTGGCAACGGTGTTGATCGGCCAGGAGGTCCATGCCGCATCGGAACTGCCCGCCCTGCTAGCCCCCTTTCGCGGGCACGAAATGGCGAAAGCGGGCCTGGAGAATGCGCTCTGGGATGCGGAAGCACAGCAGAAGCATGTGCCTCTGCACGCGCTCCTGGGAGGAACACGCCAGGAGATCGCTTGCGGTGTCTCGCTGGGCATCCGCGAAACTCCTGAACAGCTGGTAAGCAAGGTAGAAGAGACACTCCGGGATGGCTACCAGCGGATCAAGTTGAAAATTAAGCCGGGCAAGGACCTGGAGTACGTCGCGGCGGTTCGCAAGGAATTTCCGGGAACGCTGCTCTCGGTCGACGCCAACTCCGCATACGCGCTCAGTGATGCTCCTCATCTGAAGAAGTTGGATCAATTTAATCTGCTCATGATTGAGCAGCCGCTGCAATGGGACGAAATTCACGATCATGCTAAATTGCAAGCGCTACTGCGCACTCCAATCTGCCTGGACGAATGCATTACAAACGCTCGCCACGCGCGGAACGCCATCGAGCTCGGGGCCTGCCGCATCATCAACATCAAGCTGGGACGTGTAGGAGGTCACACCAGTGCGCGCCGGATTCATGATATTTGCGTGGAACACGGCATCCCGGCATGGTGCGGTGGAATGATGGAATCGGGCGTTGGCCGCGCTCACAACATTGCCATGTCGACACAGCCGGGCTTCACGCTTCCGGGAGATGTTTCCGCGAGCCAGAGATATTGGGTCGAAGACATTATCGATCCTGAGGTGGAAGTGAGCCCGAACGGAACGATTCGTGTTCCCCAAACTCCCGGTCTCGGTTTTGATGTAAAGCTCGACTTCGTTGAACGATTAACATCCCGATCCCGCAGCTGGACGGCACAGCACGAAGTGGTGAACGTGTAGGGAGAACGAATGCTCAAGAGCAGCCTCCATTCCTCAATCCCGGGCGCGGGATTGCTGTTCGCCGCGTGGATCGCAGCGATTGGTATTTCTTCCCAATCCACGTCGCCGTCCGTCGAAGCGCAATCGGCCAAGGCGACGAACTCCGTTTACGATGTCCTTATTCGAAACGGACGAATCATCGATGGCGCGGGCAATCCCTGGGTTTCGGGAGACGTAGCCATCCAAGGCGAGCGTATCGCGGCGATTGGCAACCTGGTCGGCGCGACGGCCAAGCGCACGATTGAAGCGAGCGGTTTCGTCGTTTGTCCGGGATTCATCGACATGCTGGGGCAATCGGAACTGGCCCTGCTGATCGACAACCGCTCGCTCAGTAAATTGTCGCAAGGCATCACCACCGNAGATCACAGGCGAGGGAGACTCGATAGCTCCGCAAAACGCGACGACTCTGGCCAGTCTTGCCCCGGAGCTCGATCGATATCATCTGACGGTGGACTGGACCACCCTCGACGGTTACTTCAGCCGACTTGAGAAGTCGGGCACACCTCTGAACATCGGCACGTACGTCGGCGCGGCGCAGGTTCGCGAAGCCGTTCTCGGCAGCGCAAATCGAGCGCCCTCTCCAGAAGAACTCGAAAGAATGAAAAGTTTGGTGGCGCAGGCCATGCAACAGGGTGCTTTCGGAATCTCGACAGCTCTGATCTATCCCCCGGGCCATTACGCCAAGGCCGACGAACTCGTTGAGCTAGCCAAGGTCGTCGCGCGATACGGCGGGATCTACGC
>OCOJ01775115.1_pt1 | contig 22151 bp, 40 predicted proteins | sample 1539251 | NCBI WGS metagenome assembly OCOJ01 (sample SAMN01911457, study PRJEB22624) | soil metagenome | biome: Soil | place: Malaysia | collected 2012-04-30 | depth RA_metagenome m | reverse complement strand
TATCTTGTACGGTCAAGCCCATTGTGCTTGTACTAACAACCTACTGTGTACCTTGTACTGATGTCTGTCTGATCTTGTACGGTCAAGCCCATGAGCACGGGCATTACGGGCTTGACGGGGTTAAGAAATCTCAACCAAAAAGTCAAAATCTTAACCAAATCTTAACCAAATCTCAATGGACTTGGTGATACCAATATGGTATACTATTAGTAGGATAAAAGTACTACTCTAGTAGTAGAGCCAACCGGCTCTAGAAAGGAAATTCTAAATGTTGTACACAGTCCGTATCACCTCCGTCAGCCCAGTCACGGGTGCAACCCTGACTTCCAACCGTCAGATCGAAGCTGCCAGCCAGGAAGGCCTAGAACTTCTGCTCAAGCTTGAGGAGGGCGAGTCCTACGAGATCACCGACATGATCTCGGTCGAGCAACAGAAGATGGATGCCGAAGTTGAGCGAACTCTGGCCAGAGCCAGGCAGCAAGGCAAGGCCATCGTAGCGCATTCCCACAAGGCATTCTGGGATGAATACGACCAGGCTCCAACCGCCAGCGACGATGATGCCTGGATCAAAGCTCACAGCTACTAGTAGCCATTGGCAGGGACGCCAGACATCCAGGGGCAGCTGCTCCTGGACTTTTTTCATATCAATCTGGCGGCTATCACGCCACAGGAGGACCTTATGAACATGACACTGAGGCTGCCGGACAATTTGGCGGCGAAGCTTAAGGAGATTGCGAAGGAGAATCGCCGATCGCTACATGCTGAGATACTCTATCAGTTGGAGCAAGCAATCAAACAGGAGGAATTGACGAAGGAACTAAGCTGGAACGGGTCCGACTATCCAGCGCCACGTATTAGAAATTAGCGCCTATCACGCCAAGCAGCTCGCCACAGGAAGGGATGTGACGAGCTTCTTCGTTAGACAGCAACAGATTAAAGCTGGTAGGTAGTGGTAGTTTCGGTAACGGTTGCAGTTACTGGTACTGTCTGCAGCACTGGCTGAGGAGCCACAACAACAGGTTCGACAACAGGGGCAGCGCCTATCACGCCATAGCCACCAAAGCCGTAAGGATAGCCGCCAAAGCCATGCCCGCCGTGCCAGTGTCCACCGATAGCGTCTATCTGATCGAGTTCCTCATCGGTCAATTCTACTTCAGGAAAATCTATTTCAATTGCATCTGCTAACATTGAAGATAACCTCTCTTAAGCTAAAATGTTTCAATCGCAACTGCCCACTACACCATACAGTATACAACACACAAAAAATCTCTCCCCTCGCGGTCGAAGAGGAGAGATTTTCGTCTTTTGAGCAATAAAAGAACTGAGATGGTAGTAGGAAGTTACTTACTACCAGTATACTCACACCTGCAAGACAGATTTCGAGAAATTACCGTTAGTCGCAGTTAAAACGGACAAGGACAATCACTAATTGGCATGTTGCACTTGTCGCACCAATTCACAACACGTTGATACACTACAATCTTAGCGTCAGGGGCCAAGCCTATCAATGTCTCACGTGCAGACTGAATTTCAGACGCCGTACACCGCATGAACTCGACAAGAGAGCCTCTCTCGTTCCAAGCAACAACTATAAAATCTTGCATTTTGAACTTCCTTTCAAAAACTGATCAACGCGGTACAATCTCCTCGGCGCCTACCCAGTGAGGTGTGAGGATTGCCCGATTAGGCAAATGAACACCATCACGCTTATAGCGTATCCAGTACTCAACACCATACTCTGCACTGGCTTGCAGATAGGTCATTGTCTCTGGATTCTGCTCAATCGTGGCTTGTTCGCCTGCCAAGAGTCCACTAGAGCGCTCTACCTTTTGTCCCAAGTTTAACATTTCTTCCTCACAAACAGAAAAGGAGATAGCACGCGCTACCTCCTGACTGACTAACTAACGCTTAGGATGACCGTGCAAACGAAATAACTCAACGGGCACCCAACCTCCGTTGGGACGATCTTCACCAGCACATAGACCACAGTAGAAATCTTTTGGATGATCTTTTTCTTCAGGATGTCGCTCCTCTAAGGCTTGAATACCAAGCTGCAAAGATTCCTCATCCGTTTTAGCGGGAACACAAACAATATCTTCCTCTTCTTCATCAGAAGAACTAAACAACTTTGAGAACCAGCTCATGATTCACCTTCCTTCGCTAGCTAAAACGCACACTGATCTACTTTGGCGGAAACATCCAACCTAATACCGTGCTTCTTCATCCTCTCAGAGAAGCATTGTATTGTATCGATACGATTAGTTTGAAAGCGGATCACCGTAAAGTATGTGTGCATGCTATAGATATCCGCTTTATGGATGGTTACCGCTTCACAAAAATCAAAAAAATGGTTCAGATTCTGTCAAAGCATCGTAACGCAGTTCAAGCTGATACATTACAGGGGAGATAAGCATTTATTTCAACCTTTCCACTATTAGCCTTGCGGCCTCATCCTTATCTTCTACAATTGCTTCGACACGAGATGCAAATCTACCAATGTTCTCCATACGAGCCGTGATAAATTCATGTTGCGACACTCCATAGGCCAAACCGTTGAAGCCACTCTGTGCCGCTTGCTGCTCTAACTCAATAAGATTGAGCAGATGAGATAATTCTGACATTGCCATCAGAATCCCTTTCTGTTTCACGCGAAACACTACCACTAAACAACTCTGACCAAACTTGACTATCGTTGATATATACAGCATAATCCCAACATAACAACTTGTCAAGTCCTATCAGAAGGAGAAAATGATGTCAAACGAAAAATTGTACACCGTTAAAGAAGTTGCCGAACGCTTTCGCTGCTCTGATCAGACTATTCGGCGAATGATCAAGAGAGAGGAAATTGACATAATTCGAATCGGCGGCGAAATTCGTATCAAGGAATCGGAAGTCAAGAGGATACTAAAGGAGAAGTAACTCATGGAAGAAAAGGAGACAACAAAAATTCAGCACTCACAACATCACACTGTACGCCTTCTGCCCACCTGGCTGATATCGATTGCCTCCGTGATCATTATAGGGGTAGTTAGCTATGCTGTCTATCTCGTGCGGCAATACATAGCAATTGTGGGTTGGATATGGCTAATCTCGCTCGGCCTCATGCCAACATTTGGCGTGATATTCGCTACAACCTGGCTGCTCAAATATATTCTAAGATTTGAGATCAAAGAAATTGGACCAGCTGGTCAGCTGCTCATCAGATGCAACCAGATTCGCGAGATACACCCTCTTGGGCTGAAGGAACACAGGGTGAGAATCAAAGAAGAGAAGGAGAAATTTGCTGTACCGCTGCTCATTGAAATCCTTAAAAGCGGTCTCCTAGGGCTGGAGGATCTCTTGCTGGGATACCACCTCGAAGGTGATCCTAGGTGGGGATCATGGGATGATTTGAGGACATTCGTCGTCGCCGGAAAGTCGAGATCCGGAAAGACTGTGACTATGGTCTTCTTCATCTTGCAGGCTCTGCTTAGTGGATCAATTGTATACGTATGTGACCCTCACCATAACAAGCCCAGCGGCCTCCTGAAGGTCCTTGAACCTATCATCAACCATCTTAGGATTGCAAAATCGTATGAAGACATCGTAACAGCAACCGTTGAATTCAAATCTCACATGACCGCTCGCAAGGACGGCAAAGAGACCGAACTTACACCAATAGTGATTGTGTATGATGAATGGTCCGAATTGCTTAGAGAGCTGGATCAAGAGAGCACTGACATGGTCGTGAATACCGTCCTGAGTTGCGCAGAGGCATACGCGGGTTTTGGAGGCTATGCCATGGTCGGCGGCCATGAATGGACTGCTCACGAAAGCGGTGGTAAGAAAGGGGGAGCAGTTCGGCGAGGCTTTCACGCGGCTTTTGTACATCGACAGGATGACGAATACGCAAAGTTCCTGCTGAAAGGCGCAGCAGGCAAAAAGGCCGCCGTGAAAGCGCCAAATTTACCAAAGGGACAAGCTTACTTTCAGGATAGCGAGGGAGAACTAGACTATCTGCTCATTCCTTACTATGGCAAAGAGAAAGAGGCAATTATTGAAGTCGCTCGAATGCTGGAGCCAGAGACGCCGCCAGAATTGCCAGCATTCGAGCAGAGGCTACTTCCATACGCGGCTTCCACTGAGCCAATAGTCAAAATTGAGCTTGAAAATAATGCGCAAAATGGGACGCACGAGGAAATAGGAAGTACTCCTTTACTTCCTTCCTCTCAACTTCCACACTTCCAGGAAACTAGGGAAGTAAAGACAGGAAATCTCACTGACGAGCAATATTCGGCGGCACTTCGGGAGCTGAATAAAAAGCTCAGAGAAGGCCAGACTCCAAGCGAGATTAGAAAAAGCCTCGGGATCACTGGAGGAAGAGCATTCCAGGACACTATGGCTGCTCTCAACTGGATGCAGGAGCAGCTGGAAGAGGAAAATCATGCTGGGAATAACCATCATTGACCGCGCTTTTGAACTCATAGGAATTATTAGTAGCGCGTATGTACTTGCACATTGGTACTTTCACAAGAAGCTAGCTTATGCGAAAGCCAAAAGGAAGAGACTACCAAGAGTAAGGAAACCTTAACAAAATCTTAATGCAGACATTGATACTATTGTGGTATCATATTAGTATGTTAATTAGTGGTATCCTGTGCTGTTAGACTTCGGATAAGGCGCAACAGCACAGGATAGACAAGGAGATCTTACCATGAATAAGCCGGTTGAACAAAATCATGTTATTGTAGCCGTCGACTACTTTCAAGCACACTGAGCGTGTCAACACAATACGCTCAGTGATCCACAAATTTCTTTCGCGTCATGTTGTAGACGTCGAAGGTCTGACGCTTTACTCCAAGCTCCCCCCTAATCTCCGCCTTAGTAGGCCTTATTTTCTCGCTTCCCATGCACTGCTTTTGTCCAGCAATACCGTGCCCGCGCCGTGTGACAGGAGTGATTTTATATTTATTGAGAGCCATACTATTTTCTCCTTCGCGGCAAAGAACGCTTCCTCCTGGCTCTTAGCAATCCGTTCTTATTCATGGTTGCATACGCGATTCTTTTCGCGGTTCGGGGAGAATAGCCTTTATTTTCGTACTCTTTTTCTATCTTTTTTTCTACCCACTTTGGCATACTTGTTTCCTCCACTCTTGCGCCAAATTGCATCAGCTTGTCTATGATGAGATTGTCTTATTCTTGCTCTTTTTGTCTCATCAGAGGGACCATGATACCGTTGTCCCACAGTAGAATATTTAGCCATATACTTCCTAATGAATAAAATGCCCAATAGCACCACCGCAAAGGGCAGACCCGACGCCAACAAGCACGGTCACCCAGTGCGAGTTTGCATCGGCCTTAGCTTTGAGAGCTATGACGACTTCCCGTAGCTCGTCCAGGATCTCATCATATTTGTTCATCCGTCTTTCGACGGCGTCTAGCCTAATCTCCTCATTCGTCGCCATCTTCTTTTTCCTGTGGTAAATCTTTCAGCTTAAATCCATCATCCCATGCGTCTGCTATCGCTTTTGCGCCCTTTTCCTCAGCTTCCACAAAAGAAAGGACAATGTAAAACACACCAACTACAATGAGCACCCAGTTATATAAGCCGAATTTCTTGAACATTCTTTTCCACTCCTGACAATTTTCTCTACCACGACAACTTTACCACCGCAATAAACACGCACACACCTCACATCACGGTCAGCATACAAACGGCCATAATCCAAATACCTCCTTTCCTGACCATTTTTATATTTCATGGAAGTACCTCATAGGCCAGGATACCAGCCAGTACCCACTTATTGTCTATCAGAAGCACCAAACCAACAATCACAAAGCACCAAAGAATGATTAGAGACTTAAGCCCAAATAGGGTCAAGTCATTATACGCAGTCTCCTTTATCTTATCAAATGCCTCTTGAAACATACATCACCTATTGAATACGGATAATTGCTCTAACCACGCCTCTCTAAACTTCTGCCACGTGTGCACCCTTGTCCAAGCACGAGCGCGTCTAGCTTTATGCTTGGCTTCCTCTCGGTTATGATAGATGCGTTCGAGCCTAGCTACACAGTCCTCTACCGAAATGATCTCTCTCGGATTAGACGTAAGGCCGTAGGGCATGAGCCATAAATCCATACCGCCGCTCTTGATCAGGTAACCGCGTTCCTCCCCACCGCCAACGATCTCCAGATTGCTCGTATTGGCCGGAACGAGCACAGGGCACTCTGCGCTCATCGCTTCGGTTGTGGTCAATCCCCAGCCCTCACCAGTTGCAGACTTTAGGAAGCAATTCGCCATATTGTAGATATCGTTCATCTCTTCTCGCTGAATTCCACAGGCTTCATTGAAGTCAGGGGAGGAGAAAAAAACTTCATAGATACCACTCCTTGGGTCAGGCGTGTTATAAAAGCAACCAAAAACCTTGGCATACTCAGGCAGTGAGCCACCTAAGTCCACTTGCTTAGAGTGGAGATACAGCACTGAGTTCGGATGTCTCACGTGAAACAGATGGAAGGCCGCAATGGCACGCGAGATGTCCTTGCGCCACTGGTTGCGGTCTACGAGAACGACCACAAAGGTGTCTTCTCTAATGTTTGGTATTCTCCTCTTACGAAGCCGATTCCGTTCATGCTCAGATAAAGGAAAGAACTGGTCAGGCTCACAGCCAAGGTAAATAACATTGACTTCTGTATTCGGGATGATTCGATTCAAGACCGCTTGGCCGTGATAGGTATACGTTGCGGTGAAGTTGGAATGCACCATACAGCGCCATACCTCGGCCCCGATAATGTCACAGTCCACAGGCACGTATGCGATCAGTGCAAAGTCTTTCTGCCCACGCATGTGCAAGATTTGATCCATAAAGACATCACAATTGCCACAGTCAGCAGAGAGGAAAATAATGTCATAGTCCCCAGCTAGGATTTTGGACTTCATTGCATCGCGGTTATACATGTCGTGCAAGGGAGCCGTTTGGATGGGAAATGGGAACTTTAGCATATCCTGTTTAACAAGCGCAGAATGATTTATACATACCGCGTCAAGCTCCCAGCCTAACTCCTGAAAAACTAAAATATGTTGCTTGCTGACCTGTGCCAGTCCCGTTTCGATACATGGGCTTTCGCCATAGTAAAGGCATTTCATCCAAAAATCTTTCTAGGGAGGGATAGCCCTCCCACTTTTCTTCTAGCCAACCCACAGCGTGCCATTCCAGACCAGAGTCTTTTGCCCATAGGTTGGCACGATACACGCAGCCCCGTTCATGACGTGGCTAGTCCCCGATGCTGCCATACTAACAGCAAGTGAACTCTCGTTCAGCAAAATCGCAACCTGGCCCTGAGTCGCGCTTGCAGGCATCGTACACGATGTAGCAGCTGCAGTGTCATTGACGCTTATTCGTGTGATCAACTTTGAGACTGATATAGCGCTTCCCGAAGCAATGGCTTGAGCTGAAGTCGCCGTCAGTTGCCCAATCAGGTTAGCCAGGCTGTCAATAGTCGCGCCGCCCGAAACCGCAAATCCACCGTTAAGCGCCTGCCCTCCGTTCAATGTTGCGCCACCTGAAACAACGAGGCCATTAGACACCGCCAGACCGCTAACAGCGGTCATAGCAACACCTGTGAGTGTTCCGCTTACGTTCAACCCGCCACTAGCCAGGAGAGACCCTACAACCGTAGCAGAGCCAGCTACAGAAAGATTCCCTCCTAATCCACTAACAGGATCCGCAATGATCGACACAGGACCAGAAAATCGATTTAAACACGCATCTGTAAAAACTTGTAGAGGCATTTTTTATCTCCTTTTAAATCAAAACGCTAAAAAGAACACCGTCCAAGTATAGCCCACCTCGCCTTTAACGGTGAATGAGTTAGCATTTTCGTTGTATACCGCTAAAGATTGAGATGGAGGTGTGCCAAAGTTGCCATTGTAGTATGGAATCACAATATCAGCCTGGTGACCCCAGTTATGTGTGACAACCTGTGTATTTGAGCCAGTAGCACGCCCCACGCGTGTAAGACTACCCGCCAAGAGGTCAAGAATCGTATTGACAACGATCGTTTGCAGATTAGCAGTAGTCACATTGATCGTGCCAGCGTTCACCGTCGTGACATTCTCCGTTCCCGCTACATTGACCACAGCCGGATGCAGACCATCACCAAAGGTCACCTGGGCATCATTCGTGATTAAGACAGCGTTGCCACCATCACCAGATACTTGACCTGTGACAATCGGCGTTCCTGCAGGATTGCCTGAATTTACTATCGAAGTCGCTGACGTTGTCATCGGTATCGGATTCCCCACGTTCGTTAGCCGATTAAGCGAAATTGGAAAGGTTCCAGGTATTTTCTCCCCTGGCTGATAACAAACAATCGTGCATTCACTTAAAGGTGTGCTAGATGACACTAAGACATTCTGCTGTGACCATGTAACAATAGGCGTAGCAGTTGGAAGCACAAACGGACCATTTGCACTCTGAGCAGGACAATAATCACTCGTACCATCTGAGTAAATAAATGTGACGCCCACGCTACTTTCGTTATAGGCCACAAATTTACCTCTAATCGGCAGTTGCGTGTTAAATTGTCCAGAGAGAGCGCTAGACGGATCAAAAACCCCAGCTACATACACCTCACACCTCACATAAACAAAGGCGCTAAGCTCTTAGCCTGATTCGCCACCTTGGACACTGTACCTGATATGTCTAAGAAATGATCTAGCACCTTGAATAGTACATAAACGCCAAGAAATAAAAATGTGAGTCTCAACGAGATGGCGCGAAAATCATTCCAGACATTCACACCAAATTGCATCAGCCACTTCGCAGGATCAGTGAAACTCACACCAAGCACACTATCCTGTATGCCGCTCGTGTCGAAAATAAATGGATTATCGAGTGCAAATAGGCTATCAAATGCTGATAGAGTAGTTGCAACTGTTGCATTTGATGCAAGACTAAATGTTGTGCCTGCACCCTGAAGAGCAGTCGCAACCGTGTTTACTAGCTTCTGACCTACTGGAATATTTGCCGCGTTTGAGAGCCAGAGGAATGAAACACCTCGTCCAGGAGAAAAAGTAACATACGTAACCACCGAATTGCCAATATTCGGCGACCAATCGTAGTTTGATGTCCGAACGCTGCCATCGCTATTTATGCTCTCAACAACGCCCACGTGACCATAACCACCTGCACCCTGCACGCCCGCCTGCAGGCAAATGATTGAGGCATAGCCTTGCGGAGGGAGCGTTCCCCACGACCACCCAGCAGACTGGGCTTCCCCTAGCCACTCGTAGGCGTTGCCTGTCATCGGCACCCAGTAGCCTGTTAGGGCATGATACCTTTGTGACGCCCAGTATGTACACTGGTTGCCAAACTGCCCCGCGAATACATTGTAAGAGCCTACGTCAGCCATATTAACTCTTCTTCACTGGTGTATTTTGTGGCGACCCAGGTGCATAGCCGCTATTCGTCACCCCTGGCCCATAGCCACTAGTAAGTAAATCCTGTGCCCCTGTATTCGTGTCGATGTACCAATCACGGTTATCGCTCCCCTGGATAAGCTTGCCCACATAGCCAGGTAGAGGCACCTGTTTCCCATTTTCGGTGTAGGTCTTGCTTTGGAAGTTCACAGCCACATTCGGCCCTAAGAGCCCTAGGTACGGCTGTATACTGGTTGCCTGGCCTGACTGGTCAGTGTACGCCACAGGACTTCCCGACGCTGGTTGTGTGGGAACGATTGGCGTGGTGGTTGCGGTTGTGACTGGCGTTGTCGTGGTTGTAGTTGTCGGTTGCGTCTGCCCAGTTGCAACCTGTTGCCTTGCGTGCTGATTCTCGTTCCAGTACGCCCCTGGCACGGGCGTGCTCGTGGTAGTTGTACTCGTTGTTGACTGCTGTGAGGAGCCACCCCCGCTATTCTTGACCAAGAGATAGATCACAATGCCAATCACGAATAGAAACGTGATCAAGAGAGCCGGACTTTTTACGATCATTTTGAAGAGATCTTTGATCCCTGCCCTACCTGGCTGTTCTGGAGTATCTGCCATCAGCTTAATCCCCCATAGACACCCTTCACAGGAGCAACACCTCTAAACGTCCTATTGTTACCGACGGGCGCATGAGCATCACCACGTGAGCCGTCAATGTCCGGCGACGGGAAAGCGATTGAACCCACGACGCAGGTCCCAAATTGCGGCCTATCTGGCGTGTAAGCCAATCTCTTGTACCATGCCCACGGGTTCCACAGCTCATAGGCGGGAGCAAGATAGGATTGTCCAGGCATTTTCCTCTTCGTTGTGAGAATATTTTGATAGTTGCTCATAATCAGCCCCTAATCTTGACCTGGATAATTGGCAAATTGCCCTTTAGAATTGCGCCCCGTAGAGGTCAATATCAAACTCCCTAGATTTTGCCCAGTTGTATTTATGACATTCGTCGTGCCCACCCAGTAGGCGACTGCAATTAAAAACAAGCTTAGCCAGAATATATAAGTTAAAGCTCTATCCATCAGAAATTGCCTCCGCTCAAAATTTTAGTTACTTGATCAGAATGAGTTACTAGCAAGAGAGCCACCAATAACCAAGCCGTATAGTAGATCACCGTGTGACCTGCTCTCGTCCTAGAGAGCACATAGAGAAGCAAGAACATGAGTATCCAGGCAGTTATCCACCCAATGAAACTACCCATACTGCACCCCTGAGAACTCTCTGTAGCCAGCTGCTATACTCGGCACAGATTCCTCATCGCCACCTTCACCAGACCCTCCACTAGTCGGACTTGCCCCACCTGGCGTGATCTGCGCATCTCCAATAAGCGACATCCACAGCCACTGGGCACGCGTGAAGCCGTTCACAGGCAAGATGAGAAAAAAGAAGATCAGCAGAATCGCGATAGGAAGAAAAATGCTTCCTGGCGTCGAGATCGTTTCGAGCGTGCCCGCAACGTTATCCACAGTTTGTTGCACCCGATCCACCGTGTTAGACGCCGCCTGGCTAAAGCTTGATCCAACCTGGCTACCAACAGCTGCAACAGTACCAATAGTCTTAGCCGTCTCTGATTGCTCTCTCCTTGCCTTCTCCTCCGCTTCTTTGCGTGCTTTGGCGGCCTCAATCTCAGCTTGGAGTTTCTGTTTCACAGCGTCAGATTTAGCTTTCTCCTTGGCTCGCTCTAATCTTTCAATCTCACGAGCAGTCTTAAGCTGAAGATGCTTCAGCTTCTCTTGCTCGATCTTCTCGCTTGTCGAGAGACGCGAGGCTGCCTGTATCTGTGTAGGCTGATCTTCGATCGGTTGGCCAGCTGGACTGAGCAAGACCGTCTGCTGATCAATTTGTGTCGGTTGATCCTCAATGGCCGCCGAAATCTTCGCCATGTTCAGGTCCCGTGTCTCACTCATTCCGTTTGCTCCATATCTTGCGCGTCAATAATCGCACCAATGATTGATCCAGGCCGCCCCGAAATTGCAGATGCAATCAGCGCAATCCCCAGCATAATAGCCGTAAACAGCCGAATTGTACCTGAAAGATCGCTATTCATCAGACAATCTTAAGCCCTTGCTTGTTCATTGAGACAAGGAAAGTCTCAACGCGCGGCACAATATTATTAGCCGTGCTTACAGCCCCAACCTGATAATAATGATTGGTACTCACAAAACCACCGTTAGACGGGTCCATGTTAAGCACCTGACTCCCATGGCGATTCTCAGGATTGGTCACACCTTTCGAGGGAGCATCCACCCACGCCAGCACGCCCAGGTCAAGATCCTGACCATGAGGTAGACGCCACTCTCTGTCAAAGTAGTCCCAAATCGGGATATTGTTCCCAGCGTTATATCCCCTGAAGAAATTTTGTCCCCCAGCGTCTGGCCCAATCGCAAAGGCCGTAAGATTATTCCAAGAAGACAGGAAGGTGTTACTCTGCTGGCCATCGATAATGATCGAGATCATGTACCAATGTTCGAGCAACGTTGAAATCTGCTTTCTCTGCCAGGTCGTACCCGCATTGAACGGGGTCAGAGGAGGTTCCCAGTAGTACTGAAGCGTCGGCTCTACATCCAAATTCATCAGGTACGGGATGTTGGTCTTCATCGAGGAACCATCCAAGTACACAGCTTCTACTGAAATCTGGCTCGTATTCGATACAGTGATAGCCGCCGTCCCGTTGCCGTTTGTGCCTGCAATCGGATTAGTTAGCGGATCGTTACCCATGAGAGTGGCACAAGTCAGTTTTAGCTGTGGCGTATTCCCAACGGTGTTTGCTGGAAGAATTCCAGGCACTGTATCCTCACCTATGGCGTTCAACCTGAGCAAGAATTTACCAGTGATTGTGTATTGCGTCCCTGGCGTAAGTGCAGGAGGCTGTGAGGCTAACTGTGTCGCAATGGTCTGATCGTTGTTGCCACAAAGTACGGTCTGCTGTGGCCCGCGAGTGTAACCATGTAGGATATCCAAACATTTCAAAAAGTACGGATGAGCATTAATTTGAGTATTGCCGTAGTCCAATTTGATTTGACTAAGTATATTCCAGGGAAAAGCCGCATTGATTGCATAGCTAGCCGTGCCGCTATTGGCAGGTGTGAACACAATTGAGTATGTGATCAGGAACGCCTTGATATAGGCACTCCCCAGCGTCGGCAGATCAAAGAATAGCGTTTGATTCTGTGTAAATGTTGCAAATTGACCCGACCCACCCGTTACCGGACAATAGGCCAGCTTTTCAATACTTTGCTGCATAAAGTCGTGATTGGCTTTTTTTATTGCAGTTGCAGAATTAGCATTCCCGCTTGGTCTCGTCTTGACGGCCATTTTTTATCTCCTCTTATCCACCAAATTAATAGTTGGTCGTGTGCGATCCAATCCAAGACGCGACACCACCCGTGAGATTATTTTGCCTCAAAATGTGCAGAATTGCATACAAGACGATAAGGAAAACAGCTAACCATATAACTCCCCAAAAGATCTTTTCGATAAATCTTGCAAAATACCTCATTTTTACCTCATTCCCAAGAATTGTTGTATATCTCTATAATACGCGGGGTCTCCGCGACCGTTTACATGCTGATAATGAAATCCATAGGTGTCATTTGGATTCGCTACTCTTTCTCCTTTCAATAACTCAGAGCGTACAAACTTGTTGTAAGTTCCTTCGACGTAAAAGCCTAACCTGTGTGTCGCCTGCTCAATTGCATCCCCAGGTATTTTTGCAAGCTTTTGCGTTTCAGTGATCACGGTTATAGGTTTAGTGCGTCCAGCTCGCTGGATCACCGCATATGCATCAGAATAGTTTCCCACCCCCTTGTATTTCAATGCGTACAGCTCATTTATCCAAAGCAGCGCGGGTGGAGAGTTAAAAATCATCCACAGCCACCGCTCAACCTCATCAGGATAGATTAAAAGCGGCTGCCACACCTGATAGCTATCCTTTGATCTCATCCTGTCTGGTGCCCGATTCGAGCTGGTCACATTTGGATAGTTATCAAAATCTCCTGTGTGCTTGGTATCCAAGACATAGTGTTGTGTCTCAGGATAGAGACGCGCTATGTTCCTGTTCAGGAGTTTCGCCGCCGTCGTTTTCCCAGACCCGCTTGTGCCCATCAGAAGCCACTTGTCCCCCGCTTTCACCGATATATGCGAGTCGGATGTTGACAATATTTTGTTGTTCAGCTGTGAAAATGAGTTCTGCATTGTCGAAAAACTTCTCGAATATCGGGAACTGATGCTCGACTATCGGCCAGATCATAGAGATCACGTGATCAATCGGGTCAGCACGCTTGGCTGGCCGTAAGAGCCTCGCCACAAGGCCGTATTTTTTTTCTAGTTGCTGGATAACCCATCGGCAGCCAGACATCACGGCAAGCTTCCTAGGGACGGATAGAGCGTGGTAGAAGCCCAACCCATAATCCTTCAGCACACCTAGGAGAAGAGGTATCCCTCTTGGATGGTTCGTATTCTCCAGAGTCCCGCGCAGCTCCCCTGGAAGCTTCGAGAGAAGAGGCTTTCTCAATTGCTCAAAAAGAGATGCTATAGCCTCATCAGAGAGCGTATATTCCTCGTTATTGATCAGAATTTTCACGGGCAACCCTCCTCTTTCGCGGCTTCGCTGGAATTTTTTTCATCTCTTCCGTTGTGCGGATGATTCTTGGCAGGAGCATCACACCGACCGAAATATAGTCCTCTCCAGCAATCATCGATCGAATCGCCTCGGCAGCATGGGCACTCTTCATACCACGTCTGATCATGATATTAGCAAGTGCCTCGGCCTCGAAGTCCATAATGTCTCCCCAAATTTCGGCCATCTCGGGTTGTTCTGTTCGCCACCTGACGTACTTATCAGCATATTCACCGTAGGATTGAATAGCAGACATCAACGGTTCCTTGTACTCCTGTGCTTCTTTCTCAGATAATGGAGATCTCTTCTTGAAAATAGTCTTCTTGATCTCAACTGCTTTATCAATGATCTCCTCTTTTCGTGGTCGACCAGGCCCACGTTTAGGCAGCTCTAGGATAGGATCGGCCCTCACGAGACCCGTACGCCTTGAAGCTTCAAGATCTCCGTCTGCAAGGCCACCACCATTGTCGAGAGATCGTCCGTTGTCCTGTCTGCCTCGTTTAGAGCTGACTTTAGAGCCTCTATCAGAACTTCGAGCATTTTTTGTGTCTCCGCTAATCGTTCCTGAGTCTGCTCTAAAGTCTTCGCCAATTGATCCGAACGCAGCATCTGAGCTTCTACGGCCCTTGCTAGCGCTTCGACTTCCCTCGTTTGTGCTGACTGTTCGCTCATCTCGTAGCCTCTCCCTAAGTTTTTGTGCTTCTTCCTGAACGATATTCACATCTTCCATTATTTAACCTCTAGCCATCGTGCAGATAGCCCGTATTGCGGTACAGAACTCGCGTAGATATTCATGATTAGACCATAGCCTGGGGTTAGGCAAATGACCTCATTATTAGTCAGGAGTTCAGAAGCAGCCATCGAATCGAGGACTGTTCCAGACGGGAAAATAGACGAATTATAGTTCGCTGTTGCGTGAGCTTGTGACGTCAATTGCGCCCGACCAGCTCGAAGATTTACAGGAGTTATAGAAGTATCGTAGCCTGGATCAACTGAAACAAGATACACCGTTGTAAAAACAGCAGCCCCATAGTTGACCCCTGATCGAAGTTCAAAAACAGCTAGATCCACAGTGCTCCCGGATGGATTAAAAACACAAAGATTGTACCCATAAGATGGCAGATTTCCCTGTGATGCTGTCTGGCTAGCATAAGCTGAAAAACCTTGCCCCGCCGATATCATAGCCGGAATATTGCCAGATGTAAGGGAGGGTTCCCCCTGATTGATATTCTGATCACAGGCACGTACGAGCACATTGATGGATGTAGACAAGCCGTAAGCGCGGATCTGCATATTTGGTCTGAAGGAAATGTCTATCCAGGTAGAAGCTGGTATAAAGATGTTTCCCAATTCTTCAAGGGATAGTGTAAAAGCCACAGGCGAAAAGAGAAATAACCGCTTACGATTCTTGTAGTTAAGCGGCCATGACTGCGTAGCGCTAAGAGAGATTATCTGATCTTGAAATTCATGATACTCAAGAGATCTTTTTATTTCTTCTAGAAGCTTCTCAAGATTTTCCATAGAAAAAGGCCTCTACCGCCAAGTCCACCCAACAACCACACCACAAGGCCCTCCTACAGAAACAACACTCTGTAAATAGTATAATCCAGATTTGCAAAAGATACAAGGACAGATTATACTGTGATCAGACGCACGGCTCCTTAGTACATTAGAGTTTCCTTTCTAAGTATCCTCGCCAACAAAAAAAAGATACTTGAATGTTTGGTCCAGGTATCTTTTTTTTGTTCTTATTTCTTTTACTTCTTATCTTCCTCCTTTTTCTCTATACTTTGGATAATTTCTCGAAGCAAATCCAAACTCTTGATTATCTTCACATTTATATCTTTCTTTTTGACATCTTGAACAGCAATAACCATGGAACCTCCAAAGCCTCTACATATCCAAAACCAAGTATCGTCTTAAAGTATAGCGCGATTCTTATCAAAATCTAAGAAAAAAAAAAAGCAATAACCATTTTGGCTATTGCTTGAATTCGCTAAAACTAGAAGACGGCTGTCATCGTACGCCCTCCAACATCCCCACTATCTCCATCAATATCAACATCAACATCTATTTCGATCCAGATAGATCCATCATCCGATTGGGAAATTCGAACATCAGAAATCTCCTTAACCCCTGATGCCCATTGCTCAGAAGAGAATCCAGATCCAGTCGCCCACTGGTCAACAATTGAGAGGATATCAGGATTGTCTGCCCAGTCCCGTGCGCTTCCTTCCAGAGAATCTCGATCGATTCCAGCGTTCCCGATTGCCTCTTGCAATTTATCCCTGATCTCCCCATCAGTCATAGCTCCCTCTCTACCTTCAAAAGCTCCTGCCGTCTCTCCTTTTCCTCCAATCATCGAAGGTGGGAGCATAGGCCCTTCTTCAGGTTGTCCCACCGCAGCCCCTGAAATGGTTCCACCCACAGGAGCCCTCGGTGCTTCTTGCGGTGCAGGAGGTTGGGGAGCTTCCTTCTGTCCTCCAAATGGACGAGAAACGGTCTCTCTGACTGATTGAACGATATTGCCCACCTGACGAGAAGCGGCATCTCCAGCCCTCCCTACAGCTCCCTGAACGGCCTCGGCCCCACGGACAATCCCACTAGCGACATATTCAGAAGCGCCACGCACGGCATTAGCCACAGCCTTAAACGGATTCCACATATCCCAATTTCCTTTCTATGTCCAACAGTGCCCACTGTCACAACCCTCATCATTATCTTCAAAAGAAAGTTGTGAATTTTCTAAATCAATCTCATCTAAAAATTGCCTGCTCTTATGCTGCCAAACTCCACCTTTTTGATCATTCTCATAGATCATCTTTCCAACCTCAATAGCACGGTTGAAGTCCTGTGGCGAATATTCTTTCATTCGCCTGATCTGATGAATATCAAGATTGGGACACCAAACGCAGGCCGATCTTGGTGGATCTGGCAGACCATAATCAAGAATGAGCTGACGGCATTCCACACGATTCATCCGAATGCCATAGCGCGCACCTTTCGGCATGTCACAAAGCGGCCAATGGTGCTCAATCCAGCCAGCATCCGCAGGCTTGAGCCGATGGATTTCATCGACAGACATCCCCAGCCACATAATCACTCCATTGGTATAAGCCTTCGCCCCCCCAATATGGCGACGAACGACAAGCGTTTTCCACTCCTTGGAGCAATAAATTGGAAGTTTTCCAGCTCTGGTATAAGCCGGTATGAGAAGCTTTCTTTTCCCAGCTTTGGACGTTCTGTAAAAATCCACCTTTGCCAAACCATGAGAAGCTATCTCGATCTTGCAGCCCACCTTGCCTAGAAGCGGTTCCACATGATTGCACATATAGTCCCACACTTCGGTCATCTCCCCCATTGTGTCAGCAAAAACGACGCGATCAGGAATAGGAAGCCTACCTTCTGCAATGAGAATAGCTAAAGCAATCGACTGAACTCCCCCACCATAGCTCCAGATAATCGGTTTAGACATCTGATTCTCCCTTCATAACTTTATTGAGATATGTCGAAATTTCTTCCGGTCGTGTCTCACCAAACATTCCCGCAATCGTCGATGTCATCTCTACAGTTCCAATATGCTTATAGCCGCGTTGCTCGTCCGTATGATCCAAAATTCCAGGAATGGCCAGGTCCTCTTGAACCTCATCGGACACCACCCAAAATGCGTCTGTCGTCACAAGCACAGGCCGGATTCCGTGTGCCTGGAGCATCCTACGGAATGAATAGACCTGATTAGCGATTGCCTTGTGAACAATCAACATATTCCAATCTGGCCGGTAAATGTCATTCGTTGGAGTTGCCAAGCGTCCCATAAGCATGTTTGGCGCAAGTTTGGCCGTCCCCTGTGCATTCGCTCGCGCAGTTGGTTCTGGATATTTATCTCCATCGCGCAGGTTCACGCGATGTTGCCAAGCTTCCTTTGCCCAGGGTTCAAGGTACTTCTTCCCTTCAGCCCACACAACACCCTCTAGGATCTCAAATTCAATCCCCACGTCCTGAGCAGCCACAAGTAAGTCTGTCGACGCCCAGGTCCTGTTTACGTCCAACGGACACGGCAATGTATAGCCGTTGAATGGCGAATGGCGCACGTCCAAAATCTTATACTTCCAGAAGCCCATAGCCTTAGCATTGAAAGCCCCAGCCCCCACCCATTCAGGCTGACCATTCCCCAAAACTACCGACTGCGCAGCGCCCAGGTACTGAGCATTCTTATCGTATCCATGTAGCCATTGCATGCCCTCCTGCTCGTCGGTCAGCCCATAATAGCGTCTCCACACTGGCCGGATCATGGCCGTATTCAGCACAGTCCGCAAAGCTGGCGTCAATTCTGTATTTTGAATGGTCCATTTCTTGCTAGCCAGGCTCTTGTTCAAGAGTTTCATTCCAAGGTTTCCAGGTCCCCAAAGTGGATCAAACCCAAACTCCTCATGAAGGTAGCGTATTGTCTGCCCTAGGACGTAAGGGGTGGGCGTATCCCAGCACCCCGATGCAGACCACTCTGCGTGCCCAGGAAACGCCAGATATCGATCCTGTGCCCATTTAGACCCATCGTTACGCCGGATAGAGACGAAGGTCGGTTTCTTCTGCCCCTTCGTCGGCTTCGATGGGAAAACCTTCGCCCAGGTCATTTTAGCCAGGTCCTCAAAGTGCTTCCATTCAATTTGTTCAGAGAAATGTGTATCTGGCATGATCCAGAGTACATCAATGCCGTGTTGCTCCAGGAACGGAATGAACCCCCCAAGTGATTCCGGAAATTTAACTACCTCCATCCTGCCCTTGCAGTAGAGCCAATATCGGCCATCGTCTTGTAGCAAAATTGCGTGTTTCATTTTTGTCTGTTATCCTTTCCAGGGGAGCCCAAATCTCCCCTGAGCACATCTCCCAGCGGTTAGGATTTCCTAGCCGCTGCCAAATCACACTCGTCGCACGTGTAGAGCCAAAGCCCATATTCCGTACATCTCCAAGAAATTTTGTGCCCATCCCTGCATTCCGCGACAAGCGGCGGACGCGTAAGATATTCGATGATATCCCATTTGCACTGAATGATAATGTCCCTTGCCTCTTCAGACATCCCGCCAGGCCTACGCACGTAGAGAGTCTCCCCCTCGACGCGGTAAGTCGTGTAACAGTTGGTCGAGCCCAACAAGCACACGGCCTCTTTGCCCAGCTGACGGTTGCCCAAACGTTGCAATTTAGCAGTCTTAAGCATCATATCCTCCCCACAACCCTGAATCAGGCACACACAAAAATTCACGAGTCGAACACCAACCCTCACGACACCCTGAGCAAGTTAATAGCTCCTCCGGCATCTCAGGCTCAATCAAACGGGCTAAATGTCGTGTCTCATCGAGAGAGAAGCGTCTCCCCAGCTCCCTGTGGAGCAGAGAAACGACAACAGGTATACCCCGCTCTTCAAGAGCGTTAATGGCGTCGCAAATTTCCCCCAAGAGGCCTTCCATCTCATCAGGTGAAATTGCATCAAAATTCAACATTTAATTTTCCTCCGCTACGTTTATCCCAAGTCTTGAGGCATAACGACAATATTGTGCGTCCCAGCAGACTGTGCAGAACAGATAGTTTACAGCTATCTGCTGACCTTCAAACTCGCCTTTTTCTGCACCTGTGAGCATAAACATCTCAGTCCAAAAAAAGAGTTCTGACTTCGAAAAACGACGATAACAGCACTGACACGGCTCAAATTTTTGAAAAGAGCCGTCAGCATAAACAGCGTAGATGTTAGCCATATTAAAAAGGTTCCTCATCTTTCTTGTCATCTGACCCCTCAACAGGATCAAATTCGTTCCTCAGACGAATCCCTGTCCAGTATCGAGCAGAACTCGTCCTTTTTTCTCCAAGAAAAGGTATATCCGTACGCTCTAAAAGTTTCATAGTAAATCCTTTTGCCGTAGAAATATTGGAGTTTCCTGCCTCCTCAGCAAATTTCCGGTATGCTTCATAGAGATCTTTTTTTGTGATCTCAGCATGCATGTCCTTCGTCCAGCAAAAATCTTCTAGAAACTCTCCCAGGGTGTCAGAATGACGACGATAGGATTCCGTCTGCTCGCGAATTTCATCAGGATAAAAAATCTCAGCCGATTGCATCCGGTCCTGGAGACCAGCTAGCATCCAATTAAAAATCCCCTGCGCTTCGGCCCTGAGTTCCTCATACACAACATATTTCGGTTTTCGACCATCATCGTGTTCAAAATCCCAAAGCCACGGCATAAGCCGCACACGTCGCCATATGCCCTTGTCAGTACCATTAATAATTGGTCGGTGATTAGTGAAAAGAATCGGCGTAAATTGCGGAACAAGCTCAAAAAATTCCCCATAGAGAAATCGAACTTGTTGCTTATCTCCGCCAGTCATGCCCTTTACGAGAGCTTCATTTAGACGTCTGCCCTCGTCCGTCTCTGAAGCAGTGAGGAAGCGCGTTCCCGACAAGCAAGCACGATCATTGCTAGGCCCATCTCCCACCTTTGAGAGAAAAAGATCTGAAGTAGCCAACCCAACATAATCCCCAAGAACAAATCTAACGGTCTCAGCGAAGACAGTCTTTCCATTGCCCCCAGGTCCATAGCCGATTGCTAGAATATCATCCATCTGCTTCCCCACGAGCCCACATCCACAAAGTTGCTGAATGAAACGAATCATCCCCTCATTGAGTGAGCAGATTTTGAGAATAAATTCTTCCCACTTCGGACATTCTGCTTCTGGATCGTAAGAAATTGGAGCAATTTTCGTGATTAAATCGGTGGAATTATGAGGATTTAATTTCCCTGTCTGTAAATCCAAAGTGCCATTTTCGAGGTTAAAAAGCCACTCTCTCTTATCAAAATCAGAACGAGAAATACTTATTTCTGGCTGATTTTTTAGAAAATTTGCAACGCCGCTAACATGCCCCCACGATTGCGAAGAGTGGCACCATTTCAATAATTCCATTGATCTCTTTTTATCCCCAGATTCCGCCACGCGTGCCGCTTCCATCGCTAAATAATTAGCAGTTTTGCATGCAGCTCGAATCTCACACCCGCGTCCTTTTTCCCAGTATTTTCCACTCCAGGAAAAGAAATCCTTTTGCTCATAGACATAAAGAACGCCATGCCCACATCTCGCAATGGTACGCATGGCATTCCCTTCATTTGTTGTTGGAAGATCAGCTAATAATTCTGAAATTGTGTATTGAAAATGTAAATCATCAATCTCAAAAGGTGAATTTTCTTGCAAAAAAGTTTGTATTTTCTGCCAAGTTTCGGTAAGTCGAAGGTTCTTATTCATGATCTTGCTCCGATTGAAAATTAATACCAAGTATGTTATACTTGTTCAAGTGGAAGTTACTGAATAGTTTCCACTTGAACAATGATAACACGAGAACAAAGAAAAGTCAAGAGGAGAAAACCAGATGGAAATCATCACCTACCAGCAAGCATCCGAAATACTTGGATGCAAGTACAGAACCATCAGTATGGCAATAATGACAGGCCGACTCACAAAATGCCTTACCCCCAGAGGCCCACGAGTGATCCGCCAGCAAGTTGAATTATTCATCAACAAACATGAAATATCTGAGCGTTTCTTAAGCCTCAAGGAACAAGAACAATGGAAAAAATACAAAGAAATTGCCGAAAAAGGAGAAATACCAATCACCCAGAACAGAATAGAATCTATACTGGAACGCGCAGTAACCCAATTAGAGAAGCATGATAAAGCTAATCAAGTAGCTGTTTCCTGCATCGCAGCAATTATAAAAGTACTCAAGGAAAATAATCTTCCACTCCCACAGGAAATAGCAGACCTTTACCCTTAGAAGCCTCTACACCTCTAGACACCCTAGCAGACGGAATTCAGGCAGGCGTAGAGGCTATATATACCTACAAGGACGGTCTTAACTCAAAACTAGAACTAATCAAACTAGAAGAACTGCTGCAGGAACTAGCCAAGCTCACAAGCTAATCCCCCCCCCCCACCACAGGGGAGGGGATTTTTTTTCTCCTTCTCTCCTTTTTTTTATATTAGTGACACATGACAGATAGTGATATATTTATAGGTAACTTTCACATA